>Ga0315287_10000013_pt1 | contig 173737 bp, 131 predicted proteins | sample YL17G11_0_MG_FD_205037 | JGI IMG/M metagenome (GOLD analysis project Ga0315287, IMG submission 205037) | Sediment microbial communities from Yellowstone Lake, YNP, Wyoming, USA - YL17G11_0 | ecosystem: Environmental > Aquatic > Freshwater > Lake > Sediment | place: USA: Wyoming | collected... | reverse complement strand
TGAACGCCGCGCCGTTGCGTCCCATCCGCGTGGGGGCGACGCAGTCGGCCAGGTCCACGCCACGGGCGATGGCCCCGACGACGTCCTCCGGGAACCCGACGCCCATAAGATAACGGGGCCGCCCCGCAGGCAGGATGGGGCCCAGGCTCTCCAGCATCTCCCACGTCGCCGCCTTGGGCTCCCCCACCGAGAGGCCGCCGACCGCCAAGGCGTCCCAGTCGCCGGCGGCGAGGGTGCGCTGGGCGCTTTCCCGCCTGAGGTCGGGGTAGGTGCCGCCCTGGATTATCGGGACAAGAGTTTGCTGGAGGGAAGACTGCGTGAGGGAAGTAAGAGGTAAGGGGTCAGAGGGGACGGGAGACGAACCGGGCTCCAGGGGCCGCGAGCCCGAAGCCGGCACCCCCGTCTCGCGTCTCCCCTCACTTCTCACCTCTGACTCTCTCACGCCCTTGAGGGCCTCAAACCTCGTCTTACACCGCCCCAACCAGCGCCCCGTCCGCTCCATCGCCTCCCGTGCCGCCTCGCGGCTCGCCCCGCCGGGGATAACGTGGTCGAAGGCCATCGCCACGTCGGAGCCGAGGGTCCACTGGATCTCGACGGCGCGTTCAGGCGAGAGGAAACGCGCCGAGCCGTCGATGTGGCTGCGGAACTCGACGCCTTCCTCCGACACGCGGCGCAGGCTCTCGAGCGAGAAGACCTGGAAGCCGCCGGAGTCGGTGAGGATGGGGTGCGGCCAGCCCATGAAGCGGTGCAGGCCGCCGAGCTTGGCGACCGTTTCCTCGCCCGGCCGCAGGAAGAGGTGGTAGGTGTTGGCGAGGACGATCCGCGCGCCGATGGCCTCGAGGTCGCGCGGCGAGAGGGCGCGCACTGAGCCCTGCGTGCCCACGGGCATGAAGCACGGCGTCTCGACGACGCCGTGGGGGAGCGTCCAGCGGCCGGCGCGGGCGGCGCCGTCGGTGGCTATGAGATCGAACTGGAACATCGGCCGTCAGCCGTCAGCCGTCGGCCGTCAGCGGCCTCGACGGCCATCCAGACGACCAGCGTGATCTCGTCCTCGGCGATGGGCGGAAGAGGTTCCGGGGCCTTCCACGGCTGCAGTCCGAACTCCCGCACCTTGGCCGCGATCGCACGGGTCGTCTGCACGCCGTCGGCGGCGTCGGGTGCGAACACCTCCCGCAGCGCATGCGCGAAGCGAACTGGATGGGGTGCCTCGAGGATCTCCAGCAGCCGGTCTTGGTCTTCGAGGGTCATCTCCGGCGGCCGGTGCGCTCGCACGTGAGTCGCCGCGGCGCGGTAGAGCGGCCGGATGCTCGGCTGGAGGTTCCGCGGGTCGGTGGCCCACTGCCACTCGTCGAAGATGTCCTTCCGAGCCCGTTCCCACGCGGCGAACGCGCCCTCTGCCAGGTCCGCCGGCATCTCGCGCGGCGTCTCCTCGCCGCACGTGATCGTCCTGAGGCACGAGAGGGCATCGCGAACGACTGGCCGGCCCACCTCCAACGGTACGAACCGCAGGAAGACCTTGTCGGCTACCCGGGAGCAGAAGAAGTGCCCTCGCTCCGAACCCTGTCTCAGCCCCGAGCCCACGCCCCAAGGCATCGTACGGAGCTGGTCGCCGTAACGCTCCAGCCCTTTGCGCAGCTCCTGGCGGTACTCCTCGCCGCTGTGGGCCGTGGTGTCCTCGCCAGCGGTCTCGAAGAGGGCCGCGTCGCCCTTTCGAATCCGCTCGATCTCCTCGATCGTGTCCGCGAAGTAGTGCTCGGTGACGGTCGTGCCGGGGATGACGACCTGGTCGAGTCCGATCGAGGCGGCGGCCTGCGCCAGCTTGCGGCGGATGCGTTCCTCGAGGGTGAGCAGGGCGTCCAATTGCCGGTCGGGGAAGATGCAGGTGATGAAGACATCGGCGTGCGGACTCCCGATGCGGTCGATGCGGCCGTGCCGCTGGACCAGCCGCATCGGGTTCCAGGGCAGGTCGTAGTTGATGATGCGCGCGCACTGCTGGAGGTTCTGGCCTTCGGCGAGCACGTCCGTCGTCACGAGAATATCGAATCGGTCTTCCGCCCGATTCGCCGGTGCCTCTGTGGAGACTGGGGCGAAACCGAAGACCGCGTCGTGCCGGCTGATGCCCTGGTAGCCCTCGCTGCCCCGGACGACAGCGAGACGCCCGCGATACGGCGCCAGCCTCTTGTCCGTGTCCAGCTTCTCCTGTAGGTACTCCGCGATCCACTCGACGGTGTCCGCGAAGTAGCTGAAGACGAGCACCTTGCGGCGGTTCCGAACGTCCGTCTCTCCCACGCCATCTCGCTCGGCCTCCTTGAGCGCGCGCAGGAGTTCCGGGACCAACAGGGCGAGCTTCGGGTCGGTGGCGCGTGTGACCGCGGCGGCCCGCCGCCGCAGCCGCTCCAAGAGGTCGCGATCGTGCGCCACGGCCTCGCTCAGGCGCGGCACGTCGAAGTCGGCGCCCTGCACCGGCGTCCCCTCCGCCACCAGCTCGTCCCACGCCTCGTCGGAGTCGGTGTCCTCCAAAGTGGCGAGGGCGTCGGCGGACAGGATCACTCCCCGCTTGAGCCCGTCCAAGAATAGGTCGTGGGACCGAACCATCGTGCCGAGGGTGTTCGCGAAGGCACGGGCTGAGGACTCGAAGCGCTTGAGGAGCCCCGAGCGGATCAGTCCGACGAGCGCGACTTCGTGTGGGTCGGGAGCGCCGTCCTGCCGGTAGTGCGTCGGCCAGTACCGTGCCATCGAGAGCTGCGGCACGCCGTCTTCCGGCTGGAGGATCGCGGCGAACTCGTCCAGAAGTCCGGGCAGCACGCCGTCGAGGTCGTAGCTTATGGAGCCGACGTGAGGACGAGGAAACTGGATCGTGACCTTGGTGCCGTCCTTGAGCACGATGCGCTCGTTCGGGTAGTAGCGCTGCACGAAGTGCCGGGTACGTCGAACCGTCGTGGCATCGAGCAGGTCGAACAGCACGTCAGGCTTGAGGGTGTACGGATCCTCCTTCGCGGCCTCGTTGAAACGGCGCTCGAAGGACGGGATGCCGATGTCGGCAAAGACGGAGTCGTGCTGGATGAAGTACGCGAGCAGCTCGTAGAGGTCCCACAGCGAGTTGTTGACCGGCGTCGCCGTCATCAGGACGACCTGCTTGGGCGGGTCGCCGCGCAGCAGCTTCCGGAGCGCCGCGGCGCGCGCGGTGTCGGCGTGCCGGTACGCGTGCGCCTCGTCCACGATGACCAGCGAGTAGTCCTTCGGCTCGGCGCTCAGGGACCCCTGGGCGACCTGCTCGTACGAGCGGATCTCGACGCCGAGCTGGAAGCGCTCCGTGAAGCGCGCCCATGTCCCGTCGCGCAGGGCCGCCGGAGCGACCAGGAGGGCGCGCTGCCGCTGCCGCTCGATGACGTCGGTCAGCAGCTCGCCGGCGATGAAGGACTTCCCGAGTCCCACGCTGTCGGCGATCAGCACCCCGTGGTACTTGCCGAGAATCCGGCGCGCTCGGTCGAGTCCGTCCGTCTGGAAGCTCGTGAGCTGGATGCGGCCGGTGGACGAGGCCTCGGACTCGATCTCCGCGTGGTACCGCTCCCACAGCACACGCAGGTAGATGAGGTACGGGGCGTACTCCGCGAACCGCGCCTCGTAGATGCCCGCGAGGTCGTACGGCTGGGCCTGGGCCCACAGCTCCTCGAACCAGCGCTCGACCTGCTGCACCACGTGCGGCTGGTACTGCCCGAGATTCAGCTCGAGGTTCGAGACCAGTCCGGCCGCCGTGAAGTTGGACGAGCCGGCGATGACGCCGCTCGCTGCCGAGAACAGGTACGCCTTGCCGTGGAGGAACTTCTGCACGTACCGGCGCACCTCGATCTTGCCCGAATGCAGGAAGTCGAGAAGCTGGCGGATGGCGCGGTCGGTCTGCGGCGTGAAGGCGAGGCGGTTTCGGTCCTCGATCAGGCCTCGCTCGTTCTGGGCCACGGCCTCGGCGAGCAGCTTGGCCTCGAAGCGCTCGCCGGGGGGATCTTCGAGGCGGCGGACGCGTCGAGCGGGGGGCGGCGTGGGCTCGGCGCCGAGCAGGAGGCGCACGTGTCCCGCCTGTCGGAGCGCCTCGGCAACGAGGGCGAAGCCTTCCGGATTGAAGTACCCGGTCGCGATGGCCACTGCCACCGGCTCTCGCAACGCGGCGGCCAGATCGCGCAGGCGGGTATTGAGCGCCGCAGCCAGTGTGTTCCCGTTTCGGTTGTCGACGAACTCGGGCTGGGTCATCGCTGTCGGGCTTTCCCCATAGGGCGGGTCATCGTCGGCGCCTGCCGAACGTACGCCCGCGGGGGTTGCCTGCAAGGCCCCGGTGCCCCCGCTAGGGCAGAAAGCCAGTTGACGGGCGCCTGAAATACAGATATAATCTGTATTTTAGTCAACTGTTAACAGGATGCCCGTATATGCTCTATCAGGCCAAGGCGTTGGGCGACAAGGAGAAGGAGGTCCTGGCGCAGATCGAGAGCCTGCGGCGGGAGCTGCGGTACGCCGTGGACCAGAATCCCCGGCGCTGGCAGGGGTTGCTGCGGCGCAGCACGTTCGCGCGGAACATCCGGGGCTCGAACAGCATCGAGGGCTACAACGTCACAGTGGACGACGCCATCGCCGCGGCGGCGGGCGAGGAGCCGCAGGATGCTGACGCCGTGGCCTGGGCGGCGGTGACCGGGTACCGCCAGGCGATGACGTACGTCCTTCAGTTGGCCGACGACCCGCACTTCCGCTACTCCGCCGACCTCCTGCGCGCCCTCCATTTCCTGATGATGCAGTACGACCTGAGCAAGAACCCCGGCAGGTGGCGGCCGGGGCCCGTCTTCGTCCGCGACGAGGGGACCGGCGAGGTGGTGTACCAGGGGCCGGAGGCCTCACTCGTGCCTGGCCTTATGGAGGAGCTGGTCACACAGCTGGAGGACGACACCCACGCGTCCGGCACGGTTCTGGGCGCGATGGCTCACCTCAACCTCGTGCTGATCCACCCCTTCTCCGACGGCAACGGCCGGATGGCGCGCTGCCTCCAGACACTGGTGCTCGCCCGGACCAGCGTGCTGGCGCCACAGTTCTCGAGCATCGAGGAGTACCTGGGCCGGAACACGCGGGACTACTACGCGGTGCTCGCCCAGGTCGGAGGGGGCGCCTGGCATCCCAGGCGGGACGCCCGGCCGTGGATCCGCTTCTGTCTGACCGCGCACTACAGGCAAGCCACGACCCTGGTGAGGCGCTCGCGGGAGATGGAGAAGCTATGGGGCGCGCTGGAGATTGAGATTGCCCGCGCGCACCTGCCGGAGCGCACCCTCCTCGCGCTTGCCGACGCGGCCTTCGGCTGGCGCGTGCGCAACACGACGTACCGATCGGCGGCGGAGGTCTCGGACCAGCTGGCCAGCCGCGACCTCAAGGGGCTGGTGGATGCGGGCTGGCTGACGCCGAAGGGCGAGCGCCGCGGGCGGCACTACGTGGCGTCGAAGCGGCTGCTGGAACTCCGGGGGGCGACGGCGGAGGACAAGCGGGTGGCGGATCCGTTCGCGGGGCGCTCGACTGGCGCTTGACTCGGCGGGACTCTGAGCCCACCCTTCAACGCAAAGGTTCCCCGCTGGTGACAAGGGCCCAAGGGGCTCTTCCGAGAGGATAGCTGGCGGGGTCAGGCCTCACGGGACCTGGCGCGGGTCCGTCGTCGAGCCCGCGGCTGACTCGGGCTCGCCGGAGCGGGAGCTAAGGAGACAGTGCTGCATTTCCGAGAAGATCGCGTGACCCAGGCCGCGGCCCGCCTGCTCAGGCTTCGTGGTGGACGGATGTCCTACCTGAAGCTGATCAAGCTCCTTTACTTCGCGGACCGCAAGGCACTCGCTGAACTCGGTCGGCCCATCAGCTTCGATCTCTTCGTGTCGATGCCGCACGGCCCAGTGCTCAGCCGCACCTACGACTTGATCGCTGGTGAGCCGGACCCCACCCAGCCGTCGTACTGGCACGACCATATCTCGCCGCCTGATGCCGAGTTCAGCGTCCAGCTCCTTCGCGAGCCACCGAACGACCAGTTGTCGCCGGCCGAGGAAGCGATACTCGATGCCGTGTTCGAGAGATACGGCCGGATGTCGAGGTGGCAGGTGCGAGACGAGAGCCACGCTTTGCCTGAATACCGCGATCCGGAGGGCTCCTCCGAACCCATCAGCATTCGCGACGTGCTGGTGCATCAGGGCTTCTCAGAGGAGGACGCGGCTGCGGTCGTAGATGCATTGACGGCCGAGGCGGTCGCCGATCAGGTTGCCGGGTAGCATCTCGATCGCATGGACTTGTTCGGCTCGGGCCGCGCGCTGCTGCTGAGCGGGACGGCCGCTACCGCACCGAGTCCCCACCTGTGGCTGATTCTCACGGATCCCGATCCCAACGGGCAGGTGCTCGGGGTGATGGTCGTGTCGGTGAAGAGCTTCAGCGACGGGACCGTCCTGCTGGCCGCAGGCGAGCACCCGTTCATCAGGCACGAGTCGTCAGTAGAATTCGGTGGCGCCAAGCGCTTGAAGGTGAGCAGACTCGCAGCGGCGGCCGGTGATGGAAGATGTCGGTTGCTGTCGGACACGAGTCCGGAGCTTCTGCGGCGCGTCCGCGCCGGGCTCCTCGTCTCACCACGTACTGTCCGTCACATTCGCGACTACGCCCGAGCCCGCCTCCAAGGCCAATCGGACGAGGCGTAGCGGGTTCTCTGAATCAGACGACGCACAACGGCGGCAACTGGTTGAAACAGCAGCTCGCGGCCTGACCCCGGACACCGCAAGCGCGGCCGAGCTCCGCCCCGGCAGCAGGGCGGAGCTTCTGTTGTACTCACCTGCGAAGGAGCAGGTGACTTCGACAAACCAGGCAAGCGCCGGGCTCTGGCGGGGTGGACGCCTTCTCGGCCGCCGGCGCTCCAGCTACTTGCCGTGTGGCTTCATCGACGCGTTGACCGACCTGCCGGCCACCGAAACGTTGGCCACGCTCCTGCCGTAGGTGTCCCGTGCCTTCGTCTCGATATCAACGCTCTTTCCGCCGATCAGTTGCTCGAGAGCCTGCTTGGCCTCACCGTAGCCGGGCTGCCCTCTCTCAGGCGTGTCCACGTTGGCTAGGCGAACGGGGTGCTTGCGGCTGGCGGTCTCGAACGTGTCACCGTCGATGACGTGTATGACCTTCTCCCGACGTCCCATTAGTCCCTCCGGGAATGCGGCTGGCCAGTGTGACGGACTCGGCTCGGTGTTCCAGGTGCGACCTGCGCAGCTACCAGGGCGCGCTAGATGTCCTAGCCCTCGCACTTGGTGATCAAGCCAAAGCAGTGGCTCCAGTGGGCGACGACCAGGTTGCGCTTCTGAAAGGCACGCACCGGCTCCGCAAGAAGCGAGAGCGTTAGCCAGCTCGAGGCCGCCAAGAACTGCGCCCAGGGTTCGGCAACTCCAGGCCCGCCATACTCGGGGCCGACCGTGTGGACCCAGGAACTCCGGTCCTCCCGGACGAAGCGGGCGACCAGCCCCTGCCCCAAGTGCCCAGTGAACGCCGCCTCAAGCGGAGCATGCGTTGTGTCGAGCGCCTCGCTGGTCCCGAGCACCCTCAAGACGATCGCGATGCCGGAGACTGGGAGGTGCTCCGGATCCAGGTACCTCATGAAGTGCCACGAATGGGCGCTGGCAAGTTGGGCGGGCGGAGAGGATAGCAGCAAGGGGCCCAAGTGCTTCCCCAGGTACTCCTCTTGCGCGCTGACGCGAGAGACGGGGTCTCTGGGCCCGGGTTCCGCGACTTGGATGGGCCAACTGTCGCAGTACAGGTCGTTCACGAGTGCCTCAATCTGGAGCAGCCAGTTCTCGTCTACCTCAAGTTCCTGAGCTGGTTGAAGTGCCTGAGGGTGGCGTCTCTTCGCCCCTCGTACGCCCACCCCTCGTGGAACGTCTCGAAGATGTGGACGAGGTCCGCCTCGGCGAGGCCGTAGAGGTGCGCCACCGCGGCATCCAGTTCGGCCACGAGATCGGCCTGTTCGTCCTCTGCCAGCTTACGGGGCTTGATGCGGAGCGGGTTCGCCCACGCTTCGAAGCGAGCATCCTGTGCAGCCAGTTGGCCTGCACAGTCCACGACGCGCTTGCGTAAGGGCGCTTCGCGACGGGCTCCTGGCACAGGGAAGCCGTTGAGCAGCTCGAACGTCAGAGTGGTTTCTACAAATCGCCGCGCGTACCAGTCGAAGGGCAGCGAGCACATCACGCTCAGTAGGTATGCCTCGTCGCTTCGCTCGCCCCGCGGCCACAACAGGTAGGGGGCCTTGTGGGTGAGGAACACCTGCGGCGGGACGAGGCACGCACGGACGGTACGGCTATCGGTGGCTCGCGACACATCCCGAAACGCGATCCTCGCGTGTCGGCAGGCAAGTGTGTCAGGATCCCCAATCACGTCGGGCGGAAACTCGAAGAAGGCACCGTTCTTCTGCTTCGCGCTCGCGGCGCGCCGCTCCTCCAGGTGCGAGCACACCTTCTTGGCGTCGGCTACCGCGTAGTACTTGCCGGTGTCCGGAGTCCAAGTATCGAACCCTTCTCCGCCGATGACGGGCCAGCGCGCCTTGCTGGGCCCCGCCTCGAAGTCCATCATCGGCCTGCCGAGAGTGGCGTTGAGGTCGCCTTGAAGCGGCCGAGCAGCCCACAGATCGCCTCCCGCCACGTCGAACCGAGGGCTCCGGCGTAGCTTGGCAAACACGTTGGCGGCACGGTTGTTAGGGATGAGGGGTAACGCGAGCGAATCCGTCCAATCGCGTACCGCCCGGTACGCGAAGGAAGCGGGTTCGCTGGTGCGCGCCGCATCGTAGGCCGGGCGGCTGGCGTAGGGGCCCCGGAGCGCCAACTGTGTCTCCTCCGCGCCGCCCCCTCGTCGAAGCACGGCCAATCCGATCGAGAACTGCGGATGCACTTCCTCGAAGACCCACCCGCGATTGTTCACAAGTGTGGTGAGGTCTGTCGCCCCTTCATCACCGAACAACGCCCGCCGGAACTCCTCCGAACCTTTCGCCGCGAACACCGCGCGCGGCAGCACGACTCCGATGTAGCCGCCGTTCCTGGAGACCAGATTCCAAAACCTCCAGCAGAACGCTTTGTAGAGATCCGGATGGCCGCTGCCCATTCCGGGATACGGGCCCCGCATCAGAACGGCGCGCAGCGCGTCCGTGCGCTCCCGTTCGCCCTCGAACGCAGCGACGAGATCGGGCCGGCTGCGCTTGAGCTTCGGAAGGAGCGCCTCACGCTCCGCCTGCGTCGTTCCCCTGAAGCCCGGGTAGTGCCTCGCCCAGAACTCGTGTTCTTCCACCTGCGCCTTCTCCCACGGCGGATTCCCGATGATGACGTCAAACCCGCCGCGCCTGCCGAGGAAGACCTGCGGGAAGACGATCGGGAAGTGCAGGACGTTGAGACCGGCCAGCGCCTTCTCCGCCTTGCGGACCAGAGCGTCGCTGAACACGTCTCCCTGCTCGGCGAGCCGCGTCGCGACCTGACCGCCAGCCACTGCCTTCGCCACCGTGTCGTCGATCCGGGACGCGGCGAGCACCGTCAGCAGATTCTCCTCACCCCTGATGTTCGCGCGCGCATCCGCATAGAGCTTCTTCGCCTCCTTTACCTCGGCCGCCGTCGCCTCGGCCAGTCGCGCGAGCTTCTCCATCGGCGCCCTAGCCTTGTGCAGTCGTTCGGCCGCGGCGAACGCGAACAGGTCGCCGCTCTGTGCGCCGATGAGGTCGGTGGCCTCCTCGAACGTTGCGACGCCGACGAGCGAGTTGCCGATCACCAGGTTCCCGTCGAGGAACGACAGCGGCAGCCCCGGCACGAAGGTGTGGATCCAGATGGAAAGCCGCGCCAGCTCCACCGCCAGCGGGTTGATGTCCACGCCGAAGATGCAGCGCCGCGCGATCTGCCGGCGTAACAGCCGCGTGTCCTCGATGGGCTCGCCGAGCCAGTCGCCGCCCAGAGCACCGAGCGCCGAGGCGCGAAGGCGCTCCAACTCGTCCGCCACGCCGGGGAGCGGCCGCTTCGCCAGGTAGTTCGAGAACTGGGCCTCGATGCGGTCGATCGCGGCAACCAGGAAGTGGCCCGAGCCCATCGCGATGTCTGCCACGTGGAACTCGAAGAATGCGGCCGACGCCTCGCGCGAGTCGTAGAGGGCCGTTACGCGGGCCAGGTGATCCTTGAGGGCGGGCTCGAGCGCCTTCTCCAGCAGGTGCTCGACGGCGAACTCCTTGGTGTAGTATGCGCCGCTGGACTTGCGCGCACCGGAGGCGTTGTGGAGATACACCGCGCCGGCAGGCACCACGACGGTCGCCTTGCCCTTCGCCAGCACGTACGCTGCCGTCTTCGGGTCCACGGCAAGATCCGTCTCCGCCACCGAGAGCGCGCTCTCGAGGAGTCCCTCGTAGATCGTGCCGAATTCGCGCACGCCGAGGGAGCGGAAGTCGATCGGCCCCTCCACGCCCTCGTCCGTGCGTTCGAGGAGGAGTCCCGCCAACGCGGGTGCGAACTCCGCGTCGGTCAAGCTGATCTTCTCGAGAGCCGCGCTGGCGCCCTCATCGTTCGCGAACAGGCCGCCGTTGTACTTAGGGACCCCCCAGGGCGTATTCCCCCCGTCCACCGCCTTCCAGAGCTGGCGGACTTCGGTCCAGAGAAAGTCGGCCGCTTCGAATGCCGTGCCCTTGAGCCGTGCCTCGGCGAGCCTCTTCGCCAGTTCCTTGAGCGAGTGCCGGCGGTACTCGGCGTTGAGGTGCAGCGGCAGCAAGTCCTTGTCCTCCGCGTACGCCACGAACAGCAGTCGGAACAGGACAAGCAGCGCCATCTCATACGTTTCGCGCAGCCGCTCGGCAGACGGATCGCGCAGGTGGCGCGCACGCACGATGGCCGCCGCGAGCAGCGGCACCACGTCCGCGTACACGCGTTCGCGAAGCCGGGTACCGAGCTTGGCGGCGAAGTCGCCGCTGCTCGCGAGGATCTCGCTGAAGCTGCCACCCGCTGTGAGCGCGTCGGCGGAGCACAGCAGCCAGAGATAGGCCGCGTGGTCGGTGCGCAGGAGGTCGAGGTTCAGGTTGACGTACGTCTCGGTGCGCCCGCGGCGTCCGGTGCCGACGCCCGGCTTCACGGGGTAGACGCGCAGCGAAGAGCCGGTCGCGACGACCACGTAATCGAGGTTCTCGTCGTGGGCCTTGGCGAGACCACGGGTGATGGGCGAGACGCCATCGAAACGCGGGCTCGCGGCCTCGATCTCGTCGTCGCGCTCGAGGAAGAGGGCGAGCGCGACCTTGGTACGCTGCGCGAGGAGGATGACCTCCGGTCCCGGCGTTTCCTCGATCGTGAAGCCGAGCACCTCGATGAGCATGCGGCGCCGGGCGCCGAGCGCAGGCGTGGCCTTGGCTGTTGCGGCCGCCCAGTCGGGGCGTTTCGGGACGCCCGCTTCCAGTTCGTGGAGCGCGAAGAGGCCGGAATTGTGGAGCCCGGGAATCGGAGCATCGAGCTGGCCGAGCGCCGTTCCGAGGAGGCGGCTCGCCGCGTGCCGGTCGGTCGTCGCCAGAGCGGCGTCACAGATGCGCTCGACTTGCTGGGCGTCCAGATCCTCCGCCACGGCGACGTCCCCGCCTGCGGGCCCCGCGAGGCCGGCGCGACCGTCGCCGTGGAGCACGACGAGCACTACCGGCGTCGCACGCTTGCCGGTGCGTTCCTGATGCAGGGTGCGCAGCTCGGGTCGCGTCGCAGGCCGCGCTGCCTTCAGGACGACGACTTCGAGCGCTTGGGCGCCGTTGCCGAGGTAGAGGCCTTCAGGCTGGATGCCCGCCGGGCATTCGAGCCGGAGGGGGCGAGGGTCGCGGTGGGGGAGGAAGGGCATACGCGCTAGAGTATCACCGATTGACGCCGGCGGCCATCCGCTGGCCCGTCCGGTCGATGGACTCAGTCCGGTACTACTGGCGTGTCGATTCTTCCTGTGCGCGCTTCTTCGCCAACTCACGCCGTCGGCCAAAGATGTTGGCGAAGAAGGAGAGCGATACTTGGACTCCCGCCCACGCTAACGCCCCGATGCCGGGGGCAGGTTGTCCGAGACCGATCAGGACAAAGCCGCCAACCACGAAGAGACTTGTGACCCAAGTAGCAGCGTAGATCCCGCGACGCTCGCTTGCGACGTTGGAGTCCACCACCTTCGCCTCCAAGGCGCGGCGGTGGGAGGACTGCTCCTCAAACTGCCTCAGAATGCGTTCCCCCGCTCCAGGGATGGCTTGTTCGTACTGCCCGAGGTCGGAAGGGCGGGGAAGAGGTCCCTGAAAAAACTCAGCGGCAACGACCTGCCGCTGAGCTGGGAGATTCTGGTTCCGATGGCGACCCACGACGAGGTGCTCTACCCGTTCGCGGCGACAGGTTCGACTCGACGGATGGACTCGCGAAGGTCCTCACCGACTTGCAGCCAATCGTGCGCGATAGCCCGAGCATCCGCCTCTTCTGGCGTGTCGCTTTGGTTGTAGCTGTAGTGGCGCGATGCCACCAGAAGATCGCCCAACCGGCCTACGCCGCGGACGAAACTGGGCATTGCGACAAGAAAATCTGTGTGGCCCATAGACTTAGCTCTCTCGATGGTTTCCTCGTCTGCCGTATCATATGCGCAGGGTGCGTCAGGCGCCAGTTTAGAGGCCGGCGGGCCACGTGCTCAGCCGGCAGACTGCGTCCGCTCGAGAATCGCGTACACGGGTTCCTCAGCTATCTCCCTACAGCACCACCATCGCATCTCCATAGCTGTAGAAGCGGTAGCGCTGGGCGATGGCCTCGCGGTAGGCGGCGAGGACGAGGTCCGTCCCCGCGAACGCCGCCACGAGCATCAGCAGGGTGGAGCGGGGCAGATGGAAGTTCGTGACGAGATGGTCCACGGCCCGAAAGGTGTGGCCCGGGCGGATGAAGAGCGAGGTCCAGCCCGCCCCCGCGCGCACGGTGCCGTCCGCCACGGCGCACGACTCCAACGTGCGGGTCACCGTCGTGCCGACGGCCCAGACCCTTCCGCCGCGGGCGCGGGCGGCGTTGATGGCGGCGGCGGCGGCCTCGGGCACGACGTAAGCCTCGGGATCGAGATGGTGCCGCTCGGGGTCCTCCACCGTGACCGGCCGGAAGGTGCCCGAGCCCACGTGCAGCGTGACCCGCGCGATGCTCGCGCCGCCGCGCTCGAGTTCCGCGAGCAGCTCCGAGGTGAAGTGGAGGCCGGCGGTCGGCGCCGCGACGGAACCGGGCGCATCCGCATAGACCGTCTGGTAGCGCTCCGCATCGAGGGCGGTGGGCTCGCGGCGGATGTAGGGGGGGAGCGGGACCCGGCCGCGGCGCGCCAGCACAGCGTCTTCGCCCCCGGGACCCACGAGCCGCACGCGGCGCGCGCCCTCCGGAAGGTGGGCGACGATCTCGATGCGATCCTCGCCGCCCACGCGCAGCACGTTCCCCGCGCGGATCCGGCTGCCAGGGCGGACCAGGGCGCGCCAGGTGCCGGCGGCTTCGCGGGAGACGAGGAGGACCTCGGCTTTGCCTCCCCCCTCCCGACTGCCCAGGAGACGGGCGGGGATGACTTTCGAGTCGTTGACGACCACCACGTCGCCGGGTTCGACGAACGAGGGGAGGTCGGAGAAGACGTGGTGGGTGAGAGGGTCAGAGGTAAGAGGTGAGAGGTCAGGGGAGACACTCGCCGCGGACGGCTGACGGCTGACGGCTGACGGCTGAGCGCTCACGGCTTCCGGCTCCCGGCTCAGTACCATCAGCCGGCTCGCGTCGCGGCGCGCGGCCGGTTCCTGCGCGATCAACTCCTGCGGGAGATCGTAGTCGAAGTCCGCGGTCTTCACGGCTGACGGCTGATGGCTGACGGCCGACGGCTGCTGACGGCTGACGGCTGGTGGCCGACGGCCTGCGTGACGGTGGCGCGAGGCGGCTTGGCCTTGCAGAGCGTCACGAGCACGGTTCGTTTTCCATTCCGCGTGGGGGGTGGCAGGGAAGCTAACCCCGCGTCGCGCGAGGGTTCCATAGCGCGGCGGCGCCCCGGCCCGCGCGTTCCACCGCCCCGGTTCTGGAGAGCACACCGTGAGTGATCGCTCGCTGAGGGCCGCCTACTCCTTCTGGGCCCCGCTCTACGATGCCATCGTGGGCGGCGTAGGCCATGCGCGCCGGCGTTCGATCGCGGTCCTCGCCCCCCGCGCCGGCGAACGGGTGCTCATCGTGGGGGTCGGCACCGGCCTCGACCTCCCGCACCTCCCGCGTCACGCCTCCTACGACGCGGTAGACCTCACCCCCGCAATGCTCCGCCGCGCCGAGCGACGCGCGGCGCGCCTCGGCCTCCCCCTCGTGGCGCTGGAGGCGTCAGCCTCGGCGCTTCCCTTTGAGGACGCGCACTTCGACGTCGTCATCCTCCACCTCATCCTCGCCGTAGTCCCCGACCCGCGGGCGGCGCTGGGCGAAGTCCAGCGCGTCCTCAAGCCGGGTGGCCGGGCGGTGGTCTGGGACAAGATGTGCCAGCCCGGCCGGCGCCCGTCCCTCTTCCGCCGCGCGGCGCACGCCCTGACGCACCGGCACCTCACCGGATTCATGCTCGACTTCCATGGGACGGTCGAATCGGTCGGCGGCCTGCGCGTCACGCACGACGAGCCGTCGGTCTTCGGCGGGATGTGGAGGATCGTGCTGCTGGAGAAGCCGGAAGCCGATAGCCGTAAGCCGATAGCCGTAAGCCATGAGCCAATAGCCGCGAGTTGACGCCTGGCCTCTTTCGGCTATCGGCTACCTTCCCGGCCCCATCACGTAGGGGATCTGCGCCGCCGCGACAGGAGTGAACCGCAGGAGCACCTCGAACGCCGCCCGATGCGCGGCCGGTGCGGGTGCGTCGGCGACGTAGAGCGCAGCGACGAGATCTCGCCAACGCAGGAGCTCCCGCAGCAGTGCGCGTCGCGGACGGCACGAGACGGTGAGGTCGGTGAGGCGCAGCACGCGCTCGTAGCCGCTGCGAAGCCGCGCGAGGTCCTCCGGCGCGAAGAGCTTCGCGCACCGGTGCATCTCGTTCGCGATCATCAGGATCCGCTGGTCCAACGAGAACTCCGACCACCGCTCGGGCGTGAGCGAGCCGTGTTGCACCGGCATCAGAGCGGCTCCCCCTGACCGAGCACGCGAATCACCACGTCCCGTACCAGTCGCCGCAACTCCAGATCCTGAATCTCCATCCCGGCATTGCCTTGCGAGGGTCGGATGTTGATCATCGCCGTGAACTCGACGCAGCCATCGAGGCCGCGGCCAGGGTAGTAGTTGGCGCCCCACAGGTCGGCCTGCTCCGAGCCCTCCTCGAGCAGGAGCTGCTCGCCGTCGGCGTGCAGTTCGCCGCCCACGGCGGCCCGCCCTCGGCGCACGTCCACGACGACCTTCGCCATGTCGCCAAAGAACGCCTGGGCCAAGCGCCGCACAGCGGACGGGTCGAGTGCTTCCGAGGTGACGACGATCGTCGGTTCGTTCGCCATGGTTGGGAGGCGAAGTGTAGCACATCGCGCGAGAGATGGCACCCAGCCCTGCGCCGTGCGCGCTCGGAGGCGTGAGGGTACGCTCGCCGTGCTGACAATCGTGGGCTGGACGCTGACGCTCGTCTACGGTGAGCGGCGTCTCATCTCCACGGCCCTTCCGCTACCGCGTGCGGTGCGCCGGTTCCGGCGGCCGCAGCTCCCTCGTCATCGCCTCCTCGGATTTCGAGAAGTGCATCTGCACGATCACCCAGCTGCCCTCGCGCTTCTCCAGCACGCCGGTCCAGCGAACGTTCTCCCAGACCGCCGGCCTTCCCTGCCACGTGTTGCGGTCGTCGAGGATGCACGACCACCAGGCGACGTCGCCGCCGCGCGAGAGGTGGATCTGCATGTCCCTGAAATCCGAGCCGACGGCAACGAAGGCGGGATTCATGAAGAACCCCTCGACCTGCTGCTGCTTGAAGGCCGCGAAGCCCCTGGTGGTTCCAGCGCTGTCCGGCGAGAACCAGAACAGCGTGGAGTCGTGCGCGAACGAGCGGTAGAGCAGTGTCGTGTCCTTCTGCATCGCCCACTGGATCGACGCGCGGATGACGCTGTCGATCCTCGCCGTCTCCGCGGCCACGCGAAAGCGATTGCGGCCGGACGTCTCTTCTCGATCATGTACTCCCCCTCTTGACCGCGCTCGCTCAGCCATCTGGCGCAGAAGAACCGCACCCACAGCAAGAGAAGGAGCGTCGCGAGACCGCGGAGAAGACGATGGCCCTGCGCGGCGGAAGCGTCGCCAGGAGCATGGTCAGGAGGACCCCTCGAAATGCCACCTCCTCGAAACTGGAGAAGAACTGCGCGAACAGCAGCGTCGATTGCGGTGGCAGCGCCGACGAGAGATCGAACACCCGGCGAATGAATTCCCACGTAAGGGGCTGTCCCTCGGTCAGCCGGTAGACCAGCGAGCCCGTTCCCTGGCACAGGATGAGAACCAGGTCGCAGGAAACCGTCAGAATCAACAGTGGAACGAACGGCCGCACTCTCGTCAGCCGGATGTCGTCGAGGTACTCCACGAACGTGCGCCGGCCCTTGGGAATGCGCAGCAAGAAGGGCACGATGACGTACGCCAGGAACCCGCCCACCGTGAACAGGATGACAGTCGAGAACGACTCCATGTTCGAGAGGTCTCTCGGCATTCGCAGGAGGCCGTAGAGGACGAGCCCCACCAGGGCATAGCAGACCGGTTGCATGGCCAGCATCAGCAAGAGCGCCCGCCATGGGTGCTTCGCCAGGCGAGATCCGCGTGTGTCAGGGCGGGGAGGTGCGTCTCCGGACATGGCGGTGTCGTTGTCCACTGCGAGGCTCCTCGGGATTCCAGGCGTGTTGTCCGCTGTCCTCGCTCCTGGGCCGGTGGGGACAGCGGTCACCTGATGGCTGTACGGAAGGGAACTCCTCTTGTGTCGGCCAGAGTATCTGCCGGGGTATTTGGAGAGGTGTCGACGCGTCAATGAAGCAGGTCGGCAGGCAGAGGCGGGACCTGGGGCGGTGAAGCCGAAGTGCCGGTACGCCGCCGCCGTGGCTCTGCGGCAGCGGCATATGGCTTGGAGCAGGCTTCCCAGGGCGCGGCGGCGGGCCTGCGGCCACATCTATCAGGCGGCACCGCATGGCAACGCCATTGGTCAGGGCTGTGTCCCGGCATGGGTTGCGGAGAACCGTCGCCCGAGGCAGACTGTCTCGAAGGCTCCCGTCACCATTCCGGTGGAGCAGCTGTCTGTCCAAGGGCGCAGCGAGCGCAGCGCTCTACGTTCTCTTCCGACGCTGGCTCTCTCCGATGTCCTCGGGATCTCGATGACGACTCGTTCGTGCACGATCGGTTCGTTGGCGATTGCCGTGCTGCTCAGCGCGTGTGGTGGAGCCGGCACCGACACGGCCGCGCCCACCGGCCCGCCTGCGACGATGCGGGCGTGTCCCATCTCGCTGGCCGAGCCGCTGTTCAACACCATGCCGATGGAAGTCACCGATTTCATCGCATTTCGGCCGCTGGGGTTTCTCTCGCCACCCATCCACATGTTCCCGGCCAAGCACTCGGCCTTTGCCATGGCGCTGCCTGGCCAGGCGTCGCCCAGGAAGCCGTTCAAGGCGCCGGGACAGGTGTGGGTGGCCGAAGTGTGGGAGGCGAGCTTCAGCACGGGGGGCGCGAACTACCAGATCTATTTCTACCCCTGCAGGGAGTTCCGCACCTATCTGGGGCACATCAGCTCGCTGTCGGCCAAGCTGACGGCGGCGATCGCGACCAGCACCCCCACGTGCAACTCCTTCAACGACGGCACAGCGATCGTCACGACCTGCCGCCACGTGGGCCTCTCGGTCCCCTTCGCGGCGGGCGAGCAGATCGGTATCGGGACCGATGCGGGGGGCATCGACTTCGGCGCCGTGGACAGTCGCGCTCCCCCGGCGGGCTTCGCCAACATCGCGCACTACTCCCACGACTACCCGTACTACGTGTCGCCGGTGAAGTACTTCACACCGGCCGTGCGGGCCATCTTCGACGCCCATACCGGAAGTGTGTTCGGCACGCGCCTCCGGACAGCGGCGCCGGTGGAGGGGAGCTACATGCAGGACCTGCCCGGCACCGCGCAGGGCAACTGGTTCCGGCCCGGCATCTCGTACGCCAATAGCACCGACGTGTCATCGGCGCTCGCGCTGGTCCACGACTATGTCGACCCTACCGAGCCGATCATGTCCGTGGGGAACTCGGTGCCGGGGTTCGCGATGGGGCTCTACGCCCTCACTCCCCAGAGTGGCACTGGGACGTTGAACCGCGACTTCTCCGCCGTTCTCCCCGATGGCCGCATCTATTGCTATGACGCCTTCAAGTCCGGTGCGTCAGCCGGCGGGATGGGGCTTGGCGCGGCGCACGGCATCGTGCTGATCAGCCTGCCGACGGCTGCGACGCTGAAGGTCGAGAAGCAGGGAACCGACGGGACGCGGTGTGATGCCGCGACACCCTACGCGTTCACCGCCAACGCCGCCACGTTCGAGCGGTAGGTTCGGCCCCAACTCGATCCGGGATCACGGTCCGGGTTCGTCGGCCCCATCGACCTGATCCCCGCCGAGAACGGTGACGAACCGGGCTATCGGGCGGCACGCGAGGGTTGAACTCACTGGAAGACGGCGCTGTCCGCGAAGACCTGCGCTCCGCGCCGACCGGTGACCCGCACGACATTGACGCGGATCCGCGGCCTCGTCCGTTCGACCAGTCGGCCTGGTAGAAGAAGAAGGCGTCCTTCCGGGTCTGATGATCATACGTCACCAGCTCTTTCTGGTTCCGGCCGCGCACCGAGAAATCGAACGTGTTCCAGACGTAGACTCCCCAGATGGCGGGGTGGCGCTCGATCGCCGTGCGTCGAGTCATCCTCGGCGTGCTGGTTCACGATGAATAGGAGTTTCCTCCGCGTCTGCCAGAGTACCTGGCGCCAGGATCGTGGGTGCCTGGGTGATCTCGGCCTGCTCGGCCGGCGACAGCCCCGGCAGCGTAGTGCCGCACCTGGGGCAGAAGCGGTCGTCGCCCGCGGAGACGTGGCCACAGGAGCGGCAGGTGCGGACGTTGGGAGGTGGCGGGGGCATGCGCGCGCTAGGGTATCGACGCCGAGAGCGAGGGCAAGAGGCAGACGACCAGGGAGTGCACGCCAAGACGCCGGACGACCGGGAGGCAGTGAGCGGACGCCAAGACCCAGAGTGGTGGGCAGGGGTGCAGCGTTCGGTGGGCAGACGCGCGATGGCCAGCGACGTGCCGAGTCGGCCATGCGGCCAACCTACGGGACGAACGAGGGCTAGGTCAACCGATGGGGGACCGCGAGGGCACCGCCGGCACCGGGTCCGCCCGCAATTGCACGCGGGCCACGGACGCCGCCATCAGCCCACTCGTAAGTCGTTGGAGCGCCCCATCCGGCCATCCTGGACATACGCGAATTCGTCAAAGTCGGGCCAGGGATTGGACAGGCGATGTTCTGTCGAAGTGCGAGAACGTCTCGCGGGACCGCGCCCTCCGGCGCGATCCCGCGAGACGTAGCTGGAAACTGCCTGGCCGCTGCCTGGCAGAGCCTACTTGACCGCCGCGATCGCCTTCCTGACCGCGTCTTCGAGCATCTCGATCGGGGGAGTCTTGATGAAGTCGTTCTTGGTCAGCAGCTCGATCGCCGCGCGTGCGTCGGTGATGTCCTTGAGCGTCTGCGTGTAGACCGTAGTGCGATCGGGCGTGATGCGCGCCACGCCGTTCTTGATGGCCGTCATCGCCACGTCGGCCGCGACTTCGGCGAATACCTCGGTCTCGCTCATGGTCGGCATGATGTACTCGGGGTGAATCCCCTTCTTCTCCGCGAAGTTCGCAACCGAGTACGCCGCCGTGATCGCCATCTCGTCGGTGATCTTCCGGGCCCGCACGAGCAGTGCGCCCTTGAGTATCCCCGGGAATCCCATGGAGTTGTTCACCTGATTCGGGAAGTCACCGCGACCGGTGGCGACGATGTAGGCGCCGGCCGCTTTCGCCGCGTACGGATAGATCTCCGGCACCGGGTTCGCGCATGCGAACACGATCGCCTTCGAGGCCATCTTCTGAACCCACGACGCTTTCACCGTGTCCGGACCCGGCTTGCTCAAGGCGATGAGGACGTCGGCGCCCGTGCACGCCAGTTCGATGTCGGTGATCCGATCCGGATTCGTCTTCTCGCACAGCTCCCACTTCCGGTAGAACGCCGGGTCGGCCTTGATGTCGTCGCGCCCCTTGTGCAGCGAGCTCTTCGTGTCGAACAGGATCATCTTCTCGGGATCGCCGCCCGCCATGTGGATCAGCCGGGCGATCGTCGTGTTCGATGCGCCCGCGCCGTAGAGCACGATGCGGACATCCTGCAACTGCTTGCCGACGACGCGCAGCGCGTTGACGAGGCCGGCGAGCGTCACGCTTCCCGTTCCCTGCGCGTCGTCGTGCCACACCGGGATGTCGCACTTCTCGCGGAGCGTGTCGAGCACCTTGTAGCAGTTCGGCTGCGAGATGTCCTCGAGGTTCACGGCGCCGAAGCTCGGCTCGATCATCTTCACGAAGTCGATGATCTTGTCCGGATCGTGCTTGCCCTGCCCGTTGCGGCTGTCGATGCACAGCGCCACCGCATCGACGCCGCCCAGATACTTCATCAGGAAGGCCTTGCCCTCCATGACGCCGAGACCGCCGGACGGCGAGCAGTCGCCGTCGCCGAGCACGCGGGTCGAATCGGTGACGACCGCGACGAGATTCCCGCGGTTCGAGAGATCGAACGACGCGTCGTGGTCGTCCCGGATGCTCGTCGACACGATCGACACGCCCGGGGTGTACCACACGTTGAACCAGTTGAAGCCGAAGATCCCCGCCTTCGGCATCGTCATGATCTTCCCGCCGTAGAACTTGTGGGTCGTGCGGGAGAGCTCCTTGAGAAACGCCGTCTTGGCCTTGGCGATCTGCTCAGGAGTGAAGTCGGCTGGAAACAGCGTGTCCAGGTTGGACAGTGACAAGTCGATCTTGCTCATGCTGTGCTCCCCACAGGAGTGAAGTCGGCCGGAACGGAAGGGACTTCCTTCGCGTCAGCTGGAGTATCCGGGCCGGGCGTCGGCGCGTCAAGGAGGGCGCGGGTCGGTGTCGCGGGTCGGCGGGTGGGGGCGGGACCCGGGTGAGTCGGGGGTGTTCGGGGCCGGCACGGGTCGCGGCCGGGCGCTGGAGCGGGCGGCGAGCGCCTGGCGGTGAGCGGCGGGCGCGCCGAGAGGCCCCGGATCTGTTTGGGAGCGGGGAGGAACGGGAACGGGCTACCGGACGAAGGGGCTACCGAGGTGGCCCGCGGGTGCCGAGGGCGGAGGGCCGGCGTCGGCCCGGCGGTGGACTCCGGAGTTGCGCGTGACCGAGCGCGCGATCCGGGCCCTTCACGAGTATCTCGTCATCAAGGAGCGGGAGGTACGGGAGACGGAACAGCTGCTTCGCAGTTCCCCCTTCGCGACGGCAGCATTCTACAACCGCCAGCTGACACTGCTTAGTCATGCCCTGAAGCACCAGGGTTTCTCGTACGCCTTTGCGTCGCACAGCCGCTCGCATCGCATTACGTATCAGACCGCGCGGACCGACCTGCTGGCACTGGAACGAGCGGGTTTGGTGGAGCGTTTGGTCCGAGGTTGGACGTTCGTCTTTGTGCCGCCGCGCGACCTCAGGCATCGCCTGGGCGGCCTGGGACAACGCTGACGTCACGGGTGTTAGCGGGGCCCGGACTGTCAATGGCGGCCGCGCGATCTATCGTTAAGGCATTGCGGTAGACCCTGCGGATCTTGGTTCTGGGGGCCCTCCCGGGAGTGAGCCCCCTGGTCATGACGGCGAAGAAACGCAGCGATCTCCGTGGACCTTCCCTCGTGCAGTCCGCCCAAGCCTGCCCAGCCGGCAGGCCGCGGGGTGTTAATTTCTGTTCTATTCAACTGGGCGCGCTGTGACGTGTTGCAGGGGATGAGAGGGACATCTTGATGGACTCGACTCTGCCGGACCGCATCGCCTTCCTGGGCGGCTACCTGCCGCGGCTCTGCGGCATCGCCACGTTCACACATGGTCTTTGTGAGGCGGTGGCCGCCGCGGCTCCTGCGTCTCAATGCTTCGCCGGTGCGGTGAATGATCGCATCGAGGTCTACGACTATCCATCCCGCGTGCGCTTTGAATTGGACGAGAAGGATCTGGATTCCTACCGGCGCGCGGCGGACTTCCTGAACTTCAATAATGCGGACGTACTGTGTGTGCAGCACGAGTTCGGCATCTACGGCGGACCGGCCGGAAGCCACCTGCTGGCCTTGCTCAAGGAAGTGCGCATGGCGGTGGTGACAACGCTGCACACGGTGCTGCGCGAGCCGAATGCCGCGCAGCAGAGGGTGATGGAGGAACTGCTCCGGCGCAGTGATCGCCTGGTGGTGATGGCCCGCAAGGGCGCGGAGATTCTGCGCGAAACGTACGGGGTCCCGGACACCAAGGTGGACATCATCCCCCACGGCATCCCGGATATGCCCTTCATTGACTCAAGCTTCTACAAGGCGCAGTTCGGCGTGGAAGGCCGCATGGTGCTGCTCACCTTCGGGCTGCTCGGGCCGGGCAAGGGCATCGAGTACGCCATCGAAGCGTTGCCGGAGATCGTAAAGCGGTATCCGAACGTGGTCTATCTCGTGCTGGGGGCCACCCATCCCCATCTCGTCGCTCGCGACGGTGAGAGCTACCGCCTGGGCCTGGAGAGGCTGGCCGAGGATCGCGGGGTCAAGGAGCACGTGATCTTCTACAACCGCTTCGTATCGCTGGACGACCTCAAGGAGTTCATCGGCGCGACGGACATCTACCTCACGCCTTATCTCAACGAGGCACAGATCACCTCAGGCACGTTGGCCTATGTCTTCGGCGCGGGCAAGGCGGTGGTCTCCACACCCTATTTGCACGCGCAGGAATTGCTCGCCGATGGACGGGGTATCCTGGTGCCCTTCCGCGATCCACACGCCATCGCCGAGGGCGTGTACGCGTTCCTCGACGATCCGGCCCGCCTGCAGGAGACGCGCCAGAATGCCTACCAGCTCGGGCGCGAGATGATCTGGCCCGCGGTGGCGCAGCGTTTCATCGAGTCATTCCAGCGTGCCCGCACAGAGCGGAGGGCTACGCCTCGATCGGCCTTTGCGGGGTGGACGCTCGCCAGCCGGCCCTACGATCTGCCCCCGCTCCGGCTCGATCACATCGTACGCATGAGCGACGACACCGGCATCATCCAGCACGCCACGTTCAATGTGCCGAATTTCCACGAAGGCTATTGCACCGATGACAACGCGCGGGCCTTCATCCTGTGCAACCTGCTGGATGAACTGGGCGGCCGGCCCCCGTCGGAGAACCTTGATCGCCTGGCCACCAGCTACCTTGCCTTTCTGTCCGCCGCCATGAATCGCGAGACAGGCCGCTTTCGTAATTTCATGAGCCACGGACGGCAATGGCTGGAGGACTCGGGCAGCGAGGACAGCCATGCACGGGCGCTCTGGGCTGCGGGTACCGGTGGGGGCCGCTCGCGCAACGAAGGTCACCGGAAGTTGTCCGCCCTCCTCTTCGAGCGCGGGCTGTCCGTGGTGCACGCCTTCTCATCGCCGCGCGCCTGGGCGTTCGCGCTACTGGGCATCCACGAGTATCTGCGCCGCTTCCCCGACCACTCGATTGTGAAGGCACTCCGCGAAACGCTGACGCTCAGGCTCGTTGGACTATGGAAGGGCTGTGCCACCGACAACTGGCCCTGGTTCGAGCCAAGCGCCACATACGACAACGCGCGCCTCTGCCAGGCCCTTCTCCTCAGCGGCCAGTGGATGCCCCACCCGGAGGCACTAGAGATCGGCCTCAAGTCCCTGGGTTGGCTGGCATCCGTGCAGAAGACGCGGGAAGGCCATTTCCGGCCCATCGGCAGCAACGGTTTCTATGAGAGGGACGGTGCCCACGCGGACTTCGACCAGCAGCCGGTGGAGGCGCAGGCGATGGTCTCCGCGTGCCTCGAAGCCTTCCGCGCCACTCAGGATGTCTCATGGTCACGCGAGGCGAAGCGGGCATTCGAGTGGTTCCTCGGCCGCAACGATCTCGGCCTGCCGCTCTACGATTCCAGCAGCGGGGGTTGCGGTGACGGGCTGCACCAAGACCGGGTCAACGAGAACCAGGGTGCAGAATCGACACTGGCCTTCCACCTTTCCCTCGCAGAGATGAACTTCGCCGAACACTTGATCGCACCTCCATCGGGCAATGCCCTATGACTCCCATCACGCTTCGCCGTCACGAGATCGCGCTCGTTCCCCAGAGCGCCCGTGTCATCATCCGCCCCTTCATCCCGTCCAGCGTCCACCGCATCACCACCATCATCGGTCGCGCCCTCGCCTTGAGCGAGGAAGACACCACACGCGACCTGGAAGCCGTGCTCAAGGAATTCGACTCCCGGCACTTCGATATTGAGTCGCCCTTGCTGGCGAACTACGAGAGGGTGGTGCCCCACATCTTCACGCAACGTCCCCTCTCCCGCGCGCGCAAGCTCCTCATCGGCGCACTCTTTTCCGGAGAGTACGCGCTGGAATCCGCCGCACTCTTCAATCCGTCCATCGTTCCGCATCCGGACCAGGATGGCGTTCCCGATGGCGGCTTGCGGTTCATCATGAGCCTGCGCGCCACCGGCGAAGGGCACATTTCTTCCATCGAATTCCGCACCGGCCTCATCGCTCCCGATGGCGGCATCCGTCTGGACCCCGTCTCCCGCTTCGTCACCGTGCCGGAGATCGACCCCAATCCCAGCTACAAGAAGACGCCGTTCATCGTCAAGCTGCACGAGATGGGCTTCGATAACGGCCACACCGCCGCCGTGATGGAACCGCTTGGGGAGGGCTTCACGCGGAGCGATCTGGATCGAAGCGTACTCCGCATCCGGCGGGAGAGACGGCCCGTCACGCAGGATCTCGACAGCACGCTCCGCTGCATCCAGTGGCTCGCCGACTCCAACTACGAGATGAGTTTCTCGCCGAAGCTCGCCATGAGCGAGCGCATCATCTTCCCCGTCTCGCCGAACGAGAGCAATGGCATCGAAGACGCGCGCTTCGTCCGTTTCACTGAAGACGATGGGGCGGTGATGTATTACGCCACCTACACGGCCTACAACGGACACGCCATCCTGCCCCAGCTCATCGAAACGCAGGACTTCCTCCACTTCCGCGTGCTCACCCTCAACGGCGCCGCCGTGCAGAACAAAGGCATGGCGTTCTTCCCCCGTCGGATTGATGGCATCTACGCGATGCTTTCGCGGCAGGATGACGAGAGCCTCTTCATCATGTTCTCGGACAATCCCCACTATTGGAGCGACCCGAAAGTGCTCCTGCGCCCCGCGGAGAGGTGGGAGTCCGTGAAGATCGGGAACTGCGGATCGCCCATCGAAACCGAGGCCGGTTGGCTGGTGATCACCCACGGCGTCGGCCCCATGCGCAAGTACTGCATCGGGGCAGCACTGCTCGACCTGCACGATCCGACGAAGGTCATCGGCCGTTTGCACGAACCCCTGCTGGCGCCAGAAGGCGCCGGAAGAGAAGGTTACGTGCCCAATGTCGTCTACAGCTGCGGATCCCTCCTCCACGGCCGCGAACTCATCCTTCCCTTCGCCATGAGCGACAGGGCCTCCGCCATCGCGAGCGTTTCCCTGGATGAACTGCTCGCCGCACTGCGAACCTGATATAGGAGTTTCCTTCGTAGCGGTCCGAGTATCTGGGCGGGGTAGTGGAGCTTTCGATGCTCAAGAACATCGGTACCGTGGATCGCGTCATCCGCGCGCTTGCCGCGGTTGTGATCGCCGTGCTCTACTCCACCGGTGTCATCAGTGGCGCGATGGCGATCGTCCTCGGCCTGGTGGCCGTGATGTTCGCTGTCACCAGCGCCGTGGTATGGTGCCCGGCATACATGCCGTTCGGCATCTCCACCCGCCCGAAGCCGACGGGAGGCGCCGCACTGAAGGCGTGACGCGACCCTGGCGGGTCCGCGGTTGGCGCGACCGCGACGGCGTGAAGTAGTCAGCTCCCGGGATGATACTCACGCTCGGTGTGGCCCCTGAGCTGCGAGCGGTAGAAATAGACGTCCCGCAGATTCCCCGTCGCGTACCGTCCCGCCTGGTCGTTGAAGTGCGGCGAGCCGGGATGGCCGCTCTCTCCGCCCGCCGTGACCGCTCGCGCCCGCACGCTGTCCCCGAACTCGACCACCGCCACGAAACTGTTCCCGCTGGTCCCGTACCATTTCCTGGTTCCGGGCCAGGCGCGCGCCCCGAACGAGGCCAGCGAGCCCCACAGCGAGGATGTGAAGCCCACCGGAATGCTCGGCCCGGAGTCGTTGAAGGGCTGGACGATATCGCCCGTCAGGCGCTGGAAGCGGTTGATGTCGCCCCACGGCGTCCTCCAGGTCCCGAATCCGGCCGCGAGCGTGTCCGACGCCGCCGAGAGCGCCTCGAGCAACTCGCCCGCCGCCGCCCGCGTGGCAACGTAGTCCTCGACCGGCATCCCCGCTCCTCGCGCATCGCGTCCCACCCGCCGCGAAACGTTCTCTCCCCAGAACACGGCCAGTGCGGTGGGGACGGATGTCACCGACCACCGCAGGTCCCAGGCCCGCAGCAGCTCGATCTGCCCCTGCAGCTTCGCCTTCAGCGGATCGGTGGCCGCGGTCCCGTCCCACGCCCTGACCAGCGCGGGAATCGTCCGCTCGAACCAGGGCAGGTAACTGTCGTACGCCGCGGCGATGAGTGAGTCGAGCGTGAATCCCCGCGGGTGCTCGAGCACCCGGAGCGCGTGGCGCCCCCGGGCCGACTCTCCGCCGGTCTCGACGTAGGCCGGATAGTTCTCCCGCCGCGGGCTGTCAGGCCCCGCCGCCGACCACGGTGCGTTGTTCGAGTTGTAGAGCCAGCCGCTCGCCGGGTTGAGGAGGTTCGGGCTCTCGTCCACGGACAGGACGCCGTGCCAGTCGGTGGCCGGGTTGCTGCCGTCCACCGGCCTGGTCCAGTTGAATGCGGTGTCTCGCCGGGGGATGAAGTTGGCGTGGAAGTAGGCGATGTCGCCGTCGGCGCTGGCGAAGATGGTGTTGTTGGACGAGTTGGTGTGCAGGTCCATGATCCGCCGGAACGCACGGTAGTCCCTTGCCTTGGTGCGAGTGTAGGACTGGATCAGGGCGTTCAAGGGATCCTGCATCAACCGGACGCTCACCCACTGGTCGCCGGCCCTCCGCACCACGGGCCCGTGCCGGGTGCGGTACACCGTGAACCGCCGTTCGGCCATGCCGGTCGCGGCCCGATAGGGCACGGTGATCGTGGAGGCCGTCACCGGCTGGTCCGCGTTCCCATGGCGGTACGTGTAGCGACCGTCCCGCTGCGCCACGGTCTCCAGATACTCGTCGGTGTTGTCCGCGCCGCTCGACGTGTGAATCCAGCCGATGCGGTCGTTGAAGCCCTGGTAGACGAAGAACTGCCCCCACGTCACGGCGCCGTAGGCGTTGAGGCCCTGCTCGCTCACCACCTGCACCTCGGCCCGGAAGAAGAACGAGGTGTGGGGGTTGATCAGCAGCAGGGCGTGGTGGTTGGCCGTGTTCGATGGGGCAATCGCGATGCCGTTCGAGCCCGTCGGTTCGGGCTCCGCGTTGCCGTCGCCGGTGCCGGTGCCGGCGCCGGCGCCGGTGGCGGGCGCGGGGGCGCTACCGTAGAAGGCCTCGAGCTGGACGAGGTTCACCCGCTCGATGTCTCCGCCGATGCTCCCCTCGCTGAAGGTGAGCGCCATCCAGGGTTCGAAGCGCGTGATGACCCGGGGCCGCACTTCGGGATGCCTGGAGAGGTAGAAGTTGAGCCCGTCGGCCCACGCGTTCATCAACCCCTTGAGCCACAGCGGGCTCGCCCGATACAGCGCCCGCATGGAGTCAGGGTTGATGAAGAGCTTCATCCTGAGGTCCTGCCAGATGCGGGACTCGCCCTCGGCCTCCGCCAGGCGCCCCATCGAGGTCAGGTAGTTCGTCTCCACCCGATTGAAGTCGTCCTCGGCCTGGGCGTACATCAGGCCGAAGACGGCGTCGGCGTCGGTCCTTCCGAATACGTGCGGAATGCCCCAGTCGTCGCGGATGATGGTGACGCTCCGGGCCTGGCGTTCCCAGCGGGCGATGTCCGGGGTCTGGGCCGCGAGGGGAGCGTGTGAAGCGAACGCGACCGCGCAGACGAGGACGAGCTTCTTCATGGGCGACCGTTGCGCTGAGGTGAGGGTCCGACTCTCGTCATCAGGGTAAGGCTGGTGGACGGTCCAGGCAACCGGAACGGCAGAAACCCCTCGAGGTCGTGGCCCATCGCAAGGGGCATGTAGAAAGGGCCCGGCACTCGCCGGGCCCCTCGATAGAAACTTCCTTCGCGTCTGCCAGAGTATCCGGGCGGGGCGTCGGCCCGTCAAGGAGGTCGCGGGTCGGTGGGCGGGGGCGGGACCCCGGTGAGTCGGCGGTGTTCGGGGCCCGGCACGGGTTGCGGTTCCGTTCTGGGGCGAGCTACGAGCGCGTGCGGTCCGCTCGCCCAACCCGCGCCCTACTGCCCGAACAGCGTGTCCTGTCCCTTCGGCGCGATGAACCCGAAGTGGCGGTACGCCGCCGCCGTCGCGATGCGGCCGCGCGGCGTGCGGTCCAGGAAGCCCTGCTGGATGAGGAACGGTTCGTAGACCTCTTCGAGCGTCCCTGGGTCCTCGCCGACCGCCACCGCCACCGTGCCCAGCCCCACCGGCCCGCCCTTGAACTTCTCGATGATCGTCTTTGGGATGTGCGCGTACATGTCGTCGAGCACAGGCGCTCCAACTGCGGCCGCAGGAAGGTACGCTCTTGGGGTGGGGACGGCCGCGCCACGCCCGCCACGGTCGCCGCATGGTCCCAGGCCTGCTATACTTGGCCGTCGACCACTGGAGTTGGCGGACACTCCCGAGGGAGCCCGTACAGCCGAACGCGGTCGGCGGTTCCACTCGGCGGCGGCCCGCGCCGCGGTACGGGTAGGGACTTCGTTCGTACTGGCCCGAGCGTCTGGACTGGCGCTGGGCGTGGGTCCACCTGGCGATGGGAGGCGGGAGCGAGGATGGTGTCGTCGAGCCAGCAGGGCCGTGGCCAGGATGAGGAAGGTCCGCGCACTACGCCGGTGCACCGCCGGAGCGTGAAAGACACTGAGCGCATGCGCTGCCTTCGCACCGCCTCCTGCAGCACGTTTGCGGTCAAGCGAGTAGTATAACTCCACGTGATGGCATCGGTGCGCACGGAGCCTTCGGCGCTCCTCGATGTGCTCGCCCGCAGGGGGTGGAAGCTCCGGAGCTTGGCGAAGACCGCCGGAGAGCTGCCCATGTTGGAGCTCGACACCGCACTGCGCTTCGCCCTCGACCTTGCGGGTGAGCGGTGTGAGGGGGAGGTCTCGACGTGGCACGAGCCTCTCTTCAGCGAGGGGCGCCGGCGCCTCTACCCGCAGACCTTCCCGGCCCCGACACGCGAGATCGAGAACGTCGCCGGCTTCTTCTTCCCGCTCGCGCGGGCAGTCCTGGCCGAGCAGACGCGGCAGGGCGGAGTCGGCATCGTGGCTCGGCTGCCTTTCGAGCCGCTGGTCGAGGAGGAGATTGCGCGCTGGCCGTCCGGGGAAGAGTACCGCCGGCTGCTGCCGCACCTTGAGGCGGACTACCTGCTCGTGTGCCTGGCGATGGCGCAGGAGTGGGTGGGGCTAACCATCTACGAGCACGTGCTGGGGGTCACCGGGCTTTCGCTCTGGATCGGCCGGCAGCTGGCCCGCGTCGTGCCGGTGGACCTGCCGCTCCTGCACGGCGCGGCGATAGGGCACGACGTGGGGAAGTTCGGCTGCGTTGGGGACCAGGTCAGGCGCATCCCTCGCCTGCACTACTACTACACGCACACCTGGTACCAGGACCGCAACCTCGTCAACCTCGGCCACATCGCCACGAACCACTCGCTCTGGGACCTGGAGCAGGTGCGCCTGCCGGTGGAGACGCTGCTTCTCGTCTACGCGGACTTCCGGGTCAAGGACGCCGCGGGACCAGACGGTCGTGCGCGAATAGGCATCATCTCCCTGCGGGAGTCGTTCGCGACCATCAGGGACAAGCTCGAGAACCTGGACAGGGAGAAGCTGAAGCGCTACCGGGGTGTATACCGGAAGCTGCGCGACTTCGAGGAGTACATGCAGTTCCTCGGAGTGAAGCTCGACCCGCCCGGCTTCGAGGGTGAGGAGCCTCCCAGGCCGGGCGTGCCGGAGCAGCTCGATATCCTCGCGGTTCTCGCGGGAAGGGAGCGGCCCGACGCGGTTGCGCTGGCCGCAGGGCGGAACATCGCCACCCTGCGGCGCCTTCTGGTGACCGCCCACAACATCGGCGTGATGGAGCGGCTGCGCGACCTGCCTGCGTTACGGGCGCTGCTCGAGGAGGCGCGCTCCTTCGAGAGCTGGCGCGGCCTGCGCACGTACCTCGCCATCCTCGGCGAGTACGCTCCCGCCCTTTCGCGGGGACAGAAAGCTCTGACCCTCGACTTCTTCATCGAGCTCCTCGGCCACCGTGACGACGACATCCGCTTCCACGCCGCCGCCCACATCGGCGACCTGCTCGCCGGGCGCGAAGACTCCTGGCGCAAGGACCTCCCCGAAGGCGTCGTCCTGCGTCCGGAGCGCACGGTCCTGGACGAGCTCTCGCCGGTCCTCGCCCTCCTCGACCGAGCCAAGCCCGAGGCCGAGGAGGATATGGGGCCGACGGAGCGGGTGCTCTACGCGGTGCCGACCATCGTGCGCCGGCTGCTGTCCCACGCCGAGCCGGAGCCCAAGCGACGCGCTTGGGAGCTGATCCTCGAGAACTTCAGCCGCCGCCTGCGGGACCGGCGGCCGCTGGTCGGACTGTACCTGTGCGAGACGCTGGAGGTCAGCCTGGAGTGGATCGCTCCCGAGGAGCGTCCGCCGTTGCTCAAGTTCGCAGATGCTTGGGCGCAGCATCCCGTCTCGGCCACTCGCCTGATGGCCTGGCGGCTGCTGCTGGGGCTCGCGAGGGGGTCGAGGCTCGACCCCGGTCTCCTGACTCAGGTCGGGGAGCGGGTGGAGGCCCTGGCGGAGCGGGGGGGCGGGCAGTACTCGGTGGCCGAGTCGTACCTGCTGCAAGAGATCGCCGCCGCCTGCGATCTGCCCAAGCTCGCCGAGCAATGCGGCCGCCTGCGGGTGCAGGGGCAGGACCCGGTGCGCGAGGTCCTGCTTCGCAACCTGAAGAGCCGCGTCGACTGGGTCGAGAAGAAGGTCAACTGCGACTACCTCTCGGCCTCTGCCCACCTCCGCCACGAGGAGGGCCGCGATCCCGAGTCTCACTTCGCGAACGAGGTAGCCTCGCACTTGGCCAACCTGCTCAGGGTGAGCCGGGTCGAGGGCACCCGCTTCCACGCCGGGCGCTGCCTGCTCCGCCTTCTGCCGCTGCTCAGCGTGCCGCAGCGAAACGACTTGATGGTCGAACTCCTGCGCTCTCTCGAACTCGACATCGAGGCGATCACCCGCTACATCCCGCGCTTCCTGGGGTCGGTGCTTGCGAGCCTGCCCGACCAGGAGTTCCTGGAGGCGCTCGACGATATCGAGGGCAACTTGCGGCGTGGCAGCGAGCCGCTACAACGCCTTCTTCTTCAGACGGTCGGCTGGGTCCTGCTCTCGCTTCAAGTCGAGCGCCTGGAGGGCGATACCCTGCGGCGCCTGACAGGGATGCTGCTCGGGTCTCTCGCTGAGGCGCGCTCCTCGACCGCGATCGAAGGCTTCGCCGAGATCGCGATGGTGCTGGAGCGCCTTTCCCGCCACGGGAAGGACGACGGCAGGCTGCGGGCCTTCCTCACACTGGCGACGAAGAAGTTCCTCTCGCTGGTCACTCACCGGCAAGGAGACCGGGTTCGCTTCCTCCTGGTGTCCTCGGCGCTCAACCACCTCGACCGAGCGGTGGCCACCCTCCGCCCACCGCTGCGCTTTCCCGAGCGTACCTCGGTAGTCTTCATCCCGGGAACCTACGACCCGTTCACGGTCGCCCATCATGCGGTCGTCGCGAAGGCGCTGGAGAACGCCGCCGAGGCCCTGGTGCAGATGGACGACTACTCCTGGCGCAAGCACGCTCTGCCCAGGCAGATGCGCGAGGAGCTGGCGTGGATGGCGCTGGCGGCGGTCCCCGAGGCGTTCCTGGCGCCGTTCAGGCCGCCGATCAACCTCGCGAGCCCGGCCGGCGTGAGGCGCCTGCGGCGCGCGTTCGGGCCGCGGCGCCTTGTCCTGGCGGTGGGCTCGGACGTGCTGGAGGGCGCCAGCGCCTATTCCGACCCGAAGAGCGGCATCTTCGATATCCCCCACCTGCTGGTGATGCGTCACGACGCCGGGAGCGGGAGCCTGCCGGACCGGATCGAGAGCTTCCGCGGCGAGGTCGCGGTGGTGCCCGCCCCGCCCCGGGTCCGGACAATCTCGTCCACTTCGGTCCGGGCGGCGCTCGACAGGCACGAAGAGCTGGAGGCGCTGTGTCACCCGCTGGTCGCCCGGACGCTGCTGGAGAGACGGTTGTACGTGAACTACCCGGCCCAGAAGCAGCCGGTCGCCGCTCCCAGCGACCGCGTCCTGATCAGCAACGGGGCCGTGGGCCTGCCGGTCGGCCTTCGCACCCTGGCCGAGGTCGCGGGCCACAGCACGGGGCTGAAGGCGGGCAAGGGGAGCACGGTGTTCGTGCTGACGTCGGGCGACGACGATCGACAGCCCCTGGTCGGACTGGCTTGGCGGCGGGTATCGGCCGCGGCGCTCCCGGTGGTCATCGGAAAGGAGAGCCTCGCGTTCGGCGGTGAGGACCGCCTGATGGGCCAGGGCGCTCTAGTCGAGGCGGTGGCCAGTCGGTCGGACGACGAGACGCCTCTCGGGCGGATGCTGTCCGAGGCCCTCGCGCGGTGGCTCGATGCCGGTCTGCTGTTCGGCCTCGTGCCGTTCCCATCCAACGGCACCGGTCCGGTCGGGGAGGCCCTCCGCCAGCTTGGCGCTGCCGTGCCAGCTCGAGGGAAGATGGGAGCCGAAGCGCTGGCCGTACTACGCCTGACGAACCCGCTGGTGTTCGTGTGGGACGTCGAGAGCGTGCTCCAGCCGCCCTATGCGGCGGCGCCCGCGGTGCGGAAGGCGCTGGCGGGGAGCCGCCGCGCGATCGCGGGGTTCTTCGCCGGTCTGTCCCCGGGCAACGCGCTGCTCCACCTGCACGAGGAGGAACTCAAGCGCCGTGTCGCGGAGTGGGCGAGGGAGCGGCTCGCCGACCAGCCTGGCCGTCGGCGGTGGGTAGTGCTGGGGCTCGGGCGGCAGTTCTCACGCGACCTCGTGGGCTCCTCGCCCACGCTCGCCGTCGATCTCGAGCGTTCCCTCACCTGGCAGGGCTACGAGGGCGGCACCCGCCCTCCCGTGGGGAGCCCCGCGCTCCATCTCCAGTTGGCCGTGGCGAGGGAACTCGGGCGCAACGCCCTGCTCCTCGTGCCGTTTGTGGACGGCCCGGAGAAGATCGTGCAGGTGGTCGAGGCGGCGAGGACGGTGGGCCTGGAGGTGCGTGAGGTGCTGATCGGCGTGACGAGCGCCTCTGCGCGAGCCACCCTGGAGCTGCGGGGGATCCCGTACCGCTGCGGTGCGGTCGTCCCCGGCTGGCAGGGAGTGCTGCGCGAGAGCGTGGTCGCGCCCTACGTCGGGGGGTGGAGCATAGAGGGCCGGCAGCCGCTCGAGACCGGGTCTCTGCTGCCCTCGCTTAACGACTGCCTGCCCTACCACTACCCGCACCACCTGGGTCTCGACGAGCACGCGGCCCTGGACTTCTCGCGCCTCGCCCTTCGGCACGCGCGCGATCTGCTGCTGGCGATCGAGGAGACGTTCCGCGAGGCCGAGGGCCGCCTCCTGTCGGTGCACGACCTCGGCGCGGTGGTGCGAACGCCGCGGTGCCCGCCACTGCCGGATGGGTTCGTGCCGCCGGTGGGGCGCTTCCCGAGCGAACTCGTGGCCGAGGATATCGAGGCCCTCGCCCGGCTGCACCCGTCGACACACACAGCACACCAGAGAAAGCAGGGCGGGCGATGAAGACCTTCGGGAACGGCCGCGCCGCGCTCGTCGGGGACGCTGCCACCGCCGAGAGACTCCGCTGGAGCCCGCGCCGGCGCTCCCGCCTCGACCCCGAGGTCTTGTTGCAGCCGCGACGCGGCGACCCTCGGAGTGAGCCCTGGATCGCTCCGGGCTGGCACGTTCCCTCGGCCGGCCTGGAGACGTTGCGGCGGCGGTCGGGGAGGCGGTACTGGAGCTATCTGCCTGAGCCTCCGGGCGTACTGCGCTACTTGGAGAGGCTTGCCGAGCCGAACACCCGGGGCGGGTTGTCCGTGGCCCTCGTGGGTCTGGGCAGGGTCGGGGGAGTCGCGGCCACTGTGCTCGCGACCGCGCCGACGCGGGCCTTGGGGGTGCGCGAGATGCTGATCTACGACGTCGACACGGCCAACCAGCAGCGCTGGCTCCTCGAGCTCGGCTCGATCGCCAGGTGGCGAGGCCGGGACGAGTTGCCTCTCGTACGCGCCACGACGATCTCGGAGATGTTCAACCGCTGCGACGTCGTTCTATTCGCCGCCACCGACAGCGTCCCGCCTCCGGGCACGCTGGGCGACGTGCGGGCGATGCAGTTCGCGCCCAACCGAACGATTCTGCGGGCTCTGCTGGAGCAGGCACGGGCGGCCGGCTACACAGGCCTCTTCCTGGTGGCATCTGACCCAGTCGATCTGCTGGCGCAGGCGGCGTTCCACGACAGCAACCGGGACGCCTCCGGCGCATTCACCGGCGACGGGCTGGCGCCGGAGAGGATCGCGGGACTCGGGCTCGGGGTCATGTGGGCGCGAGCCTTGGCGTGTGCTCGCCGGGATGGGTGGGACCGGGCTGTAGCGCGCTCCGGGGCGGTGTACGGCCCTCACAACACCGAGGCGGTGGCCTTCGACGACATACGCAAGCCCAACTCCCGGCGCTCCGACTCCCTGAGCCGGGCGGCCCGGGAGGGGAACGTGACGATCCGCACCCTGGGGCACCTGCCGTACGTGGGGCCTGGTGTGTCCTCAGTGGCCCTGGCGCTTCAGCCACTTCTCGCGGGCAAGGAGATCCTGGCGAGCGTGCTGCTCGACGGGGTCTACTTTGGGGCCCCGGCGCGTATGGACTGGGGCCTGTACCCGACCGCCCGCCCGATGGCGCGACGGGTCTGGGACACTCTGCGCGAGCTCCACGGGCGGTCACAGGAGCAGGCCCGGTCCTTGGACTTGACCTGGCGTCGCGGCTGAAGCCGGGCGGCAGTCTCGCGTCTAGGCCTTCAGGATCGCCTCGGCTGCCGCTCTGTCGACGTCCATCACGTAGGTGATGCCCGAGATCTCGGCTGCCTCCTTGGTGAGCGCGGAGATGTCGTTGCGGCTGATGTGCGCGCACGAGAACTTCCGGCTTCCCGCCATCAGCTGCCTCAGCCCCTGGGCCAGCCGCTCGTAGTAGGTGAACAACCCCAGCGCCCCTGTCGGTATCTTGTCGAACTCCTCGTCGCCCATCTCCTTGCGCAGTGCGCTCGCGGTCACGAAGATCTCGTCCTTCGTGGAGCCGAAGCGCTCGACGTACACGGGGACTTGCCCCTCTTCGATCGCCCGCCCGATCGTCTTTCCCACCATGGCGGCCGCGATCGGCCCGCGCGCCATCCCCACGAGCTTGACGAACGGCGCACCGATGGCGAGGCCCTTGAAGATCTGGTCCTCGAAGGTGAAGCCACCGGCAACGGCTATGGCGGGGACGTGCTCGCCGCGGTCGGCCAGCTGCTTGGCGTAGGAGTACGTCAGCGAGTGCAGCTCGACCGGAGGGATGCCCCACTCGTTCATCATCCGCCAGGGGCTCATTCCGGTGCCGCCGCCCGCGCCATCGACCGTGAGCAAGTCGATCTTGTACTTCGAGGTCCACTTCACCGCGCGGGCTAGGTCGACCGGCCGGTACGCGCCGGTCTTCAGGAACACGTACTTGGCGCCCGCCTTGCGCAGCTCCTCGACGCGCCCGGCGAACCCCTCCTCGGTTACCATCCCGACGCGGGAATGGCGCTCGAACTCCTTGAACGCCCCCCGCTTGAACGCCTGGATGACGGCCTCGTCGGTTGGGTTGGGCAGCACGATGTAGCCCCGCTTGTAGAGCAGCTGCGCCTTGGCGAGGTCGCGGATCTTGACCTCACCTCCGATGTCCTTCGCGCCCTGGCCCCACTTCAACTCGACCACCTCCACGCCGAGCTCGCTGATGGCATACTCCTGCACGCCAAGGCGGGTGTCCTCGACGTTGGCCTGGACGATGATCGCCCCGTAGCCATCGTGCTGGTGGTCCTTGTAGAGCTTGATGCGGTTCTTGAGGTCCAGGGTATCGACGACCTTGCCGTCCTTGAAGGTGGCCTCGGGGTCCATTCCGACGACGTTCTCGCCGATGGTGAGGCCGCAGCCGGCCAGCGCGGAGCCGATGGCGAGCCCCTCCCAATTGTTCTTGGCGATGTTCGTCGAGCCAATTCCCGGGATGATCCAGGGGTAGCGGAACTTGATCTTCTGGTCGTGGCCGAGCCGCACTTCGAGGTTGACCGCCGGGAAGATGGCCTTGTCGGAGTCCTCCTCGATGCCGTGGGCGCCCACGGCGGTCCCCATGATGTTGAAGTGGGAGTAGTCCACCGGGTAGGTCTTCTCCGCCGCCGCTGTGATGACCCCGAATGGCTGCGGGTAGATCACCTCGTGGCCGCGGTAGGCGGACTTGCCGATCTCGCACATACCGATGCAGCCGTCCACGCAGGTGACGCACATCCCGGACGCGGGGACGATCGAGCCCTCGGTGCGGTTCTTGGTCAGGGTTGCGGCCGATGTGTTGACGCGTGACAGGGACATTGTTCTCTCCTTAGGTAGTCCGCTACGGCTTGATCTCGCAGGCCACGCAGGGCCTCATGAAGCAGAGCATGTCGTCGAAGCCTTCCTTCTCCAGGCACGGGGGCGAGAGGTTGGCGCACCCGCCGCAGATCGCCTTGTCGGGCTCCGTGTAGGTGCAGCGGAGCTGGCAGGCGGGGCAGACGTAGATGCACCCGCCGCACAGGCGGCAGACCTCGGACTTGATGTCGAACGGGGTCGTGACGCGCCGGTGCTCCCCGCGACCGGAGAACCCGATCGCCCCCGCCACCATCTGCTCCTTGCATATGCGCACGCACCGGCCGCACAGGATGCAGTCCTCCTGCTCCTGCCTGAAGCGCTGCCGGCGTACTTCGTGCGCGGACGCCAGGTCCTGGATGACCTTGGATTGCGGGCAGGAGGCCAGCAGCAGTTCGAGCACCATCCTGCGCGCCCGGACCACGCGGCTCGAGGCGGTGCGGACGACGAGGCTCTCCTCGGCGGGGTATGTGCAGGAGGAGACCAGCTTGGCCTTGGGCCCTTCGCCGATCTCGACGACACAGAGGCGGCAGGCACCGTAGGGCGTCAGGCCCTCCAGGTGACACAGCGTCGGAACGGGGAAGCCGAGGAATTCCGCGGCTTCGAGCAGGGTGCTGCCTTTCTCGACGGCGACCTGGAGGCCGTTGATCTTGAGGTTGATCACGAGGCACCTCCGACCGCCCGTGCGCCGGTCTCGTCTTCCCTCGCCGGCTGCGTGAATGCCAGGTCGCACCGCAGGCAGCGCATGGCCTCGCGGGTCGCATCCTCGAAGGCCAGCGTCATCTCCACCTCTGAGAAGGAGCGTCGGCGCGTCTGGATCGGGAGCGTTGGCGGTTGGGCCCGGTCGCTCGAAGCGATCTCCTCGGCGTGCCGCGGCGGAGGCTCGATGTACTCCTTGGGCAGCCGGACCTCCGCCGGCTGTATCAGCGGCTCCGCGTTGAAGTAGCGGTCGATCATGATCGCGGCCTTCTTGCCGGCCGCGATCGCGTCGACGACGGTGTTGGGCCCGCTCACCACGTCGCCGCCCGCGAAGACCCCGGGACGGTTGGTCGTGAGGGTCTCCGGTTCGATCCGGATGGTGCCCTGCGCCGTGGTCTCCACGCGGTTGGCGCCGGCGACCGAGACGCAGTCGGTGTCCGAGCCCTCGCTGATCGCCACGATCAGCGTGTCGAGGGGAACGGTGAACTCGCTGCGCCGGATGGGGATCGGCTTGCGGCGGCCGCTCGCGTCGAGCTCGCCGAGGCGGTTTCTGATGGCCTCGATGCCGGTGAGCTTGCCGCTCTTGGTGATGATCCTGACGGGTGCGGTGAGGGTCTCGATCTTGACGCCCTCCTTGATCGCCGCCTCGATCTCCTCTGCGAACGCCGGCATCTCGTTCTGCGTGCGGCGGTAGAAGATCGTCACGCTCTTGACGTCCTTGTGGCGCAGCGCGGTGCGCGCGGCGTCCACCGCGGAGTTGCCCCCGCCGACGACGCCCACGCGGCCCCGCGCCAGCTCCTCGCCCCGCTGGTTGAAGGCCTTGAGGAATGTGATGGAAGGGATCACACCCCTGGCGTCCTCGCCATCGAGGCCCAGACGCAGGCTCTTGTGGGCGCCTAGGGCGACAAAGATCGCCTTGAAGCCCTCCGCGAACAGGCTGTCGAGGGTGACGTCGCGCCCCAGCGCGGTGCCGCAGCGCAGCGTGATGTTCTCGTCCAGCAGGGCGGCGATCTCCTTGTGCAGGACCTTGCGCGGCATGCGGTAGCCGGGGATGGCCGAGAACAGCATTCCGCCCGGCTCGGCGTCCTGCTCGAAGACGGTGATCTTGTAGCCCTTGAGGGAGAGATAGTGCGCCGCCGTCAGCCCGGCCGGTCCCGACCCGACCACGGCCACGCGTGGCAGGTCGTCGCCACGCGGCGTGCGGACGGGCCGGTAGCTCGCTGGATCCGCGCGGTCGGTGATGAATCGTTTGAGGGCGCGGATGGCCACCGGATCACCGCCGGTGGCTCCCGCCCTGCAGCGCTCCTCGCACGGGTGGTTGCAGAGCCGCGCGCACACCGAGGGGAACGGGTTGGCCTCGCGGATGACGTTGTACGCCTTGTCGTAGTCGCCCCAGGCGATGCAGGCCACATAGCGCCACGCCTCCGTGCCCAGGGGGCAGGCCGCCTGGCAGGGAGCTCCCACCAAGTCGCTGCACACGAAGGCGTCGCAGCGCTTGTTGACGATGTGGCGCTCGTATTCCTTCCGGAAGTAGCGCATCGTGGAGAGGACCGGATTGGCGGCGGTCTGACCCAGGCCGCACATCGTCGTGTCCTTCACCACCTCGGCCAGCTCCTGCAGCAGGTCGAGCTGATCGAGCGTGCCCTTGCCCTTGGACACGTCGTCGAGGATCTCCCACATCCGCTGTGTGCCCTTGCGGCAGGTGAAGCACTTCCCGCACGACTCGTCCTTGAGGAACTTCATGAAGTACTTGGCGATATCCACCATGCAGGTGTCTTCGTCCATCACGATCATGCCGCCGGAGCCCATGATCGACCCTGCCTGCGAGAGGGAGTCGTAGTCGATGGGCAGGTCGAACTTGTCCTCCGGGATGCACCCGCCGGACGGGCCGCCGGTCTGCACCGCCTTGATCGCGGCGCGGCCGCTCGGACCCCCGCCGATCTTCGTCACGATGTCCCGGATCGTGACCCCCATCGGCACCTCGACCAAGCCGGTGTTGGCGACCTTGCCGACGAGAGAGAAGATCTTGGTCCCTGTGCTGCCCGTGGTGCCCGTGAGGGCATACTTCTTCGCACCGTCGGCGATGATCACCGGAACGTTGGCCCAGGTCTCGACGTTGTTGATCGCCGTCGGCCTGCCCTCGATACCCTTCTGCACCGGGAAGGGGGGCCGCTGGCGCGGCTCGCCCATACTCCCCTCGATGGACCTGATGAGAGCGGTCTCCTCGCCGCACACGAAGGCGCCCGCGCCCCGCACCAGGCTCACGTCGAAGGACAGGCCGGTGCCCAGTATGTCCCGGCCCAGCAGGCCGAGTTCGCGGGCCTGCCGGAGCGCGATGATCAGGTGCTTGATCGCGAGGGGATACTCGTTGCGCACGTAGACGACCCCCTCGGTGGCACCGGTGGCGTAGGCTCCGATGAGCATCCCCTCGAAAATGCTGTTGGGGTTGCCCTCGAGAACGCTGCGGTCCATGTAGGCGCCTGGGTCGCCCTCGTCCGCGTTGCAGACGAGGAACTTGCCGCGGGCGCCGGGCTGCTTGGCGAGCAACTCCCACTTCAGTCCGGTGGGGAACCCGGCGCCGCCGCGACCGCGCAGCCCCGACGCCTTGATTTCCTCCACGACCCACTTCGGCTCGGCCCGCTCGAGCACCTTGAGAAAGGCGGCGTAGCCTCCGATCTCGATGTAATTGTAGATCCGGATCGGGTCGACCTTCTCGTTGCGCGAGAGGATCGTGCGCACCTGATCCCGGTAGAACGGCAGGTCATCCTGACGGGCCACCGGCTTGCCGGTCTGGGGGTCCACGAACAGCAGGTTCGCGAGCACCGTGCCCTTGGCCACCGCGTCCACGATCTCGGCCATCTGCTCGCGGCCCACCTTCGGATAGAAGGTCCGCTGAGGCTCGATGAGCACCGAGGGTTCGGTCTGACAGTAGCCGTGGCAGCCCGTGATCCGCAGCCGCACCTTCTCCGTCAGGCCGCCCGCGAGCATCTCGCGTTTGGCGATGCGAATGAGGTCGTTGGCGCCGCTCGCCTGGCCGCACGTGCCGGCCGAGATCACGATCACCGGGGAGGTGGGATCGTGCCCGTCGCGGAGCCGCTCCTGGAGACCCTTGAACTCGCTGAGGGAACGCAGCCTTGTCATCAGAGCACCCCTGTGCCCGGCGGTTGGGGTCTCGAGTTCCCGGACGTGAGAGTGGTTGCGCGCGCGCTCACAGGTTGATCCCCGTGAGGTCGAGCATGTGGTTGTGGCACCCGCGCCGCGAGCATATCTGCACGATGCCGCCTCCACGCACGATCATCGGCACCATCGGCGCCTCGCACTCAACGCAAGGAGCGGCACCCGAGAGCTCAGCGTGGCAGTGCGGGCAGAAGAAGTTGACCTCCTGTCCCTCGGGGATCTCCTGCTCGGCCTCGATCTTGTGGGAGCCGTAGAGCGAGGAGAGCAGCAGCCAGCCGTGATGGTCACCGGAAGAGATCGTGACCTTGATCGAAGGGTATCCGTCGATCGGGTAGTTCGGGTTCATCAGGCCGTGGTTGCAGCGGGCGCAGGATACCTCGACCGGGAAGACCCGCTCGTCGCTTCGCACGTCCACCTTGTCCAGACCCGCCGCTGCCTTCTCGACGATGCGGGGCACGTTCGCAGTCCCGACGTTCGCGAAGTAGTGGCCGTCGGCGACGACTATGGGCCCGAGGGCGCACCCCCCGAGGCAGTTCTGCGTCTCGAGGGTGAACCGTCCGTCCGCGGTCGTATCGCCCGCCTTGATTCCGAGCTCTCGCTCCAGCTCCTCCGCGACCTTGGGCGCGCCGCGAACGTGGCAGGCGGTGCCCACGCAGCAGGTGAGGAGGTGCTTCCCCCGAGGCTTGAGTGAGAACCAGCGATAGAAGGTGGCGACGCCGTAGATGTCCACCAGCGACCGCCCGGTCTTCTCGGCCACCGTGCGCAGCGCCTCCTCCGGGAGGTAGGAGTACTTCGCCTGGATATCCTCCAGGATGGCGATCAGCTCGCCCCTCTCGCCGCTGCGTTTCTCGATGATCCTCGCGATCTCACTCATCTGCAAGCCCTCCGGGCACTCGATTCCTGCGCCACGCTCTCAAGCTCCTCGACCACGGCGTCCCCCCGGTGGATGTCGCCCGCGCGCTGAACGCCGTCCTGGCCCCTGTCCACGAGAACGGGTCCCTGCCGCCCTTCGCCCCGGGGCTCAACCCCGTCGAGCTGTTGTAGAGCTACCTCAAGGGGAATCGGCTGGCCGACTGCGCGCCCGCCGACGTCACGGACATCCACCGCACGGCGCACCGCGCGATCCGTCGCCTGCTCTTCCGCTGCCCGCTCCTCCGGGTCTTCCTCGCCGGCACACCCCGCTCTCTTTTCCCACCCGCACAGGACGTTGCTTAGCCAGGTCTCAGTAGCTGTACGCCTTGTCGTGCCACACCCCGCCGGCGGATAGGGTCTCCTTCGTGTGGGTGGCAGTATTCAGCCTGGTAGCTGGCGCGTCAAGGGCATCGCGGCCCAGGGCATCGCGGCCCGGTGCATCACGGCCCGGTGTCAACGCGGCCCGGTGTGAGGGGCCGGGACCCCGGTGAGTCGGCGGTGTTCGGGACCGGCACAAATCCCGCCTCGGCGCGCGGGCAGACGAAATGGCGCGCGGGGCAATCCAGGGCAACCCTCGATTCCAGCATCGGCGCGCCGCGCGGGAACCGTACCCCGCACCTACTGCCCGAACAGCGTGTCCTGCCCCTTCGGAGCGGTGAAGCCGAAGTGCCGGTACGCCGCCGCCGTCGCGATGCGGCCGCGCGGCGTGCGTTGCAGAAAGCCCTGCTGGATGAGGAACGGCTCGTAGACCTCTTCGAGCGTCCCTGGGTCCTCACCGACCGCCACCGCCACCGTGCCCAGCCCCACCGGCCCGCCCTCGAACTTCTCGATTATGGCCTTCAGGATGCAGGCGTCCATGTCGTCGAGGCCGAACTCGTCCACGTCGAGGCGCTGGAGGGCCACCCGGGCAACCTCGCGCGTCACCTTCCCGTCGGCCCGCACCGCGGCGTAGTCCCGCACCCGCCGCAGGAGCCGGTTCGCGATGCGCGGCGTGCCGCGGCTCCGCTTCGCCATCTCCTCCGCGCCCTCCTCGTCCAGTGGCACGCCGAGGATGCGCGCCGAGCGCTTCACGATCCGCGCCAGGTCCTCGGCGGGATAGAAGTTGAGCCGCTCCACCATCCCGAACCGCGCCCGCATCGGCGGCGTCAGAAGCCCGTAGCGCGTCGTCGCGCCGATCAGCGTGAACGGCTCGAGCGCCATCGGGATCGTCTCGGCGTGCGGGCCCTCGCTGATCCGCACGTCCACCCGCCGGTCCTCCATCGCTGGGTAGAGGAACTCCTCCAACGTCGGCCGCAGGCGGTGGATCTCGTCGATGAACAGGATGTCGCCGGCACGGAGGCCGGTGAGCAGGCCCACCAGGTCGCCGGGCCGCTCGAGCACCGGGCCCGTCGTGGTGCGGATGCTGACGCCCATCTCCTTCGCGAGCAGGATGGCGAGCGTCGTCTTGCCCAGCCCCGGCGGGCCGAAGAAGAGCGTGTGGTCCAGCGGCTCGCCGCGCTGCTTCGCCGCGTCGATGGCGATCTGGAGGTTCTCCTTCACCTTCGCCTGCCCGACGAACTCGTCGAGTCGCGAAGGACGGAGCGACGAATCGGCGCCGGTATCGTCGGGCAGCGGCTCGGGCGTGGTGACTTGCGCGCGTGGCGCCACGCTAGCTCCGGGAGAGGCGGGTCAGCGCCCGCTTGATGAGTGCCGATGCGCTGAGCGTGGCGTCCTCGGCCAGTACGCGGCGCACGGCTTCGTCGGCCTCGGCGGCGGTGTAGCCCAGGCCCATCAGCGCCCTCGCGGCGGTGTCGCTCACCGTCGTGATGCGCTCCCCGCTCTCGGCCACGAGGTCGTCGGTCTTGTCGCCCAGCTCCACCACCAGTCGCTCCGCGGTCTTCTTGCCCACGCCCGGCACCGAGACCAGGACGGCGATGTCGCGGTCGCGGATGCTGCGCACGATGCGCTCGGAGGGCAGCGCGGAGAGCATCGCGAGCGCAAGCCGCGGCCCGACACCGCTCGCGGTCATCAGGCGCTGGAAGACCCGCCGCTCCTCGGCGCTGGTGAACCCGAAGAGCGTCTGGCCGTCCTCGCGGACGACGAGGCAGGTGTGCAGCTCGACGGGCTGTCCGGGGTGGGGCAGGGACTCGAAGGCGCGCGTCGGGACGAAGACCTCGTAGCCGAGACCCGAGGCGGTCCGCACCACGACCCGGTCGGTCTCCTTGAGCGCCAGCGTGCCGGAGACGAGGGCGATCATCCGACCACCGCCCGGCGCAGGACGCGCCCCGCCCGCACGGCGTGGGTGAGCGCCACGGCCACGCCGTCCGCGGCATCGCTGGGCGCGGGCGGCGTCTTGAGGCGCAGGATGTGGGCGACCATCTGCTGGATCTGGGACTTCGTCGCTGCGCCGGTCCCGGTGACCGCCTTCTTGATGGTCGCGGGTGGATACTCCGTCACGGCCAGGCCCGCCTGCGCCGCCGCGAGCAGGATCACGCCGCGCGCGTGGCCGAGGATGAGGGCGCTGCGGGAGTTCTTGTGGACGAAGACGGCCTCCACGGCGACGGCATCGGGACGGTGGCGGGCGATGATCTCGGTGATCCCCTCGAAAATGGTCTGGAGGCGCGCGGCGAGCGGGGCGCCGGCGCGGGGCCGGACCACGCCGCACTCGATGAGCCGGAGGCCGCCGGCGCCGTCGCGGTCCACGACGCCGTAGCCCGTGACGGCCGTGCCCGGGTCCACCCCGAGTACGATCACGCGCCGACCAGCGCCTCGAAGTCGACGTCGAAGTTGGAGGACACCTTCGACACGTCGTCGTGCTCCTCGAGTGCCTCCATCAGCTTCAGCAGCGTCTCGGCGTTCTTCCCCTCGATCTTCACCGTGGTCTTGGGGATCAACGCGATCTCGGCCGACTCGGGCGCGATGCCACGGCCCTTGAGCCCTTCCTGCACCGCGTGGAGGTCCGTGACGCCCGTGGTGACGACGTACTGCTCGCTCTCGCGGACGAAGTCCCTGGCGCCGGCATCGAGGGCGGCTTCCATTGTGGTGTCCTCGTCGTAGCGGGTGGCGTCCACGTAGATCTGGCCGCACTTGTCGAACATCCACGCCACCGAGCCGGCGCTGCCGAGGTTGCCGCCGTACTTGGCGAAGGCGTGCCGGACGTCGGCGACGGTACGGTTGGCGTTGTCGGTGGTCGCTTCGACGAGGATCGCCGCGCCGCCGGGCCCGTAGCCCTCGTAGGTGATCTCCTCGTAGTTCACGCCCTCGAGCGCGCCGGTGCCCTTCTTGACGGCCCGCTCGATGTTCTCCAGCGGCATGTTCGCCGCCTTGGCGGTGTCGATGGCCGTGCGGAGCCGCGCGTTGCCCGCGGGGTCGCCGCCGCCCGTGCGGGCCGCGACGGTGATCTCCTTGATCAGCTTCGTGAAGTGGGCGCCGCGCCGGGAATCGGTCACGGCCTTCTTGCGCTTGATCTGCTTCCACTTGTTGTGGCCGGCCACGACGCACCTCCGAAGGCTGCCGGGAATCTAACAACGCTTGCTTGACCGCGCGGGGAGCTGTGGCGAGCTTTCGCCGCGTGAAGACCCCCATCGTCCTTCTTGCCGCGCTCGCCCTGGCGGCCTGCTCCGGCGGAGAGAACGCCGGGCAGGACGAGGCCGCCGTCAGGACCCCGCCCGTGCTCGCCGGCGTCCCGGTCATCGAGGGGTCCCAGATCGTGGACACCTCCGGCACGCGTGAGGCCGCGCGTGTCACGCTGCTGATCCCGATGCCGTCCGATTCCGTGGCGGCGTTCTACCGCAGGCGGCTGGCGGCGGAAGGATGGCGGATCGTCGGCGACGTGGCGGACAGCGGCGGGGTGGATCTCTATGCGGAGCGGAGCGGGCCGCCCCTGTGGGTGCACATCCGGCCCGGGCCGCAACCCAACACCACGCTGTACGCACTCATCGGCGCGATCGGTGGCCCCCCGGCCGGGGGCGACTCGGCGCGCTAGCGGTCGGGGTCGAGCATGTCCTCGAACCGCATCCACTCCCGGTAGAAGTAGAGATCCACGAACCCCGTCGCGCCGTGGCGGTTCTTCGCCACGACCAGTTCCGTGGCGCCCTCCAGCCCCCTGTAGGACTGGTACATCTCCTCCCGATAGATCCCGAGCACAACGTCGGCGTGGAACTTCGCCGCGCCGAGCGCCCCGAAGTCGTCAAGGTTGGGGCGCGGGTCCCGTCGCTTGGGGTTGTGCCGCGGGAGCTGGGCCGCGAGGAGCAGGGCGGTCTCCGCCGCGAGCGCGGACTCCTTGAGCAGGCGCACCGCGGCGGCGTCCTGTTCCTCCTGGCCGTTCGTGCCGGACGGGGGCGGCAGGACCTGGAGGTAGTCGACCACCGTCAGCGCCGCGTGCTGCTCCAGGATGCGCTGCTGTACGGCGTCGAATCCGCCGGCCAGCGTGAGCAGCACCAGCGGCCGGTCGCGGATGCGCACGGCCACGGCCCCGAGCGCGGCGCGTGCCTCGTCGGTCAGGTCGCCGCGGCGGATGTCGTTCATCCGGACGCGCGCCTCGATGGCCAGCGCGCGCTCCAGCAGCCGCTCCTCGTCCATCTCGCCCGACAGGAACGCGACCCGTTCGCCGCGGGCCGCGACGCGCAGCGCGATCGCCAGGGCCAGCGAGGACTTGCCCGCGCCCACGTCCCCGCCGAGCACGACGAGGTCCCGCCGGCGGAGGCCGCCGCCGAGCATCCGGTCCACGCCGGGGAAACCGGTCGCCACCGTGTCCGGGTTGGGGGCGCCGCCGATCGTGTCGTCCACCCGTTCGACCACGCCGGTGACCGAGCGCCGGCGCCGCGGGATGTCCGGGCTCACCGGGAGGTCTCGGGGGCGGGCGCTCGCGCAGCGCGGGCGGCGGCGTGGACGGCCGCGGCGGCGAGCGTGGAACAACTCTCGGCGGCCGGCGCGACGAGGTGCGAGAGGACGACGGAGGGTGCTACGCCGTGGGCCGGCAGGAGGTCCGCCAGGGCGGCGCCGAGGGAGCGGCGCAGCGGGGCCGGTGCGCTGAGGCTCCGGACCCTCTGGCCGACGGCCCGGAGCCGGTCCGACTGCCGCGCGGGCGGGCTCGCTGGGGGCGCCGCCGCGAGGGCCGCGCGCACCGCGAGCCAGAGCGCGAACACGCCGTCGCGCTCGGGACCTCGGGCGCTGGCGGCGAGCGCGGAAGTGAGCGCGCGGTCGGCCGATTCGAGTGCGGGATGACTCATCGCTATGGCCTGGAGTGCCTCGTCGCGAATGTAGCGGCGTGCGCGTGGAGGGGCTAGGTTCGCACGATGGCGCAGCGCGCGCGAACGGTACTCTGGGTGGACGACGAGGTGGAGAGCCTCGAGTCGCACCGCCGGTTCCTCGCCGACCACGGGTTCGAGGTCGCGGCGGTGGCCCACGGGGACGACGCGCTCGAGATGCTCCGCCGCCAGACCTACGGCGTCGTCCTCCTCGACGAGCAGATGCCCGGGCGCCGTGGCCTCGAACTCGTCGGCGCCATCCGCGAGCTGGATGCGACCGTCCCGGTGGTGATGGTCACCAAGTCCGAGGACGCCGCCGTGATGCGGGAGGCCATCGGCCTCTCGGTCGACGACTACCTCGTCAAGCCGCTCCAGCCCCGCCAGGTGCTCTCGGTGGTGACGCGCCTGCTCGAGGGCGACCGCATCCGCCAGCAGCACCTCTCCCGCGAGTTCGTCACCCGGTTCCGGGACCTCGAGGCGCGCCGCGGCACGGCCCTCGGCTGGCGCGAGTGGATCGACGTGGCGCACGAGCTGGCCGTCTGGGACACGCGTCTCGCGGCGACCCCGGAGCAGGGGCTGCAGGAGGCGCTGAGCTCGCTGCGCGACAGCCTCCGCCGCGACTTCGGCGCGTACATCGCGCGGCACTACCCGCAGTGGATCGCCGAGGACGACGGCGACCGGCCGGCGCTCTCTCCCGACCTCGTCGAGGAGATGGTCCTCCCCGTCCTGCGGGAACGCGGCAAGGTGATGCTGGTGGTCGTGGACTGCCTGCGGCTCGACCAGTGGGAGGCGCTGCAGCCGCTCATCGCGCCCCTCTTCGACATCGAGACGTCGTACTACTACAGCATCCTGCCGAGCGCGACGCCGTACAGCCGCAACGCCATCTTCGCCGGGCTCTTCCCGCGCGACATCGCGACGGCGTTCCCCGACTGGTGGACGGAACGCGAGGGGGAGAGCCTCAACGCCCACGAGCACGAGTTCCTCACCCGCCAGCTCGAGCGGCTCACCGGCCACCCGGTGCCCACGCGCTACGAGAAGCTGTTCGGGGGCGCCGACGGCGACGATCTCCTCCGGCGCCTGCCGGCCTCCCTCGCGCAGGACGGGGTGACCGCGCTGGTCTTCAACTTCGTGGACCAGCTCACCCACGGCCGCACCGAGAACCCCATCCTGCTGGAGGTGGCGAAGGACGAGGCGGCGCTGCGCTCCCTCGCCTGCTCCTGGTACCGGCGCTCGGCGCTGCAGGCGGCCCTGCAGGAGGCGGAACGACGGCGCGTGCCGGTGGTGCTCACCAGTGACCACGGGTCGCTCCCGTGCTACACGCCGGCGACCGTCTTCGCCAAGCGCGACGCGACCGCGAACCTGCGCTTCAAGTTCGGCGAGGACCTTCGGACCGAGGAGCAGGGCGCCGCGATCGCCGTGGACGACCCCTCGACCTACGGCCTCCCGCGCCGCGGCCTCGGCGTGCGCTGCCTGTTCGCGCTCGAGGACCGCTTCTTCGTCTATCCGACGCGCCTGCGCGAGTACCAGGCCCGGTACCGCGGGGCGTTCCTGCACGGCGGCGTCTCGCCCGAGGAGATGATCCTCCCCGTGGCGCTCCTGACGCCGCGCGCCGGCTGATCAATGCATAGCTACCGCCAACTCCTGCAGTTTCTGCGACCCTACCTGCCGATCTTCCTCGCGGCGCTCGCCGCCGCCGTCGTGTCGTCGATCATGGAGGGGTTCACCTTCGTCCTGATCATCCCCTTCCTGCGGACCGTCTTCGGCAACTCCACGGCGCTGCCGCTCGTCGGCGGGAACGCCGTCGAGAAGGTCCTGGAATGGACGATCGGCGGCCTCGTGCACGGCTCGCCACAGGCCGCGCTGCGCAACGTCACCTTCCTCATCCTCGGCTCGTTCGCGGTCAAGAACGCCGCGCTCTACGGGGCGCGGCTCGGCAGCGTGATGGTCCAGGAGCGCGTGGTGCGCGACATTCGCACCCGGCTCTACACCCACCTGCAGGGGATGCGGCTGGACTTCTTCCAGCGCACCAAGGGCGGCCAGCTCCTCACCCGGATGCTGGCCGACACCGACCAGCTCCGCGGCCTCCTCGGCGACACGGCGGCATCGTTCCTCTCGGCCATCGCCACCATCGTCGTCTACCTCTTCATCCTCTTCGCCCTCTCGTGGCGGCTCACCGGGCTCTCCCTGGTGCTGGCGCCGTTCCTGATCTTCACCCTGCGGCCCCTCCTCGGCCGCCTGCGGAGGGGCTTCCGCGCCACCCTCGAAGACCGCGGCGACCTGACCAGCGTGATGCAGGAGACCATCGCCGGCGTGAGGCTCGTGAAGGCCTACGCGGCCGAGCCGTACGAGCGCGAGCGGTTCGCCGCCGCGGCCGACCGGTACGCCGGCGGCGTCATCCGGATGCAGCGGATAGCGCTCCTCTCCCACCCGATCAGCGAGACGTTCGGCGCCCTGCTGACGGTGGTGCTGCTCTGGGTCGGCGCGGCCCTCGCCTCGGGCCCGGGCGCGTCCATGCGGCCCGAGACGTTCATCACCTTCCTCGCCGTGGCGCTGCGGCTCCTGACGCCGCTCAAGTTCCTCTCCAACCTGCCCGCGCAGCTCCAGCAGGCCCTGGCCGCGGGCGAGCGGGTGCTCGAGATCCTGGACCTCACTCCCGGCGAGGCCACCGCGGCGGGGAGCGAGACGGTCGCCGGCTTGCGCGACCGCATCGCCTTCGAGCGGGTGGGTTTCGCGTACGACGGCGGGCCGAAGGTTCTGCGGGACATCGGCTTCGAGGCGCGCTGCGGCGAGATCGTGGCGCTGGTCGGCTCCAGCGGGGCGGGGAAGAGCACGCTCGTGGATCTCATCCCGCGCTTCTACGAGCCCACCGAAGGCCGGATCACCCTCGACGGGCGCGACGTGCGGGAGTACACGCTCCGCTCGCTGCGCGGGCTGATGGGCATCGTGAGTCAGGAGACGGTGCTGTTCAACGACTCCGTGAAGGCGAACATCGCCTACGGCGCCCTCGACCGGTACGACGCCGCGGCCATCGAGGCTGCGGCCCGCGCCGCGAACGCGCACGTCTTCATCGGCGGCCTGCCGAAGGGCTATGACACGGTGCTCGGCGAACGTGGCACACGCCTCTCGGGCGGCGAGCGCCAGCGCATCGCGATCGCCCGCGCCCTGCTGCGCGACCCGCCGATCCTCATCCTCGACGAGGCGACGAGCGCGCTCGACTCCGAGTCCGAGCGGCTGGTGCAGGAGGCCATCGACCGCCTGCTCGCGGGGCGCACGGTGTTCGTCATCGCCCACCGGCTCTCCACCATCCAGCACGCGTCGCAGATCCTCGTGCTCGACGCCGGCCGCATCGTCGAGCGCGGCCGGCACGAGGAGCTGCTGGCGCGCGGCGGCGTGTACCACCGGCTCTACACCCTGCAGTTCGGCGCGCAGGCCGCCGGGTCCCCGCAGGACTGATGGCGCGGCGCGCGTTGCCGTGGGTCCCGGAGCGCCGCGCGTGAGGCGCCGCACCGATCTCTTGGCCTACCTCGCGATGCGCGCCGCCATCGGCGCGATGCGCCCGCTGCCGCGCGGTCTCGCCCTGGACCTCGGCACCGCGATGGGTCGCTTCGCGCGCTCCCCTCTGGGCCTGCGGCGCGCCGTCGCCGACGCGAACATCGCGCGCGCCTTCCCGGATCTCTCCCAGGCCGCGCGCGACGCCATCTCCCGCGGGGTTTTCGGGCACTTCGGGCGGATGATGGTGGAGTCCCTCCGGGTCGCGGCCACCGGCGGGCGAGAGGTGCTGCCGCTGGTGCGGGCGGGGGACGCACCAGCGCTCGTTCGCGACCTGCTCGCCCGCGGCCGGGGCCTGCTCGTGCTCACCGGCCACATCGGGAACTGGGAGGTGGCCGCGGCCTTCCTGGCGGCGCAGGGCGTTCCCGTGACCACCGTCTGGAAACCGCAGGCGAATCCGCGGGTCGCGGGCTATCTCGACGGACTGCGGCGCCGCCTCGCGGTGGACGCCATCCCGATGCCCGAGGCGCGCACGGGCGTGCGGGCCGCCCTCGAGGCGGGCAAGCTCGTGGCGCTGGTGGCGGACCAGGCGCCGCTCCGCGGCAGTACCTGGGTGCCGTTCTTCGGTCAGCCCACGAGGACGTACGAGGGACCGGGCCACTTCGCCGCGCAGACGGGCGCGCCGGTCGTCTTCGGTGGGATGCTCGAGGACGGCGCGGGTGGCTACCGCGCCTTCGCCGAGGTGCTCGACGAGGCGCCGAACGGGACCGCCGACCAGCTCGTGCCGCGCATCGCCACGCTCTACCGTGCGCGCCTCGAAGCGCTGGTCCGCACGGTTCCCGAGCAGTACCTCTGGACCCACCGTCTCTGGAAGACCCCTCCGCCGTCCGGCCCATGACCGATCTGAGTGCGGCACCCGAACTGCAGGCTCTCGTCCGCGAGCTTCGCGACCGCGAGTTCCCGTGGACCGCCGCGACGACATACCTCAACAATGCGGCGGTCGGCCCCATCCCGGAGCGGACCCGGCTCGCGCTTGAGGCGTTCAACGCCAAGCGCACCGCGCCGCATCAGCTGCCCGACCGCGATCTCAACCCGCTCCTCGCCGCGAGCCGCGAGGCCGCGGCTCGGTTGATCGGCGCGGAGCCGGGCGAGATCGCGCTCGCGCCGAACACCTCCACCGGCCTCAACGTGGCGGCCCGCGCGCTGCCGCTCGCGCCAGGCGACACGGTCCTCCTCAGCGACCGCGAGTTTCCCGCCAACGTCTACCCGTGGCTGGCGCTCCGCCGCCAGGGGATCGCCGTGGAGCTCGCGCCCGTCACGGCCGACGGCTTCCCCGACGAGGACTACCTCGTCGAACGGCTCGCCGACCCGAGGGTACGCGTCCTCGCCGTCTCCTTCGTGCAGTTCTCCAACGGCTACAAGGCGGACCTCGGCCGACTCGGCTCGGCGTGCCGCGCCAACGGCGCGTACCTCGTTGTGGACGCGATCCAGGGGCTCGGTGCCTCGCCGCTCGACGTGCGCGACACGCCGGTGGATCTGCTCGCGTGCGGCGGTCAGAAGTGGCTGCTCTCGCCGTGGGGGTCGGGATTCCTCTACGTGCGGAAGGAGTTGATCGGCCGCCTGGTGCCGGTGGCCGTCGGCTGGACGGCCTTCGAGGGCACGGACGACTTCACCGCCCTGCTGCGCTACGGCGACCGCCTGCTCGCCGATGCGCGCCGCTTCGAGCTGCCACCCTCCTACCAGGACCAACTCGGCTTCGGGACGTCGGTCGGGCTGCTGCTGGAGCTGGGAATCCCGGCCATCGACTGCTACACCCGCGCCCTCGGCGAGCCGGTGCTGGCGTGGGCCGCCGAGCGCGGTGTACGCATCGTCTCACCCACCGACGACGCGCACCGCTCCGCCATCGTCTGCCTCGCGCCGCCGGAACCGCTCGAGGTCCGCCGCCGCCTCCGGCAGGCCGGCATCGTCTGCTCGCTGCGCGAAGGGGCGATCCGGCTGGCGCCGCACTGCTACAACACGCTGGAGGAGATGGAGCGGGTGGTGGGGGTGATGGATGAGCGCCTATTACGCATGACCCATCACGCCCTTGAGTAGATACTCGATCACGTCGGCCGCCGAGTACCGCTCCCGGTTCCCCAGGAATCTCCCGATCGCAATGAGGTTGTCGCCCGCCGTGAGGATCGGCGGCTCGACCCGCCCGCCCTCGCGCACCTGCCCGTAGCCGATGTTCGCCATCAGCGCGTTGCAGAGGCACTGGCGTCCCACGGTGTCCTCGATCGCCCCACCCTTGGAGACGTAGGAGTCGATGGGCTCCGACGCACACCGGAACCCGACCTTGCCGTTCTCCTTCTGGTACGGCGTCCGCAGGTAGCCCATGTCGCACACGCGCTCCCGTAGCTTGTCGGCGCGCGGGCTGTCGTCCCAGCGAACGACCTTGAACGGGTAGCCGGTGGGTGAGGCGCGCGAGTCGGTGATGACGTCCACCGCGCCGCGGCGCGCGCTCGCGAGCACGGCGCGCTTGTACTCCTCGTCCAGCGCCGACTCGTCGCAGAACGCGAACAGCGTCCCCACCTGGACCCCGGCGGCACCTGCGGCGACGGCCTCGCGCAGCGCCGCGGGCGAGCCCGCGCCCCCCGCCACCCAGAACGGCAGGCCGAGCTCGCGGATCTTCTCGAGGTCCACGACATCGCGCGATCCGTAGAGCGGCTCGGCCCGCTCGTTGAACACCGGCTCGCCGCGCGGAGGCGCGTTGTGCCCGCCCGCCGTCGGCCCCTCGACGACGAAGCCGTCTACCCGGCCGTTCGCCTTCCGGGTGAGCATCGTGGCCAGCAGGTTCGACGCGATGATCGCGAGGAAACGGGGACGCTTCAGCGGCGGCGGCTGGACGGGCCAGAACTCCCTGGGCTCGAGCGTCATGTGGTGCGCGCTGGCGGAGTCGAGGTCCTCGACGTCGAGCTTGAGGGAGGCCGGCTCGTGGTTGGCCAGTCGGTCCAGAGTGCCGGGGATCTCCCGAGGGATGCCCGCTCCCATCAGGACGTAGTCGACGCCCGCCAGCATCGCCCCGTAGAGCGACGCCAGCGTCGGCAGCTGGATCTTGGTCAGGAGGTTGATGCCGACGAGGCCGTCGTGGCCCTCTTTGGCGAGGTGCACCTCCACGAAGTTCGCCAGCATCGTGAGCAACTGGCGCATCCTGCTGAGCGTGGCCTGGTGCATCGGCAGCGCCTTGTAGGGCTGCCCTTCGGCCCGGCCCTCAGGAAGGAAATGGTCCCTTAGCACCCCCTCGCTCACCTCGGGGATCGGGAACTTCTCCATGGCTCGGCGCATGTGGCCGCCGACGTCGCCGTCCTGCAGCCGGCGGACCAGCACCGTGTCGATGCCGGTGCCGGACACGACGCCGAGCTGCCCCCGCAGAGCGGTGGCGCGCGCCAGGACCCAAGTGGAGACTGCCGCCCCCATTCCGCCCTGGATGATGAGCGGGGGGGCCCCGATTGCCGTCATGCGTTGTCTGGTAAAGGCGGGAGAAGAGTCTGGAAACGACTTAAAGGGTACTCGGGCGCCGGGTCGGGAGCAACGTGCGATAGATGATAGGTGATGCGTGATGGGTGATAAGTTATAGGAGAGAGGAGGTGGATCCCCATCACCTATCACCCATCACCCGTTTCCTACCACGATCTCCGCGAACTTCAGCTTCCCATACTTCACCACGTACCGTCCCGCCGTCAGAACGCGATCCCCATCCCCCGCCTTCGCCCCGTCCACCTGCACCCCTCCCTGGATCGCCATCCGCCGTGCCTCGCCCAGGGATTTCGCGAACCCGATGTCGCGCAGGATGACCGCGAGCGTTGCCGGCTCGTGCGTGAAGGCGGGGAGCTCGGCGGGCGCCTCCTTGGCCTTGAAGAGCCGATCGAAGTGCGCCGACGCCCGCCCGGCCGCGTCCGCATCGTGCAACTGCTCCACGAGCCGGGCGGCAAGCCAGCGCTTCGCGGCATACGGCTTGGTGTGGCACCGCTCCAGCGCCGCCGGCAGTTCCGCCGCGGGGAGCCCCGAGAGCAGCGAGGTCCACTCCTCGAGCAGCGTGTCGGGGATCGACATCGTCTTGCCGTACTGGTCCTCGGGCGACTCGCTGATGCCGACGTAGTTGTCGTACGACTGCGACATCTTCCGCTGGCCGTCGGTGCCGCGCAGCAACGGCATCACCAGCGCGACCTGCGGCTCGAGGCCGTAGCGCTCCATCAGCGTGCGGCCCACCAGCAGGTTGAACTTCTGGTCGGTGCCGCCGAGTTCCACGTCCACCTTGAGGTACACCGAGTCGTAGGCTACCAGCAGGGGGTAGAGGAACTCCATCAACGAGATGGAGGAGCCGGCGGCGTGGCGCTGCGCGAAGTCGTCCCGCTCGAGCATCCGTGCCACAGTGTAGCGCGCCGCGATCTCGAGCACATCCGCCATCCGCAGCGCCGAGAGCCAGCGGCTGTTGCGCTCGATCACCGTCGTCGCCGGGTCGAGCACCTTGAACACCTGCTCCCGGTAGGTGGCCGCGTTCCGCTCCACCTCCTCCTCCGAGAGCCGCGGGCGGGTCTCGTTGCGCCCGCTCGGGTCGCCGACCAGCGCGGTGAAGTCGCCGACGAGGAAGACCACCCGGTGTCCCAGCTGCTGGAAGGTGCGGAGCTTCCAGAGGGAGACCAGGTAGCCGAGGTGCAGGTGCGGCCGGGTCGGGTCGAACCCCTGCTTGATGGTCAGGGGCTCGCTGCGCGTGATGGAGCGTTCGATCTTGCGCGCCAGGTCCTCCTCGGGGATGATCTCCACCGCGCCCTGGCGGATCGCGTCCATCTGCTGATTGAGCGGGGGGAAGGCGGCCATCCCGCAATCGTAGCGGCAGGCCCCGGCCGCTGGCAAGCGTGAGGCGCGTCCGGTAACTTGTGATCCTATGCCGCAGGCCAGACCCGCCGGGCGCCTGGCGCGCTGGTTCGCCCCGGAGCGCGCGCGTCGCACCGTGTTCTTCGTCCTCCTCGTCGTCGGCTTCGCCTTGGGGCTCGCCTACGGGAGTTGGACGCGGGTCTGTGCGGGCAACCAATGCCCGTCCATCGCCGTCCTCGATGACTACCGTCCCCAGCAGACGTCCAAGGTCTATGCTGTGGACGGCCGGCTCGTCACCGAGCTGGGGCTCGAGCGACGCACCCTCATCCGCCTCGACGAGATGCCGGCTCACCTCCGGCAGGCGTACATCGCGGTCGAGGACAAGCGCTTCTATCTGCACCACGGCATCGACTTCTCCCGTGTCCTCGGCGCCATCCGTGCCAACATCCTCGCGCTCCGGTGGGAGCAGGGCTTCTCGACCATCACGATGCAGCTCGCGCGGAATGTCTTCCCCGACCGGATCAGCCGCGAGAAGAAAGTCAGCCGGAAACTCAAGGAGGGCTGGGTCGCGCGGGAGCTGGAGCGCACCTACTCGAAGGACCGCATCCTCGAGCTGTACCTGAACCAGATCTTTCTCGGCAGCGGCGCCTACGGCGTCGAGACGGCCGCGCAGCGGTACTTCGGCAAGTCGGCGCGCGACGTCAACGTCCCGGAAGCAGCCCTCCTCGCCGCCCTCGCCCAGCTGCCGGAGCGCATCAACCCGCGGCGCTATCCCGCCCGCGCGGTGCGGCGCCGCAACCTCGTCATCGAGCTGATGCGCCAGCAGGGATTCCTGACGGCGGAGGACGCGGAAGAGGCAAAGGCCTACCCCCTCAACCTCTCGGCGCGCCAGGACTACGGCGACGTCGCCCCCTACTTCGTGGAGTGGATCCGCCAGACGCTCCAGGCGCGCTTCGGCCGCGACCTGTACGAGCGGGGCCTGCGCGTCTTCACCACGCTCGACCTCGACATCCAGCAGGCCGCCGAGCGCGCCCTCGAGGCACAGATCGAGGCCATCGAGAACGGCACCTACGGCCGCTACCCGCACCGGACCTTCGCGCAGTACCTCGCGACGGCCAACGGCGGAGCCGAAGGGCGCACCGCCACGCCCTACCTCCAGGGCGCCATGGTCGCCATGGACGTCGAGACCGGTGCCGTCCGCGCGATGGTCGGCGGCCGCGACTTCGACGACTCCAAGTTCAACCGCGCGACCCAGGCGTTGCGCCAGCCGGGCTCGACCTTCAAGCCGTTCGTCTACGCGGCCGCCATCCGCGCCGGCCACTCGCCGAACGAGATGCTGGAGGACGCGCCCATCTCGCTCCCGCAGCCCGACGGCACGGTCTGGGAGCCGGGGAACTTCGAGGTGAACACCTTCCGCGGGATGACCACGCTCCGCACGGCGCTGGCGCTCTCCATCAACCTCGTGACCATCCGCCTGGGCCTTGAAGTCGGCGCCGAGGCGGTGGCCGACGAAGCGCGGCGCTACGGGTTCAGCACCACGATCCCCGCGGTGCCGGCGATGTTCATCGGCTCGGCCGACGTCATCCCGCTCGAGATGGTGTCGGCGTACACGGCGTTCGCCTCCCTCGGCGTGCGGGCGTCGGCCATCGCCATCCTCCGCGTCGAGGACGCCGAGGGCACCGTGCTCTGGCGGCCGCTGCCGCGGCGCGAACGCGTCATGGCCCCGGACCAGGCCTTCGTGCTGAACGACATGCTGCGTGATGTCGTGCGCGTCGGCACCGCCTCCGGCGCCGTGCGGCGCAGCGGCTTCACGTTGCCGGCGGGCGGCAAGACCGGCACCACCAACGACTACACCGACGTCTGGTTCATCGGGTTCACGAGGGAGCTGGTGGCCGGGTTCTGGATGGGGCTGGACCGGCCGGAGACCATCAAGCCCGGCGCGCAGGGCGGCCAGCTCGTGGCGCCTGCGTGGGGCGCGTTCATGCGTGAGGTCTACGAGCGGCGGCCCTCGCCGGGCGAGTGGGGGCGGCCCTCAGGGGTCGTGTCGCGCGAGATCGACGCCGCGTCCGGCAGGCTTGCCACCCCGTACTGCCCGGCGAGGAGCCGCCGCTGGGAGGTCTTCTCTCCGGGCCGCGAGCCGGTGGACTTCTGCCCGCTGCACCCCGGCCCGGGCGGCGCCGCGCCGAGCACGACGCCGACCCCCCAGGCCAAGGTGCTCCGTCCCACCACGGACCGCTAGCGCCGTGCCCGCGCTCCGCCTCGGTGCGCGCTGGCTGGTCCCCGTCACCTCGCCGCCCATCGAGGACGGTGCCGTGCTCGTCGGCGCCGATGGCCGCATCGCCGCCGCGGGCCGCGGCGCCGAGGTGCCGCGCCCGGCCGATGTCCCTTCGATCGACCTCGGCGACGCGGCCATCCTGCCCGGCCTCGTCAATGCGCACACGCACCTCGAGCTGATGGCCCTGCGGGGGCTCGTCCGCAACCTGCCGTTCCCGCGCTGGGTCGGCGCCGTCCGCCGCATCAAGGACGAGCTCGCTCCGGCACACCTCGCGGCGTCCGCCCGCTGGGGGGTGCTCGAGGGGTTCGCCGGGGGCATCACGTCGGTCGGCGACACCGGCTCCTCCGGCGCGCCCGCCGCGGCGATGGCCGCGCTCGGCGTTCGCGGCGTCGCGTACCAGGAGGTCTTCGGACCGGACCCGGCGCAGGCCGGGGACGCGGTGCGGGATCTCGAATCGGCCGTGGATACGCTGCTGCCGCTAGCCTCGGAGCGCCTGCGCCTCGGCGTGTCCCCCCACGCGCCGTACACCGTCTCCACCCGGCTCCTGGGCGAGGTCGTCGCACTCGCCAGGAGGCGCGGCTGGCCGGTCGCGATGCATCTCGCCGAGTCGCCCGAGGAGGATCACTTCGTCCGTCACGGCGAGGGTCCCTTCGCAGAGGGGCACCGGAAGCGGGGCATCCCGGTGCAGCCGCACGGCTGTTCGCCAGTGGCCTGGGCCCGCCGGGCCGGGCTCCTCGACCTGCGGCCGCTGCTCATCCACTGCGTGACGGCGGACGGCGACGATACCATGGTGATCGCGCGGCACGGGGCCGCCGTCGCCGTGTGCCCGTGGTCGAACGCGGTGTTGCGGAACGGGCGTGCGGACCTCGCGCTCCTCCGGCGCCTCGGTGTCACCGTCGGTGCGGGCACCGACTCGGTCGCGCCAGGCGGCGGCCTCGACCTGTTCCGCGAGGCGCGCCTCGCCGCGCTCGCCTGCGCCCTCGCACCGCGCGAGATGCTGCGTCTCATCACCGTCGACGCGGCCGCCGCGCTCGGTCTCGCCGGTGCCGGGACGCTCGAGCCGGGCGGCTGGGGCGATGTGTGCGCCGTGAGCCTCGCCGCGCCGGCCCTCGCCGCCGCGCCCGACCCCGAAGAGGCCCTGGCCCTCTCCGCCACGCCGGCCGACGTCGTCTGCACGGTGGTGGCGGGCACCCCGGTCTATCGGGACGGCGCATGGCCCGGCGTGGACGCGGCCGCGGAGCGCGCCGAGCTGGCCGAGGCCGCCCGGGTGGCGCGACGCGCCGCCGCGGCGTGAGGACGTGCGACCGGCGCCAAGGCCGGATATCCTGAGCCGAAGCTGGAGGTCGAACCGTCCGTGAAAGCCCAGCGCCACGCCGCCATCCTGCGCATCGTCCGCGAGCACCGGTTCGCCAACCAGGCCCGGCTGCGGGAACTGCTCGCCAAGGCCGGCTTCAAGGTCGCCCAGGCGACCCTCTCTCGGGACATCCACGAGCTCGGGCTGGCCAAGGTGGCTGACCCCGCGGGCGCCCAGCACTACACCGCTCCCCAGGAAGAGCACCTCCCGGCGCCCTCCCTCGAGACCTCCCTGCGCTCGCTCCTCCTCCGGGTGGACGGCGTGGGCCCCCTCCTCGTCCTCACCACCACCACCGGCAGTGCCGGCGCCCTGGCCGCCGCCCTCGACCACGAGCGGTGGCCGGGCATCCTCGGCACCATCGCCGGCGACGACACGCTGCTCGTCGTCGCGAAGAGCGTCCCCGCCCGCACCCGGCTCGCCAAGCGCTTCCAGGAGCTGCTCCGGGCCGCGCATTGACCTCCGGTCCGGCACCATTGTATGTTTATTCAGTGGAGCGAATAAACATACAATCCGGACCGCAGGGGAGTGACGATGGCGCACACGGTGGTGCTGGCGTACTCGGGCGGGCTCGACACCTCGGCCATCGTGCCGTGGCTCAGGGAGCACTATGACGCGACGGTCGTGTGCATGGCGGCCGACGTCGGCCAGGGGGCCGGCGAGCTCCGGGGCATCGAGCAGAAGGCGAAGAACTCGGGTGCGGAGGCCTGCTACGTCGAGGACGTGCGAGAGCGCTTCGTCCGCGAGTTCATCTGGCCGACACTGAAGGCCAACGCCGTCTACGCGCGGACCTATCTCCTCGGCACCGCGATGGCGCGGCCGCTCATCGCCGAGCGGCAGGTGGCCCTCGCGCGGCGCGTCGGCGCGACCGCCCTCGCCCACGGCTGCACCGGGAAGGGCAACGACCAGGTCCGCTTCGAGCTCACCTACGCGGCCTTCGCGCCCGACCTCGCCATCATCGCCCCGTGGCGGGAGTGGGATCTCCGCGGCCGCGAGGACCTGCTCGCGTACCTCGAGCAGCGCAACATCCCGACGACGGCGACGGCCGAGAAGCCCTACAGCCGCGACCGGAATCTCTGGCACATCTCCCACGAGGGCGGCGTGCTCGAGGATCCGTGGCAGGAGCCCCCGGCGGACCTCTACGTCATGACGAAGGACCCGGCGGACGCGCCGAGCATCGCCGTCGAGGTGACGATCGGCTTCGAGGCCGGCGAGCCCGTATCGCTCGACGGCGAGTCGCTGGACCCCGTGCGGCTGATCGAGACCCTGAACGTCCTGGCCGGCGAGCACGGCGTGGGCCGCGCGGACATCGTCGAGGACCGCCTCGTCGGGATGAAGTCCCGCGGCGTGTACGAGACGCCGGCCGGCACGGTGCTCTTCCAGGCGCACCGCGAGCTGGAGCAGCTCGTCCTCGACCGCCGCACTCTGGCTCTGGCTGACGACCTCGGACGGCGTTATGCTGACCTGGTCTACGACGGTCGCTGGTGGACGCCGGAGCGCGAGGCGCTCGACGCCCTCGTCACTGCGACCCAGCGGCTCGTCACCGGCGACGTGCGGATGAGACTCCACAAGGGGACCGCGCTGGTCGCCGGCCGGAAGTCCCCGAACTCGCTCTACCACGAGGGGCTCGCGACGTTCAGCGCCGACGAGGTCTATCGCCAGAGTGACTCGGCCGGCTTCATCCGGCTCTACGGCCTATCCGTGCGGACGGCCGCCGAGCGGGATCGCCGCGCGGCCGGGCGCCACCTGGAGGCTGCCGACTGAGCGCCGGGGCTCGTCGCGCGCTGGTCGTCGGTGCCTCGGGCTTCCTGGGCTCGCGCCTGCTCGCCCTCGCCCCACGGCACACGGACCTGGTCGGCACCGGCGGTCGCCGGCCGGTGCGCCCCGGTCCCTGGCGGGACGTCCAACTCGACATCACCTCCCCGACCGCTCTCCGCGCGCTCTTCGAGCGGGAACGGCCGGGGATCGTCTTCTTCTGCGCCTACGACCGTGAGAATCGCCTGGCCAGCGTCGATGCGCCCGTGCGCGCGGCGGCGCTGGCGGCGCAGGTCGGCGCGCGCTTCGTCTTCTTCTCCACCGACCTCGTGTTCGACGGGAGGACCGGCGGCTACAAGGAGGCCGATCGCCCCGCGCCGGTGATGGCGTACGGCGCGATGAAGGCGGAAGCCGAGGTGGAGGTCCGCGTCGAGAACCGGGCCGCGACCATCGTCCGGGCGTCGCTGTTCGTCGGCGAGAGCGGCGTGATGCTGCGACCGGCCTACGAGTGCGAGACCCTGTTGTGCGGCCGGCCCGTCACGCTCTATCGCGACGAGTGGCGCTCGCCCACGCACATCGACGACGTCGCCCGCGCCGCCTGGGACCTCGCCGCGCACGAGTACCCGGGGATCTTCCACGTCGCGGGGCCCGACCGCCTGAGCCGTGTGGAGCTGGGCAAGCTCCTCTGCAAGCTCTTCCGTCTCGACGCCTCGCTCCTGCGCGAAGGCGCGCGTCCCGCGGACCGCCCCAAGGACACCTCGCTCGACTGCCGGCGCACCAGCGAACTCCTCGGCTGGGCGCCGCGGTCCCTCGTCCAGCTCGTGCACCGCACCGGGGCCCCGTCGCCCGCCCATGACTGACGCCTCCCACGTGATGTGGGGCGGCCGTTTCGCGGAGCCGATGGACCCGCGCCTCGACCGCCTCAACCGCAGCCTCCCCGTGGACCGCCGACTCTGGAGCGAGGACCTCGAGACCAACCGCGCCTGGGTGCACGCGCTCGAGGGTGTCGGCGTCCTCACCGCCGCGGAGTGCCGGGAGATGCTCGACGGGCTCGACGAGGTCGGCGCGCGCCTCGAGACGGGTGCGGCCGACGGCGCGGACGACGAGGACATCCACTCGCTCGTGGAGCGGCTCCTCGGCGAAGTCGTCGGACCGCTCGCCGGGAAACTGCACACGGGCCGCTCGCGCAACGACCAGGTCGCGACGGACCTGCGCCTGTGGACGATGCGCGCCCTCGGGCGGCTCGATCACGCGTTGGTCGGCCTCGGCCGGGCCCTCATCACCCAGGCGGAGCAGGGCGTCGACGTGCTGATGCCCGCCTACACGCACACCCAGCGCGCCCAGCCGGTGCGGTTCGCGCACTGGGCGTTGGCGCACGTCTGGCCGCTCGCCCGGGACCGCGGGCGGCTGGCGGACGCGAACCGCCGCACCGCCGTGTTGCCGCTCGGCTCCGGTGCGATCGCCGGCTCGGGTTTCCCGGTGGACCGGCGCGCCCTCGCCGCGCGGCTCGGGTTCCAGGACGTGGCGCCGAACTCCATGGACGCCGTGGGCGACCGCGACTTCGCCGTGGAAGCCGTCTCGGCCGCGGCGCTCGCCGCCGTGCACTGCTCGCGCCTCGCCGAGGACCTGATTCTCTTCTCGACGACGGAGTTCGGCTTCGTGGCGTTGCCCGAGCCGTTCACCACCGGCAGCAGCCTGATGCCGCAGAAGCGCAACCCGGATGCGCTCGAACTCGCGCGCGGCGCGACGGGACACGTCGCCGGGCGCCTCGTCGGGATGCTTGCCACCCTGAAGGCGATGCCGGCGGGCTACCAGAAGGACCTGCAGGAGAACAACGCGGCGCTATTCGACGCGATGGACCGCGTGACCGCGGTGGTGGAGATGCTGGCGGGCGTCGTGGCCGGACTGCGGCCCCTCCCGCGGCGGATGGCCGCCGCGCTCGATGCCGGCACCCGCGCCACCGATCTCGCCGACCTCCTCGTCAAGGCCGGCGTGCCCTTCCGCGACGCGCACGGCCAGGTGGGGCGCCTCGTGCGGCGCGCCGAGGAACTCGGCGTCGCCCTCGACGGCGTGCCCGATGCGGAAGTGCGGGCGATAGACGCGCGGCTCGCGGCCCCGCTCGCCGGACTCGGCGGCGCGGAGGAGGCGGTGGAGCGACGGGCGGTGGAGGGCGGGACGGCGCGCGCCAGCGTGCGCGATCAACTGCATCGGGCGCGCGGCGCCTTCGCGACCTGAGCGGCGGGGCCGGAGCCCCGTGATGCCCGGACGCCCGCTTGCCGCCACCGTGCGCCTGAGCTAGTTTGCACTCACGGGTGCCGGGTAGGGCACCCGCGGGGACGTGGTCGTCGAGACGAAGCTTCACCCCTATGAGCCGTCCCGCCCCAAGCGAGCGAGACGGCGTCTTTGTATGGAGGAGCGGGAGTGCGTTGCCTCGCGCTGAACGCATCGTATGAGCCGCTGACAATGGTGCCCGTGCGGCGGGCGTTGCGCCTGGTCATCGACGGGAAAGCGGAGATCGTCGAGGCCGACCAGGGCAAGCTCGTGCGTTCCGAGCGGCTCGCTGTCCCGCGCCCCGTCGTCATCCGGCTGATGAAGTTCATCCACGTGCCGCGCCGGTTCCGGCGGCAGGTCACCAACACCTTCCTCTTCGCGCGCGACGGCTACCGGTGCCAGTTCTGCGGCCGGCCGCAGGCCACGCTGCGCCCGCGTGAGTGCCTCACGCGCGACCACCTCGTGCCACTCTCCCGCGGCGGCACCAACGGGTGGACGAACGTCCTCACCGCGTGCTCCACCTGCAACGCCCGCAAGGGCAACAACCTCCCCCGGGAGATCGGGATGGAGCCCCTCACCGTGCCCACCGAGCCGCACTTCGTGCACCTCGCGTGGGCGGTGCGGCGCCTCACACCGACGCAGGCCAGGTACATCCGTCTCTTCTACGGCGCGGATACCCTCGCACAACTCTCCGCCCTCTAGACCCCACGAATGCGAGGGCGGCGACCACGTGGCCGCCGCCCCCAGAGCGAGTCGGAAGTCAGGCGCCCAGCGGCGCCGGGGTCAGTGTACGGCCCCGGTGTCGGGTGTGACGCCGGATGCTTCCGGGGGAGGAGTAGCGGTGCCCGGACTCCCAGGGAGGTGATCAGCGAGAGAGGGAGCCGGGAAAACGAGCACCGGGCAGGCCGCCTGGGCGAGGAGCTGGTCGAGCGTCATCCCGGCCGGCTCAAGGCCGGTCACGAGCAGGGATGCGCCCGACGGGCACGGATCGCCCGGGACGGAGGTGACGGGATGGAGCGTGGCGGGGACGAGGGCCCGCGCGCGCGCTTCCACCCGACCTTCGGTACGCCGGCTCGTGACCAGGCACGGCCGCTCGAAGAGCCGGGGCTGCGCCGCAGGACGCGAGCTGCCAAGCACGAGGAGCGGCACGTGCGACTGCTCGACGAGCAGGCGCAATGTCGCACCGATAGTGGAACCCTGGTCTTCCTTGGAACACCGGGTCCCGACGATGAGGAGTTGTGTGGTCCGCAGCGCGGCGAGCGACACCAGCCACTTGACGCGGTCGCCGCGCTTCAAGGCGATGTCGGCCTCGACGTCCAACGCCGACAGCTGCACCGCCAGCCGGTCGAGCCGCGGACGCAGCTCGTCCAGTTCCCGGGCACACGCATCGCCCGTTCCCTCGATCGCGTGGAACAGCGTGGCCCGCCTCACGCCTGCCCCGACGATGTCGGGGAGCCACGGGCCGACCCGGTCGGCGAACGGGGCTGCATCCACTGCGATCAGGATGGATTCGATCACGGATGTCGCTGACTGCGTAACACGTACCACGCGCGCGGAGGATCGGCGGACGGACGCAACTCGTTGCGATGGCTATGGTTAAACAAAGGTCTCGGGACAGGCGTACCGGGGCCTTGCGTGCGCTTGGGACAAAGTGTACGCGGCGGCGCGGCCGCAGCGTGTCTAGCGCGTCTCAACCTCCGTCTCGTCGGGCTCGTCGCCCAGATCGTCGGGCTCGTCGCCATCGCCCTCGAGGCCGCCGCGGTAGCGCTTGAGCTTGCGGTAGAGCGTGCGCCGGTCGATGCCGAGTATCTCCGCCGCGCGGCCCTGGTGGCCTCCGACCTCGTCGAGCACCGACAGGATGTACTCGCGCTCGAGGCGGTCCAGGTTCCAGCGCTCGGCGCGCGCGCTCTTGAGCAGATCGTGCTCGCGCCGCCGGTACAGGCCCTCGCCGGGGTCGAAGGGGATCGTCTTCGCACCGGCGTGCATGATGACGGACCGCTCGATGAAGTTCTCCAGCTCTCGCACGTTGCCCGGCCACTCGTATTCCATCAGCCGCTGCATCGTCGTCGGGGGGATGCCGGGCGGGCTGACCTGGTGCTCGGCCGAGGTGCGGCGGAGGAAGTAGGCCGCGAGGAGCGGGATGTCGTCGCGGCGCTCGCGCAGCGCGGGCACGTGGACCGGGAAGACGCTGAGCCGGTAGAAGAGATCCTCGCGGAAGCGGCTGGAGCGCACCTCCTCCGCCAGGTCGAGGTTCGTCGCGGCGATCAACCGGATGTCCACCGGCACCGCTTCGCGCGCCCCGACGCGCATGATGGTGCGCTCCTGCAGGACGCGGAGCAGCTTGACCTGGATGTTCTGCGTGACCGTCCCGATCTCGTCGAGGAAGAGCGACCCGCCGGAGGCCTCCTCCATCAGGCCGCGCTTGTTCGTGATTGCGCCGGTGAACGCGCCCTTCACGTGCCCGAACAGCTCGGACTCCAGCAGCGTCTCGGGGATCGCCGAACAGTTGAGCGCGACGAACGAGCGCTCCGCACGGCCCGACAGCGCGTGGATGGAGCGCGCCACGAGCTCCTTGCCGGTGCCCGTCTCGCCGGTGATCAGCACGGTGGCGCGACTCGGCGCGACGCGCGCGATGAGGTCGCGCACCCGCTCCATCGCCGTGCTGCGGCCCACCATCTCGGGCGCGGCGCCGACGTCCTTCACGTGCCGACGCAGTCGCGCCACCTCCCGCCGCAGCTCGACCTCTTCGTGCGCCCGCCGCAGAGTGAGCAGCAGCTCTTCCTCGCGGAACGGCTTGCTGACGTAGTCGAAGGCGCCCCGCTTCATCGCCTCGACGGCCGTGTCCACCGAACCGAACGCCGTCATCACGATGAACGGCGTGTCGGTCTGGAGCGTCGGGCCGACCGAGAGGATGTCCATCCCCTGGACGCCGGGCAGGTTGAGGTCGAGCAGCACCGCGTCGAACAGCTGCTTGTCCAGTTCTGTGAGCGCGGCCTCGCCGCTGCCGACGCCGGTCACGGCGTAGCCGGCCTCGGTGAGGATCTTGACGAGTAGCCCGAGCACGACGGAGTCGTCCTCGACGACGAGGACGCGGCGCGGCGCGGTCAGCGCGGGGGTGTCGGGTTCGGTCACAGCGGCACCGGAAGACGGACGGTGAACGAGGCGCCGCGGCTCTTGTTGTTGGCGGCCTCGAGGGCGCCGCCGTGCGCCTTGATGGACTGCGCGGCCAGGGCGAGGCCGAGTCCCGTCCCGCCCGTGCGTGAGAAGAACGGCGTGAACAGGTGGGCGATGTCGGTCTCGGCGATGCCGGGGCCGTCGTCGGAGACCACGATCTCGACGCAGCCCGGTTCGGCGCGGCTGGTCGAGAGAACGATCCGGCCGCCCCCCTCGCCAATGGCCCGCTGGGCGTTGAACAGCAGGTTGATGATGACCTGCTGGAGCTGCGCCTCGTCGGCGTTGAGCACCGGGAGATCCGGCGCCAGCCGGCTCTCGATCGTGATCCGGCTCTTGTGGAGCTGCGTCTGCACCAGCGCGGCCGCCTGCTCCACGATCGAGTTCACGTGGACCGCCGAGAACCGCACACCCGCCGGCTTCGCGAGGTTCACGAGCTGCCGGGAGAGCTTGGCGATCCGGTCGGTCTGCGAGAGGAGGACCCGCATCTCCTCGGAGCCCACGCACACGCCGCACCGGATCTTCATCATGTGGTCCACCGCCACGGCGATGGCCGTGAGCGGGGCGCCGATCTCGTGGGCGACCCCCGCCGCGACCTGCCCGGCCGTGGCGAGCCGCTCCGCCGTCAGGAGCTGGCGCTCGAGCCGCTTGCGGTCGGAGATGTTCCGGAGGATGGCCGAGAAACCGAGCAGCCGGCCGGCGTCGTCGTAGACCGCCGTGCGGGTCAGTTCCACTTCGATCACCCGCCCGTCCCTCGTCCGGCGCCGCGTCTCGTAGTCCCTGATGGCGCCCTCGGCGGTCGTGGTGCGGTGGATCCACTCCAGCTCGCCGCGCGCCAACTCCTCCTCCGGCATGAGCATGGAGAAGTGCTGGCCGATGGTCTCGTCGGCCGTCCAGCCGAACATCCGCTCGGCGCCCTTGTTCCAGGAGATGATGCGCTCGTCGGCTCCGACGGTGAGGAGGGCGTCGGCGGACAGGTCGATGATCGCCGCGACGAGCGCGGGGTCGGATGTGGAAACGGTCCTGTCGGGCACGATGGAGGGAAAAGTGCCCGACAGGGACCGCGTAATCAACGGGTAGGCCAATACGCCCTACTGCGTGCTGGGCGGACCCGAAACGTGACACCGCCGGCAGAGGGCCGCGTTGCTGGACTCCAAACGCCCCAGGTCGAGCCCGGCCGGATGCGGGTTCACTCGCGCGTAGCCGTTCGGGGAGTGGCACTTCAGGCAGTCGACCTGCTGGTGGCAGCTGGTGCACGTCTCGATGCTGCGCCGGGCCACACGGCCGTGGACGATGAGCCAGTCCGACTGCGCATCGTGGTAGGCGGCACGCGGGGCGCCCGTCCCCGCCGCGCCCTGGGTCCGATGGCACTGGACGCAGAACGCCTGCGTCTGGTGGCACGACGCGCAATCGGTCTCGCGCGTGAAGGCATCCTCGGCGTGCCGAGTGACGTAGTTGGTCGAATGGAACGTGGGCCTCGAGGCGCCGTCGTGGCAGCTCACGCAGAACGACTGGCTGGTGTGGCACATCCGGCAACCGGCTTGCTCGCCGCCGTCGGCTGCCGCCACGCGGTGCTCGCGGGCCCAGTTCTCGGTGTGGTTGCGGGGGCGCGGCATCTGCGCCGACAGGACGGACGGCGCTGCAAAGAGGCCCGTGAGGGCCAGAGCGAGGACCAGCATGCGGACGCGCATCACCGGGACCCTCCCTGTCGATCGGGGTTGGTGCCGAAGGTCCAGTCGACCGCGATCGTCGCGCGTGTCTGGTTCCAATCGAGGCCGGTCAAGGTCGCTGGCAGGCGCTCCTGCTTCCTCTGCATGAACCGCATCACGTCGGCCCGGACATCAAAGCGACCGAAGAGGCGGCCGCGCGCCTCGAGACCGGCGCCGTACACGGTGCCGTCCGCCACGCGGAACTCGCCGTCGCGCTGGAAGGCGGTTCCCCGCAAGCCGAAACGCCAGCCCTGGTCCGGGGCGTAGGAGAGGGCGGCGTCTCCGCCGCTCTGCTCCCCGCCGTATTCGAGCTGGAGGCGGTAGGTGCCGTCGAGTTGGACGGCGCCGACGCGGATGCGGGCGCCGCCCGCGACTTCCTGCGAGCTGTCGGGGAGGTTGTAGCCGAACGGGGTGGGGCGCTCGTCGGGCTCGTACCGCCGCAGCGTGTAGCTGCCCCAGAGCGAGAAGGCGCGCCCGGGCGCGAACCGCAGGCTGCCGGAATAGCCCCAGTGTGACTGCGGGCCGAAGACACCCCAGATCGTCGTCATCTCGAGCGTAGGCCGGTACTGGAAGACCTCTCCCCGAACCGACGCCCACCGGGCGAGTTGCAGTGACGCCCCGGCGCGGGCCTTGCCCCACTCGTTGGTGGCCAGGTCGAAGTCCGTCGAGCCCGTCAGCAGCAGGCGCGTGCCGATGGCGAAGCTCCCGTCCAGCGCCACGCGCTCGGAGACGAGGCCCGACTTGTCGGTCAGGATCTCCCGCTGGTAGATCGCGGAGAATGTGCTGGTCGCCGAGGGCGCCGCGAAGAGCGAGGCGCCGAACAGGTAGGTGCCCTTCTCCGGCGTGAATGGGTCGAGTGCCGAGAGGGCCCTGCTGTTGACCGGCTCGAGGTAGCCGCGCGCCAGGCCGCGGCCGCCGTAGGCTTCCACCCGCACGCGGGAGAACGGACGCCACGAGGCGGAGAGCCCGTCGTACCCGTACCAGCCGAGCGCCGAGGCCTTCTGCTGGCGGCCGAGGCGCATGCGGTAGTTCGCGTGCTCGTACTCGAGGTACAGCGCGAGCGCGTCGAAGTGGTCGCCATACCGCGGCCACACGACGTCGGACCCGAGCGAGCCGCGCAGGCGCACGAGGCCGTAGGCGCGCAGGCCGTTCATCCCGAATCCCCAGGCGTTCACTTCGAGGTCCTGGGTGACGGGCGTGGCGGATTGCACATCCTGCGGCAGGTAGGCCGCGGAGTCGGCGTTGAAGACTATGGGCCGCAGCTGGACGTACCGTGCGGTCGTAGTCGAGTGGACGCGCACGGACTGCGCCGCCAAGGGAGCGGCGGCTGCCAGCGCGAGCAGGGCCAGCACTGGAGCCGCGCGGGTGGGTGCGAGACGCTTCATGGCATCGTTTCCGGGTTGGTGACTCGATGGCATTGCGTACACACAATGCCCGGTATGTGCCGCTCCCGGTCCGAGTGGCACAACAGGCACGCGGTGCGGGAGGCCGCGATGTCGGGCGCGCGGTTCCCGTGGCACTGGGCATTCGCGCAGTTGGGGTGGGCGGTCGCGGTGTGGACCTCCCGCGGGTTCGCCGCGCCGTGGCACGTGGCGCAGTCCCGGTCGGGTTGGTGATGGGCGCCGTGGCACAGGCCGCACATCCCGGTGTTCGGGGCGCGGGCCTCCGCGTTCGAGTGGCAGACCGTGCACGAGGGGACCGCGGTGTGGCGCGCGTGCGGGAACGGGATGTGGCGCGTCACGCCCCGGCCGGAGACCGACAGCCGGAAGGTCCGTGTCAGGCGATCGACCGGCTGCAGGAGATCGGTCGCGCTGTGGCAAGTGACACACTGGTCGCGGCCGGGGCCGGTGTGGTGGCACCGCTGGCAGTCGGCCGCCGAGCGGACACGGAGAGCTCCATGCCGCAAGCGGCTCGAGTGGCAGCTCGCGCAGCTCTCGCGGCGGTGGTCGCCGTGCGAGAACCGCGGGAGCCGGGGCCGCGCCCGCGCCGTGTCTTGGAGTAGAGCGGTGAAGTCGAAATGCCCGGCGGAGACGAGGGTCGCCACCGCGTTGGGCGCCAACCGCCCGGACCGCGGACCCGCCGCCGACCGGTCGCGGGTCGGAGGCTGCCGCTCGACGTCCTGGTGGCAGGTCGTGCAGGACGAGTTGTCGTGCCGCATGAAGTTCCGCTGGCGGTACCCCGCCACGGACGAACCGGACGGCAGGAGGACGAACCCCGCCACGGCGGTGATCTGCCACATCCCGAGGACCGATTCGTGGAACCGCGCCATTCCCACCTCTTTAACCCGTTCCTCTTCGACGCGTCAAGCGGGCCGGCCCTCGAAGGGACCGACCCGCTCGACCCTCACGCGCGCTGCACCTGCCGGTCCCGGCGCGCGGCGGAACCTCCTGTCCTGCTAGCGGACTCCGGCGCGCCCCATGGCCGCCTGAACCGCCGCCGGTGCCGCCGGCAGATTGGTGTACGCCGTGCGCATCGCGGCGATCGTCCTTTGCATCAAGGCCCGCATGTACCCCGGGTTGTGCACTCCTAAGGAGCCGTCCATGTGACCCTCGGTCACCGCCAACTGGACGTTGAACCGCCCGCCCTCCGCCGGCGTGATGACGGCGTCGGTATTCGAGAACTGCTTCGCTGCCCCCACCAAGGCGGAGTCCCTCCGCAGGAGGATCGGCACATAGCCGGTGTCGGTCGGAGCGGCATCGATGCTGCCGTTGGCGTTCTTGTCGACCCAGAGCACCGCGCCGTAGCCCCTGATTTCGGCTTGGAGCAGTTCCATCGCACGGCGGGCGCTCGCCTGGCTGCCGTGGCAGCTCGACGTCGCGCAGGCGCTGAAGTCGCGCGCCTCGTCGGCGCATGCGCTCGCGGTGTCAACCCCACCGGTGGATCCGAGCGCTGGATTCAGGCACGGAATGGCCTTGAAGGTATGCCCGGTGTTCTGGACGGCGAACGCCCCAGCCGCGGTGTTGACCGGCGCGGCGTTCATGTGGCACGTCGCGCAGGTGCCTTCCATCGTACCGTGCCGAGCCGGCCCGCTGATGTTCCAGCTGGCAGGCGCCCAGCCGGCGGTGCCGAACAACACGCCCCCCTGCGCCGAGTGCGGGCCCGATGAACTGGTCAACGGGGCCTGAGCACGCCGGTTGTGGCACCGATAGCACAGGTGCTGCGTGGAGTCCGGCGAGGTCAGGGACATCCGCGTCTGCCCAAGGGTGCCAGCGTCGTGCGGGTCGTGACAGACCGAGCACGTCAGAGGCTGGGCCGGAACGCCTACCGTACCGCCTGTCGAGGCCGCGATGATCGGCGGCATCGACTCCCTGAACCGGCCGCGGGGAGCCCAGACCTGGATCGCGCCGTTTCCGTTGTGGCAGATGTTCTGGCAGGTGCTGCCGTGCCAGGATTCCATCTGACCGTGACGGGACGCCTGGAACTGCTCGGCGAACGGATGGCGCGCGCTGTTGTGGCACGAGGCGCACCCGTCGGCCAGGTTGGAGTCCACCAACATCGTGGGGATCGGCTGCGTTTCGTCCGGGGCGCTGACGTGCTGCGCGCCGGTCCCGTGGCACGACTCACACTGCACGTCCTGGTAGAAGCGCCGCGCGTCCGCCGACACGGCGAAGAAACCGATGGAGTCACCAACGCCGTTCGTCAGCCCGTTCACCGTGTGGCACCTGCTGCACGCCGGCTCGGCGTGTCCGCTGGCCTGCAGGTCTGCCCAGGCGGTGGCGTGCTTCGTCTCCGCCCACTTGGCCTGCTCACTCGGGTGGCAGTTGCCGCACGTCGTCTGCTTCGTCTCGGGGCTCGAGTAGCCGAGGAACGAAGCATCCCTCGTCGGATTGGTCCCGGTCTCCTCGTCGCTCACGCACCCCGCTGCCGCGAAGGCGAAGACGAACGCCGCCGCGACCAGAAGATGTCTCTTCGAATGAAAAGGCCTCATTGGGTAACCTCGTCCCACAGATATAGAAGGCGCCGGTCCGGTACCGGCGCGCTTGAACGCCGTTCTCTAGGGCACCAGACGTGCCAACCCCTTGCTGCGCACCGTAGTTACGATGGTACGTAGAGTTACGGCCCAGCAGTCTTTCGGATGCCACCATTTCCGAGTACCGTTTGTCCCATTCAGCGACCACGACGGGGACGGATTGCGACAATAGTGACCCGTTCAGGACAGCCCCGGAGGGGGATCCGGGCCCCTCACTGAGCACTCGTTTCGGCGTGCCATAGGCGGGCGCAGACCCTCCTGGGTAGCTTGGATTCCGATGCGCATCCTCCTCGTGGAAGACGATCGCAAGGTGGCTCGCTTCATCCAGCAGGGGCTGGAGGAGGAGGGTCACGCTGTGGACGTCGCGGGCGACGGCGACGCGGGCGGCCAGTTGGCGCACGTCAACCCGTACGACGTCCTGATCCTGGACATCCAGCTCCCGAGGAAGAACGGCCTCCAGCTTGCCGCCGAGCTCCGGCGCGAGGCCGTCAGCACTCCGATCCTGATGCTCACCGCGCGTGACAGCACCGAGGACCTGGTCCGCGGCCTCGACAGCGGCGCCGACGACTACCTCACCAAGCCCTTCGCCTTCGACGAGCTGCTGGCCCGCGTCCGCGCCCTCGGCCGCCGTGCCGGCGCGCCGGCGCCGGGCGCCGTGCTCCGCTTCGGCAACGTGGAGGTGGACCGCGTCCGCCACCGCGCCGCGCGCGGCGCGCGCGACCTCGGCCTCACGCCGCGCGAATTCCGGCTCCTGGTCTACTTCCTGGAGCGGCCGGAGCAAGTCGTCTCCCGTACCGAACTGCTCGAGAAGGTCTGGGACATGAGCTTCGATCCGGGCTCGAACGTGGTGGACGTGCACGTCTCGAACCTGCGGCGCAAGCTCGAGGAGGGTGGCGCCCCGCGTCTGCTCCACACGGTACGCGGCGTCGGCTTCGCGCTGCGCGCCGGCGCCTGATGCTGCGCTCGTTTCGCCTGCAGCTGGCGGTCCGCTTCGCCGTCACGATGCTTGTCGTGATCGCGGGCGTGGGGACCGCGGCCACGGTCGCGCTGCGCGTCATCCTCCACCGCCAGCTCGACCAGACGCTCCTCCAGCTCGCCGAGGTCGAGGCACTGGCCGGCGCCTCCGCCTCAGGGCCGGACTTCGCCTTCCACGAGGGGGTCTTCCTCACCGGCACGCGCCTTCCGCTCTCGGAGCTGACGCGCTACGCGGAGCTGTGGGACACCGAGGGGCGGTCGGTCACGCGCAGCGCGAACCTCGCGGAGCGCCATCTTCCCCTGCCGGTCCCCGCCATGGCGGCGGCGCGGCGTGGCGCGGTGGGGCGCGCGACGCACCCGTGGGATGGCGCGCGGTACCGCACCCTCGTCTACCCGCTCCGCCTCGTCGGCGCGCACCACGGCTCGCACTTCCTCCAGGTCACCGCGGCGCTGGCGCCGGTGGACGGGATGGTCTGGCGCTTCGCGGGGCTGGCGGCGCTGCTGGGGCTGGCGGGCGGGGCGGTTGCGTTCGGCGGGGCGTTCCTCTTCGCGCGCCTCGCCACCCGGCCGGCGCAGGAGATCGCGGCCCAGGCCGAAGCGATCGAGGCCGGTACCCTCTCGGCGCGCATCACCGCGCACGCGACGGTGGCGGAGTACGCCAGTCTCGTCGCGGTGCTGAACGCGATGCTCGACCGGCTCGACCGCGCCTTCGAGGCACAACGCCGCTTCGTCGCCGACGCGAGCCACGAACTGCGCTCGCCGCTCACCGTCCTGCGCGGCGACCTCGACGTGGCGCTGCGGCGGGAGCGGTCGCCGCAGGAGTACCGCGAGACGCTGGAGCGGATGCGCGAGGAGACGGCGCGGATCACCGCCCTCGCCGAGAATCTGCTCGTCCTCGCGCGCGCCGACGCCGGGCTCCCGGCCACGTCGCTGGCCGACGTGGATCTGGCTGATGTGGCCGAGCGCGTGGTGGAGCGCGCCGCGCGCCAGGCCGAGGCGGCGGGGATCATCCTGACCGTCGAGGCCGCGCCCGCGCCGGTGCGCGGCGACGCTGCGCTCCTGGAGCGCGCGGTGGGCAATCTCGTGGAGAACGCGGTCCGCTACGTGCCACGCGGCTCGCGCGTGACGGTCCGGTGCGCCCGCTCGGGCGGCCTCGCCGCGCTCGACGTCGAGGACGACGGCCCCGGCATCCCCGCCGAGCATGCGCCGCTGGTCTTCGAGCGCTTCTACCGTGGGGACCCGGCCCGCGGCCGGGACGCGGGCACCGGGCTCGGCCTGCCGATCGCGCGCGCCATCGCGGAGGCGCACGGTGGACGCCTCACTCTCGAGCGGGCGAGTCCGGGCACCCTCTTTCGGCTCGCCGTGCCGGTCGCCCGCGAGGCCGTGCCCTCGGTCTAGCCGGGCGCCGACGCTGGCCTGTGCGCGCCGGCTGGCGCCGCGCCGCCCGGCAGGATCCCTCAACAGACTCTCACCGCGTCTTCATCCTCCCTTAACAGGGGGGCGGCTACCGTTCCCGCTGAGTCGAGGGGGTGACGGTGAGCGTCGCGCACGCGCTGCTCGCCCGGTCCCAGCAGTTTCCTAATGCGAAAGGTGCGAATCGTCCCATGAAGGCCCGGCGTCCCACGATCGTCACGTTGCTGACCGCTAAGCGTCGTCGAGCCTTCATGGTCTCGGAGTTCATCATTGGGGCGCTGACGGTCGGCTCGCTGGCGGCGCGCACCCGGGCGTCGCGCGCGGTCACGTCGCGTTCGTTGGCCGTGCTGCTCGTCGGCCTGGCGTCCGCGGTCTCCGCCCCGCGGCCAGCTGGGGCGCAGGAGCGCCGGGATACCCTCGACCTTCCGACCGCCATCGCCTTCGCGCGGGCCCACAACCCGCGCATCGCGGGCGCTGGCGCCGAGGTCGCCGCGGCCGGCGCGCGGATCCGTCCGTCCGGCGCGCTCCCCGACCCGACGGTGACGCTCGGGGCGATGAACTACATGCTGCCCAGCCTCTCGCCGCGCAGCGACCCGCTCTCGATGAACCAGCTCACGGTGATGCAGATGCTGCCCGTGAACGGGACCCTCGGCCTGCGGCGCACCGCGGCGCGGGCAGACAGTGCGCGCGTGGCCTTCGGCCGCGACGCGATGGTGCTCGAGGTCGAACACGAGGTCCGCACCAGGTACTGGGAGCTGTACCACACGGACCGCCCGCTCGAGACGATGACACGCACGCTCGGCGTGCTGCGCGACCTTGCGGCCATCGCCTCCTCGATGTACGCGGTCGGAAGCGTGACACAGGCCGACGCGATCCGCGCGCAGCTCGCCATTACGCGGATGCAGCAGGAGATCGCCGACATGGAGCTACAGCGGTTCGCCGCCGCGTCGGCGCTCAACGCCGTGCTTGGGCGTCCGGGCGAGACGCCGATCGTGCCGCGCTCGGCCTCGGAGCACGAGGCCCACGGCGGGGAAGTGCTCACCCTCGAGATGCCGCCACCGCCTCCCCTCGATTCGCTCGTCGCGGCCGCGGAGGAAGGGAATCCGGGACTCGCGGCGGAGCGGTCGAGCATCGCGGCGGCGCAGGCGAACGAGTCCGCGGTCCGGCGGATGATCTACCCCGACCTCGGGCTCGGCGTCTCGTACGGCCAGCGCCCCGGCTCCAACGACATGGTCTCCGCGATGGTGTCCGTCACCGTGCCGGTCTTCGCGCGGTCACGTCAGCTCCGGATGCGCGACGAGGCCCGCGCGATGCGCAGTGCCGCCGAGCAGGGGCTCTCGGCGATGCGCGTCGAGGTCCGCAGCGAGCTCGCCACGGCGCGCGCCGAAGCGGAGACGGCGCGGCGCCAGGTCGCCCTCTACACCGGGACGCTCGCGCCGCAAGCCGCCGCCACCTACGAGGCGTCACTCGCCGCGTACCGGGTAGGCCGCGTGGACTTCCTGATGCTGCTGGACGCCCGGATGGCGCAGCTCACCTACGAGCGCGACGTCCACCGCTTCGAGGCGATGTACGGGGCCGCCATCGCCGACATCGACCGCCTGACCGGCCGCGCCTACGTCGCGCCGATGCCGGGGATGGAGTAGCAGATGACACGCGCGTCACGCAGTCTTCGGATCCTCGGTTTGAGTGTGGTGGCTCTCCTGGCGGGTTGCGGCGGGAAGGAGACCGCGTCTCCCGCCCAGCAAGGCGGCGGGCACGCCGGCATGGCGATGCCGGCCACGGGGCCCGCAGCGACGGTTGTCACGCTGGACCCCGCGGCGCGCGCGCGCCTCGGCATCGTCGTGGTGACGGCCGAGCTGTGTTCGCTCGAGCGCGAGCTGCGGCTCGTGGGGCGCGTGGCGCCGGCCGAGACCGCCGCGCGCACGGTGACGAGCCGGGTGGACGGCTTCGTCGAGCGGCTCGCCGTGGACTTCACCGGCCGGCCGGTCTTCCGCGGCGAGGTGCTGCTGGACCTCTACAGCCCAATGCTCGTCGCGGCCCAGCAGGAGTTGTTGCTGGCAGTGCGCCTCCGGAGCGCGCTCGGCGCGGCGCCGACGCCGGATGCCGCGCAGAGCGCCGACTCCCTCGTCGCCGCGTCCCGCCGCCGCCTCCAGTACTGGGACATCAGCGACGACCAGATCGCCGAACTCGAGCGCAGCGGCGCGGTGCGGCGCACCCTCACGCTGCGGGCGCCCTCCGACGGCGTGGTGCTGGAGAAGAACGTGGTGCAGGGCCAGGCGGTGATGGCCGGCGCGCCGCTGTTCCAGATCGCCGACCTCTCCACCGTCTGGCTCGAGGTCGACGTGTTCGAGAACGATCTCGCCGTCGCGCGCGTGGGCCAGCACGCCGAGGTGGCGTTCGATGCCTACCCGGGGGAGACGGTCCACGGGCGCGTGGCTTACGTCTATCCCACCGTGGACCCCGCCAGTCGGACGGGCAAGGTGCGGATCGAAATGCCCAACCCTGGCGGCCGCTTCCGGCCGGGAATGTTCGGGACGGCCCGCATCGTCGCCCCGCTCGGCGTGCGCGTCGTGGCTATCCCGCGCCAGGCCGCGCTTGTCACCGGCGACCGGCAGCTCGTCTTCGTCGAGGACTCCGCCGGTCGCTTCGTGCCGCGGCTCGTGACGCTCGGCGTCGAAACGGACAGCCTCGTCGAGGTCCGCTCCGGCCTCCGTGCCGGCGAGCGCGTGGTGGCTACCGCCGCATTCCTGCTCGACGCGGAGTCGAACCTCGGCGCCGCGATGGCGGGAATGGCGGGGATGGACATGGGGCCGTCGTCCGGGCCGCAGCCTGCGGGGGCCGCGGGCGCGCCGGCGCGGAATCCGCAGGCCGGACACACCAGGCACTAGGGCCGATACCATGCTACGTCGCATCATCGACTGGTCCACCCGGAACCGCTTCCTCGTCGGCCTGGCGGTGATCTTCATCGCGGGGGCCGGGCTCTGGGCCGTGAAGACCATTCCGCTCGAGGCGCTGCCCGATCTCACCGACGTGCAGGTCATCGTCCAGACCGACTTCGCCGAACAGGCGCCGCAGATCGTCGAGGACCAGGTCACCTACCCGATCACGACGCAGATGCTCAAGGTCCCCGGGGCGAAGACGGTGCGGGGCTACTCGTTCTTCGGGATGAGCCTCGTCTACGTGATCTTCGAGGACGGCACCGATCTCTACTGGGCGCGCTCGCGGGTGCTCGAGTACCTGAACGGGCTGCGAGGGCGCCTGCCTGCCGCGGCCGACCCCACGCTCGGCCCCGACGCGACCGGCCTGGGCTGGGTCTACGAGTACGTCCTCACCAGCGACCGGCACTCGCTGTACGAACTGCGCGCCATTCAGGACTGGTATCTCCGCTACGTGCTGACCTCGGTGCCGGGCGTCTCCGAGGTCGCGTCGGTCGGCGGCTTCGAGAAGCAGTACCAGGTCGAAGTGGACCCGGTGCGGCTCCAGGCCTTCGGCATCCCCATCACGCGGGTGATGGATGCGGTGCAGGGGAGCAACGCCGAAACGGGCGCCCGCGTGCTCGAGGTCGCCGGACGGGAGTACATGATCCGCGTCCTCGGCTACGCGAGGGGGTTGGGCGACATCGAGAACGCCGTGGTCGGCGCCACGTCGTCGGGGACGCCGGTCCGCGTGCGCGACGTGGCGAATGTGCAGCTCGGGCCCGAGATCCGGCGCGGCGCGGCCGACTGGAATGGCCGCGGCGAGGCCGTGGGCGGCATCGTCGTGATGCGCTTCGGCGAGAACGCGCTCACCACCATCCAGCGTGTGAAAGCCCGCCTCGCGGAGGTGCAGCGCGGCCTGCCGGAAGGGGTGCGGGTCGTCCCCGTCTACGACCGCTCCGACCTCATCGAACGCGCCATCTCCACGTTGCGCGAGAAGCTCACGGAGGAGTCCGTCGTGGTCGCCGCCGTGTGCGTGGTCTTCCTCCTGCACCTGCGCTCGGCGTTCGTGGCCATCCTGACGCTGCCCCTGGGTGTGCTGATGAGCCTGCTGGTGATGCGCTGGATGGGGCTCTCGGCCGACATCATGAGCCTGGGAGGCATCGCCATCGCCATCGGCGCGATGGTGGATGCCGCCGTGGTGATGATCGAGAACCTGCACAAGCACCTGGAGCGCGCCGGCGGCTCGGAGGCGGTCAAGGGCGAGCGGCGCTGGGAGATCGTGCGCGAGGCAGCCGGCGAGGTCGGCCCGGCCCTCTTCTTCTCGCTCCTGGTGATCACGGTGTCGTTCCTCCCGGTCTTCACGCTGGAGGCGCAGGAGGGGCGGCTCTTCAAGCCGCTGGCCTACACCAAGACGTTCGCGATGGCGGCGTCGGCGCTGCTCGCGATCACGGTGGTGCCGGTGGCGATGGGGTACTTGATCCGCGGCCGCATCCGCCCGGAGCAGGCCAACCCGGTCAATCGCTGGCTGTTATGGCTCTACCGGCCGGTGCTGCTGCTCGTCCTGCGCCATCCGTGGAAGACGGTCGCCGTCTGCGCGGTCGTGCTCGCTGCCACGGTCGTGCCGGCGTCGCGGCTGGGCTCCGAGTTCATGCCCCCCCTCGACGAGGGCACGCTGCTCTACATGCCGACGACGATCCCGGGGGCGTCGATCACGGCGGCGCGGCGCGTGATGCAGGTGCAGGATTCGATCTTGGCGGGCTTCCCCGAAGTCGCCAGCGTGTTCGGCAAGGTGGGGCGCGCCAACACCGCGACCGATCCGGCCCAGCTCGACATGATCGAGACGACCATCGTGCTGAAGCCGCAGCGCGAGTGGCGGCCGGGGATGACGCGCGAGCAGCTCGTGGCCGAGATGGACGAGGCCGTGCGCACCATCGGGTATGCGAATGCGTGGACCCAGCCGATCCGCGGCCGGATCGACATGCTGGCCACGGGCATCAGGACGCCGGTGGGGATCAAGATCTTCGGCCCCGACCTCGGCGAGCTGGAGCGCATCGGCCGGCAGATCGAGGCGGCCGTCGGGATGGTGCCGGGGACGCGCAGCGTGTTCGCGGAGCGGGCGGTGTCGGGCTCGTACCTCGACATCGAGGTGAACCGCGAGCAGGCGGCGCGCTACGGCCTGAACGTCCTGGACGTCCAGCGGACCATCGCCGCCGCCATCGGAGGGATGGAGGTCACGACCACCGTAGAGGGACGCCAGCGCTTCAGCGTCAACGTGCGCTACCCGCGCGACCTGCGTGGCTCACCCGATGCCTTGCGGCGCGTGCTGATTCCGGTGTCGCTGGGCTCGGTGGGCGGAGGGCCGGGGGATGTGTGGGCGGGCGCGGCCGTGGGCGGCGGCGCCGCCGCCGCGGCCTCTACGATGGGTGGCGGCGCGCCCGCAGGGATGGCCGGCGCCGCGGGCCGCACGGTGCAGATCCCACTGGGGCAGATCGCCGCGGTGCGGCTCGTCAACGCGCCGATGCTGGTCAAGACCGAGGACGCCTTCCTCACCGCGTGGGTGCAGGTGGACATGACGGGCCGCGACCTGGGCAGCTACGTGCGCGACGCGAAGGCGGCCGTGGACTCGGCCGTCACGCTGCCGCCCGGCTACACCCTGAAGTGGAGCGGCCAGTACGAATACATGGAGCGCGCGAAGCAGAAGCTCAAGGTGGTCGTGCCACTCACCCTGCTCATCATCGTCGTGCTGCTCTACCTCAACTTCGGGAACGTGCGCGACCTCTCGATCGTCTTGCTGTCGCTGCCGTTCGCGCTGGTGGGAGGGATCTGGTTCCTCTGGGGCCTCGGCTTCAACCTCAGCGTCGCCGTGGCCGTCGGCTTTATCGCGCTGTTCGGCGTCGCGGCCGAGACGGGAGTGGTGATGCTGATCTACCTCGACTTGGCGTACGAGCCCCGTCGCAAGGCCGGTGCCGTGACCCCGGCGCTACTGCACGAGGCGATCATGGAGGGCGCGGCGGAGCGCCTGCGGCCCAAGATGATGACGGTGATGGCGATCATGGCGGGACTGCTGCCCATCATGTGGGGGAGCGGCGCCGGCGGGACGGTGATGCGCCGCATCGCAGCGCCGATGATCGGCGGCATGGTGAGTTCCACTGTGCTGACGCTGCTGGTGATTCCGGCGATCTACCTGTTGTGGCGGCGCGCGGAACTGCGGCGGGCTGCCTTGGATTCCACCATCGCGCCGGCGCGGCCGGCGCACACCACCTGAAGGAGGAGCTTTGTCAAAGAACCGGGTAGGTCTCGTCGCGATCGTGGCACTCCTGTGCGCCGCGCCATCGGCAGCCCAGCAGCCCGCGCCGCGGGACACGACACGACACGGCATGATGGGTCACCAGATGCCGGCCCAGGGGATGGGCCAGCACCAGGCGATGCAGGGCGGCACGATGCCAGGCGGGATGGCGCACGATAGCGCGATGGGCTGCGGCATGATGAGCGGCGGCGGGATGATGGCTGTGATGGCGTCCGAGCCGGCGCATCTCTTGGCGATGAAGGCCGAGCTGCGCCTGACGGCCGACCAGGAGCGCCGCATCACGGCGATCCGCGACGCCGCCCGGCCGGGTCACGACGCGGCCATGCAAAGCGGCGAGCTGCGTGCCCGCGAGCTGGCGCAGGTGATGCAGGCCGCGGCGCCGGACACCGTCGCTTTGCGGACCCACTTCGAGGGCGCGCACGCGGCAATGGGCCGGGCACACCTCGATATGCTGCTCGCGGCGGCGCAGGCCCGTGCGGTCCTCACGGACGCGCAGCGGCGCCAGGTGGACGGCATGCACGCCGCGATGGGCCAACCCCAACCTCAGCAGCCCGCGCACCGGCACTAGACGGAGGGGTGGCAGGGGAAGACGCTCGACGAGATCCGCCGGGCGATCGACGCGCGGTTCCGCAGCTGAGGTCTGTCCGGGGGGCCGGAGGGTGAGCGCCGCCGGACATCGCGCCCGGCGGCGCCCGTTGTTCAGGGCTGGAAGAACGGCGAGCGCGTCTCGATCCGCCGGCGCGGGAGGCCGGAGATCCGGATCAGCAGGCGCCGCACGCCGCGGCTCAGCGCGTCGCCCACGTCGCCCCCGCGCGCGAGGGCGGGCCCGACGTCCCCGCGCAGCCAGCGTTCCACCTCGTCGAGCTCCGAGAGCGAGAGTGACTCGATCTCCAGCGTCGCGACATAGTAGTACTGGCCGCCGCCGCCGGGGACCAGGACCACGGTGTAGGGTGTAGCCAGCGCCCGCCCCACGGCGCTCTCCGTCGTGAAGTGCTCCTCGGAGCCGCCGCTGCGGATCACGTCGTATTCGTTGGTGAGCGGGTCGAGCACAACCACCGCGTCCCACTCGGCCGTGCGCTCGAGGCGGTCCGGGAAGATCCGTACGCTGTGGCGCAACTCGAGGGTGAAGTGGAAACGGACCGGGAAGCCGTCGCGGAGCGCCGCCACGAAGACGCCGCCCGCGAGCGGCGCGACGACGCGGACGACGGGCGCGCGCAACATGCCGTCCGCCGCACGGTCCAGCGTGACGCTGAGCCGTGGTTGGGCCGCCCGCGCGGAGTCCGGAGGTCCCTGCGCGTGGCCGGAGGCGACCGCCGCGGCCAACAGCGCGAGGACCAGCCGGACGGCGACCCTCACGCGCCTAGAAGCGCCGGCCCATGCGGATGCTGAACGTCACGTCCGCCACCCCCTGCGCCAGTGGCTTGGCCACGTAGAACCCGATCGGCCCGAGATCCAGGCCGACTCCGACGTCCGTCCGGAACGTGGAGAACTCGGGCAACCGGTCGGACGGGATCTGGCCCGACGCGTTCCCCACGAGCCACGCGCGGCCGGCGTCGGCGAACACCACCAGGTCCGGCCCGCTCACGTGGAACGGCTCGTACCGCTCCGCCCCCTCGTCGCTCCAGTCGCTGCTGGCCCAGTCGGGCCCGATGTCGAGGCCGAGGTGCGTGCGGAGCTCCACCTGCCCGACGAGTACTCGGTCGCACATCCCCGGGGACCCGGGGAGCGCCTCGCCGCCGCACCCGAAGTGCCGGAACGCGTATCCCGGCAGCGGGTCGGGGTACCCGAGCGAGAGGCGCCGCTGGAGCGGCAGCGGGTCGCCGCCCACCCAGCCGCCGCCCGCGAGGCGCACGCTTACCCGGCCGGCCGGCGAGAGGCGCGTGTAGCTGCGCAGGTCGAAGAAGGCGCGCTGGTACGTGAGCTTGCCGGCGAGGATCGACTGGTTCAGCGCGGCGCAGAGCTGCCCGTCGGGGCAGGCGGTGACGTCCGTGCCCTCGCCGCGCTCGTACTCTCCGGTGAGGAAGAAACCCGCCGTGGGCGCGCTGCGGTCGTTCCGGCTGTCGAAGCGGAACGACCCGGTGAGCAGGCGGAAGTGCCCGTCGTTGATGCCCGGGTTGGTGCGCCACGTGTCGTCGCCGCGCAACAGCGTGAAGGGATCGCGCGCCTCGACGGACAGCTGGTCCTCCGACCGGCCCTCGGCCGTCACGGAGAACTGCGACGTCACGCGGAGCGTCGTGAAGAGGCTGGCGCCGCGGCGGCGGAACCAGTCGCGGTAGTCGCGATGCAGCAGGAACGCGGACCAGCCGAGCTCGAGGTCTTTGAGGGGCCACGGCTCGGTCGAGTTGACGAGGTCGTAGGCGCGGATGCCCAGGCCGATGTTGCTCTGCCGCCCTCCGAGCAGCAGCTCGGCGCGGGTACGGTAGCCGAAGTCTCCCTTCGTGAGAGAGAGGTCGCCCGCGGTGCGGAATACCCCGCGCGCTTCGAGCTGGAGCTGCGCGTCGCTCGCGATGCGCAGGTCGGCGTCCGGGCCGAAAACGATGGGCAGTCCTTCGACGCGATTGTAGATCCCGCCGAACGCGAGGCGGAATCCGGTCCGGTTGCCGGTGCCGTCGTCGTCGCGGCGCTTGAGCCACGACGGCGCGAAATCCCGGCGCGGCGCGTAGGCGATGTCGGTGCCGATCCGCCGGTAGCGCAGCGGATCGCGGTACGTGCGGATCTCGCCCATGATCTCCGCCTGCGTGGCCCCCTCGATCACGCCGCCCACCACCGTCACGTCGCCGCTGACCACGGCGCCCGGCTCGAAGTAGAGGTCGCCGTTGACGACGAGCAGCGACCCGGCGACGCGTCCCGCGATGCTCACGGGCCCGCCCAACACGGCGACGTCTCCGTCCACGCCGCGCGCGGCGGGTATCCGCGTCTGCCCGGAGAAGCGGACCGTTTGCTCGGCGTTGTAGAAGCGGACGACCTCGTCCGCCACGTCGCGCGGCAGCTGCCGCACCAGGAGGCGCTGCTCGACGAGCCCCCGGCGCGTGGGATGGATGGTGATGGTCGTGTCCTGGGCCCACGCCGGGAGGGCGATGGCGGCCAGAAGGGCGGCGATCAGCGTGCTGCGCATACGAAGCTCCTCGAGGAATCCTGCACCTCGGGCGGGCATCAGTCGTGCCCCGCGGTGGCTGCCGGCTAACTCCAAGCTCTCACAATAGTTACGGTTAGTCCCTTCCGCTGTCCCGGACATCGCGTGTCACCTGTGCGCCCCATCACCCTCGTGTCGTTCCGACACGTCAGCCACCCTGAGGGATGCCGAGCCGTTTCATCCGGCGATAGAGGTTGGCGCGGTCGGTGGCGAGCCGGCGGGCGGCCTCGGCCACGTTGCCACCGGCGGCCGAGAGGGCGCGGGTGATGAGCGTGCGCTCGTAGCGATCGAGTTCGTCGACCAGCACGACGTCGCGGGCCGCCGGACTCGGCAGCGCCGCGGCGGGTTCGACGGCGGGCGGCAGTGCGGCGGCGACGTCGCCGCCAGTGATCCCGGTCCGCGGTGAGAGGATGATGAGCCGCTCGACGATGTTCGCGAGTTCGCGCACGTTCCCGGGCCAGGAGTGCCGCACCAGCGCATCCATGGCGTCAGGCGCCACCTGAGTCGGCGGGCGGCCGATGCGCTCCGAGAGAAGCGCCGAGAAGTGCCGCACCAGCTCGGGGATGTCACCCGGCCGCTCGCGCAGCGGAGGGATGTGGATGGGGAAGACGTTCAGGCGGTACAGCAGGTCCTCGCGGAACCGGCCGTCCTGCGCGGCGCGCGCCAGGTCCTTGTTGGACGCCGAGACGACCCGCACGTCCACGGGGATCGGCCCCGCCCCGCCCACGCGTTCGACTTCCGCCGCCTCGAGCGCGCGCAGCAGCTTCGCCTGCGCTTCCACGCTCAGGTCGCCGGCCTCGTCGAGGAACAGAGTGCCGCCGTCCGCCAACTCGAAGCGGCCGATGCGGCGCTCCGATGCGCCGGTGAACGAGCCCTTCTCGTGGCCGAACATCTCCGACTCGATGAGCTCGCGCGGGATGGCGGCGCAGTTGACGCGCACGAAGGGCCCCGTCCCGCGCGCGCTGCCGGCGTGGATCGCGGCCGCGACCAGCTCCTTGCCGGTGCCGGACTCACCCGAGATGAGCACCCGCGCCTCGGTGGGGGCCACGCGGGCGACGACGGCGCGGACCTCGGCCATCTGCGGGCTCGAGCCCACCAGCGTCGCCGTCGGCCCCAGGGCCTCGCGCAGCGCCTGCGCCTCGGCGCGCGCCCGCGCCAGCTCGAGGGCGGCGTGGAGGGTGAGCAGGAGCGCCTCAGGGGAGAGCGGCTTCTCGAGGAAGTGGTAGGCTCCGAGCTTCGTGGCCCGCACCGCGTCCTGCAGTCCGGCACGCCCGCTCATCATGATGACGGGCACGCCCGGCACCTCGTGCGTCAGGCGCTCGAGCGTCGCGAGACCGTCGGGCCCACCCGGCATCTGGAGGTCGAGGAACACCGCGTCGGGCCGGCGGCGCAGGGCGGTTTCGACCGCCTCGGTGCCGGAGGCGGCCTCCGCCACCGCGTAGCCCTCGGCGCCGAGCACCGCGCCGAGCATCCGGCGGAGGTTCGCCTCGTCGTCCACCACGAGGACCTGAGGCTTGCGCGTCATGCTCGCTCCACCGGCAGAGTGACCGTGAAGACGGCGCCGCCGCCGGGCGCGTTCCCCGCCGTGATCGTGCCGCCGTGGTCGAGGATGGTCTGCCGCACGATGGCGAGCCCGAGTCCCGTCCCGTGCGTCTTGGTGGTGAAGTACGGCTCGAAGACGCGTCCGACGGCGTCGGGGGCGATGCCGGGGCCGCGGTCGGTGATCTCGACGCGCACGGCCGCCTTCCCGTTCAGGGAATCCGCGGTGAGCCGGACTGCGACGACGGGAGCTGTCGCCTCGGCAGGCTCCGGCGCCGCGGCCTCCGTCCGCCCGTCCGCCAGTCCGCCTGCACGCCCGTCCGCCAGTCCGACCGTCGCCTCCACGGCGTTCAGCAGCAGGTTCTGGAAAGCGCGCCGCAGCGGCTCGTAGTGGCCCAGCACCAGCGGGACTTCCCTCGCGCACTCGATCCGAGCCGGCGACTCTGCCGGTACCGTGCTCTTGGCGAGGCCGGCGAGGAGTTCGCCGAGGTCCACCGGCGAGGGCGGGCCCTCGGGCAGGCGGCCCAGCGCGGAGAAGTCGCGCGCCATCTGCTCGATGCGGAGCGACTCGCCGTCGAGGATCTCGAGCAGGTCGGCCTGTTCCGCCGCCGAGCCTTGCCGCAGGCGCGCGACGGCGAAGCGGAGCGGCGTCAGGGGGTTCTTGAGCTCGTGCGCCACCTGGCGCGCGATGTCGCGGAAGGTGCGGAGTTGCGCCGCCTCGACGTCGCGCGCCCGCGCGGCATCGAGGTCGAGGGCCATCCGGCGGAACGCGCCGCGCAGCAGGTGGAACTCCGGCGCGCCCTTCGCCTCGGAGGCCTCCGGCAGGGCCTCACCGCGTGTGATCCGTCCTGTCCAATCCACCAGTTCGTCGATGGGGCGTGAGAGTTGGTGGGAGAGGTGCCCGGCGAGGCGCACGGCCCCTCCGGCCACCAGCACGGCGAGGCCGGCGGCCAGGCCGGCGAGCGTGCCGGCGATGGCGTACCGGAACGCCTGCGTCTGACGGGCACGGCGGATCGACAGGCTCAGTTCGTTGTTGTGACGCTCCAGGGCGCGGCGGGTATCGGGCTGGAGGCTGCGGAGGTCCAGGCGCCTCCGGGCCTCGCGCCAACTGTCGCCGGCCCGTTCCCACGCCTCCACTCCGCCCACGGGGGCGGCGAGGTCCGGGGAGAGGAGGGATACCGAGATGGCGATGCCGGCCGGCACGGTCGCGATGACCACCAGCCACACGAAGATGCGGTGGCGGAAGGCGAGGGCCACAGGCCAATATCGCCCGGCATCCCGCCCTCCCTCAAGGGACGGCAAGGTGCAAACTGGTCGGGGGGCCCCCTGGCGAGTATCATTAAAGGTTGGGATCAAGCTGCGAATTGCCCTCGCATCCGGTGCATCTGGCTGGCGTCTTCGACGCCGCCTGCGCCGGGCAGGCTGAGCGCCCGTGTGTGGTGTTCGGCGACCGCCGGCTCAACTACGGCCAGGTCCAGCGCGAGGCCCAGGCGCTGGCGGCGGCCCTCACGTCGCTGGGCACTGTCCCCGGCGCCCGCATCGCGGTCAACCTCCCCAACTGGCCCGAGTGGGTCGCGAGCGCGCTCGCGACGGCCTACCTCGGCGGGACGCTCGTGCCCGTCAACCCCGGCCTCGGCTTCCACGAGCTGAAGTACCAGCTGCGCCACGCCGAGGCGTCGGTCGTTGTCACGGCGGAGCTGTGGGACGGCCGGGACTTCCTCGAGATGTTCGAGGACCTCGCCGCGGAGCTGCCGGACCTGCGGTACATCGTCACCGTGGGGCCGCAGGAGTTGTGGTACGACGAGCGCACCTTCCGGTACGAGGACCTCGTCTCGAAGGGACTGCATCTGCCGCCGCCCTCCGGCCGCGACGCCGAGGCCCACCCCCTCGCGATCGTCTACACCTCGGGCACGATGGGGAAGCCCAAGGGGGTGCGGCTGTCGCACCGGTCCCTCGTGGAGACGGCGCGGCTCGGCGGGGCGGTGCTGGGTGCGGCTCCGGAGGACGTCGTGCTGGCCGCGGTGCCCTGCTTCACGGTGTTCGGGACGAGCATCGTGATCGGGGCGCTGGCAGCCGGGGCGGCGATCGTGCTTGCGGAGCGGTTCGTCGCGGCCGATGTCGTGGAGCTGATGGCGCGGGAGGGTGTCACGCTGTGCCACGGCGTACCGACGATGTTCCAGCTCCTCGCGCGGGAACCCGGGTTCACCCGCGCCCGGTTGCCGCGGCTGCGGACAGGCATCGTCGCGGGCAGCCCGGTGCCGCCGGACCTGGTGGTGCGCGTCCGCGAGACGTGCGACGTGCAGATCGCCTACGGCCTCACCGAGACGGGCCCCACGGTCACGATGACGCGGTTCGATGACTCGCCGCAGCGGCGGGTGGAGACCGTGGGCCGGCCGCTGCCGGGCGTCGAGGTGCGGATCGTGGACGTCGGCACGGGGGAATTGCACGGGCCCGAGGCGGTCGGGGAGTTGGCGGTGAAGGGCCCGAACGTGATGGGCGGCTATCATCGGATGCCCGGCGAAACCCGGCGCTCGTTCACGGCGGAGGGCTTCTTCCTGACCGGCGACCTCGCGATGGTGGACGAGGACGGCTACGTGCGGATCGTGGGCCGCCGCAAGGAGATGATCATCCGCAACGGCTACAACGTCTATCCCCGTGAGGTGGAGGATGTCCTGCGCGCGCACCCGGCGGTGGAAGAGGCGTGCGTCGTCGGGGTCCCCCACGAGATCCTCGGGGAACTGATCTGTGCCTGCATCGTCCCGGTGGAAGGTGCCGTCGTCCGCGGGGAGGACATCCTCCTCTACGCCCGCGAACAGATGGCCGACTACAAGCTGCCCGACCTGGTGCGCTTCTTTGACGCCTTGCCGATGACGGCGAGCGGGAAGGTGAAGCGCCGCGAGCTGGCCCAGGTCGTGGCCCTCGAACACTCAGCATCGTGAAAGAACCCATGAGCCAACCGTCGTTCCGGCCTGCCGCGAAGCAGCCGCCGGCCCACGCGCCCAATGCGGCGCTGCTGATCGACTTCGACAACGTCACGATGGGCATCCGCTCGGACCTGCAGCAGGAACTGCGGCGCCTGATGAACTCGGACATCATCCGGGGCAAGGTCGCGGTCCAGCGGGCGTACGCCGACTGGCGCCGCTACCCGCAGTACATCGTGCCGCTGTCGGAAGCCTCGATCGACCTCATCTTCGCCCCGGCGTTCGGCTCGAACAAGAAGAACGCCACCGACATCCGCCTCGCGATCGACGCGCTGGAACTGATCTTCACCAGGCCGGAGATCGGGACGTTCATCCTGCTCTCCGGCGACAGCGATTTCTCCTCGCTCGTCATCAAGCTGAAGGAATACGGCAAGTACGTCATCGGCGTCGGCATCCGCGAATCGTCCTCGGACCTGCTGATCCAGAACTGCGACGAGTACTTCTCGTACAACGAGCTGGCCGGCCTGACGCGCGTGGCCGACGAGCAGACCGCCTCCCGCGATCCGTGGGAGCTGGTGGTGGACTCGCTGCTCGAGATGCGCAAGCGGGGCGACGTGATGCGCTCCGACCGGCTGAAGCAGGTCATGCAGGAGATGGACCCCTCGTTCGACGAGAAGAACGTGGGGATGAGCCGCTTCTCGAAGTTCGTGGAGGAGGCCCGGAAGCGCGGACTCCTCATCGCGACGAAGCTCGCGAACGGCCAGTACGAGATCGATCTCGGTCCCTCCGCGCCCGGCGGCGAGAAGGCGCTGCCGCCGATCCCCGGTGAGCCCGACGAGCGCCGCCAGCGCGAGCGGGCGGAGGGCGACCGCGACCGCCCGGCCCGCGGCCGTCGCGGCGGACGCGGCGCGAAGGTCGCCGAGGCGGCGGGACTGCCGCCGGCGTCCGCACCCGCCGGGGGGGGGGGCCCGCTCTCGCTCGCCGAAGCGTACGAGTTCCTGAAGAGGACGCTCCGCGAGATGCATGCGGTGGCGCCGACGACCGTGAGCGAGGACCCGGTGCGCGAGCGGATGACCGCGCTCACTGGCCGCCCCGACGACCCCATCTTCCACCGGCCGCGCTTCGGCCGGCTGCTGCGCCAGGCGCACGACGCGTCCATCGTGGACGTATCCAAGACGAAGGAGGGGTTCCTCGTCACGCTGCGGCCCGAGGCGGCCGCGGCGCACGAGGCCGTGTCTGAAACGGCGCCCGCCGAGACCGCTCCGGCCGAGAGCGGGGCGAAGGGGCGTGGCCGCCGCGGGGGCCGCGGCCGTGGTCGAGAGGGCAAGCCCTCGGCCGGGGCCCAGCTCGAGTTCGCGCCGTCCACCGCTCCGACGCCCGAGGTGCGCGCGGAGACACCGCCTCCCGCCGCTCCGCCGGCGCAGGGGCTGGTCCGCTCGCCCATCCTGCGCTGGCGCCGCGGCTCGAAGGGTCGCCCGGAGATGAAGGCCGGGGTGCCGCTCGTGGGTGTGGTGGAAGTGCCGGGCGTCCCCTCCAAGACCGCGAAACCGGCGGCTCGCAAGCCGCGTGGGCCGCGCGGCCCGGCCGCTGCGGGCGGCGCCCGGCGCGGCGGCAGACCCAAGAAGGGCAAGGGTCCCGCGCCAGAGGCGTGAGCGCCGTCCCGGCCGGTTTCTACGCGAGGAAGACGGTGGTCGTGGCGCGCGAGCTCCTCGGCCACTTTCTCGTCTCCACCGTCGGGGGCCGGCGCTGCGCCGTGCGGATCGTGGAGACCGAGGCGTACGTGGGCCCGGACGACCCCGCGTGCCACGCCTACCGCTGGCACCGGTCGGCGCGCAACGAGGTGATGTACGGGCGGCCGGGGCTCCTGTATGTCTACTTCACCTACGGCATGCACTGGTGCGCCAACATCGTCACCGAACGCGAGGGCTATCCCGCGGCGGTGCTCCTGCGTGGCGCCGAGCCAGTGGAAGGCGTGGAGCTGATGCGGCGCCGGCGGCACGGCGTGAGGGACGAGGAGATCGCCTCCGGACCGGCGAAACTCGCCCAGGCGCTCGGGATCACCGGCGCGCTGAACGGGCACCTCCTTACGCATCCGCCGCTGTGGGTTGATCTGGGCGAGCCGGTCCGTCCGCAGCGGCGCGCGTCCTCGCCGCGCGTCGGAGTGCGCCGGGGCGCCGAGCACCGTCTGCGCTTCCATGAACGCGGCAACCTCTACGTGAGCCGGCCGCGGGCCGGTCACTCGGCCTGCCTCATTCTTCCGGGGGAAGGCGCGCCTACCGCCCCGGCACCGTCCGTCCCGCCTGCGCCGCGCCGTACAGGATGGCGTTCGTCAGCAGCTTGAACGTCCCGTTCGTCTGGCCGCGGTGCTGGGGGCTGAAGCCGAAGAGGATCACGCGGCCGGCGCCCACCGGCGCCTCGATCAGTGCCGCCCGGCCCGCCAGCATCTCGGCACCCTGCACGAAACCCGACAGCAGTGGGCTGCCGTCGCGCCGGTACGACGCGATCGCGTGCCCGCCCGGTGCGGCATCGAGGATCGGGCTCGAATCGAAGTAGAGGGCCGCGACCGAGTCCATCCCGGATGCCACCGGGTGCGTCTGGTCCACGTTGACTTCGAAGATCGAGCCCGGCGCGGAGAAGCGCACGGCGGTCTGACCATCGCGGGGGCCACGGCCGCCGAGTACCACCGTGGCCGGGGCCGCGAGGTCCTCGATGGCGAACAGCGAGGCCTGTTCGAGCGCGACGACGGTCCCGCCCGCCTGGAGGAAGGCGCGGAGCGCCTCCACGCCGGCGGTGCCGAGGCCGCCCGTGTACTCCGGCGGTGCGCTGCCCGCCGGGCGCCCGCTCCGGATCTGCCCCGGGCTTTCCGACGGCAGGACGATGACGTCGAAGCGGGTGCGCAGGTTCCCGCCCCGCATCGTGCTGTCGGCGAGCGAGGAGAAGGGTACGCCGAGGCGCTCGAGCACCCAGCGCGTCCACCCCTCGTCCATGCTCCCGTTCCACGACTTGTAGAGGCCGACTCGCGGGACCCGCCGCAGCGCAAGGGCGCCCGCCGCGGACGCGAGGCGCGGTAGGGACACCGCGTCGAAACCCAACTCGGCGGCGGCGCGCTCCAGCGCGGCGCGGGCGCCGCGCACGACCAGAGTGCCCGCCGGCCACGAACGGCCCGCCGCGTCGAACGGCGCCGGTGCGAACTCGACCGCCGCGCCACCGACGAGCGCCCGCCACACGGCCGTCGCCTCGGCGTTGGAGCGGTTGGCGAGGAGGACGACGTCGCCCGTGCCGGCGATGCGGCCCGGCGTGAGGGCGAGCGTGTCGATCCGCTCGACGTCGGCGGTCACGGGGCTGCGCGCCGAGTCGACCGTCACGGCCATCGTGAGCGGCAGCGTCCAGCCCGTGACGTCGTATGGCGGGATGAGGGGCCCGCCCGGGTAGAGCCGGCGCTCCGGGTAGGCTTGACGCTCGAAGAGGTCCTTCACGTGGGCGCGGAAGGGCTGCGCCAGCGGGATGACCAGTGTGCCGGCCGCGTACGTGCGGCCCTCCGCGGTGAACGGGGTCCGCGCCCGGAAGATCTCGATGCCGGTCGCGAGGAGGAGGCTCGCGAGCTGGACGCGCGCGCCCTCGTCACGCTGCGCCGGCGGGATGAGGTAGGCGCGCGGCGTCTCGCTGTGGCCCGCTTCGACGGCGCGCCGGCCGGCCCCGACGAAGCGGCGCACGAACTCGGCGCGCTCGCGCGAGGCGAGGCGCACCAGCGCCTCCGAGGCCGTGAGCTCATAGTCCACGATGTCGCGCAGCCGCCACCAGCCGCCCGGCCACGGCAGCGGGAAGTTCACGCCGCGCGCCGGTTGGCGCAGGTCGTTCGGGCGCAGCTGCACGGGTGACGCGATCCGGGCGCTGGCCGCCTCGGAGAGGATGCCGATCATGTTGTGGCGCACCGGCGCCGACCGGTTGCCGCCGTGCCACCACAGGTCGAAGCTCGTCTGGTGCCCCACGCCCGTGCGGCCGGCGTCGGCGAGCGCGGTTGCCATCGCGGTGCCGACGTGGCCGATCGCCTCGACCAGCACCCCGTCGAGGTTCGGGTTCACCGGGTCGGCGAATGGCGGGAGGAACAGCCGGGAGCCGTTGCCGCCCATCTGGTGGATGTCGTACACGACCTCGGGGAACCACAGCTCGTAGAGGACGCGCGTGAGGTGCCGCGTCTCCGGCTGGGTCAGCATGAACCAGTCGCGGTTGTTGTCGTGGCCCACGTAGGGGTGGTACAGCCACGGCGGCGACGAGCCGTCGAACGGCGTGCCCTTCGTGCGCCGGTACCAGTCGCCCACGATGTCGATGCCGTCGGGGTTCGCCGACGGCACGAGGAGCACGACCACGTCGCGCAGGGCGGCGCCCAGCGCCGAGTCCGTCGCGAGGCGGTACGCGAGCTCGAGCGACATCTGGCTCGCGGCGATCTCCGTGGAGTGGATCGAGCAGGAGATCAGGATGACCGCGGGTTGCGAGGCGAACAGCAGGGCCTCGGCGGCCGAGTCGAGCGTGCGCGGGTCCGCCAGGCGCCGCTGGGCCGCCATCAGCGACGCGCGGCGTGCCAGGTTCGCGGGATCGGAGATGGTGGCGAGCAGGTAGGGACGCCCCTGAGTCGTCGGGCCGATCGTGTCCAGCCGGACGCGCGGCGAGGCGGTGGCCAGCCGGCCGAAATAGTCGGTGATCTGCGCCCACGAGGCGAGCATCGAGTCGGTGCCCGGCCGGAAGCCGAGCACCGCCTCCGGGCGCGGCACCTGCGCCGCCAGCGGCGCCGCCGCCGGGATCCCCATGGCCAGGATGGCGAGACCAAGGTGGCCGACGAGGGAGATCCGCCGGCTCCTCCTCGCGCGCGCGCTCGTCGGTGCGCCGGTACGCCGGTACGACGGTACGTTGTTCAAACGACCCCCAGTCTCTTGCCGACCTTCTTGAACGCAGCGATCGCCATCTCCAGGTGTTCCTTCGTGTGCGCGGCCGAGATCTGGCACCGCACGCGTGCGTGCCCCTGTGGCACGACCGGGTAGCCGAAGCCCGTGACGAAGACGCCTTCGTCCAGCAACAGGTTGCTCATCTGGACGGCGCGCGAAGTCTCGCCCAGGATCACGGGGATGATCGGCGTCTCGCCGGGCAGCGGGCGGAAGCCCGCCTCCAGGAGCGCGCCGCGGAACCAGCGCACGTTCTCGTGGAGCCGCGCGACCAACTCGGGGTGCGCCTCGAGGCGGCGGTGAATCCGCCGGCCGCGTGCGAGTCGTCCACCGCCACCACGGCGTCGTACGTTCTCGCCAGCTCGAGGATGTCGGCCAGCTTGGCGACGTCGCCCTCCATCGAGAAGACGCCGTCCGTGATCACCAGGCGGTGCCGGCAGCCCTTGAGCGCCTCCAGCTTCGTCTTGAGGTCGGCCATGTCCGAGTGCTCGTACACGGCCGTCTGGCACTTGGTGATGACCTTCGCGAGCCGCACCTCGTCGATGATGGAGGCGTGGTTCAGCCGGTCCGAGATCACCGCGTCCTGCTCGCCGAGCAGCGTCGGCGCGAGGCCCTCGTTGGCGCTCCAGCACGAGACGTACGTCAGCGACGCCTCGGTGCCCACCCACGAGGCCAGCACCGCTTCGAGCTCCCGGTGCACGGTGAAGGTGCCGCAGATGAACCGGACCGACCCCGTGCCGGCGCCGAACCGATCGAGGCCGGCCTTGCCGGCGGCGATCACCTCGGGCGCGTCGCACAGGCCGACGTAGTTGTTGGAGGAGAGGATGACGACGTCGCCGCGCCCTTCCACTCTCGTGCGGGCGCTCTGCACGCCGTCCAGGTAGAGGAGGCGCTTGTAGACGCCGGTGCGCTGGAACTCGTCGAGCTCCGCCCGCAGGCGGGAGGTGAACGGATCGGTCATCGCGGGTAGCCCCCGTCCACCGCAAGGACGGTGCCGGTCATGTGGGACGCGCGCCCTCTCGCGCGGAGACGGATCGGTCATCGACGGTGAGTGCGATCATCCGCGTCACGATGGTGATGGAAACGTCGTCAAGCTAACCGCGCGGGCGTCGAGCGCGCAAAGCTCGTGGCGAAAAAGTATTGCGCAAAAACTGCGACTTCATATATTCGCATCAGAGCAATGGACGTTCCCTGGAGAAAACGGTTGGCGGTATCGAGACGAAAGTCGATGCACCGAAAGTCGGCCGCGCACGAAGCGATGGGTCCCTCGCTCTGCGGTGGCCGTGCCGCCGGCTCCCCCTTTTCAGTTTCGCTGCCCGACTTCCCGCTCCGCGCTCCGGCACGGCGGGCTTGAGTGTTTGACCGCCGGCCACTGGGGGCAGGCGGAGTGTCCAACCCTCCCAAGGAGGATGTATGGCGATGAAGAAGAAGGCCGCCAAGAAGACGGCGAAGAAGGCGACGAAGAAGGTCGCGAAGAAGAAGAAGTAAGCTCCACGCTGATGCACAGGGGCCGGCGAGGTTTGCCGGCCCCGCGCATTTTCGTAGATTGGGCGGCGTGATCCTCCGCGACGAGCTGCACGGCCGCGACCTCGTTCCCTCCGCTGAGCGCGCGCGGCTCGGCCGCGACCCCGACCTCGAGTTCCCCTGCGCCCCCGACGACGACGTCGTCTCCGCGTTCCACGCCCTCGTGCGGCGCGATGCCGACGGCGCGTGGTGGCTCGAGGACGCCGGCAGCACGAACGGCACCTGGCTGAACGGCCACCGCGTCGGGTCGCCTGAGCGCCTTCGCACCGGCGACCGCTTTACCCTCGGGCAGCGCGGCCCCGCGTTCGGCGTGCGGATCCCCGGTGAGCTGGGGCGCACGCGGCCGGAAGCGGCGGTCGATCCGGCGGCGCCGCTCCTGCGCCTCCGCCGCGTCGGCGGCGGCGCGGACCTGGCCGGCCAGGGACGCGAGATCGTCATCGGCCGCGCCGCCGCGTGCACGATCCCGCTCCGCACCGTCGCCGACACCATTGTCTCCAAGCGTCACGCCCTCATCGCCATCGCCGCGGACGGCAGCGCCACAGTCAGCGATCTCGGCAGCAAGAACGGCACCTTCGTCAACGGCGGGCAGATCGACGGCACGGTGCCGCTCGCCGTCGGCGACCGGCTGATGCTGGGCTGGCAGGGACCGCTCCTCGAGGTGCGCGCCCTCGGCCCGTCGGTGATGGCGGAGGGGCAGGGCGCGGCGTTCCAGCCCGAGAAACAGCCGGCCAAGACCCTCGGCGGGATGATGCAGGAGGCGCGCGGCGCGGCGGGCGGAGCGAGAGGCACGGGTGCCCATCTCTTCGTGCAGTCGATGGCGCGGCAGATGGCGCACGAGTCAACACCGACCTTCCGCATCGCGGTCGTCGGCGGGATGCTCGCGCTGGCGGCGGCGGTGGTGATCGGGTACCGGTCGGTGTCGCGCCGCGCGGCTGAGTCGGAGGCTCGCCTCGCGACCACCGAGCAGGCCCTCGCGACCCAACTCCGCTCCGAGAACGACGCGCGCCGCCAGGCCGAAGAGGAGACCGCGCGGCTGCGGCGCGACCTCGCCGCCGCCCGCTCGTCGAGCGTGAGCCGCGCGGTCCTCGACAGCCTCGCCACGCGCCTGAGGGCTGCGGAGTCCCGGGTGGCGGCGGCCACCGCCGGTGCGCCGGCCGCGGACTTCTCTCGCGTCGCCGCGGACAACCAGGCCGCCATCGGCCTCGTGGTGGTCCGCTACGGCACCGACTCGGTGATGGGCACGGGGTTCGTGATCACGCCGTCGGGCTACATGCTTACCAGCCGGCACGTGGTGCAATCCGCCGAGCGCACCGGTCCCCGCACCGTCGAGGTGGTGATGGCCGACACGCGGACCGCGCTCGCGGCCGACGTGGTCGCGGTGAGCAGCGCCGCCGCCGAGGACGTCGCCGTCCTGCGCATCCGCAACTACCGCGGCCCCGCCGTGCGGCAGATCGACTGGCAGGGCACCGGCGTCTCCCAGGGCGCGCCCGCCGCGCTCATCGGCTTCCCGCGCGGCTCTGAGCTCGCCTTCGACTCGACCGGCTACGTGCGGACGACGATGTTCGCCGGGATCATCGCCAAGGCGACCGCGCAGTCGATCCAGTTCGGCGGCATCACGGTGCGCGGGTCGTCGGGGAGTCCGATCTTCAATGCGGAAGGACGGGTCATCGCGATCCACTTCGGCGGGCTGAGCGACGGCCCCGTGCTCGGCTTCGCGGTGCCGATGAACCGCGTGCGGCGCTGGCTGCCCGCGCCGGCGCGCGCCGAGCAGCAGTTCTAGCGTCGCACCACGGCGGCGTGGAAAGCAAAAGGCCCGGGTCTCACCACCCGGGCCCTTGCGTACCATCCCAGATACCGCGGTCTAGTGGCGCTCTTCCTCGTCGGTCTCCTCTTCCCGCGCCCAGAAGTACAGGCTGATCCGAGGATGACGATGCTCATCGTCCAAGTCGCGCGCCACGGGTCCAAAGGGCTCCCTCATCGTCGTCGGCTCCGGAATGGTTGCTGCGGCCATACTGCCTTCCTGCTGATCGTCCAGCCGCTGCATGCACGCGCGGCTTCGCCCCCACTATAGGCAGGATACATGCCCGAACGCGCTCTGACGTAAGCCTATGTTGTTGAATGTGTTGTGAGCCAGGATACGGCGCATGGATCGCCTAAACGTGTCACTCCGACACGGTCAGGGGCGTTTCCATTTGACGCGGCTCTGGCCGCACGGCGAGGAATCCGACGTTCTTGGAGCGGCGTCCGGCGCCGGTCGGCGGCCGGAGGACGAGCCACTCGTTGTAGAGGGTGCGGAAGGCGTCGCCGGAGAGGGACGGGGCCCTCGCGCCGCTCGGCGTGAGACTCGGCATCACCACATGAGTGCCGGCCGGTGTCGTGGCCTCCTGGAGGCGGACGACGACGGCGACTCGTTCGGCGGTCGAGAGATCGGCAAGCGCCGCCGGTTCGATGACGCAGGCGGTGAAGGGGTGCGAGGGCGCCCACGCCGCGAGCGGCTCGACGAAACAGTCGATGCGCCGGCCGAGGGCTTCCGCCGCGGCGCGGGTCTCGAGCCCCTCGATCGCGGAGATGTCGGGATCCACGACCGTGACGTGCGCGCCGCGTGCGCCGAGATAGAGCGCGGGGGCGCCGTCGCCGGCGCCGATCACGAGCACCTCGTCGCCGTCGGCGATCCGGTCGGCGAGCGCCGCGACCGGCTCCGTCGGCGAGAGGCCCCAGTGCGACGCCTCCTTCTGCGCCATCCGCAGCGGGAGATGCCGCTCGCGCCAGCGCCTGAACGACGGCAGCTTGAGCCGGCGGCGGATGATGGAGTCCACCTGCTCGCTCAGCACGAGTTCGGTCAATTGGAACTGGGGTGCCTTCTGGAGCTCCGCGACCGCCTCGTCGCCGATCTCGAGCAGATCGTCCCTGGGCAGCGTGTCCTTGTACTCCTCGATCCGCTGCTCGATGAACTCGTCGTACTCACGCCTGAGGCTGCGCGGGGTCCTGGGCGGCGGCACGGTCATCAGGTCTGCGTCGGCGAGCACAGCACAACCTTAGAGAGCCCTGCGAACCTGTCAACGGCTCGGTTGCCCGAGCTGTCCGCGGAGCCTAGGTTGCCGCAGGGGAGGATGGGGCCCGGACCGTGCGACTCGACCTGCACTTGCACACCACTTGTTCCGACGGCGTCCTGACGCCGCGCGAGCTCGTCGCGGCGGCCAACGCTGGAGGGCTCGACGTCATCGCGGTGACCGACCACGACACCGCGGCGGGCGTCGCTCCGGCGCGCACCGCGGCGGCGGAGGCGGGCGGCCCACGCGTCATCGCGGGAGCCGAGCTGACCTGCTCCCTCGACGGCGACGAAGTGCACCTCCTCGGCTACGGGATCGATCCGGCACACCCAGCGATGGACACGTTCGCCGCACGCGGCGCAGACCTCCGGCGCGAACGGCTCGCCGAGATGGTAGCGCGCCTCAACGCGCTCGGGGTGCGCGTCGGTGTGGAGCACGTGGTGATCGAGCCCGATTGCCGGTCGGTGGGCAGGCCGCACCTCGCCCGGGCGCTGGTGCGCCGCGGCCTGGTGCCGACTTTCCAAGACGCGTTCGCCCGCTTCCTCGCCGACGGCGGCCCCGCGTGGATCCCGAGTCGCGGGCCCGACCTCGCCGAGGGGATCACGGCGGTGCGCTCTGCCGGTGGGGTGGCGGTATGGGCGCACCCCGCCCTGGCGGACGCGCGGCAGTTCGCGCGGCTGCGGGAGGCGGGCCTGGAGGGCGTGGAGACGCTGCGCCCGCGCTCGGAGCCGTCCGAGTCGTTGGCGCTGGAACTTGCCGCGCGCGAGGCGGGCCTCCTGTGTACCGGCGGGTCCGACTGGCACGCCGCTCCGCCGGCGCTCGGCAGCTGGTACGTGACGGAGAGACACGTGGGGGAACTGCTCGCGCGGCTGGGGGTCCAACCGGATACCGCCGCGACGTGTCGCCCGTGAACACACCCCGCTGGACCGCCCTACTCATCGCGTTGCTGCGTGCCCCCGTTGTGACGTGCTAGTCGAGTGCCCTCAGCAGCGCGCCCTTGAGGTAGCCCGTTTCGGGGACGGTGAGCAGCTCGGGGTGATCGGCGCCGGCGCCGCGCAGCGCGACGAGCTGGATGCGCCGGCCGGCGTCCTGCGCCGCCTCGCCCAGCATCGCGAAGAACGCGCCGCGGTGCACGTGGTGTGAGCACGAGCAGGTGAAGAGCCATCCCCCCGGCGCGAGCATCCGCATCGCGCGCAGGTTCAGCTCCTTGTAGCCCGCCAGTGCCCGCTCCAGCGAGCGCTTGTCCTTCGCGAACGCGGGCGGGTCGAGCACGATGACCTCGTAGCGCGCCCTGCCGTCCGCCTCCGCCCGCAGCCAGTCGAAGGCGTTCGCCTCGATGCCGCGGATCGCCACGCCGTTCAGCGCCGCCGCCTCGTTCACGTAGCGCAGCGCCTCAGGGGAACTCTCGACGGCCGTCACCTCCACGGCGCCGCCCTTCGCCAGGTGCAGCGCGAACCCGCCGTGGTAGGCGAAGGCGTCGAGGCACCGTCCCCCCGCGAGCGCGCCCACCAGCACGCGGTTCTCCCGCTGATCGAGGAACGCTCCCGTCTTCTGCCCGGTCCACGGGGCCGCGACGTAGCGCACCGCGGCTTCGCGCACCTCGATCCCCTGCGGTACCGTGCCGAACGCCGGCTCCACGCCGCGCGGCAGACGCTCGCGTTCCCGCACGGAGGCGTCGTTGCGGAGCAGGAGGCCCCGTGGCGCGAGAACCTCGCGGATCGCGTCCACGACCTCGCCCCGCACCGCCTCGAGCCCCGCCGAGAGGAGCTGGGCAACGGCGTAGTCCCCGAAGCGGTCCACGATCAGGGACGGGAGGCCGTCCCCTTCGGCGTGGACGACGCGGTACGCCGTCGCGTCGATGCCCTCGCGCCGCGCGAGCGCCCGGCGCACCATCTCGCGCCACCACGTCGCATCCACATCGACGCCCTCGGGAGCGAGCCACCGCACGCGGATCTCCGAGGCCGGGGAGTAGAGGGCGGTCCCCAGGCCGCGGCCCCGCTCGTCCTCGAGTCGGACGAGGCCGGGCCACTCGCCGGGCTCGTGGCGGATGTCGGTGCGGAAGATCCACGGGTGGCCCGCGCGCAGGCGCGTGGCGCCCCGTGTGCCGAGGACGACCCGGGGGATCACGGGCCGAGGGCGGCGCGGATGGCGCGCGCGGCGGCCTCGGGGTCGGCGGCGCCGAGGACCGCGCTGATCACGGCGACGCCGGCCGCGCCCGCTCGGCGGGCCTGGGCGGCGAGCGCCGCGTCGATGCCGCCGATGCCGACGGCCGGGAGCTGCGGGGCGGCGGCGTGCACGCCGCGGAAGCCCGCCCACCCGATGGCCGCGCCGGCGTCCGCCTTGGTCGGGGAGACGGCGATCGGTCCCACTCCGAGATAGTCGGGCCGCTGGGCCGCCGCGCGCCGCGCCTCCTCGGGCGTGCCCGCGGATCCGCCGAGGAGGAACCCCGGCGGCACCATCAGCCGCGCCACGTCGAGCGGGAGGTCGTCCTGGCCGAGATGGCACCCCCTCGCGCCCGCGGCGAGGGCGACGTCGAGGCGGTCGTTGACCGTGACGGGCACGCCGCCGGCGCCGGCGAGCACGCGCCGGACGAGGTCGGCGAAGTCGCGCGCACCGAGCCGCTTGGCGCGCACCTGGAGCATCGTGGCCCCGCCGCGCGCCGCCGCACCGGCGAGTGAGGGGAGGTCCCGGCCGCCCGCGGCTTCGGTGTCGAGGATGACGATGAGGCGGAGCGCGGTGTCGAGCGCGGTCGTCATCGCCGGCTCACGGCGGCGGGGGCGCGCCCGCGGCCTCGCGCGCGGTCTCCGCTTCGGCGCGGAGCCGGCGGGCCACCGCGACCGAGTCGGCGTGCTCGTGTCCCGTGCGGCTGAACATGTGGGTGCCGTCGGGGCGCGCGACGAAGAAGAGGTACCGGTGCCGGGCGGGCCGCAGCACGGCGAGGATGCTGGCCCGGCCGGGCGAATTGATCGGGCCCGGCGGCAGTCCGTAGTGGAGGTACGTGTTGTACGGCGAAGGCATCCTGAGGTCGCGGAGGAGCACCCGGCGGACCGGTCTGCCGAGGGCGTAGATCACCGTGGGGTCGGCCTCGAGCCTCATCGGTCGGCGGCCCTTGAGCCGGTTGAGGTACACGCCCGCGATGACGGCGCGCTCGCTGTTCCGCCGCGCCTCGGCCTCCACGATGCTCGCCAGGGTGAGCACCTCGTGCCGCGTCATCCCCAGCGAGTCGCGCGCGAGGCCGTCCCAGGTCGTGTCCCACACCGCGAGGAAGTGCCGCACCATCTGTGCGACGAGCTGCTGCGGCTGGGCGTCGTACGGGACGCGGTACGTCGCGGGGAAGAGGTAGCCCTCGACGCCCTTCACATCGTCCGGGATGCCGAGCCGCGCGCGGAAGGCCGGGTCGCGCGTCACGGCGACGAAGGCGGCGCTGTCCACGTGCAGTTTCCGCCGCGCCGCCTGCGCGATCTCGGCGATCGTGGATCCCTCGGGCACGGTCACGTACTCGTCGTCCGTGCGGCCGGTGATGAACGCGCCGAGGATCACCGTCCACCGCTCGCCGACCGGGAACTCGTAGCGGCCGGGGCGGAGCCGGCGGTCCACGCCGCGCAGCTTGGGCCACACGGTACCGAGCACCCGCGCGGCGAGGCGGAAGCCCCGGGGCGACGTCACGATGCCGTGCGCGACGAGGGAGTCGGTGACCGCGGCCAGCGTGGCGTGTCTGGGGACGATGATGCGCTCGGTGTGGGCGATGTCCGCGGGGCCGGCGCAGGCGCTGAGGATGAGCGCGCAGGTGGACAGGCGAACGAGCGAGCCGCCCGTCATTCCGGGTCCTCGGGGCCGCGGCCGGCGGCGCCTGGCGTCCGCTGCGCGTCGAGGAAGTGCTGCAGGATGACGACGGCGGCCATCTGGTCGATGCGGCCGCGCGAGTCGCGGTCCTTGACGCCGGCCGCGCGGGCCGAACGCAGCGCGAGCGAGGTGGTGAGGCGTTCGTCCCGGAAAGTGAGGGGCAGGCCGGAGCGCGCGGCGAGCGCGTCGCCGAAGGTACGTACCTCGCGCGCCGCCTCGCCTTCCTCGCCCTCGAGGGAGAGGGGGAGGCCGACGACGAGCTCGGCGACGTCGTGCGCGCGGATGAGGTCGAGCAGGGCGGCGATCGGGGCGCGCTGTCCTTCCCGGCGCGTCAGCGTGACCAGCGGCTGGGCGATGAGGCGGCCGGGGTCGGAGACGGCGACGCCGAATCGCTTCCTGCCCCAGTCCACCGCCAGCACGCGTCCCGTCCGCCGGTCGGCCGGCCGGGCGGTCATCCTACCCCTGAGCCATCGTGGCGAAGAACTCCTTGTTGTTCTTCGTGCGCTTCATCCGCTCGAGGAGGAACTCGATCGCCTCCACGGGCGGCATGTCGGCGAGGAAGTTGCGCAGCAGGTAGATGCGGTTCAGTTCCTCGGGATTGAGGAGCAGGTCCTCTTTCCGCGTGCTGCTCCGCTGCACGTCGATGGCCGGGTAGATCCGCCGCTCGGCGATGCGCCGGTCGAGCACCAGTTCCATGTTGCCGGTGCCCTTGAACTCCTCGAAGATCACTTCGTCCATCCGGCTGCCGGTCTCGATCAGCGCCGTGCCGACGATGGTGAGCGAGCCGCCGCCCTCGATGTTGCGCGCCGCCCCGAAGAACCGCTTCGGCTTGTGGAGCGCGTTCGCGTCCACGCCGCCGGAAAGGATCTTGCCCGAGTGCGGCACCACGACGTTGTGGGCGCGGGCGAGGCGCGTGATCGAGTCGAGCAGGATGACGACGTCCTTGCCGTGCTCCACCAGCCGCCGCGCCTTCTCGATGACCATGTCGGCCACCTGGACGTGGCGGTCGGCGGGCTCGTCGAATGTCGAGGAGATCACCTCGGCATTCACGTTCTCCTCCATGTCCGTCACTTCCTCCGGTCGCTCGTCCACGAGCAGGACGATCAGCGTGATCTCCGGATGGTTCTCGGTGATGGAGTTCGCCAGCTTCTGGAGGAGGATCGTCTTGCCGGCCTTGGGCGGGGAGGAGATCAGCGCGCGCTGGCCCTTGCCGATCGGCGCCAGGATGTCCACCACCCGCATGGAGAGGTCGCCGTCCTTCCGCTCGAGCCGAATGCGCTGGTCGGGGTAGCGCGGCCGCAGGTTTTCGAACGCGATCCGGTGCTTCGCCTTCTCGGGCTCGTCGCCGTTGACGGTCTCCACCTTGAGGAGCGCGAGGTAGCGCTCGCCCTCCTTCGGCGGCCGCACCTGGCCCAGCACCGTGTCGCCGGTGCGCAGGTCGAAGCGCTTGATCTGGCTCGGCGAGACGTAGATGTCGTCGGGGCCGTACAGGTAGTTCCAGTCCTGGCTGCGCAGGAACCCGTAGCCTTCGGGGAGGATCTCGAGCACGCCCTCTCCACGGAGGACGGTGTCCGAGTCGAGCAGGTTCTGCTCGATGCGGAAGATGAGGTCCTGCTTCCGGAGGCCGGAGTAGTTCGTGATGTTCAGCTCTTCGGCCATCGCGTGCAGTTCCGCGACGGACTTCTTCTTGAGTTCGGCGATGTCCACGAGTGCGGCTCCGATTGCGGCGCGTGCAGCGGGCGAAAGGCATACGCCTTGCGCCAGAGGTGTCCTTTGGTTGGGCTGGAACCCGGCACGGCTGCCGGGAGGGAAGTGGCGACTCGGTGTCTAAGGGGAATCGACTGACAACACCTGAAGCTAGAGTCCCGCACGCCGGCGGTCAAGAATCCTCGGCGCGCGGGGTGGGCCGGGGCAGGGCTGCTGCACGGGCGCGCCGGTAGGTACGTACCCGCTTTTGTATTGACCGAACCTCGTAACTCATTATATTGCTTCGAGCTTGGGGCTTGCTCGGCGCGCCGTTGGCCCCGGGTTCGGGTACTCCCTTTCCTGGCAGGAGGAACTCGATGCCGGTTTCGCAGACCCGATCCACTCTCCCCGACCCAGCCGAACCAGTTCTGCACGACCTCCAACCCCTCCGGCACGATGGGGCGGTGGTTGCGGTGCGGCTCGCGGTGCGGCGGAGCGAGGACGGCATCTGGCGGGGTCGCCTGCACTTCGCGCCAATGGGGGGCGATCCGGAGCGTCTCACCGCCGAGATCTTCTGCGCGACGAGCGAGCAGGACCTCTGGCAGGCGGTGCGCGACCTGCGCGAGCACCACCTGAGGGACCTCTACCGCTCGCTCGTCACCTAGCCGCCGCGATGGCCGAGCCTCTGACCGACCCGGTGCACCGGCTGCGCCACGATCTCGCCAACCCGCTGGCGGCGCTCCTCGTCGAGGCGCAACTCCTGCTCCTCAACGCGAACCGTCTCGACCCGGAGACGATGGACAGCCTCCGGGCCATCGAAGCGCTGGCGCTGCGGATGCGCGACGTCCTCGCCGCGTCCCGCGAGATCGCCTGACCCGGCGGCTGCGCGCCGCCGCCTCCCGTGACCGAGCCCCCGCCCATCACCACCCGCGACGACCACCGCGTGTGGGATGTCCCGCCGCTCGCGCCGCTCCTGGTGCTGCGGTCCACACACGTCTTCCCCCTCGGCGTCGCCGCGGTGCAGGTGAGTGACGCCGCGAACGTCGCCGCGCTGCGCGCGCTCACCGGCAAGGGCCCCGTGGTCATCGTCGTGCGCTCCGACACGCCGGGTGCGCCGCCGGCGGACCTCACCGGCCGCGTGGGTGTCGCGGCCGCGGTCGTGGACCGGATGTATCTCAAGGACGACGCCGTGCAGGTCACGCTGCAGGGGAAGTGCCGCGTCGCGATCGACGCCGTGGAGGCCCAGGGCGACTGGACGGCCGCGCGCGTGGGCCCGCTGCGCGAGCCGGAGGAGGCGCGGCCGGAGCTGGAGCGGCGCATCGGTGCGGTGCTGCGCCTGGCCGGCGCGCTCTCGGCGCTCGACCCCGCGGTGAGCCCGGAGTCCGTCGAGAACCTCCGCGCCAACACGGAAGACGGGAGCCACTTCGCCGATCTCGTCGGCGCACAGCTCCCCTTCACGCTGCCGCAGCGGGATCGCCTCGTGGCCGAGCCGTCGGTGCAGGGCCGGCTCGACGCGCTGGCCGAGTTCCTCGCGGCCGCCGTGGAGCGGGCGCACGTCCAGCGCGAGGTGGACCGCCTCACCACGGTGAGCCTCGAGCGCGGGCGCCGGGAACACCTGCTCCGCGCGCAGCTTGAGGCCATCCGCCGCGAGCTCGGTGAGGAGGACCCGCTGCGCGAGGTGCGGGAGCTGCGGGCGCGCCTCGAGACCGTCGCCCCGCCGGCGATCGCGCGCGGTGAGGCGGCCCGCGAGCTGGAGCGCCTCGGGCGGCTGCCCCCCGCGTCGCCCGAGCACCAGATCACGCGGACCTACCTCGACTGGATGCTGAACCTGCCGTGGAACGTGCGGGTCGAGGTCCGGCGTCCCGACCCGGAGGCGGTGCGCGCGGTGCTCGACCTCGGGCACGTCGCCCTCGACGAGGCCAAGCGCCGCATCGTCGAGTACCTCGCGGTGCGCCGGCTCGTCCCCGACGCTCGGCCCCCGATCGTCTGCTTCGCGGGCCCGCCCGGCGTCGGGAAGACATCGCTCGGCCAAGCCATCGCCGAGGCGCAGGGCCGGCCGTTCGTGCGGCTGAGCCTGGCCGGCGTGGACGACGCGGCCGTCATCAGCGGGCGGCACCGCTCGTATCCGGGTGCGCTGCCCGGAAAGATCATCCAGGGGATCCGCCGCGCCGGCGCGCGCAACCCCGTGATGATGATCGACGACATCGACAAGCTCGGGCCGGCCCGGCCGGGGCAGGGCGACCCGTCGGCGGCGCTCCTCGAGCTGCTCGACCCCGAGCAGAACGCCGCCTTCGTGGACCAGTACCTCGGCGTGCCGTTCGACCTGTCGGCCGTGCTCTTCATCGCCACGGCGAGCGCCGAGCCGCAGGTGCCCGACGCGCTCCTCGACCTGGTGGAGGTCATCGAGCTGCCCGAGTACACGGTCGAGGAGAAGGTGGCCATCGCCCGCAAGCACCTCCTCCCGCAGCTGCTCCCCGAGCACGGGCTCGCCGAGGACGAGGTGCTCATCACCGACGAGACGCTGGCGCACATCGCCGAGGGGTATGCGCGGGAGTCGGGTGTGCGGAGCCTGCGCCGCGAACTCGCCGCGGTCCTGCGCCGTCTCGCCACGCGGAAGGCGGGCGGTGCCGAGGGGCCCTGGGCGCTCGACGCGGCGCTCGTTGATGAGGTCCTCGGTGCCCCGCACTTTCTCGACGAGCGAACACCCTCGGAGCCGACGATCGGCGTGGCGAACGGGCTCGCCTGGACCGCCACCGGCGGCGATCTCCTCCCCGTCGAGGCCATCGCGATGGCGGGCACCGGCCAGTTCCAGGTCACCGGCCAGCTCGGCAACGTGATGCTCGAATCGGTGCAGGCCGCCGCCTCGTGGGTGCGGAGCCGCGCCGAGGACCTCGGCATCCGCCCGGGCGCGTTCCGCCGCGTGGACGCTCACCTGCACTTCCCCGAGGGCGCGATCCCCAAGGACGGCCCATCGGCCGGAGTGACGATCGCCACCGTCCTCGCGAGCCTCTTCACCCAGCGGCCCATCCGGCACGACGTCGCGATGACGGGCGAGATCACGCTCACCGGCCAGGTGCTGGCCATCGGCGGACTGCGGGAAAAGCTCGGCGCCGCGGCCCGGAGCCGCATCCCGACCGTCATCATCCCGGCGGCGAACGAGTCCGACCTGCGCGACGTGCCGGACAGCGTCAAGCGCGCGCTGAAGATCCATCTGGTCGAGACGGCGGACGAGGTCGTGGAGCTCGCGCTGGTGGCCAAGGGCCGCCGCCGGTCGCCCCAGGGCCGCAGCCGGTCGGCCAAGGGACGCCGCCGGTTGACGGGCGGCGGCCGCCGCTGATAGCATAGCCCACCCCCAGCCCGAAGGACGCCTCTCGTGACCGGGACCTCCACTTCCCTCGTCCGCGGCATCAATCTCACCGCCGCCGTCGCGCTCGTCGTCGGCTCGATGATCGGCTCCGGCATCTTCATCGTGCCCGCCGACATCGCCCGCCAGGTCGGCGCGCCCGGCCTCCTCGTCGTGGTGTGGGCCGTGACTGGCCTTCTCACCGTGATGGGTGCGCTCACGCAGGGCGAGCTGGCCGCGATGTACCCGAAGGCCGGCGGCCAGTACGTCTTCCTGCGCGAGGGCCTGTCGCCGTTGTGGGGGTTCCTATACGGCTGGACGCTGTTTCTGGTGATCCAGACCGGGACCATCGCGGCCGTCGGCGTCGCGTTCGCGAAGTTCCTCGCCGTGCTCTGGCCCGCCATCACGCCCAACGTCTTCCTCTCGCTGGGTCACGTGCCCTCGCTCGGCGACCTGCTCTTCACGCTGCTCGGCCGGCCCCCCGCGACGCCGCAGGTCATCGAGATCGGCGTGAGCTGGCAGCGGATCGTCGGCATCGGCACGGTGCTGTTGCTCACGTGGGTGAACGTGCAGGGGGTGAAGACGGGCGCGTGGATTCAGACGGTACTCACCGGCGCGAAGGTGATCGCGCTCGGCGGGCTCATCCTGCTGGGTCTCACGGTGGGGCGGCAGGTCGAGGCGGTGAGCCTCAACTTCGGCGACTTCTGGGGCGGGCGGGCGTTCAGCCTGGCGCTGCTGCCGGTGATCGGCGCCGCGATGGTGGGCTCGCTGTTCTCCTCGGACGCGTGGAACAACGTGACCTTCGCGGCGGCGGAGGTGCAGAACCCGCGCCGCAACCTCCCGCTGGCGCTCGTTGCGGGCACGCTGCTCGTGACGGTGTTCTACGTGATGGCGAACGTGTCGTACCTCAGCGTCCTCTCGATCGCGGACATCCAGCACGCGGCCCAGGACCGTGTCGGCACGGCGGCGGCGCAGGTGATCTTCGGCGACGCGGGGCTCACGGTGATGGCCGTCGCCATCCTGATCTCGACCTTCGGTTGTAACAACGGCCTCATCCTGTCCGGCGCCCGGGTCTACTACGCCATGGCGCACGACGGGCTCTTCTTCCGCACCGTCGGCCTGGTGGACCCCAAGCACCACACGCCCAAGGTGGCGCTCTGGGTCCAGGCGCTGTGGACCTCGCTCCTCGCGCTGTCGGGGACGTACGGACAGCTGCTCGACTACGTCATCTTCGCGGCGGTGCTCTTCTACTTCCTCACCGCCATCGCGCTCTTCCGCCTGCGCCACCTCAAACCGGATATCGAGCGGCCGTACAGGACGCTCGGGTACCCGTGGATGCCCGCCATCTACCTGCTGCTGACCGGCGCCGTGATGGTGAACCTGCTGTTCATGAAGCCGCTGTACACCTGGCCGGGCCTGCTGATCGTCGTGATCGGGATCCCGGTGTACTTCGTGTGGAAGCGGTACGGTGTGGCGAGCGCGATCGTGGAGGCGCCGGAGGAGGAGTGACGCGTCACGCCCAGCTGCCCCCGCGCGGTTGCACCCGCCGTCTGCCCGGCGTAGCTTAGCGGAATGGCGCCGTTGGGCGCCCTCAGCGGAGGAATACCGATGAAGTCGCTCGCCCTTGCGGTTGCCCTCGCGGCGACCGCGCTCGTGTGCGTTCCCCGTCCCGCCCTCGCGCAGCAGACCAACGAAGTCACCGTACCCGCCTCGGGCGAGGCGGTGGTCCGCGGGGACAGCGTGCTCGCCGCGCTGCAGACGGCGCGCGTGATGGCGTACCGCGACGCGCTGCGGATGCAGCTCTACCGCCTGCTCGACTCCCTCGGCGCCAACGAGGCGTTCCCGCGGCTGCAGACGCGAGCGCGCACCTACATCGTGCGCGATTCGACCGAGAACGAGGAGCGGGAGGGCAACGTGGTGCGCGTGGACATGCGCCTCACGCTGAACGTCCTGCGGCTCAAGGGTGACTTGGAGCAGCTCGGCTACGAGATCCGCACCATCGGCACGGACCTGCCGTCGGTGATGGTCGTGGTGGACGAGTACTACGTGAACAACCCGCGCTCCCTCGCGGCGCAGGCGCAGGCGCAGGCGGCGGCGCCGAGCGCGATGACGGGCCGCGCGGCGCAGATGCCCGATAGCGCCATCGACCCCTACACGCGGGCGGAATTCCGCGAGCCCGGCCAGAGGGTCTCGGCCACGGGTCTCGAGGAGGCGCTCAACAACAACCAGTTCACCGTGCTCGACCAGAGCACGGTGCAGCAGCTGCGCGCGGACATGCCGGGCCTCACCGCCGACCTCGTCAAGCAGGGCGACCGGCTCGCTGACTTCGCCCGCCGCGCCAACGAGCGCTTCCACGCCCAGCTCGTCATCGTGGCCGCGACCACCGTCATCAACAGCGGTCGCGACCCGAGCGGCCTCGAGTCGCGCCGGTCGATGATGACGTATCGCGCGATCGACGCATCGAGCGGCCGGCTGCTGGCGAGCGGCACGGTGGAGAGCGCGGCCCAGGCGTCGGACCCGCTCATCGCCCGGCAGCGCGCGGCCACGCGCGTCTCCGAGGTGGCGGCGGAGCGGCTCATCCCGCAACTCACGCGGGCGGCGCGCGACCGCGCCTCGCGCGGCGAGCTGTACGTCATCGAGTTGATGGGCTTCGACACCTTCGCGGAGGCCCGCGGGTTCCTGCAGGCGGTGCAGGGGATCGAGGGCGTGACGAGCGCGCGGCAGACGCAGCTCGACCTCGCCAACAAGCGCATCCGGATCGAAGTGATGTTCACGCGGGCCCGCGACGAGCTGATGGGCGAGCTGTTCGACGCCGGCCGCGAGGTGCCGAACCTCGGCGCGCTGGACATCCGCAACCAGCGCGGCAACGAGATCGTGTTCGTCGTCCGCCACTAGGAGGGAGGGACTGCGGCCATTCGTGCCGTCCGTCGTTCCACCCTGACGTGGGCCCTGCCGCTCGTGGCGCTGGCGCTCGCACCCGCGCCCGCTCAGGCGCAGTTCGGCCGCCTGCGGCGTGCCGTCGAGCGGTTGCAGGGCGGCCCTTCGGCGGAGATCCGCGCCCTGCTGGCGCGGATCGACACCACACGCACCCTCTTCGACCGGGCGACCGCGCTGCTCCTCAAGTCGACGTACGTGATGGAGGCGTCGGTCGCGACCGAGGAGCGGCGCGCGGCCATCCGGCGCGAGCTCGCCGCGGTGGACTCGCTGGAGCAGCGCGGCGGCGACAACCGGGTCCAGCTCGACGCGCAGGACCGGGCGGTGATGCTGGAGCAGGCCACCGCCCAGCGGCAGTTCGAGGGCCGGCAGCTCACCGAGGCGCAGCAGCGCAACGTCGTCAACGCGGGCTACAACTCCGTGCTGGCGATCCTGATGGACCGGCACGCCGTCGGTGAGGCCGAGAATATCATAGGCGAGGTGCAGCGGGCCGCGCAGAACATCGCCAGCGACCCGCTGCAGCTCGTCTTCTACAATCGCCTGCGCGACGCGTTCACGCGGGATCTGCCCGCCATCGTCAACGCCGTGCCGCAGCAGATCCGACTCGCATCGGCCATCAACAACTCGATCCAGCAGGTCCGGTCGGCCAACAAGGCCGTGCAGGTCACCGAGGCCACGGCGCGCACCGACCCGCCCCGGCCCATCGACATCAACGCCATCTGACATGAACTGCCGCGCCCTCGAGGCGGCGGCCCTCGCCCTCGGCCTGGTCTTGGCGCCGGCACTCCCGGCCCAGGAGCCGGCCGAGGGGGAGCGTGTCCGCTGCCAACTGCTCAGCTTCCGCGTCCTCTCGTCCACCAAGGGCGGCCTCGTCGACCCGCAGTTCCTGCCCGTGTTCCGGGAGGACGAGCAGCGCGTCGCGCTCCACCAGGCGCTGGCCGGCGTGCCGGTGCTGGAGATGATCCCGCTCGGCGCCGACACGGGTCTCGTCGCGCGCGCCGAGCTGGCCTCGCGCATCGCGGCGCGCGCCTTCGTCACCCGCGCCGACGTGGAGCGCGTGGACAAGGCGATGACGACGGAGTACCTCGTCAGCACCACCGTGATGGTCGAGTTCCTGAACCCGACCACCGGCGAGGTCTACCACATCCAGGAGCTCACCGGCTCCTCGAACATCCGGAAGGACGCGGGAGCCGCCCTCGCGCCGCTCGAGACAACGGAGGCGCTCCGCGGCACCCTCGCCGGCACGGTCCGGGAGTTGGTGGTGCGCCTGCGCGAGCGCTACCGGCCCGGCGTGCGCGCGCGGATCGTCCAGCAACTCGCCGATGGGCGCCTCGCGCTCGGCGTGGGCCAGAGCGGAGGGCTGCGCGAGGGCGCGCGGCTCGAGATCCGCGACTCGACGGGCCAGGTCGTCGGCCTCACCCGCGTGGAGCAGGTCCAGCGGACCTTCGCCGTGGCGGCGCGGCCGCTGGCCGACGCGCCCCGCCAGTGGGTGGGCCTCACCGCCGCGAGTGCCGGCATCAACCGTTCGGCGGGCGGCGGCGGCTTCGCGCACATGGTCGCCACGGTCGAGCAGCGCAGCGAGCTGGTGCAACAGCAGTACGTCCTCCCGCAGGCCACGCTCATCTACTGGCTGCACGAGAGCCTCGCCGAGGCGGCGCCCGGCTTGAACTTCCTGCCGCCCGTCGTGGCGGGCGGGCTCGCCACCGATCAGGAGCGGCTCGAGCTGACGACCGGCCGCGCGGGCGACATCGCGGGCCAGCGCGTCATCCCCGACTTCCTGGTGCGGGCGGCCATATCGCGCGCCGACGCGCTCAGCGAGGTCGGCCCCGACGGCGCCACCTACTACCTCCTCAAGGTCGGCCTCGACCTGTCGTTCTACAGCGTGCGCAACGGCCAGATCTTCTACGCCACGTACGTGGAGGGCACTCGGCAGGAGCGGGTGCGCGAGGGCGAGAGGGAGCTGTCGCTCGCCGTCAGTTACCGGAACCTGCTGCAGCGCACGCTCGCGGAGGTCGGTCGTCGCGTCGCGGCCGAGTACGCGCCCGTCATCTCCGAGGGCACGGTGCGGGAGGTGCGCGCCGACGGCAGCGTGGTCCTTGACGTGCGCGGCAGCGCGCAGCTCCCCTCCGGCGCGGTGGTCACGCTCTGGGTGGACGGTGAGGAAGTGCGCGACCCCGCCGGCGGCCAGGCGCTGGGCCGGGTCGAGATGCCGGCGGCGCGCATCAGGATCGCGAACCAGAACGGCACGGTGGCGGAGGCGCTGCCGATCGGCGCGCCGATGCTGCCGATGGCCGGCGGGCGGTTCCGCGCGCCGGCGACGGGCGGCACGGGCACGGCCCGTCGCCTCGTGCAGGTCCAGCGGGTGGAGGTCCGCGGCGACATCCAGCTCCCGGCTCCGCTCCTCGGCGAGATCGTGCAGACGGCGCTGGCGTCCTCGCGCCTCTTCTCGGTGCTCGAGTCGCCGGAGGTGCTCGGCGAGCTCGCGGCCCTCCGCGACCGCGAGTTCGGCGGCGGCGCCTTCAGCTCCCAGGGCGCGACCCGACTGCTCTCGGCGGAGAACGCGGAACCGGCGCTCGTCGCGCGGGTGGTCGCGCGTTTCCTGCCGCCGGTCCCCGCGCAGGAGGATGGCCGGCCGGCTCAATCGTACGAGGCGCGGATGGGCGTATCGCTCGTGAGCGCCGCGGACACGACCCGGCCGGCCGGTGCGGCGGCGCAGTCCCTCATCAGCCGCTTCCCGCTGCCGCGCGGACGGCGCGAGGTGGTCGTCGGGCTCTCGCCACAGGACGTCGCGAAGATCTTCGCGCAGATCAGCCGCCGGCTCGCCGTGACGGTGGTCGAGCAGTTGAGCGCGGCGCCGTAGCGCACGTGGAGGTGATCGGCTGGGACGACTTCGTGATGCCCCTCGTACCGGTATGCTCTTTGCGTACTCCGCGAGGGTCCAAGGAGGACGCCCTATGACGGTCACGACAGTCCTGATCACCGGCGCGAGCGGCGAGATCGGCCATGGGCTGATCGAGCACCTCGCCGAGCAGTCCGACATCCGCATCGTCGCGCTGGACCTGCACCCGATGGACGAGGCGATGGCGGCGAAGTGCCACCGCGTCGTCATCGGGGACATCCTCGATACCGCGCTGATCCAGAGCCTCTCGGCGGCGCACGACTTCGACGTCATCCACCACCTCGCCGCGCTCCTCTCGACCACGTCCGAACGCCAGCCGACCCTGGCGCACAAGGTCAACGTCGAGGGCACGATGAACCTGCTCGAGATGGCCATCGGGCAGTCGCGACTCCAGGGGCGCGAGATCACCTTCCTCTACCCGAGTTCCGTCGCGGTCTACGGCCTGCCGACTCTCGAAGCCAAGCGCACCGCCGGCAAAGTCGTGGAGACCGAGTGGCTCACGCCCCGCACGATGTACGGGACGAACAAGCTCTACTGCGAGCAGCTCGGCACCTACTACTCGGAGCACTACCGCCAGCTTGACGCGGACGCCGTGCGGGGGCGCGTCGATTTCCGGGGGCTCCGCTTCCCAGGCCTCATCAGCGCCGCGACGGTCCCCACGGGCGGCACGAGCGACTACGGCCCCGAGATGCTCCACATGGCGGCGCAGGCGAAGCCGTACGCCTGTTTCGTGCGGGAGGACGCGCGCATCCCCTTCATGGCGATGCCGGACGGCGTGGACGCGCTGCTGAAGCTCGCGGCGGCGCCCGCCAAGCTCCTCACCCGGCGCGTCTACAACATCGGGGCGTTCGCGCCCTCGGCGGGCGAGATCCTGCAGTTCACGAAGCAGGCCTTCCCCAAGGCCGACGTGACCTTCAATCCGGACGCGAAGCGGCAGGGGATCATCGATGGCTGGCCGGAGGACGTGAACGACGACGCGGCCCGGAAGGACTGGGGCTGGAAGCCGGCGTTCGGGATGGAGCGTGCGTTCTCGGAGTACCTGATTCCGGCCATCACGAAGCGGTACGGGAAGTAGGCGGGCGTGCCCTGATGGACCGTCTCCTCCAGATGGCGGCCGGCTTCCAGGAAGCCAAGATCCTGCTCGCGGGCGCCGAGCTCGGCGTGTTCGACCATCTCCGAGGGGCGGGGAAGACGGCAGCGGAGGTCGCGGCGGCGCTCGGCGGGAACCTGCGCGGCACCGAGATCCTGCTGGACGCGCTCGCCGCGCTGGAGATCATCGAGAAGAACGGCGACGTCTACCGGAACCGGCCGCTCTACGAGCCGCACCTCACGAGCGGCGAGGCGCCGGCGCACTTCCTCGGACTGCTGCGGCACCGCAACCGGATGTTCCGCAACTGGGCCTTCCTCGAGGAGCGCGTGCGCGGCGAGCCGCTCCCGGACGTTGTGCGGGACCGGGCCATCCTCACCGACCCGCGGACGAACGAGGCGTTCATCCTGGCGATGTGGGCGGGCGGCGTGCGCAACGCGCCGCTCGTCGCCGACCACGTCGACCTCAGCGGCGTTCGCCGCGTCGCGGACCTCGGCGGAGGACCCGGGCACTATCTCGCGGAGTTCGCGCGGCGCTCGCCCCGGATCGAGCCGTACCTCATCGACCTGCCCCTCACGCTGCGGGTCGCGCGGCGGGTGCTGGCCGAGACGGAGGTGTTCCCGCGTATCCATTTCGTGGAGTGGGATTTCTACGCCGCCGAGCCGCCGGTGGGCCTGGCATCGTTCGACCTGGTCTACCTCTCGAGCGTGCTGCACTCCGAGTCGCCCGAGAAGAACCGCGTGCTGCTGCAGCGCATCTTCCCGCTGGTCGCCCCCGGCGGGCGCGTGGTGGTGCAGGAGAACGTCGTGGAGCCGGGGCGCACCTCGCCCCCCGAGGCCGCGCTGTTCGCCGTGAATATGCTGGCGTCCACCCCGGCCGGGCGGACGTACACGGAGGGGGAGGTGCTCGCGTGGGGCGAGGCGGCCGGGTTCGTCCGCGAGCCCGGCGAACGCCTGAGCGGCAGGTCCTACCTGATCAGGATGCGCCGGCCGGGCTAGACGCTAGAGGCCCTCGCCGCAGTACGCGCGGACCCAGTTCACGCGCCAGTCGGCGTGCGTCGAGTCCGCCCGGTACGACTCCGTCGCCGTCGTCTGGATGAGGCTGTCGCCCCGGAGCCGGTGGACGCCCGCAGGGCCGAAGAACCTGTTCTGCTGGCCGTTGCTCCACGTGAACGAGATCGTGCTGTCCGACTGCAGGCGGTAGGTCCCGCCGTCCCCGGCGCATCCCCAGATCGTGTACGCGACGACCGAGTCCGTCCGCCCGTGCCATTGCTGCCACGCGGTGCCCCCGTTGGAGCCCGACGTGACGAGCTGGAACGGTCCCACCGGATCGATGTGCACCGAGTCGGTCGTGCGGAAGCGGAGACACGCCAGCCCGAAGTAGATCTGACTGGTGTCCCAGTCGATGATCATCGTGTCGGCCGGGTTGATCTCGCGATAGTGGTAGTAGATCGACTGCGGCGCCAGCGCGAACGCGAGCATCTTGCCGTCGGTCGGCCGGCTGAGCTGGGTGCGGGCGTTGTCGCACTCCGTGCCGAGCGCGTGCTCCTTGCAGGCCGCCGCAGCGACCGCCACCGCGAGCGCCATGGGGAGCGCCGCGCGGGCGAGGATGGAACGGGTGGCCGCCGAGGTCGTCATAGTTGCTCCTGCTCGCGTGGAGTCGGAAAGCGCTTCGAATAGTACCCCGCCAGGGGCCGAGAAGGGTCCCCCGCGATCCACCGTCACGGGTTCCGGCGGGTCGTGACGATGATCGCACCCTTCAGATGCCCCACCCCGAACTCCGCCGTTGCCTCGCTGGGGTCGAGGAACCGGATCGAGACGGCCAGAGACGGCGGGAACTGCTTCAGCGCATCGACCTCGCCGAAGCGGATCCGGTCCATGTAGACGACGATGTCCCTCTCGGCATCCAACCGGAACGTGCTCGGGTTGCGCTGGCTCAACCACTGGGGCCTGAGGAGGCGGACCGCTTCGAAGAGGTCGGAGACGCTCATCCCGGCGATCTCCTCGGCCGTGATGAGGTTGCGCTCGGGCCTGGGCCCGGACGAGCTCGCCGAGCTTCCTGCAGACGCACAGGCCCACGCCAACGGCAGGGCAACGACGAGGATCGCGGCGCGCACGCTCACGGCCACCTCCCGGAGTGGTGTTTCATTTCTCATACGTACACGTCCCCGCCGGAGTTGACCAGTCCCCGGTTTGGGGAGCCGCATACCCGAGACGGACCGTCGGCGACGGCGGTGCGGCCCGCTAGCACAATCGACCAGCGACGCATATCGTTGCGCGCATGGAGGCTAGTCCGTCCGCGCAAGGAGGCGACGATGACATGCCGGTCCCTCGTGTGGTCTCTCGCGGCCCGTACGGCGCGCCCCTGCTGCATCCTGGTGGCCTCGGTCCTCGGGGCCGCGCTCTCCCCCGCTGCGGCGCAGGTCCGGCCGACCCCACCCGCCGCCGAGCGCCGGCCTCACGTCGATACTCTGTTCGGCGACGTCCGCACCGACGACTACTTCTGGCTCCGGCAGAAGGCCGACCCCGCCGTCCGCGCTTACCTCGAGGCCGAGAACGCGTACGCCGACCAGGTGATGGCGCCGATCGCGCCGCTGCGCGAGACGCTCTACCGGGAGATGCTCGGCCGCATCAGGCAGACCGACCTCTCGGTGCCGTACCGCGAGGGCGGGTTCTACTACTACACGCGCACCGAGGAGGGGAAGCAGTACCCGATCTACTGCCGGAAACGCGGCTCCCTCGATGAGCCCGAGGAAGTGCTGCTCGACCTCAACCAGCTCGCCGTCGGCCAGACGTTCATGGGGCTCGGCGCCTTTCGGGTGAGCGACGACGGCAACCTACTCGCGTACTCGGTGGACACGACGGGCTTCCGCCAGTACGCCCTGTTCGTCAAGGACCTGCGCACCGGCCAGCTCCTCCCGGACCGCGCGGTGCGCACGGGTTCGGTGGCGTGGGCTGCCGACGACCGCACCCTGTTCTTCACCGTCGAGGATGCGGCCAAGCGTCAGTACCGGCTGTACCGGCACGTGCTCGGCGGAGCGGACGAACTCGTCTACGAGGAGGCCGACGAGCGCTTCGGCGTCTCGGTGTCGCGCACCCGCAGCGGCAGGTACCTCGTGCTGAGCATCGGCAGTCTCACGACGTCCGAGCAGCGGGTCCTGCCGGCCGACCAGCCGGCGGGAACATTCCGCATCGTCGCGCCGCGGCGGCAGGACCGCGAGTACGCCGTGGACCACCGCGGCGACGAGTTCTACATCCGGGTCAACGACACCGGGCGGAATTTCCGCCTGGTCACGGCGCCCAGCGGTGATCCTGGCGAGGCGAACTGGCGCGAACTGGTGCCGCACCGGGCCGACGTGATGCTGGAGGATGTCGAGCTGTTCGCCAATCACTACGTGCTGGTCGAGCGCGCCGACGGCCTGCCGCGGCTCACCGTGGTGGACTTCCGGACCGGCGTGAGCGCGCCCATCCGCTTCCCCGAGCCCGTCTACTCGGCGTTCGCCAGCGTGAACCGCGAGTGGGACACCCGCCTCTTCCGGTACGGGTACCAGTCCTTCATCACGCCGAGCTCGGTCTACGATTACGACATGGTGCACGGGCGCAGCACCCTCCTCAAGCGCACGGAGGTGCTGGGTGGCTACGCCCCGCTCCGCTACGTGTCGGAGCGGGTATATGCTACGGCGTCCGACGGCACGCGGATCCCGGTGTCGCTGGTGTACCGGCGCGGCCTGCTACGCAACGGCCGTGCGCCGCTGTTCCTCACCGCCTACGGCTCCTACGGCAGTCCATCGTCGGTGACCTTCAACTCGAACCGGCTGAGCCTCCTCGACCGCGGCGTCGTGTTCGCCCTCGCCCACATCAGGGGCGGCGGCGAGATGGGGAAGGCGTGGCACGACCAGGGCCGGATGCTGAACAAGATGAACACCTTCACGGACTTCGTCGCCGTCGCCGAGCACCTCGTCCGCCAGCGCTACACATCGGCCGCGCGCCTCGCGATCCAGGGGGGCAGTGCTGGCGGCCTGCTGATGGGGGCGGTCACCAACCTGCGTCCCGACCTCTTCCGCGTGGTGGTGGCCAACGTGCCGTTCGTGGACGTCATCAACACGATGCTCGACACCTCGCTGCCGCTCACCGTGGGGGAGTTCGAGGAGTGGGGGAACCCGCGCATCGCGGAGCAGTATCGGTACATGCGCCAGTACTCGCCGTACGACGTCCTCACTCGACGCGCCTATCCCTCGATCATCGTGACGACGTCGTTCAACGACAGCCAGGTGATGTACTGGGAGCCGGCGAAGTACGTTGCACGTCTGCGGACGCTCAAGACCGACGAGAATCCGCTCGTCTTCGCGGTCAACATGGGTGCCGGCCACGGCGGCGCGTCGGGCCGCTACGACCGCCTGCGCGAGATCGCCCGGGACTGGGGCTTCGTGCTCTGGCAGCTCGGGATCATGCGGTAGGTCGGGGCGACCCCCCGGCGAGGGCTACTCGCGTCCGGGAGTGATGCGGCGCGCGGCGCTCAGCGCGGAGCGCGCAACGCCCGGATCTGCGGGGGCGGGACGAAGACGGAGTCGGGGATCTCCCGCACCGCCGTCGTGTCCACCGTGTTGATCATCTCCATCCCCATCACCCGGGCCCGCGTGACCCGCGGAATCCGCACGCCGGCCACGGTCCGGTACTCGGTGATCTGCGCGGTGATCTCGACGTTGCCCTGCGCCGAGGCCTGCTGGCGGATGCCGCCCGCGAGCAGCCCCGTGCCCTTGTCGAAGAACTCGTCGTAGCTCTCACCCCACTGCGTCGTGACACGGACGCGGTAGCAGCGCGTCCCGCCGAAGTCGGCCTCCTCCATTGTCTGCAGCGCGGCCACATACCGTTCGGGATGCAGCGCGGCGAGCGGGTCGGCCCCCTGCCGCGCCTGCTGGAGCGCCGTGCCATCGAGCAGTTGCGGCCCGGTGGCTGGGTTCACGGTCCAGCCCACATCGCCGTCAACGCCGGTCCAGAGCGTCCCGAGGCCTTGAAGTTCCGAGCGCGTGACCTGCCGGCCCCGCGCCGCCCACAGCTCGTAGGAGATGACCAGGCCTTGCGCCGGCATCTCGATCCGCCCGCGCTCCCAGCGCCCCGGCAGACCCTCGACGGCCGCGCGGCCGCCGATGGCCTCGATGTACCGCGCGACGAGCACCCGCGCGCTCGGCAGCTCCGCGGCGGCCGGGACCTGCGCCCGCACCGGCATGGCTACCGACGCGAGCGCCAGGACGGCGCGCGCGGCCAGCGGGAATCGTCTCATCACCGTGCTCCTCTCCTCTGTGTGGCGATCCAGCGGATGGCCGCCTCCATGACCGGGTCGCGGCCCGCGAAGAGATCCTCGCGCGTGACGGCCACCGGTTCGTCGGGGACGACGCCCGTGCCCTCGAGGTTGGCCCCATGGATGTCGAACGCCAGCACCGCGTGGTACAGCTGATCCCCGTTCGGAAGGCGGTCCCAGCGCGCGCCCAGCACGGCGCCCATCGAGCGATGCCCGAACACGCGCACCCGGCCCAGCGCCCGCATCCCTCCCGCGAACGCCTCCGAGGCACTCGCGCTGACCTCGTCCATGAGGATGGTCACCGGGCCGGCGAAGGGGCGGACCGGACGCGCGCCGGTGTCCACGAGCCGGGGGTTCGCCGTAATGGCCAGCGTCGTCTGGCGGGTGCGCATCAGGCCGAGAGTGTCACGCCGCTCGAGAAAGTGCCCCGCCACGCCGGACATCATCGCAGCGAGACCGCCGGTGTTGCCGCGCAGGTCGAGGACGATCCCGTCCATCGTGCGGAAGCTGTCCACGGCCGCGTCGAGTTGGCGCATGATGGGCGGCATCCAGGCGTTGAAACGCAGCACGCCGACCGACGCGCCGCCGGGTCCCGTCCTGCGCTCCTTTTCGAAGCGGAGGAAGATCGTCGGCAGGCTCCCGAAGCGCACCGGCTCGCCTGGCGCGACCACGCTCACCAGCCGCAGGCGCGTCGGCCGGTCGGCGCCATCGAGCAGACCGACCTCGACGGTGCTGTCCGGTGGCGCGAGCAGCCGGCCGGCGACGCTGCCCCACGCTTCCGTCTCGATGCGGTAGACGCTCGGCCGCGCCCGGACCCGGCGCACGATCGCCGCCACTCTGTCCCGGCCCACCGTCACGAGAATCCAGCCCGGTCGGACGCCAGCCCGCGCCGCGGGGCCGCCGGAGTCCACGCGTGTCACCACCATCCGCTCGCCGAGCAGGCGGACGTCCATCCCGACCGAGCCGCGCAGGACGTCGCCGGTGCGGTCGGCCGAGTCGCCCAGTTCCCGCCGGATGAGCATCAGGTGCGAGCGGCCGAGGCGGTCGAGCATCGTCTCGACGACGCCGCGCAGCTCGGTCAGGTTGCGAGCGCGCTCGGCGCCGGGCCGCAGCGAGTCCCGGAGCGCGACCCAGTCCACCCCGCCGAAGGCCGTGTCGAAGTACGACTCGTGCACGATGCGCCACGCGGCGTCGAACGTCTCGACGCCCCCGGCGCGGTCGTACGGGATGCGGGGCTGCCGGTGGGCGCAGGCGGCGAGCGCGAGCGCGGCGACCACGGTGAGCAGACGGCTGATGGACGGCACGGGACTCCGTGTCCGTATGCTCGCCGGCGCGGGCGGTTTCCGCAACGCGCCGGCGCCGAGGCTTGGCCACCCAGGCACGGCGAATTAGGTTGCGGCGTGCCCACCGCCGCACGTTTCATGACGCGTTCGCCAATGCGCTTGTCCCTCGTTTTCGCGGCCCTTTTCGCCGCCCTCTTCGCCGCCACGTCCAGCGCCCTGGCGCAGCAGCCCGCCCGCGCGGCGGCCCCCCAGTGTTGCACGGCGACCATCCGCGTTCGCGTGCCCGAAGGCACCGGCACTGTCTATCTCGCCGGCAGTCTTCCGGAACTCGGGCCGTGGCGTCCCGACGGACGTGCCATGGCGGGAGAAGGGCGCGAGCGCACCGCACGGGTCACAGCGCCGTCTGGCACGACATTCGAATACAAGTTCACCCTGGGTTCCTGGGACCGCGAGGCGCTTGGCTCTGCTGGCACGGTCCCGCCGAACAACCGGCTTCTTCTCGACCGTGACGTCGAGGCCGTCCACGAGATCTCCGGCTTCAAGAGGGACCCGAGGGAATACATCGCCGACTGGCGGGGCTCGGGCGTCGCGGGACGCCTCGTCTATTGGACGGACGTCGCGTCGGCGAACCTGGGCCCGACGCGCCACGTCGAGATCTGGCTGCCACCGGGCTACGACGATGCGCCGTCCACGCGCTATCCCGTCCTCTACATGCACGACGGGCAGAACCTGTTCGACCCCCGCATCGCGAACACCGGCGTGGACTGGGGCGTGGACGAGGCGGTGGTGCGGCTCGTGCAACGGGGCACCATCAGGCCCGTCATCGTCGTCGGCGTCTGGAGCACGTCCGCGCGGGGGCCGGAGTACTCGCCCTGGCACGGCGCGTCGAGCTATGCGCGTTTCCTCATCGACGAGCTGATGCCGAGGGTCAATGCGGAGTTCCGCACGCTGACCGGGCCCGAGAACACGGCAGTCATGGGCTCGTCGATGGGAGGCCTCCTGTCGTTCTTTCTCGTGACGCGCCACCCCGAGGCATTCGGCGCCTGCGGTTGCGTGTCCACGCACTTCCCACTCTCCGAGGCGGTGGTCGCGCGCAACTTCACGAGTGTCGCCCGCGTGGAGAACCCCGACACGACGCCCTACGTCGTCCGCGACGTGGAGGCTGGGCTGAGGGTGCCGAGGGGGGCGCGCTACTGGTTCGACTACGGCTCGCAGGGGCTCGATGCCGAGTACGGGTCCACCCATGAGGCCGTTCGAGCGTGGCTGCTGAGGCAAGGCCTCGTCGAAGGCCGGGACTTCGTGGTCCGTCGCTACGCGGACGCCACCCACAACGAAGCCTCCTGGCGCGCGCGGCTCGACGACCCGCTGACGTTCCTGTTCGGAGGGAGGCGATAGTGATGCAACGTCGCTCGGGAAGCATGTGCTATCGGCTATCGGCTATCGGCTTTCGGCTCGCGCCCGCGGCCCTGCTCGCGGCAGTCGTGTGCGTGGGGTGCGCCCGGCAGCCCGCCGCCGCGCCGACCCTCGCCGTCCCAAGCTGGGCCGCGGACGCGGTCTGGTATCAGGTCTTCGTCGAGCGCTTCCGCAACGGCGACCCGTCGAACGATCCCACCGCGCACGACATCGAAGGTTTTTCGCCGCAGCGGACGCCGGACGGCTGGCGGCCGACGCCGTGGTCGCAGGACTGGTATCGGCAGGAGCCGTGGGCCAGGGCCACCGGCGAGGACTTCTACGGGACCGTGCAGTTCCGCCGTTACGGAGGCGACCTGCAGGGGGTCATTGACCGACTGGATTATCTCCACGACCTCGGCGTGACGGCGCTGTATTTCAACCCGGTGAACGACGCGCCCTCGCTGCACAAGTACGACGCCCGGAGCTACCACCACATCGACCGCAACTTCGGACCGGACCCGCGGGGCGACGAAGCCCGCATGGCGGACGAGGACCCCGCGGACCCGGCCACCTGGGGCTGGACCGCCGCCGACAGTCTCTTCCTCGCCCTGGTGCGCGAGGTCCACCGGCGCGGGATGCGCATCATCGTCGACTACTCGTGGAACCACACCGGGACCAACTTCTGGGCATGGAGGGATGTGCTCAGGAACCAGCGGCAGTCGCGTTTCGCCGACTGGTACGAGATTGAACGCTTCGACGATCCCGCCACGTCGGACACCAACGAGTTCGCGTACACGGGCTGGGCCGGCGTGCCGTCGCTGCCGGAGTGGAAGAAGACCGGCCGGCCGGTGGGCCAGACCCGCGGCGCGATCGAAGGGAACCTCGTGCCGGGCGTGAAGGACTTCGTCTTCAGCGTCACCCGGCGCTGGCTGGACCCGAACGGGGACGGCGATCCCTCGGACGGCGTGGACGGCTTCCGGCTCGACGTGGCCGAGGTGGTGCCCCTCGGTTTCTGGCGCGACTACCGGCGCTTTGTCCGGAGCATCAATCCGGAGGCCTACCTCGTCGGCGAGGTGTGGTGGGAGTCCTGGCCGGACCGAATGTACGACCCGGCGCCGTGGTTGCGGGGCGACGTGTTCGACGCCGTGATGAACTACCGGTGGTATGTGCCCACGCGCGGCTTCTTCACCGGCGCGCCGCCCCGGCTGACCGCCTCGCGGTACGTTGCGCACCTCGACTCGCTGGCGATCGGCATCGGGCCGTCTCAGCTCGGGGCGATGATGAACCTGACGGCGAGTCATGACACCCCGCGCTTCGGCACATCAGTCTACAACCCCGGCCGCTACAAGTACCGGAACACCCCCCGCGAGGACCCCGGCTACAGGATCGACCGGCCCGACGAGCGCACACGCCGGATCCAGCGGATGATCCTGGTGCAGCAGTTCACGTACGTCGGCGCGCCGCACATCTGGAACGGCGACGAGGTGGGGATGTGGGGCGCGGACGACCCGGATGAGCGCAAGCCCGTGGTGTGGGCCGACCTGAGCTACGACGACGAGACCACGCACCCCTTCGGCCGGCCCCGCCGCCGCGACCGGGTCGTGCCCGACACGGCGCTCTTCCGGGTCTACCAGGAGTTGATCGCCGTGCGGAAGCAGCACCTCCGCCTGTTCGTGGACGGGACCTTGACCTGGCTCCTCGCCGACGACGAGCGAGGCCTGCTGGCGTACGAGCGCGTTCTCGGTGACCAGCGCGCGGTCGTCGCCTTCAACGCCTCGGATGCGCCGCACGAGGTCTCCGTCGCGGCGGAGGGCACGTATCGCACGGCCTTCCCTGCGGGCGAGGTCGTGACCGCCTCCGGCGGAACGCTCAGGGCCGGGCTGCCCCCGCGAACCGCGAGGGTGTGGATCAGGGAGTAGCTGGAGCGCTGGTACTTGGGGGCGCCGGCGGGCTGAAGTCCGCCGTCAGGCGGCCAGCACGAGCCCCAGCTCGGCAGCGTTGGCGCGGATCCGCTCGTCGTGGGAAAGCAGAGTCACATCGCCGAGCTCGTCGCGGAAGGCGAGCGCCGCCGCGAGATGGATGGCGTCGAGGGTACGCACGGGCTCGATCGGGAACGCGCGTCCGGCCCGTTCGAGGACCGGTCCGTCCATCGCCATGACCGTCCACTGGCGGACGGCGTCCTGCAGCAGCTGCAGGGCCGCGCGCCGTTCCATGTCCGTCAGTCGGCCCGCCGCGGCGCCGCGCGTCAGCGCCCGGCGGCACTCCAGCTCCGTCAGCGAACTCGCCACGACGTTGTCCGCGCCGGCCAGCGCCGCCGCGGCGGCGTCCGAACCGGGCTCACCCAGCAGCCAGGCCAGGACGGCGCTGGACTCAGCGTAGACGACCACTCTCGTCCCGGTCGGCGTCGAGGAGGTCGCGGCCGGTCCCGGAGGCCGTCCGGACCGGGGAGGCACGGTAGACTGATGCGTCGCGGGGCTCACCGACACGTAGCGGATAGCGCTCCGCCATGCTGCGCAGACGGCGGTCCGTGTCGGTCTCGCGAAGGTCCGGCTCCCTTCCCGGCGTCCGCAACTCGGCCACGACTCGGCCGCGGTCCGTAACCAGCACGACCTCTCCCGCCGCCACGTCCCTGAGGTAGCTGCTGAGGTGGGCCTTGAGGTCGCGCACGCCGACGGCTTTCATGCCATCAATGTAGTCCCGCATGACTACATCGTCAACGGCCGCCGCCGCGACTCAGCGCTGCCGGCTCAGCAGCACCACCGGGAACGGGGTCGTGAGCGCGACGGTGCCGCCGCGCACCGTTCCGCGCGTGCCCGAGTACGCGTCCACCAGCTCGGCGCCGTCTGGGAAGACCCCGGTGACGGGGACGGTCTTGGCGCCTGCCGGCTGATCCAGCGCGATGACCACGCGATCGACGCGCCCGTTCGTCGCCTCGAGGGTGCGGCTGAAGACGTACGGCGCCGCCTGGAGCCGGCGATGAGCACCCGCGCCTACGGCCGGATGTGCGCGGCGGAACTGGCCCAGCTTCCGCCAGTGCCGCAGGATCTCGGCGGTGCGGCCTCCGCGCTCCAGGTCTCCCCAGTTCATCATCGAGCGGAGGTTGGCGTCACCCTCGGCGCCCGCCACCCGGAGAGGCCGAGCCAACTCGTCCCCGTAGTAGACCTGCGCGCCGCCCGGCGCGAGGAGGAGGCGCGTGCCCGCGTCGAGAGGCTGCGTGCGGTCGCGGTCGTAGGGGCCCCCGTCGTCGTGGGAGCTGATGTAGTTGAGGATGGAGACGCCGCGCAGCGCGCCGTCGTGGAGCGTCGCGGAGTAGCGTGAGTAGACGTCGTCCAGCGAACCGCGTTCTCCCTTGAAGCCGAAGTTGATGAGGCCGTCGTAACCGTAGGCGAAGTAGTCCACGGTCCGGTCCCCGAAGCTGTACGCCCGCCCCTGGCTCGGCTCGTAGCCGTAGACCTCGCCCACCATGTAGAACGGGAGGCTGTCCAGGACCTGCGCGCGGTGGGCGCGCTTCCAGTCCGCGAACGCCAGTTCGGCTTCCCGCTTCAGCTCGGCGCTGACCGCCTCACCGAAGTGCTTGGCGGTGTCCATCCGGTAGCCGTCGAAGCCGAACGCCCTCACCCAGTCGGTGAGCCACTTGATGATGTAGTAGCGAGGCGCGCGGGGGTAACCGGTGCGCGCGAAGAACGCGTCGAGCTCGGCGGTCTCCTGCTCGAGCCGCCCCTCGGCGCGCCACTTCTCGATCAGCGCCGGCGGAAGCTCCACGGGCTGGTCGCTCTCGGTGCGCACGTCGGGGAGCGTGGCCACCAGGTTGCAGTCCACCGTGGTGGCGTAGCTCCGGTATGTGCAATTGGGGCTCATGCGGACCCAGTCGTTGGGCCACTGCGGATCCTGAGGGGTCACCGGCCCGGTGTGGTTGATCACGGCGTCCATCAGCACGCGGATGCCTCGCCGGTGCGCCGCATTCACCACCGCGCGCAGGTCATCCATCGTCCCGAGCGCCGGATCCACCGCGGTCCAGTCCCGCGTCCAGTATCCGTGGAAGCCGTAGGTCCTTCCAGTCCCCTCGTCCACGCTCCCGTGGATCTGCTCCACGAAGGGCGTCAGCCAGATGGCGTCCACCCCCAGGCTGTCGAAGTACCCCTCGTTCAGCTTCCGGAGCACACCGGCGAGGTCTCCGCCCTCGAAGCTGCGCAGCACCGCGCCGTCGTGTGCACGGCCCAGGGCGCGGTCGTTCGTGGTGTCGCCGTTCGCGAAGCGGTCGGTGAGGAGGAAGTAGACCGTGGCGCTGTTCCAGAACGTCGCCGCGTTCGCGACCGCGGCCGGCGCGGCGTTGCGGCGTGGAGCGGCGGCGCCGGGGGCGCTGTGACGGCACGCGGAGAAGGCGAGAGCGCCGAGGCCGACGAGCGCAATTGAGCGAATCAGGTACTTCATGCCCTCACCACCCTTTCACCATTCGCTCGTCCGCCGGTACGCCGGTGCGCCGGTACGCTGGTACGCCGGTACGCCGGTACGCTGGTACGCTGGTGCGCTGGTGCGCCGGTACGCTGGTACGCCGGTACGCTGGTACGCTGGTGCGACGGTGCGACGGTGCGCCGGTCCGCCTCACGCTGCGGCCGCCGCCACGTCGTCCTCGTCCCTCACGCGGAGCGTCAGCGCCGCGGCGAGCACGAGGGACGCGCCGCCGATCAGCAGCGCGTAGATGGCCTCGCCGCCGAAGAAGCGCCCGACGACGAAGCCCAGGATGGCCGCCGCGACGATCTGCGGGATCACGATGAAGAAATTGAAGACCCCCATGTAGTACCCCATCTTCGACGGCGGCAGCGATCCCGTCAGGATCGCATAGGGCATCGAGAGGATGCTCGCCCAGGCGATCCCCACGCCCACCATCGAGCCCAGCAGGAACCGCGGGTCGGTGAGGGCGAAGACGGAGAGGAGCCCCACCGCGCCGCAGACCAAGCAGATGGCGTGCGCGATCTTCCGGCTGGTCCTCCTCGCCAGCACCGGGATGGCGAACGCCACCACGGCGGCGACACCGTTGTAGGTGGCGAAGCCGACTCCCACCCAGTTCGCGCCCTGGTTGTAGAGAGCCGAAGTCGTGTCGGTGGTGTGGTAGACGTAGCTGGTCACCGCGGCGGTGGTGTAGATCCACATCGCGAAGAGCGCGAACCACGAGAAGAACTGCACCCAGGCCAGCTGCTTCATCGTGTGCGGCATGTCCTGGAAATCGTTCAGGATGATGACGAAGCCGTTGTCGTAGTGTCCGCCGCGCTGCAGCAGCCCGCTGGCGATGAGCAGCAGTCCGACGACACCCGTCCCCGCCGACAGGATCATCACCTGATACAGCGCCGCGTAGGCCAGCCACGCGCTGAACGCCGCGCCCACGGCGAAGAGGATCCCGCCCAGTTGGACTTGCCGGCCGCCGTGGCGCGCGTATTCCTCCGCGGTGCGCGCCTCCCGGACCAGCCCTTCGCGCGCCTGATTCTCCTCGAAGGACGCCATCTCTTCGGGCGAGTACTCCTTCGACTTGAGGACCGTCCACAGCACGGCGGCGAAGAAGACCGCGGCGCCGAGGTAGAAGGAGAGGCGCACCGAGTCGGGGATGATGTGCCCGGGCGCCTCGTTGCTCACCCCGAACAGGTTGGTTAGGAGCCAGGGGAGCATCGACGCCACGACGGCGCCGGTGCCGATGAAGAAGCTCTGCATCGCGAACCCGGTCGTTCGCTGCTCCGAGGGCAGGTTGTCGCCCACGAAGGCGCGGAACGGCTCCATGGAGATGTTGATGGAGGCGTCCATGATCCACAGCATCCCGGCCGCCACCCACAGCACCGGGGAGTTCGGCATCACGAGCAGGGCCAGCGACGCGAGGATGGCCCCGCCAAGGAAGTACGGGCGACGGCGGCCCAGGCGGTTCCAGGTGCGGTCGCTGAAGTAGCCGACGACGGGCTGCACCAGGAGCCCTGTCACCGGGGCGGCAATCCACAGAATCGGGATGTCCTCCACCTTGGCGCCGAGCGTCTCGAATATCCGGCTCACGTTCGAGTTCTGCAGCGCGAAGCCGAACTGAATCCCCAGGAAGCCGAAGCTCATGTTCCAGATGTCCCAGAACGTGAGGCGCGGCTTGGGGTGGAGGGTGTCGGTCGGCATAGGCACCTGAGGTGAGGAGGTCAGAGGTCAGGGGTAAGAGGGGACGCGGGACGGCGGGCCTGGGCCAGGCGCCCCAGCAGCGCGGCGATCTCCGGGTCGGCGACGATCTCGTCCAGCAGGAGGCTCATCGGACGCCGCCAGTTCGGGCGCTCCGACGACCGCGTTCCGGGGAGGTTCACCCTGACATCCTCGAGCCAGAGATCTTCAAGCCAGGGGACCACCAGCGGGCTCTCCGACCGGCCGAGCCACTCCAGCAGCTCGGCCAGCATCGCGCGCGGCTCGTCCGCGCGGCGGTGCAGCCGCTTGGCGAGCCGCCGCGTCGCCCGCGCCCGTTCTTTCCGGGCGGCCGGGACCGCCTCCTCGGCCAGGAGGCCGTGGCGGACCCGCTCGGGGATGTCGTTGCCCTCGAGCCACCCCACGAAGGTGGGCGTGTCGTGCGTGCCGACGAACGCCGCATCCGGGGCGGCGGGGGCGGCGACGTGCGGGTCCTCCGACGCCTGGAACTGCGCCAGGTACATCCCCCAGATCCGGTGGCGCGGCAGCGCCTCGCCGATCTCGGGCGGCACGGTCCCCAGGTTCTCGCCCACCACCTCGCACCGCTGGCGGTTCGACTCCAGCGTGAGGATGGCGAACAGCTCCTCGGCGGGATACGAGACGTAGGTCCCCTGGTGCAGTCCGAATCCGTGCGGGATCCAGTAGAGGCGCGTCCAGGCCATGATGTGGTCCACCCGGAGCACGCCGGCGAGATCCATCTGGTGGGCGACGGACGCCGCCACGTACCGGTGGCCCTCGCGGCGTGAAGCCTCCGGGAGCACGGGGGAGAATCCCCAGTCCTGCCCGCTCGGGAACCCGCCGTCGGGAGGGGCACCCACCGACATCCCTCCGCCGAACAGCGTCTGACGGGACCACGGATCGTATCCGTCCGGGTGCACGCCCACCGCCAGGTCGAGCCCCAGGCGCATCCCGTCGGGCTCCAGGCGCTCCCGCAGGTCGTGGAGCTGCTGTCGCGCCAGCGTCTGGGCCACGAGGTGGAAGCGCTCCTCCTCGGCGTCCACGTCCTCGGGCTCCAGCGTGCCGGCGCGGCAGCGTGACGGCCAGTCGCGCCAGTTCCTGCCGAGCCGGGCCTGCGCGCCGCGGAACCGCGCGTAGCGGAGCAACTCCTCGTCGATCAGTGACCGATCCGGGATCGGGTGCCCCGCCAGGGCCGCCCGGACCTCGGCATCCGCCCGGGTCACGTCCAAGGTCGGGGAGACGGGCGCCGGCCGATGGGCATCTCCCAGATCGAGGATCAGCTCGGACCAGAAGAGGCGGCTCACCGGCGAGTAGGGACTGGGCTCCGGCGGCTCCGCGTTGAAGGTGGGAAGCAGGGGGAGGACCGTGACCAGGTCTCCGCCCCGGCTGTGCACCCAGCGGCAGAGCGACTCCAGGTCCCGGAGGTCGCCCACCGAGCGGCTGCGCGCCGAGCGGAGCGCGGCGAGCTGCGCGCCGACTCCCCAGCTCAGATGCGCCTCCGGCCGGCGCCACGCCTGCACGGGTGCGGCGATGACGGTGCACGTCTCGCGTCGGCCCGAGGACTCCACCGCGAGGGAGTGGTAGCCGGAGGGGAGACGGCGGCTCGACCGGATCTCCGCGCCGGAGACCTCGAGCGGAGCGACGCTGCCGTCCTCGAGTTGCAGCTCTGCGCGGATGGGCCCGACCGCGGCGGTCGTTAGGGCAGGCAGCGCTCCGTCCCAGGCCACCACGACGGGCGGCACGAGCCCGGTGTGCTTCGTGGCGCGGACGGCGCGCAGCGCCGCAGCGGCATCGCCGGGATGGGCGATGGGGGCGCCCAGCGCCGCGCAGACCCGCACGAGCGTCTCCGGCTCCACGGTGACACGCCGGCGCAGGCCATCCTTGTAGCGGGTGGCCACACCCATCGCCTTGGCGAGGGAGCGGAGCGCCTTCAGCTCGTCAGCCACGCGGCCTCGCGATCATCCCGCCGGACGGATGCGGATCGCCTGGCCGCCCCCAGGAGCCAGGACGAGGCGCAGCCGCGTCATGGAGGTCACCGTGCGCCGCGTGATGGTGACCGGCAGGGGATTGTCCAGCCAATTCGCATTCGGGCCGTCGGCGTAGATCTCGGCCACGTACCGCCGGCCCGGCGTGAGAAAAGAGAGCGGAACGTCGAACGTGCGGCCTTCCTCGTCCGTGATGGCGCCCACGAACCAGCTCTGGCCGCCGCGCTCCCGGCGCGCGACCACCACGTAGTCGCCGATCCGGCCGTCGAGCACGCGCGTCGTGTCCCAGTCCGCCGCGACGTCGCGGATGAACTGGAACGCGGGCTGCCCCTCGTAGTTCTCGGGGAGATCGGCCGCCATCTGGAGCGGCGAGTAGAGCACCACGTACAGTGCGAGTTGCTTCGCCAGCGTGGTGCGCACACGCGCCTCGTCCGGGCGGCGCGGCCGCCCCGTGCCCCGCTCGATCAGGAGGTCGAAGATCCCCGGCGTGAAGTCCATCGGCCCGGCCAGCAAGCGCGTGAAGAAGAGGATGGTCTCGTGCTCCGGCGGGTTGCCGCCATCGCCGCTCCAGGCGTTGTACTCCTGCCCCCGCGCGCCCTCGCGGGTCATCATGTTCGGGTACGTGCGGCGCTCGCCGGTGTCGTGGATCGACTCGTGGACGTCCAGCATGATGCCGTTCCGCGCGGCGGCCTCGATCACGCGGCGGTAGTGCCGCACCATGAACTGCGACCAGTGCGAGTGGCCCTCGGCGGTGGTGTCGGTGACGTAGCCGGTCTTGATGGCGTCGAGCCCCAGCGACCGGTACAAGGCGAACGCGCTGTCCAGCTGGCGCTCGTAGTTCTGGATCCCGCCCGACGTCTCGTTGTGCACGATGAGCCGCACGCCCCGCTGCCGGGCGTACGCGGCGACCTCCGCGAGGTCGTAGTCGGGATAGGCCCGCGTGAACGTGAAGGCGTTCCGGTTCGCGATCCAGTCGCCGTCCCAGCCGACGTTCCACCCCTCCACCAGCACCCCGCCGAAGCCGTTCGCCGCGGCGAAGTCGATGTACCGTTTCGCGTTCGCCGTCGTCGCCCCGTGCCTCGGCCCCGAGGCCCAGGTCATCGTGTTGATGTGCATCCCCCACCAGATGCCCACGTACTTCATCGGGCGGATCCAGTCCGTGCTGGCGAGAACGTTCGGCGGATTGAGGTTCAGGCCGAGCAGCGCGGGCGAGAGCTCCGTGACGCGGTCGGCCAGCTGGATGGTGCGCCACGGTGTCACGAACGGGGTGCGGCCGCGCACCTTGATGCCGTCGCCCATCGGTGCCAGGTCCGCCCGCACGGTGCGGTCCTCCAGGCGCATCGTCCGCAGGTTCATCCGCGCGTAGTCCACGAGGTTCGCCTCGTGGAGAACGATGAACGTGCGGCCGTCCCGCGTCTCCATCGTGAGCGGCGTTTGTACGCGGTCGAGCACGCTCAGCGGCCCGGACGAGTACAGCATCTCGGAGCGGTCCATCCGCGGCCGGTCGGACGGGATCGACCAGGCGCGAGGGTTGTCGGCGAAGGAGAACTCTGTGAGCTCGTCGGTGATCTCGAACGCGCCGAGGCCCGGCTGCTCGGGGAACTCGTACCGGAACCCCACGCCGTCGTCGAAGGCGCGGACCCGCAGGATGAACCGCCGGTTCGGTGCGGTCGTCTCCGCCACCGAGACCGCCAGTTCGTTGTGATGATCGCGCACGCGCGCCACCTCGCCCCACGGCTGCGTCCACCATTCGTCGTGCGATTGCCGCGTGGTGTCGGTGATGCGCAACCCGTCGCGGAGCGGCGGCGCCTCCCGGAACTCGAAGCCGAGCAGCGAGGGGAGGACCAGCGCGCGACCGTCGCGCGCCAGGCTGTAGGTCAGCCTGCCCTCGCGGAGTTGGGCCGTGACCACGTTGCGGCCGTCGGGGGAGGCGACGCGGACCTGGCCCCGGAGCGGGGCAGTGGTCGTAGCGAGCGTGACCGCGGCGAGGCCCAGCACGAGGACGCGCGGCCGGCGTACGGGCGTACCGGCGCACCGGCGTACCAGCGTACCGGCGTGCCGACGTACCGGCGCACCGACATCGTGGCGAAGCATGTACTTCCTCCGTGATGGCGAGCGCCGAGCGCATCGGCGCCGTGGTCGATCACCCCAGCGAGAAAGTAGGGCAGCGGGCGCCCTTCGGCCAGCGGAAACGTGGGACGGATGGCGGAGTGAAATCAGTATATCAGAAGCGCTAATAATATCTCAATATGCCACTTGACACGCTCATAAGATGCGTTTACATATTGTGTTAGTGCTGTCAATAGCACTAGGAGATATCTAATGCATCACACTTCTCCGTCTCAGACCGACGTTGGAGGGCTGGGCAAGACCGAGCGTGCGGTGCTCACGGCCCTGGCGGCGCTCGAACGTCCCGCCGTTACCGCCGCCGACGTGGTGCGCCGTGGCCTCGGCCGCCAGGCAGCCAACCTGGCCCTGTCCCGCCTGGCGCAGAAGGGTTGGCTCCGCCGGCTCCGCCGCGGGTCGTACGCCGTCGTTCCGCTCTCCTCGGCCTCCGGACAACCCGTCGTCGAAGATCCCCTGGCCGTGGCGATGCACCTGTACGCCCCCTGTTTCATCTCCGGCTGGACCGCGGCGCAGCACTGGGAACTGACGGAGCAGATCTACAACGCCATAGCGGTGTACAGCGCCCGCCCGCAGCGCCGGTCCAGCCACCAGGTCGGCGGTGTGACCTACCGGGTTCGCCGCGTTCCGAAGGAGTCGATCTTCGGCACGACGAAGGTGTGGTCCGGCACGGTTGCCGTGCTGATGGCCACCGTTCACCGCACCGTGATCGACGTGCTGGACGCTCCGGAGATGGGGGGCGGGGGCCGGCAAACTCTGGACATCGTACGAGCCTACTGGCGCCGCAAGGATGCCGCTCCCGACGTCCTGTTCGATCTGGCCGCGAAGCTGGGACGCGGCACCATCTTCAAGCGTCTCGGTTTCACGGCCGAGCGCTTCGGAAGGCCGAGCGCTGCCTGGCTGGAAGCGTGCCGCGCTCGACTGTCCGAGGGGGTTTCGCTGCTCGATCCGGCGGGGCCGCGCCGCGGCCCCATCGTCTCGCGGTGGCGGCTCCGCATCAACCTGCCGCTGGCCGAAAGCCCGTGATCCCCAAGGCGGAGGTCCTGGCCGCTGCCGAGGACGGCCGGCTCCTGCCGACTACCGTCGAGAAGGACTACGCGCTGGGCTGGATGCTGTTCGCGATCGCCGGTCACACCGAGCTGGGTCGGTGGTACTTCAAGGGCGGCACCTGCCTCAAGAAGTGCTTCTTCGACACCTACCGATTCTCGGAGGACCTCGACTTCACGGTCCCGCCCGACGCGCCCTATGACGCCGACTTGATACGAGCAGGCCTGCTCGCCGTCGCGGAGTGGGTCCGCGATCAGGCGGGCCTCGAGTTTCCCGTGGACGGCGTCGCGATCGAAGAGTCGGTCAACAAGCGCGGCCAGAAGACCTACGAGGCGAGGATGACGTTCGCCGGGCCCCTACGGCTCGCGCGGGCCCAGCGCCAGCGCATCAGATTCGACCTTACCCGCGACGAATTGGTGGTCGATCCCGCGGAGCTGCGCGAGGTGTTCCACGGCTATTCCGACGCGCCGGACCCGACTCCCCGCATACGGTGTTACAGCCTTGGCGAGATACTCGCGGAGAAGGTGCGGGCGCTGTTCGAACGCTCGGGGCGAGCTCGGGATGTGTATGACGTCGTCAACGTCGGACGGAACCTCCGCACTGAGCTGTCTCCCGCCGAGATCCGTTCCCTGGCCGCGAAGAAGTTCGCGTTCAAAGGGCTCGATCCGCCCACCCCGGAGCGGATCCTGGCACGGGTGGATTCCGACGTGCTCGCGAGCGACTGGCTGAATGCGCTCCGGCACCAGCTGCCCGTGCTGCCACCAGCCGGGGAGTTTCTGGTCGCTTTGCGGGAAGTCCTGGATTCGCTCCTGGGAGCAGCGCCCCACAGCCCGGTGCTGGTCCCGGTCCCAGGCGGGAAGGACGAAGCCGCCGTCCCGGCGGCCTGGTTCGCGCGCCCCCGCGGCGCCCGAGCTCTCGGTTGGGGTACGCCGGCCCGCCCCGGCACCTGGCCGGAGTCGGTCTACGGAAGCAAGATGGACCGGGCCCGCTACGCGGCGCGGAACCGGCTGCTGGCGCGCATGACATACCACGGCGTGCCACTTGTGGTCGAGCCGTATTCACTGAGGAAGCTCAGAACCGGCGACCTGTTGCTCTACGTTTTCGAGGTGCACCGCGGCGCCGGTGGCGGTGGCGGGATCAAGGCGTTGAAGGTCGCAGAGCTGGGCGATGTTCAGGTGACGGATCGGTCGTTCCACCCGCGGTTCCTGGTGGAGCTGTGAGAGAAGTGGGCGCCGGGCCCGCGGCGGGCGGCCGGCCGAAGCTCAGGCCGATCCACTCCACCTCCACGCCGTAGCCGCCCGGCGTGACCGTGACGCCGTCCTCACGCCGCAAGGAGAGCTGCAGCCGCTCCACGTGATCGAGCCGCGGGCGGTCTTCAACGCCGCCGCGCCCCGCGGCCGCTCCCACCCAGTAGCTCCACTCGCCGGGGAACCCCTGCGGGAGCAGGACGCCGCGGCCGGCGGTGAAGGCGGCGAGGGGCAGCGACTGCTCGCTCCAGGTGCTGTCCACCGGGACCTGGGCGCTCCAGCTCGTGCCGTCGTCCTCCATCAGCGTGACGTGCAGAATCTGGCGGGGCCCGAGGCCGCGCAGCCGCACGCGCACCGTGTCCGCACCGGAGAGCGTCTCCCCCCGAGCCCTGATCCGATCCACGATCACCAGCGACGCCGTGTAGTCGGCCCCTCCCGGGCCGGCCGCATACTCGGGCAGCTCGAAGTGGAACGCCGGCTGGCCCGTGACGCCGGAGAAACCCACGCGGAAGAGCCCGCGGCGCCCCGCGTCGCCGATGCGGCTGAAGGCCAGACGCGCGGCGTCCGCGCCGGGGTCGAAGAGCCGCAGCGGTGTCTGTGGGCCGACCACATCCAGCTTCCAGGACGCCCGGCCGTAGTAGTTCCAATCCCACGGCCTCATTGGCAGGCCGTCCGGGAAGGTGATGGCGGAGTCCCCGCGGAAGAGCGTGATCACAAACTCGTATGGCCCCTCCCGCAGGGCCGCCGCCGGAACGGTGGCGGCATACACGTAGCCGCCGGCGCTTCGCATCGCGAAGCCGCGGTAGAAGCCTCCGGCCGTCGGCCGGATGTAGAGCGTGGCCGAGTCGGGCGGCGTGAGGTCCACGACGCGGGCCCGCAGCTCCGCATCGCGCCCCGTGAGATACTGGGACGCGGCCAGCGACTGGACCGACACCGGCAGTGAATCGGTCGGAGGCGCGTGAAACTCGGCGAAGCCGACGTTGCCGACGTATGCCGGCAGGGTGGCGACGTCCACGGGCCCGGCGGCACTTAGCACGTAGACGCCGGGGGTGACGGTGAACCGGCCGGCGGCTGCCTGCGTCGTGACGGTGCGGCCTGACGCGGCGAACTGCTCCGTGCCCGCGACGCCGGCCGTGACCCGCTGCACCGTGAAGCTGCCGCCCAGATCCGGAAGCGTGATGGTCATCGGCCAGGCGCGGCTGATCGCACGCGTCACGATCTTGCCGGGGCTGGGCGGCTCGAAGGGGTCGCGGACGGGCACGGCGTCGGGGTAGACCTCGAGGCGCCAGAGACCCGGGCGCACCTTGTCCAGGAAGTAGATCCCCTCCCCCGCATAGGTCACCGTTGACGACGAGCCGTAGCCGGCGATGCGGCGCAGCGCGGCCAGGTCCGGCGGCACCGCTCGCGTCGAGCCGGCGTACAGAAAGGCGTCGCGCGCGACCAACTCGCCCAGGTCGCCCTCGTAGGAGATGTGGAAGTCGCCGAAGCGCGTGTTCTGCGGATAGGGGCCGTACGAACGCATCCTCGGCAGACGGTGCATCGCCTCGGCGGCGATGATGGCGCTCATCGCCTTTCGGGGCGTGTAGACCAGGTTCAGGTAGTGGGTCTGCCAGCCCAGGTTGCGCGAGGCGGTCCCCAGCATGTCGTAGGCGAACATCGCGGCGAACTGCGTGCCCACGGCACGCATCGTCCGCGCCATCGCCGGATACATCGTGCCGGTGCGCAAGTCGGGGCTGTCGAACTCGTAGACGACGCGCGGCATGCGGATCAGTTCCGGGCGCAGCATGTCGGGGAAGGTATCGGCGGTGCGGAGGTAGTTGCCCTCCAGTTCGTGTCCGGAGTTGAGGCCCGTGGGGTACCAGCCGAGCGTCACGCCCTGCGCCCGCGAACGCCGGATCGCTTCGCCGATTCTGAAATCCTGGCTCACGTTGTAGAAGACGAGCTTCGTGCACCCCGTGCTGCGCACCGCGTCGGTGAGGGCGTTGATGTAATGGATCGAGCCCTGGAGATCCTCCGGGTGGTGCCACGGCTCGTTCACCAACTCGACGAAGAGAATGGCCGGCTCGTCCTTGAGCGCCACGCCCGTGTAGGGATTCACGTGAGACAGGATCTGGCGCAGGTAGTTCACCTGCGCCGCGATGGCGGCCGGGTCGGTGCCCATGCGGCCCTTGCCGAAGTGCCGGCCGAAGCCCGGCGCCGAGTTGTCGTCCAGTGCGTCCGGCCAGTTGGAGCCGTACAGCTGGATGGGGCTGAAGAGCATGTAGATGCCGCGTTCCCGGGCGCGGGCGATGAGGTAGTCCAGCAGGTCCAGATGGTCGTTGGCGATCAGGTTGCCGACGCTGTCCGACGCCTCCCAGTCCCCCCAGAAGGTCAGCCGCAGTCCGTCCCAGCCCATGCGGGCGAACTGCGCCACATCCTCGTCGATCATCCGCTTGCGGTCGCCGTGCACGTAGCCGGCGGCGCGGTAGTCGGACGCGGTGTGGATCACGTAGTTCGCGCCGAAGAGGGTGACCTCTTGCCGGTCGTCCCGCCAACGGACCACGCCCGCGGAGTCGAGGTAGACGGCGCGGTTGGCGAGCGCCGGCGTGGCGAGTGCGCCCTGGGACGCGGCCGCTCCGGCCGCGCGCTGCGCGTGCGCCGCGGGGACCGCGGCGGCGAGCGAGACCGGGAGCAGGATGGCCAGACGGAGCGTTGCACGCATACGGAAGCCTCTCCAGGTCGTGATCAGATTGCCCCGCCGAGGCGAAGGGACGTGCGCCACTGACCCATGCGCCCCTCTGTGTACTGCGCCTTGAGCCCGGGGTTTGGACGCACTCCCACAGACACTGCCAGCGCTTCGAGCGAGATCACCCGATCCAGCCAGCCCAAGGCATGTGCCGCCACGACCGCTGCCTTGTCGCAACTGCACAGTTGGAACTCATCTGCGAACGTGCTCGCGAGCGCCAAGAGAGCGCGCTCGCCCGCGTCCAGAACTCCTCCGCGCACTCCTCCACCGTCACCACGTGACGCTGCCCGGTGATGGCGTTCCAGCAACCCGTCCGGACGGCTTCGATAACGATCATGGAATCGACCAGGACGGCGCCAGGTGTCCCCAAGATCGTGGTCCTCTCACGCCTCGAACGACGGCTCGATGCCGTAGTCCTGGAGCAGCGCGGCCAGTTCACCCATGGAAAGCGCCAGCAGCGAGGCGGCGCGCTGCACCGAGAGCCGACCGGCGTCCAGCGCTGCCGCGATGCGCCGCACGAACCGCTCGCTGAAGGCGCGAACGGGAGGCAGGGCGTTCGCGTCGCGGCCGTTGGCGACGAGGCGTTGATCGTCGATGTGCAACAGATCGGCCTTGGAGAGACAGCCGATGTTGTGAAGTCGCCACTTGCAGGCAATCGCCGAGACACGCAGGTCCACGGCCGTCTCATTCAACCAGTCGTGCAGATCGCTGGACGGGGCGCGCGCTGCCCAGCGCGCCCGCACGATCGCTTCGCGCATCAGGAGCGCGGCCGCGAAGTTCTCGGCAAGCTGTTCGAACCGATTTCCCTTGCCTCCGCGCGGGACGTCGGCGGCCTCGACACGCTCGGGAGGCATCACGTCCCACGTGAGCAGGTGAAAGAGCTCGTGCGCTATGTCGAAGTTGCGGCGGCCCTCGGGTTCGCGCCGGTTCACAAGGACCGCGTTGAGGCCCGGTACCTGCGAGGCCGCGCCCGAGATACCGGCGGGTGCGTCCACAAACAACACCAGAGCGTTGAGCTGGCGCTCCATTGCCCCGTGGAGCGACTCCGCCGGGCGGTCACCGAGTTGCCAGCGGTCCGCGATGGCTTCCGCCGCCGCCTGCGCCTCCTCGAAAGTCGATCGTCGGGAAAGTGCCAGCTTGTGCCCCAGCCAGTCGGGCGCCTCGCCCTGCTGGGCGCCAAGCTCGCGGTAGGTTGCGATCCAACGCCCCGCTCGATCCTCGAACTGATCGAGAAGGTTGGGGGCAATCCCCGGCTGGGCGCGGAAAGAGAACCGTCCCTCGCCGACCAAGCGGAAGGAATCGGTGAAGTAGTCGAGGTCTGCGCCGAGAACGCTGACGGCGCGGAGCAGTTCCTCCGCGCTGAGTCGGCGCTCGCCGGCCTCGATACTCGCCAGCGTTTGGCGGTGCTCCAGTCCGAGCAGAGCGGCCAACTGCTGCTGGGTCATGCGGGCATGCTCGCGGGCGGCCTTGAGGCGCTGGCCGATGCGCACGGATTGCTGTTGTTCCATTTGCATATGAGTAAGATATTCTTGCGTTGGCCTGTTTGCAAGACACATTGCTACTCAAGCTTCCCGGACGCCGCTACCGGCGGAACGGATCGCGCCTCAATTCCCGCCGAAAGCCGTCGCCGCCGGAAGAATGTTGCCGGCGGCGTCGAACAGCGCCAGCGAGCCGCCGCCCCAGACGAAGAGCCCCAGCACCTGGATCGCCTCCGGGTACCACCACACGACGCCGACGCCGCGACCGCTCGACACCGCACCGACGGCATCGAGAACGTCTCGCAGGAACTGCGCCTGGCCCTGCGGCGAGATGGCCCAGGTCATCGCGGCGAGGTTCGTGGCCCCAGCCTCCCAGCCACCGGCGCGCCAGGGATGGGTGGTCTCGACGACCATCACGTCCCGGTCGTAACGCAGGGTGGTGGCGCGCAAGTTGGCCTGGAGGTAGCTGAGCGGGCCGTGCCACCACGGGTAGTAGCTCAGGCCGATGAGGTCGTAGGGCACGCCGTACGCGTTGATCCGGTCGAACAGCCACTGCGTGCCGCCGATACTCCCGCCCTGCGAGTAGTGCAGCATGATGCGCACGGAATCGCCGGCGCCGAGCGCGCTCCGCACGCCGCGGACACCGGCCTCGAGCAGCCGCGTGAACTGGTCCCACTGGGCGGGCGTATCGAAGGTGCCGCCTACCCGGCCCAGCGGCCATAGCATCCCGGCGTCGATCTCATTGCCCACCTGCACGATGTCCGGCAGCGCGCCCGCCTGCCTGAGCCGCGTGATGACGCCGGCCGAGTACGTCTCCACCTGCCGCTCGAGAGAGTCGATGCCCAGGCTGGCCCAGGCGGCCGGCGTGGTCTGGTGACCTGGATCGGCCCAGGTGTCGGAGTAGTGGAAGTCGAGGAGGAGCTTGGCGCCCGCCGCCTTGATCCGGCCGGCCATGCGTACCGTGTAGTCGAGGTCGTTGACCTGGACCTCGGTGTGATCGGGGTTCACGAAGAGGCGCAGCCGGAACAGGTTGCTGCCGTGGGCCCGGAGGATCGCGATGGCGTCGCCGGACTGGCCACCGTCGCGGAACACGCCGCCGGCCTGCTCGATCCGCTCCAGCGCCGAGATGTCGGCGCCGCGGAGCACGGGCAGCGCGGCCGGCACGTCCACGGGCGGCTCGCTCGAGGACCGGCAGCCGCCCGCGGCAAGTACGGTGACGGACAGCGCGATTCCGACGCATGGCCACACGGTGCGCCGGTGCGCCGGTACGCCGGTGCGTCCGTGCGTCCGTGCCCCCGTGCCCCTTCTCGTCACCGCGCCGCCGGAATCGCTTCCGGCGCGTCGCCCCTTCGCACCTGTATCGTCACATTCGCGTCCCGCAGTCCGTCCGCGCTGGCGCTCACGCGGATGATTCCCGCCTGAGCGGCACGCAGAATGGCCAGCCCGCGGCCGTTGAAGGCGTGGCGGCGGTCGGCGCGGTACGGATCGTGGTCCTGCAGGTTGGCGTTGTCGACCGCCAGGATGCTGCCGCCCGCCACCGTGAAGCGCACGAGGTCGCCGGCGGTGGGGACGACCGTGCCCGCCGAGTCCACGATCTCGAAGGTCACGTGCGCGACGTCCCCCGGAACGGCGGAGATGGTGTCGCGGTCCACCGCGAGCCGGATGGCCGCGGGCGTACCCGCGGTGCGCACCAGGTCCTCGCGGCAGGAGGCGCCATCCCGCCGCTTCCCGACGGCCCGGAGCACGCCGGGTGCGTACGGGACGTCCCAACTCAGGTGCAAGTCACTGGTCGTGGCGTTCACGACCGGCCGCGCGTAGCTGTTCCAGCCGCCGGACGTGCCCTGCGCCGGGAACTCGAGGCGCTTCTCGCCCAGGGAGCGTCCGTTGAGGAACAGCTCCACGCTGTTGCAGTTCGTGTACGCCAGCACCGGGATCACTTGCCCTTCCCGCCCCGGCCAGTTCCAGTGCGGGAAGAGGTGGAGCACGGGCCGGGCGGTCCACTGGCTCTGATACAGGAAGAAGGAGTCCTTGGGCCGGCCCGTGATGTCCACGGGCGCGGAGCTGAAGCCCACGAAGGGCCAGAAGCTCTCGCCCAGGTAGTCGACCCCCGTCCACATGAAGTCGCCCGCGAAGTAGTCGCGCAGGGCCACCCATTTCCAGCGGCGCTCGGCCTGAATCATCCCGCTGGTGTAGTTGGCCCGCACCACCGCGGGGTCGTTCCCGAGCGAGTAGCGCTCGTCGCGGCTCTGGAAGATGGAACCGCTCTCGGTGCCGATCATCTTCCACTCGGGATGATCGTGCCGGTCCTGCTCGGCGAATATCTCCCGCCGCTCGTGCCACCGATCCACGTAGTTGTAGCCGACGATGTCCAGCGCGTTCAGAAACGCGTGCGTCGCCGGAGTGCCGTCGGCGTAGACCTGATCGTTGCCGGTGGTCACCGGCCGCGTCGGATCTTCGCGGTGGAAGATGTCGATCAGCCGACGCAGCACCCCCGCACCATCCGGCGTCGACTGCTCGCCGATCTCGTTGCCGGCGCTCCACAGGACGATGGAGGGGTGGTTGCGGTCGCGATGCACGAAGTCCGTCACGTCGCGCTCGGACCACTCGGCGAAGTACCTGTGGTAGCCCTCCGGTACCTTGGCGATCGTCCATTCGTCAAAGGCTTCGTCCATCACGAGGAAGCCCAGTCGGTCGCACAGATCGAGGAACTCGGGCGCGGGCGGGTTGTGCGACGTGCGGATGGCGTTCACGCCCATCGCCTTGAGCACCTCAAGCCGGCGCTCCCAGACCCGCTCCGGCACCGCGGCGCCCACCGCGCCTCCGTCGTGGTGCAGGTTGACACCGTTCATCTTGACGCGCCGGCCGTTGAGCAGGAAGCCTCGGTCGGCGTCGTAGACGATGGTGCGAATGCCGAACGGCGTGGTGACCACGTCGGCAGCCCGCTGTCCCTCCAGCACCTCCGCACGGAGCGTGTACAGGTTGGGCGCCTCCACCGACCAGAGCCGCGGCGCATCGACCCGAAGCCGCTGCTCCAATTCGACGACCTGTCCGCCCGCCACGGCGACGGTCGTCTCCGCACGCGCGACTTCACGGCCCGCGTTGTCGAGCACCACGGAGCGCAGCGAGCCTCGGCGCGCCGCCGAAGAGCTGTTCTCCACTCGGGTCCGGACGACCACGTCCGCGCCGGCTGAGTCGGCGCGCGGCGTCGTCACGTAGGTCCCCCAGTGACCCACGTGCAGCGGGTCCACGAGGGTCAGCCAGACGTGGCGGTAGATGCCGCTGCCGTTGTACCAGCGGGAGCTGGGTTGCGCCGAGTTGTCGACGCGCACGGCCACCACGTTGACGCCGGGCACGAGGCGCGCCGTGATGTCGTAGGCGAAGCTGCTGTAGCCGTACGGCCGCTGGCCGAGACGGGTGCCGTTGACCCAGACCTCGCCGTTCATGTAGACGCCGTCGAACTCGAGCCACGCCTCGCGCCCGCGCGCGCCGGTGGGCAGGCGGAACGCCTTGCGGTACCAGCCGATGCCGGTGGGGAAATAGCCGCCGCGTCCGCCCGCCGGGGCATCCTCCCGCGGCGTCCCTTCGATGCTCCAGTCGTGCGGCAGGTCCAGTCGGCGCCACTGGCGGTCGTCGAAGCCCGGCTGTGCGGCGCCTGCGGGGTCGCCGAGCGTGAAGCGCCAGCCCGGGTCCATGGACAGACGCTGCCGCTGAGCAGCGGCCGGAGTGGCCGTCGCCGCCGTCGCGGCGAGACAGAGCGCGAGCACCGTAACGGACCGGATCATCCGTGTCTCCAGGTTGCTGGGCCGTAGCTGCAAGGTACGATAGGGCGGGTCCGGAGGCGGCCGCAATGAGTGCCCGACGCGGGATTGCGGACGGCGCCGGCTTCGACTCTCTTGAAGACGTCGCGCCGTTCGCTTCCCGCTCTCCGCAGGAGTCTCACCGATGCGCAGCCGTCTCGCCCTCGTTGCGACCTGTCTGGCTCTGCTCGCGGCTGCGTGCCGTCCGGCCGCCCGGCCCGCGGCGGGCCCGCTCATCACCCTGGCCCCCGACACCTCGTGGGTGACCCGCGGCGCGCTCTACGAAGTGAACATCCGGGACTTCTCGCAGACAGGGGACCTCCGCGGCGTCACCGCCGGTCTCGACCGCATCCAGGCCTCGGGCGCGGACGTCATCTGGCTGATGCCGGTCCACCCTGTCGGCGTCATGAACCGCAAGGGGCCGCTCGGTTCCGCCTACTCGGTGCGCGACTATCACGCGATCGACTCCGCGTTCGGCACCGCCGAGGACTTCCAGTCTCTCGTGCGCACCGCGCACGAGAGGGGGATGAAGGTCATCCTCGACTGGGTACCGGACCACACCGCCTGGGACCACGCCTGGATCCGCGAGCACCCCGACTGGTATGTCCACGACGACAGCGGGCGGATCTCCGTGCCGCGCGACGCCGAGGGCAAGCTGACCGACTGGACGGACGTCGCGCAGCTCGACTTCCGCAACCCCGCGTTGCGCGCCGCGATGATCGCGGAGATGCGGTACTGGCTCGTGGAGGCGGGGCTCGACGGCTTCCGCGTGGACGTTGCGGGGTTCGTCCCCGACGCCTTCTGGTCGGAGTGCCTCCCGGCCCTGCGCGCCGCCGTGCCACGGCCCATCCTCCTCCTTGCCGAGTGGGGTGCCCCCAGGATGCACCGCCTCGGCTTCGACCTGACGTATGCGTGGGACGCGTACAGCCGCCTGAAGGGGGTGTGGCGGGGCGCGTGGGCGGACAGCCTGGTGCGGGCCGAGGTTGCGGACGTGCGGGGCCTGCCGGCCGGCGGGATGCGCCTGCGCTTCACCACGAACCACGACGAGACGGCCTGGGACAATCCGCCGGTGACGCTCTTCGGGGGCGCGGCGGGAGCGCGCGCGGCGTTCGTCGCGACGGCCCTGCTGCCGGGCCGGCCGCTGCTCTACAACGGGCAGGAGGTCGAGAACCCGCAGAAGCTGGGCCTCTTCGTGCGCGACTCGCTCGTGTGGGCCCAGCGCGACACGCTCGCCTCCCGCCCCTTCTATCGGCGCGTACTCGATCTCGCCCGGACGGACTCGGTGTTCCTCAGGGGTGGGGGGGAGTTCGCGGCGGTGGAGACCAGCGCGCCGCGCGATGTCATCGCCTACCGGCGGGGCGGCACCCTGGTGCTGGTGAACGCACGCTCGCGCCAGGTGCGGTTCACCGTCACGGGCGTCGCCGTGGACGGCGCGCGCGACCTGCTGACGGACCGCGTCCAGCGCGGCGGCGCCGTGGCGCTGCCGGCCTACGGCGCGGTCGTGCTGGTGCGCCGCGCCCCGTGACAGGAGCCTCTCGCGTGCCCGCCGGCAGGCGCGTGTCGGTGTCGATCGCGATGGCCGAATTGGCCGCGAGCCGGAGCTGGACTGCGCCGACGGAGTCCACGACGACGGAGGTGCCGGCGCACGCCGTGCCGCTCCGGCCGCCGGTCGGAAGATCGCAGTAGGTGCCTGGCGGCATCCCCGTGGTCACCGTGGCGGCCACCGGCGCGCTCTCGCGGCTGATGGCCACGAAGCCCTTGGCGCCGCGCGAGAAGGCGATGGCGTTGGCGCCGTTGTCCCACCAGTGGTTGATGTCGGTGCCCGCGACGACGCGCCGGAAGCTCACCATGTTGCGGAGGTACGGGTCGCGGTGCTCGCACACCCACTGGCCGATCGTCGCCGACTCGAGGCTCGGGGCACAGGTCACGTCGTTGGTCCAGCCGTCCGCGTCCGACGGCGGCCCCATCGAGTTCCCCCCCGGACAGTCGAACGCGTAGCTCGACAGGACTGACGGGTAGCCGTAGGGCTGCGCGAGCATCCACACGTTCGCGGTGCGGAAGACGTTGCCGTCGCGATAGCTCAGGCCGCACTGGTGCTGCGTGTCGTGGTTCTGCAGGAACACCACGGCCTTGTTGGGCGGCAGCAGCCCCCAGGCCCCCTCGGAGAACTGGTTCCCGGGTGTGCCGTTGGGATTGAGCTGGGAGAGATGCTGTCCCCCGACCTGGCGAAACTTGTCGCCCACGCCGGTGAACGTGAATTCGGTGATGTCGGCCGCGCCGCCGGAGCGGTATGCCGCGCCGAAGTAGTCGCGCGCCGAGAGCGCCTCTCCCGCTCCGCCGACCACTTCGAGGAACCAGTACGGGATCGCTCGTCCCTCCGCGGTCATCGTGGAATCCACGATCGCGAGGATGTCGTCGAGCTCCACCTGCTGGATGTGCTTCGCCGCGTCGATGCGGAAGCCCGCGACGCCGAGGCGCGAGAGCATCATCAGGTAGCCCGCGGTTTTCTGCCGCACCGACGCAAGTCCCGTGTTGAGGTCCGGCAGCGAGAATAGCTCGCAGTCCTGGACGTTGGCTGCGTCCTGGTAGTTGTTCAACGCGCATGCCGGGTGGAAGTCGCTCGGCGCATACAGGCCGGGGTAGCTGTACTTCGTGTAGGCCGTGCCGTTGCTGCCGACGCCCGGGCTCGGGAAGTTGGTCATGTGGTTGATCACGGCATCCACGTAGATGCCCACGCCGACCGCCTGGCAGCGGTTCACCATGTCCGCGAACTCGGCCCCGGTCCCCGAGCGACTCCGTGCGATGCTGTAGCTCACCGGCTGATAGCGCTCGCTCCAGTCACGGCTGGGCGTGATGCTGTGCTCCTGCGGCGGCGAGACCTGCACCGCCCTGAAGCCCGCCGGACCGAGTGTCTGCTCGCACTCGTTCGCGATGTCGCGCCACTTCCACTCGAAGAGGTGGACGAAGACGTCGCCGGCCGCCATATGGCCGCTGGGGCGGTAGGTCTGCGCGAGCGCCGGCCGAACGGGCGGCGGGTTCCACCCGACGGGCGGGGCGGGGAGCGGATCGCTGCACGCGGCAGAGGCCAGCGCGAGCAGTCCTGCCGCGGTGATGCGAAGTCCAGGCGACATGGCGCAGGTCCTGAGGCTCACAAACGAGCCGCAGCTCCGCCGCCGAGGCGACGGAGCTGCGGGCAGGTGTTCCGTATCGGGCTCTGCGCGATCAGTAGCCCGGGTTCTGAACCAAGGACGGGTTGGCCGACAGCTCGTTCGCGGGGAGCGGGTAGAGGTTGTACTTGTCGGGGATGGACGTCCCGCCCGGAGTGTTGCCCTTCCAGGCCCACAGGTAGGTGCCGCCGGTGAACCTGGCGAACCGGATGAGATCGGTGCGGCGCTTCGCCTCGAACAACAGCTCGCGCCCCCGCTCGGCCAGGATAGTGTCGAGGGTGATCGCGCCGATCGACAACCAGTTGTGGGTCGCGTTGCCGTAGGCACGCTGGCGGAGGGCGTTCATGTAGCCGAGGGCCGTCGCCGGGCTACCGCCGCCGCCGCGTATGTTGGCTTCGGCGTAAATCAGGTACGCCTCGGCGAGGCGGAACACCGGGAAGTCGGTGTCAATCTGAGTCCCCATGGAGCCGGGGCCCGTCGAGTTGTTGTTCGTGAACTTCGGCGCGGCGATCCCGCTGCTGAACCAGCTGATGTTGATCACGGAATCCGTTTGGCCGGCTGTCCAGAAGAACGCGCCCCGCGAATCGCCGGCGCCGAAGAGCCGGTAGGCTTGCTGCTTCATGCGGTAGCCGCCCCAACAGTAGTCCATGCCGTAGGTGGCGGCCGACATGCTGCCGCCGCAGCCGGCGTGGACCAGGAACGTCATCCCGCCCCAGGTCTGGGAGTGGGTGCCGTCCTCCACTACGCCGAAGATGAGCTCGGGCGACAGGTTGTTGTCCGCGGTGAAGTTGTTCCGGAAGACGGGCGCAAGGCTGTACGGGCCCGAAATGGCCGCCGCCGCCGCGTTCAGCGCCAGGTCATAGTGCGGCGTGCCCGTGTAGACGCCGGCATTGAGATAGACCTCGGCCAGCAGCATGTTCGCGGCCGCCGCGGTCGCGCGGCCGTAGTTGCCGGCGACCGGGGGCAACGAGTCCTTGATCGCGATCAGCTCGCCCACGACGTAGTCGTAGATGGCCTGTCGCGAGACCTGCGGGGGAATACTGCCGACCGTGTTGGCCTCGGTCGTGAACGGGATCGGCCCGAACAGATCCATCCCGTGCGCGTAGGCGAGGGCCCTCAGGAACCGGGCCTCGGCACGGTACTGCTGGATCGTGGCCTTGAGCGTGGCGCCTACGCCCCGCGCGTTGAGTTGGTCGAGCGTCGTCTGGCGCAGGAACTCGTTCGCCAGGACGACCTGGAAGTAGATCCGGTAGTACATCGCCACGACCATGCCGTTGGACGCGTCCCAGTTCAGCCGGTTGATGAAATCCAGTCCGGGGTCGCCCCAGCCGATCACCGCCTCGTCTGTGGGCACCTCCTGCATGTACCAGAACAGCCGGAAGTACGACGAGAACCCCTCGTCGATGCCCGCGATGTCCGCGTTCCCGTGAGGACCCTGCTGGCCGGTGAGGAGCAGGCCCCCGTACAGCTTCGCCATGTACGACGCGTACGAACCTTGGTCCGCCCAGATGTTGGCACTGGTCACGGTGCTCTGGGGAGCCACCGTCGGGTCCGTGCAGCCAGCCGCGACCAGGAACGCGAGGGCGGCGGCGACGGACAGCGCCTTGCTTGGTCTGAGATTCATATGTCTCCGTCCCCCTTTAGAACCGCACGCTCAGCCCACCAGTAACGGTGCGCGAGCGCGGGTAGATGTTGTTGTCGAGGCCGTTGAGCCCCGCCGTCGGATCGACGCCCTCGTAGCCTGTGATCGTGAAGGCGTTCTGCACCGTCACGTGCGCGCGCCACGGCCGGCCGCTCATCTGCCACGTGTACCCGACCGTGATGTTGTCCATGCGGAGGAACGACGCGGACACGACGTAGTAGTCCGAGAAGTACTGCTGGATCGGGAAGCCGGTCGTGAGGACCGAGGCGTCCATGTTCGAGGGCGTCGCGCTGCCGGTGATGTTCTGGTAGGAGCCGTTGGCGGACGCCACGTTGTTATAGACGTAGGCCCCCAATTGCGCCCGCAGCGAGAAGCTCAAGTCGACGTTGTGATAGGTGAAGAAGGACGTGTGCCCCAACTCCAGCGACGGCCACGGCGAGTGGAACGGCCGCAGGTCGCTGTTGTTGATGGTCCCGTCCCCGTTCTGGTCGACGTACATGTCGAGCGCGGTCGTGCTGTAGATCGGACACCTGGCCTCGCCCTCGGTACAGCCGGTGGTCTTGTACTTCTGCTCGTAGACGAAGAACGAGTTGATCGGCTGGCCCGGCAGCAGGATCTGGATGTTGTTGCCCACGCCGCCCTGGATCCCGCCGACGTTGATCTGCGTCACGCTGCGGTTCGCGTTGATGTAGAGCAGCTTGTTGGCGTTGTGGCTGGCCGTGAAGTCCGCCGTCCAGCCCAGGCCGCCCGCGCGTCTCTCGAGGATGCGGGCGCTGAGGCTGGCCTCGATGCCCTGGTTCTGCATCGCGCCCACGTTCGTCGTCATGAAGTTCGAGAACGTGGCCCCGGCGGCGACGGGCACGTAGAAGATCATGTCCGTGGTCTTCTTCGTGTACCAGTCGATGGCTCCGCTGAACCGCTGGTTCAGGAAGCCGTAGTCCAGACCGACGTTGGTCGAACGCATGGACTCCCAACGGATGTTCTGGTCCACGGCGCTCGGCCGGATCGTTGTGACCCACTGGCCGCCGAGATAGTACTGCGACTGCCCGTCACCGTACGTATAGGTGGGGATGAACAGGTAGTCCCCGATCGCCTGGTTGCCGGTCCTGGCCCACGACGCCCGGAGCTTGAGGTCCGAGAGCGCCCTCATGCCCCTGAGGAACGACTCCTGCGAAAGCCGCCACGCGCCCGACACCGCGGGGAAGACACCCCACTGGTTGCCGGGTCCGAACCGCGACGACCCGTCGCGCCGGACGCTGAACGACGCCAGGAAGCGGTCGTTGTAGTTGTAGTTCGCCCGACCGAAGAAAGAGATCAGCTTGTAGTCCACGACCCACAAGGAGTTCTGGACGTTGCCGGCCGTCGGGATGCCGGAGACGCCGAGGAGGTTGTTGGTGAAGTTCGTCGCGTTGTAGGTCGGGTACTCGGCGTGCGACTGCGTGTACGAGTAGCCGGCCGTGAGGTCGACGCTGCCCGGCAGGAAGCTGAGCGGGGCGGCGTAGTTCAGGTACCCCTCGAGCAGCGATGTCAGCTGCGTGTTGTTCGTGAGCGTCAACTGGCCGTGCCCCTGGATCATCTGGGAGGCCAGGCTGCTCGGGAGGAACGTCGAGTTGCCGGCCTTGGCGATGTCATAGCCGAGGTTGAGGTTGGCCTTCAGTGCCTCGAAGAACGGGAAGCGGTACTCCGCCTGCAGGTTGCCGACGCTGCGCCAAGTCGTGCCCTGCCTCGTGGCCAGCGCCAGATCCTCCAGCGGGTTGTACGTCCCCGCGTTGGTCGAGTGCCAATTCCAGTAGCCGGTCGGATAGGTCGGGTCGTAGACCGACTGGGTCGGCGCCATCCCGGTGGCCATACCGAGCACGCCGCCGGAGAACTGGTCGTTGGCGCGCGAGCCCTTCAGGTTGGCCTTGATGTCCAGATGGTTGTCGAAGAGGTGCTGGTCGAGGTTCAGGCCCAGCGAGAGCCGCTCGGTCGTCGTGCCCCTGATGATGCCGTCCTGGTCCAGGTAGCCGAGCGAGAGGCGGTAGAACGTGCTCTGGCTGGCGCCGGTGACGGAGACGTTATGCTCCTGGCCGTAGGAGGAGCGGGTGATGAGATCGAGCCAGTTGGTGTTCGCGCTGCCAAGCGACGCGACCCTCGTCGGGGCCTGCGCCTGCACGGCGGCGTGGAACTGGCTCGCGTTCAGCACATTGGGCAGCCGGGTGACGGACGAGGTGGAGAAGCTGCTGCTGTAGTCGACCTGCGTCCCCATGCGTCCGGCGGTACCCGACTTCGTCGTGATGAGGACGACGCCGTTGGCGGCGTTGGCGCCGTAGATCGCCGCGGCGGAGGCGTCCTTCAGGACGGTGATGCTCTGGATGTCGTTGGGGTTCAGGAAATTGAGCGGGTCGCGACCGGCGGAGAGCCCGCCGCCCGCGCCGTTGCCCAGCGGCATCCCGTCGACGACATAGAGCGGATCACTGCTGGCGTTGACCGAGGTCGCGCCGCGGATGCGGATCGAGGTGCCGCCGCCGGGCTCGTTGTTGTCCACGACCTGCACGCCCGCCACCTTGCCCTGGAGGAGCTGCGCCGGAACGGTGATGCGGCCGGGGTTGAACTCCTCCGGGTTGATCTGCGACACGGCGCCGGTGATGTCGCCCGCCGTCTGCTGTCCGTAGCCGGTCACCACGATGTCCGCCAGCTGTACCGCCTGGGCGGTCAGGGCGAGATCTACGACCTCCGTCTGGCCCCCCACGACCGTGACGGACCGCGTCGCCGGCGCGTACCCGAGCATCCTCGCCCGCAGGGTGCCTGTGCCCGCGGGTACCCCCGTGATGAGGTAGCGACCATCCGCCTGAGTCAGCGCGCCGCGGCTCCCTACCGCGACCGTGGCCCGCGAAAGCGGTTGCTGCGTCTCGTTGTCGATGACGCGTCCGCGGATCGTGCCAGTGGGCTCCTGCGCGGAAAGCGGAGCCATCCAGAGCACTGCCAGGAGCGCACCGATGATGTACCGAAGTCGTCTCATACGCGTCTCCTCAAGCTGTGGGGGCTACAAACGCCCCGGCCGGCGGCTGGGTCGATAACCGGGCTGCTGTGCCAATGCCGTCCTGCGGGGAAAAGTGAACTCGGGCCCGAATACGCTTGTACCACATACTGCGCGGGCGCCCTTCTGTCAATTGTTGTGTGTCAACAGCCGTCGCGCGAGCGGGCGTCTGCGATCACGTATCGGCGATGGCGACGCCAACCGGAGGGCAGCATCCCGACCGCGTCCACGCAAGAGGCCGCCCAAATCGGCGGGCCCCAGTGCGCCAGGCAGGAATCGAACCTGTGACCTTCAGCTCCGGAGGCTGACGCTCTATCCAGCTGAGCTACTGGCGCAGTAGTAATGGTCGGCAGCCGCCAGGGCGCCAAGACGCCAGGGGACTGCTCGATCGAGTCGGGGCGAGAGGATTTGAACCTCCGGCCTCCTGGTCCCGAACCAGGCGCGCTAACCGGACTGCGCTACGCCCCGAGAAAATCAGCCGATAGCCGTTAGCCGAAAGCTGCCAGCCGTCGATCCCTGACCCCTGACCCCTGAACCCTGAACCCTGACCCCTGACCCCTTGTCCTCTGCCCCTCATGCGCCCAGAGGGAGTCGAACCCCCAACCTTCTGATCCGTAGTCAGACGCTCTATCCAGTTGAGCTATGGGCGCGTCAATGGGCGGTACAAGATTCGAACTTGTGACCTCTACGATGTCAACGTAGCGCTCTAACCAACTGAGCTAACCGCCCAGAGCGGGAAACGGGACTCGAACCCGCGACCCCAACCTTGGCAAGGTTGTGCTCTACCAACTGAGCTATTCCCGCTGGTGGAGGCGAGGGGGATCGAACCCCTGACCTCTTGAATGCCATTCAAGCGCTCTCCCAACTGAGCTACGCCCCCAGGGGTCCGAGGGGAGGGGGGTCTTCCCTTCGGAGCCCAGAAACGTATTTTCGTGCCCCGTCCGAGTCAACCGACCGGAGAACCTTGTAGCCGGGTTCGGGTATGAGGGCCTGTCATTTCCCAGACTCGCGGCGCCGCCGGGCGGCGGCTCGAGCGTAAAGTAAGGAATAGCATGGCAGATACGGCCGTTCGCAAGCGCCGGCGTCCCTCGAAGCCCCTGATGCCCTTGGGGCCCGGCGAGGCGGATCGGGATATCCTGGACCAGTACCTGTACGAGGTCTCGGTCACTCCCCTCCTCAAGCCTCACGAAGAGATCGCCCTCGCCAAGAAGGTCCGGGCGGGCGATCAGGAGGCGATGCAGGAGCTGGTGCGCCGGAACCTTCGGTTCGTCATCTCCGTCGCCAAGAAGTACCAGAACCGCGGCCTGCCCCTCACCGACCTGATCGGCGAGGGCAACGTGGGCCTGATGACCGCGGCACGGAAGTTCGACCCCGACCAGGGCGTGAAGTTCATCTCGTACGCGGTGTGGTGGATTCGCCAGGCGATCCTCGCCTCGCTCGCGCGGCAGGGCCGCACGGTGCGGGTGCCGCTGAACCGCACGGCCGACCTCTCGAAGATCGTCCGGACCGCGGAGGCGCTCCGCCAGGCGATGCGCCGCGAGCCGACGCCGGAGGAGGTCGCGGCCGCCACGGGCCTCTCCCTGGACGTGGTGCAGTCGCTCGCCGCGCTCAACAGCGGCGAGGTGCGGCTCGACGCGCCGCTGGACCCGGACGGCGACCGGTCGCTCATCGAGCGGTTCGTCTCGGACGATGGGCCGAGCACCGAGGACCAGGCGATGGACCACTTCCTCTCGGCGGAGATCGAGGCGGCGCTGGGCACGCTCCCGCCGCGCGACGCCAAAGTCCTGCGCCTCTACTTCGGCCTCGACGGCGGGAGGGAGCACACGCTCGAGGAGATCGGCGGGATGCTCGGCGTCACCCGCGAGCGCATCCGCCAGCTGCGCGACCGCGCGCTGAAGCGGCTGCGCGAGGGGAACGTCGGGAAGGCGCTGGCGAGCTTCGCGGCGTAGGGGGCGGCGTACCAGCGTACCGGCGTACCGGCGTACCGGCGTACCAGCGTACCGGCGTACCGGCGTACCGGCGTACCAGCGTACCGGCGTACCGGCGTACCGTAAGTGGTGGGGGGTCAGGCTCAGCCTGGCCCCTTGTCGTTCCTGGCCCCTGACCCCTGACCCCTGACCCCTGTCTTCCTCCTCTCACAGTTCTATTGTTTCCCCCGGCGTCCTCTCGCTCGTCCATCACATTCTTGTCCTCCCTCCGAACCCGCCGTATCTTGCCTCCATGCTCGCAGCGGTGGGACGGCGCAGCGTCGGCTTCGTGGAGACCTTCGGGCAGCTGGGCCACTTCCTGGCGGACCTGCTGCGCGCCGTGCCGGACGTGCGCACCTGGGGGCGACAGGTCTTCCCGATGATGCGGCGCATCGGTGTGGACTCGCTGCCGATTGCGCTGTCCATCGCGGCGTTCACGGGCATCGTGCTCGCCCTGCTCGCGTCGTACACCGTCACCTCCGCGGTGCCGCTCTACTTCGTCGGCGCGCTGGTCGGCAAGACGACCATGCTGGAATTGGGCCCCGTGCTCACGGGGCTGGCGCTCGCCGGCCGCGTCGGGGCCAACATCGCCGCCGAGTTGGGCACGATGCGTGTCACGGAGCAGGTGGATGCGCTCGAGACGCTGGCCTACGACCCGCACGCGTACCTCGTGCTGCCGCGCGTGGTCGCGGGCACGGTGATGTTCCCGATCGTGGTCTCCTTCGCGATGGTGACGGCCATCTCCATGGGCTGGTTGGCGGCGACCACGCTCCTCCCGGTGACCAGCGCCGAGTTCTTGCGCGGCCTGCGGCTCTTCTATGTGCCGTTCGACGTTTGGTTCGGGCTCATCAAGGCGTCGTCGTTCGGGTTCGTCATCACCATGATCGGCTGCTTCCTCGGGCTGAGCACGCGGGGCGGCGCCGAGGGCGTGGGCGACGCGACGACGCGCACGGTGGTCTACAGCGCCGAGATGATCCTCGTGCTCGACGCCTTCTGGGCCCTCACGCTGCTGCGGCCGTCGTGATCCAGTTCCGCGAGTTACACAAGGCGTTCGGCCCGAAGCAAGTGCTGAAGGGTTTCTCCCTCACGGTGCGCGAGGGGGAGACGATGGTGATCATCGGCGGCTCGGGCACGGGCAAGAGCGTCGCGATCAAGCACGTCGTCGGGCTCCTCGATCCGGACGCGGGCGAGGTGGAGGTGGACGGCCGGGTGGTCTCGCGCCTCCCACGCAAGGAACTGACGGCGTTGCGCGCGACGATCGGGTACGTCTTCCAGTTCTCCGCGCTGTTCGACTCGATGACGATCCACGACAACGTCGCCTTCGGCCTGCGGCGGAGCGGCGACATGGGGGAGTCCGCCATCCGGGAGCGGGTCGCCGAGTCGCTGGGGCTCGTGGACCTCTCGGGCACCGAGGAGCAGATGCCGGCCGAGTTGTCGGGCGGGATGCGCAAGCGGGTGGGCCTCGCCCGCGCCATCGCGCTCCGCCCCAAGTACCTGCTGTACGACGAGCCGACGACGGGACTGGACCCGGTCACGTCCGCCGTAATAGACGAGCTGATGGTCCGCACGCGAGAGGCGCTCGGGGTGACCAGCATTGTGATCACGCACGACATGCGCTCCGCCTACCGCGTCGGCGACCGCATCGCCATGCTGTACGACGGCCGGATCCGCCAGGAGGGCACCGTGGCCGAGATCCAGCAGACGAGGGACCCGGTGGTGCGCCAGTTCATAGAGGGCCGCCCGAACGTGCGCGAAGCGGACGCCGCACCGCTCTCGGCGGGCGAGGAGGTGGCCGTGGAGGGTATGCAGCGATGAAACGCGCGGACGAGGTCCTGGTCGGCGTGGTGGTCCTCGTGGGGATCACGCTCGCCGTGGTGGGCTCCATCTGGCTCAGCCAGGTGCGGATGGGCCGCAGCGACGTGACGCACGACGTGCGCTTCCGCAGCGTCGGGCTCCTGCAGGTCGGCAACCCCGTGCTGCTGCGCGGCGTGAAGATCGGCCGCGTGGAATCCATCGCCCTTGTCCGGAACGACTGGGTGAACGTCACGCTGCGGCTCAAGGGCACCGAGCGGCTCCCCGACCGGCCGGCGGCCATCATCTTCTCCGCCACCCTGTTCGGCGACTGGGCGGTGCAGCTCCTGGATCTGAACGACCTGCCGGCCGATCCCGACGTGCGACGGCAGATCCGGGCGGCCGGCGAAGGGGCCGGACGCGTCTGGCCCGGCGCCGCGCTGCCCGACATCGGCCAGCTGACGGCGCAGGCGGGGCGCATCGCCGGCGACCTCACCACGATCGCCGAACGCGTGCAGGCGGCGTTCGACTCCTCCTCCGCGGACAAGCTGCGCGGCGCGTTCACCGACCTCTCGCGCCTCTCCCGCGTGCTCGCGAACCTCGCCGCGCAGCAGCAGCAGGTGCTGACCCGCATCGGCGGCAACCTCGACACCGGCACCGCCTCGCTCGCCCGCGCAGCCCAGACCGCGGAGAGCTTCGTGCTGCGCGCCGACTCCGCGACCGACCGCAGCCAGCTGCAGCGCATCCTCGGCAACGCCGACACCGTGGGCACGGACCTGCGCTCGGCCGCCGGTGACATGCGCCAGCTGCTCGGCGCGGCGAGGGGCCAGCAGGAGTCGCTGGTGCGCATCGTCAGCCGCCTCGACTCGGTCATGGGGCGGCTGCAGGTGGGTGAGGGCACCCTGGGGATGCTCTCCCGCGATTCGACGCTGTACCGGGAAGCGGTGCTGACGGTGCAGGAGCTGCGCGGCCTCCTGGCGGACGTGAAGGCGAACCCGCGCCGCTACTTCCAGTTCTCCGTGTTCTGATGCCGGAACCGACGCCGCGGCACGCGCAACCGGTCGAAGAGCACTCGGCGGGCGGGGTGATCTTCCGCCGCTCGGCCGAGGGGCCGCTCTACCTCGTCATCCGCGACTCGTACCGGAACTGGGGCTTCCCGAAGGGACACGTCGAGGAAGGGGAGTCGGAGGTGGACGCGGCCCGGCGCGAGGTGGGCGAGGAAACGGGGCTCGATCACCTGGTCTTCCGCGCGCCGGCGCTGGAGATCGACTGGTTCTTCCGCTTCCGCGGCCGCCTCATCCACAAGACCTGCGCCTTCTTCGTCTTCGAGAGCCCTGACGGCGACGCGTCGCCGCAGGTGGAGGAGGGCATCTCCGCCTGCCGCTGGCTGCCGTTCGACGAGGCCTTGCGCGTGCTCTCGTACGCCAACGCCCGCGATGTCCTGCGGGTCGCCGGCGCGCAGGTCGACCGGCTCGAGCCCTCGTGAGCGTCCCGGTCATCGCGACGTTGCTCCGGAGCGCCGACGCGCGCTCGGCCCTGCGCCGGGGCCTGCCGCGCGGGCGGGTCCGGCTCGCGTCGTGCCGAAGCGTGGCCGCCCTCGACCGGATCGTCGCCACGCGGCTCGTGGACGCCGTCGTGGTGGACGCCCGCCTTCCCGGCGCCGCCGCGGGGCTCGTACGGCTCCGCCGGCGGTTCCCCGGCATCCCGCGGTTCGCCTACGCCGCGTTCCGCCCCGACGACGCCGATCTCCTCGTGCTATGCGTGCATGACGCCGGAGCCCATCCCATCGTCGAGGGCGTGGAGGACGCGGTCGTCTGGGACCTCATCCTCCCGCGCGGCGCCAGCGCCGCGCGCGGCGCCGCGCTCGCGGGCGCACCGCGCCTCCTGCGACTCGTGGACGACATCCAGCTCCGGGCCTGGGCTGTCGTGGTGCGTGGCGTGGGCGGACCGCTCCGGACCGCGGCGATCGCGCGCGCCCTCGGCGTCTCGCGCGAGCACCTCTCGCGCCAGTTCGGAGCCGGCGGGGCGCCGAACCTGAAACGGGTCATCGACCTCGCCCGCACGGCGACCGCCGCCGACCTGCTCGCGAACCCCGGCTACTCGGTGCGCGCGGTGGCCGGCATCCTCGGCTTCGCGTCGGCGAGCCATCTGGCCAGCGCCGCCCGTCGTATCACCGGCGTCACGGCCCTGCGGCTCCCCGACCTCGGGCCGCGCGGCGTGCTGGCGGCGTTCGTCAGGGGCAGAACGAGGAGCAGGGCCTGAGGCATCTGCCGCGCTCGCATGGCGGGCGGGCGTCGGTCCTCCGGCCACGGCCCTCTTCCCCCGGTCGCGGGAGGGCGAACGGGGGCCGGCAGAAGGTTGCCTCTCAGTCGCATTCGTGATTGATTACGCAAGCTGAGCCCGATCTTGTTTTCACCTTCCCTTCACTAGCCCGCAATGGCCAACGAAACCGCTCTGCGTCCCGGTGAACTGAAGGAGGTCCTGCTGCGCGAGATCGAGGCGGCGGACCTTGGAGTCGTCCACCTCGAGGAAGTCGGCACCGTCCTGGAGGTGAAGGACGGCGTCGCCCGCGTCTACGGTCTCTCCCAGGCGCTCGCGGGCGAGATGCTGGAGTTCCACTCCTCGGCGAGCGGCGAGACGGTGACCGGCCTCGCGCTGAACCTCGAAGAGGACAACATCGGCGCCGTCATCCTCGGCAACTATCTCGACCTGCGGGAGGGCGACGAGGTGCGGCGCACCGGCCGCGTGCTCGAGGTGCCGGTGGGGCAGGCGCTCGTGGGGCGCGTGGTCGACCCGCTGGGCCGTCCGCAGGACGGGCTCGGGCCCATCGCGACGACCTCGACCCGCCTGGTGGAGATGGTCGCCCCCGGCATCGTGGTGCGCCAGCCGGTGAAGGAGCCGCTCCAGACGGGGCTCAAGGCCATCGACTCGATGATCCCGATCGGGCGCGGCCAGCGCGAGCTGATCATCGGCGACCGCGGCACGGGCAAGACGGCCATCGCGATCGACACGATCATCAATCAGAAGGGCGGCGACGTCACCTGCGTGTACGTCGCCATCGGGCAGAAGAAGTCCACGGTGGCGTCCGTGGTCGAGCGGCTGCGGAAGTTCGGCGCGATGGACTACACCATCGTGGTCATCGCGTCCGCGTCCGACCCCGCGCCGCTCCAGTACATCGCGCCGTACTCCGGCTGCGCGATGGCCGAGTACTTCATGTACGAAGAGGGGCGCCACACGCTGTGCGTGTACGACGACCTCTCCAAGCAGGCGGCGGCCTACCGCCAGCTCTCGCTGGTGCTGCGCCGGCCGCCGGGCCGCGAGGCATACCCGGGCGACGTCTTCTATCTGCACTCGCGCCTGCTGGAGCGCGCGGCGAAGATCGCCGAGGACCCGGCGCTCACGCGGTCCGACCCGCGCATCAAGAAGCCGGGGGGCTCGCTCACGGCGCTGCCGATCATCGAGACGCAGGCGGGCGACGTGTCGGCCTACATCCCGACCAACGTCATCTCGATCACCGACGGGCAGATCTTCCTCGACACCGACCTCTTCTACTCCAACGTGCGCCCCGCCATCAACGTCGGCATCTCGGTGAGCCGCGTGGGCGGCAACGCGCAGATCAAGGCGATGAAGCAGGTGGCCGGCCGCCTCCGCCTCGACCTGGCGCAGTTCCGGGACCTCGAGGCGTTCGCGCAGTTCGGCTCCGAGCTCGACGCCGCGACGTTGCGCCAACTCGCGCGCGGCCAGCGGGTCGTCGAAGTGCTGAAACAGCCGCAGTTCGAGCCGATGGATGTGGCGCAGCAGGTCGAGATCATCTTCGCGGTGACGAACGGCCTGCTCGACGACGTCCCGGTCGAGCAGATCAAGGCCTGGGACCGCGGGTTCCAGGAGTACCTGGCGGCCAACCACGCCGAGATCGCGGACGAGATCCGCGTGAAGAAGGTCCTCTCCGACGACCTCTCGGCGCGGCTGCGCAAGGCCATCGAGACGTACAAGGAGCTGTTCCATCTGGATGGAGTCGAACGTCGTTCCAACGCCGGGCTGCGCAAGGCCATCGACGAGCGCAAGGCGCTGAAGCCGTAATGGCGAAGCCCCGGGCCCTCCGCCGGCGGATCCGCTCGGTCGAGAGCACGCGCAAGATCACGCGGACGATGGAGATGGTCTCCACGTCCAAGCTGAAGCGCGCGCAGGACCGGGTGGTCGCGGCGCGCCCGTACGCTCAGGCGCTGCGCGACGTGATCGAGGACCTCCTCTCCCCCGAGCTCGCGGAGCGGTTCCCGCTGATGCGGCGGCCCAAGCCGCCGGAGCACGGCGGCCCGCGGCGGGCGGCGCTGCTGCTGGTCACGTCGAACCGCGGCCTCGCGGGTGCCTTCAACGCCAACCTGATCCGCGCGGCGCGCGGGCGGGAAGCGGAGCTCACGGCGGCGGGCTACGACGCGGACCTGTTCGTCGTCGGCAAGAAGGGCGTCAACTACTTCCGGTTCGTGAAACGTCCGGTGGCGCTGGGCCGGATCGACGTTGGCGACCGCCCGACGGCGCAGCACGCCCTCGAACTGGTCCGGCCGCTCATCGCGGCGTACGAGGCCGGCACGCTCGCCTCGCTCGACATCGTCTTTGCGCACTTCAAGTCGGCGCTGTCCACGCCGCCCCAGGTGCAGCGGGTCCTGCCGGTGGAAGCGGGCGCGACAGAGCGGACCAGCGGACCAGCGGACCAGCGGACGCACCGGGGCGCGGCGGCGGACGGGCGCGCCGAGCCGCCCAAGCCCCGGCGCGCGCCGACGTATCTCATCCGCCCGAGCGCGGACGCGCTCGTCGGCGCGCTCCTCCCGCTCTACGTCCAGAACCAGGTATACAAGGCGCTGGTCGAGACGGCGGCCTCGGAGCACGGGGCGCGGCGCACGGCGATGAAGAACGCGACCGACGCGGCGGGCGATATGCTGGAACTCCTGAAGCGCAGCTACAACCGCGCCCGGCAAGGCCAGATCACGCAGGAGTTGTCGGAGATTGTCGGGGGGGCGGAGGCGTTGAAAGGGTGAGAGGGTGAGAGGTCAGGGGTGAGAGGTGACGCGGCCCCCCATCACCCATCCCCCATCACCCAGCACGTATCACCTATCACTCATCACCTATCACGGTGAACTTTCCAGGCCGTTGGAGCTCGCATGGCAGAGAATTTCGGCAAGGTCGTCCAAATCATCGGTCCCGTCATCGACGTGGAGTTCGCGCCCGAGCAACTGCCGGAGCTGTACACGGCGCTGCGCGTGGACGCGGACTCGGGCGCGGGTGGGCACGTGCGGCTGGTGGCCGAGGTGCAGCAGCACATTGGCCGCAACCAGGTCCGCGCGGTGGCGATGAGCTCGACCGACGGAGTGGTGCGCGGGATGTCCGCGCTGGACACCGGCGGGCCGATCACGGTCCCGGTCGGCGTGCGGGTGCTGGGGCGGATCCTCAACGTGCTGGGCGAGCCGGTGGACGGCGGCCCGGCGATCCCCGCCGACACCGAGCGCTGGCCGATCCACCGCGAGGTGCCGAAGTTCACCGACCTCGAGCCCAAGACCGAGGTGTTCGAGACCGGCATCAAGGTCATCGACCTGATCGCGCCGTTCGTGAAGGGCGGCAAGATCGGGCTGTTCGGCGGCGCCGGCGTGGGCAAGACGGTCGTCATCCAGGAGCTCATCCACAACGTCGCGTCGGGCCACGGCGGCCGCTCGGTGTTCTGCGGCGTCGGCGAGCGCACCCGCGAGGGGAACGACCTCTACCTCGAGATGAAGGAGTCGGGCGTCATCGCCTCCACGGCCCTCATCTTCGGGCAGATGAACGAGCCGCCGGGGGCGCGTCTGCGGGTCGGCCTGGCGGGCCTCACCGTCGCCGAGTATTTCCGCGACGTCGAGGGCCAGGACGTGCTCGTCTTCATCGACAACATCTTCCGCTTCACGCAGGCGGGCTCCGAGGTCTCGGCGCTGCTCGGCCGGATGCCGAGCGCCGTGGGCTACCAGCCGACCCTGGCGACGGAGATGGGCGACCTGCAGGAGCGGATCACCTCGACGAAGCGCGGCTCGATCACCTCGGTGCAGGCCATCTACGTGCCCGCCGACGACCTCACCGACCCCGCGCCGGCGGCGGCGTTCAGCCACCTCGACGCGACGGTCGTGCTCAGCCGCGCGATCTCGGAACTCGGCATCTACCCCGCGGTGGATCCGCTCGACTCCGCGAGCCGCATCCTCGACCCGCAAGTCCTCGGCGAGCGGCACTACAACGTGGCCGTGGCGGTGCAGGGGATCCTGCAGCGCTACAAGGACCTCCAGGACATCATCGCCATCCTCGGGATGGACGAGCTCTCCGAGGACGACAAGCTCATCGTGGCGCGCGCGCGCCGCGTGCAGCGCTTCCTCTCCCAGCCGTTCCAAGTTGCCGAGGCCTTCACCGGACGGGCGGGCAGCTACTGCAAGCTCGAGGACACCATCGAGTCGTTCGAGCGCGTGGTGAAGGGCGAGTTCGACAACCTGCCGGAGCAGGCGTTCTACATGGTCGGCGGCATCGAGGACGTGGTCGAGCAGGCGAAGAAGCTCGAGGCGGCGTGAGGGGCCCGGCGTACCGGCGTACCGGCGTACCAGCGTACCGGCGTACCGGCGTACCAGCGTACCGGGGGGGCGCATGACCGAACAGGTGCAGGCCGGCGCGGCGCACGCGATGCGGGTGGTCGTGGTGACGCCGGAGCGCGCGCTGTACGAGGGCGAGGCGACCTCCGTGGTGGTCCCCGCCTACGACGGCCTCGTCGGCATCCTGCCGCGCCACGCGCCCTTCCTCGCGCTCCTCGGCACCGGCGCGCTGCTGGTGCGTGCGGACGACGGCGAGCACCGGTTCGCTGTGGCGGGCGGGTTCGTGCAGGTGGTGGAGAACGTGGTGCGTGTCGTGGCCGAGCAGGCGGACGCAGCGGCGCCCGCGTGAGCGGCGTCACCGCTTGTCGGCACGGCGCCTGGTCAGCTTGGAGCGTCGGGCCCCATGCTCTTCCGGCGGGCGCCTCGCTATCTTTGGCGCAGTCGGCGCGCGCTGATGGCGCGCGCAACTCATACGGAGGCACGTCATGAAACTCTCGAAGGTGGTCGCGACCGCGGCGCTGCTCACGCTCGTGGCCCACGTCGCCCGAGCGCAGGTCGCAGGGCTCCCCTTCTATCCGACGCCAACGGGGCTGGGCGTGATGGCGTCGGCCGACTACGCCGATCCCCAGGACGCGGGCACGGTGATGGTGCTCAGGGGCGGCGCAGGCTTCGGGCCCTTCGGCGCCACAGCGGTGGCCGGGCGCGCCACGGACCCGGACCGCAATGTCTACGGTGCGACCGTCGCGATGAGGGTCTTCGGCGGCGGCCTCGTCCCGGTGTCGCTCAGCGCCCAGGCGGGCGTCGGCCGGTGGAAGGACGGGACGACGACCGTGACGTATCTGCCGGTGGGCGTCGCGGCGCGCCTGAGCATCCCGCTCTTCCCGCTCAAGCCGTTCGCCGTTGGGTACTACACCCTTGGCAGCAACATCGGTGACAGCGAAGTGCGCGTCACCATCGGCGCGGACTTCAACCTGCTGTTCGGCCTCGGCATGCACGCCGCGTACGACTACGGCGACAGCTACAAGGCGTGGGCTGTCGGGGCCCACTTCAACTTCCGCCTGCCGATCCCGGTCCCGATTCCCTGAGGCGGCGCGGCGGGGCGGGCCCACGGGCCCGCCCCGCCGCCGTCCTCTACCCCGGATGCGTCACCCCACGATGCCCCGTCATCAATCCGCCGCGCTGCGCCGTGCGCTCCTCATCGTGGGGCTCCCGGTTCTGGCCGGGGCCTGCGCCATGACGTTCGACGCCCGCTCCCTTGGTATCCCGGCAGCGATGTCGGCTCCCGTGACGGAGCCGGCCGCGGGCGACACCTTCCGCATCACGCAGACGTCGCTGCACCTCTTCTGGGGCCTCTACCAGGCACGCCCGGTCAGCCTCCAGAACGCGCTCTCCGGGCAGCTCGCAGCGGGCCGCGGCGTCGCCGACCTGCGCATCTCGATTCACCGCCGGTGGTCGGATATCCTGGGCACGGTGCTCTCGGCCGGTCTCATCGTCCCGTCCACGGTGACGTTCGAAGGCGTGGTCACGCAGGCCCGACCTTAGGGCCCGATCCCGCGGCCAGGCCCCATCCGGTGACCCCCGTCGCACAAACCCCGTAATCTGACTCGCTTTCCGGCCGCCGGGTGACCGCTGTCACCGTGCGCGCAGGCCGGGTACAGGCTATTATCGATGCGTCCCCAGGGCCCCGGGTCTGCTCCCGGCGCCTGTCCTGATGGGGTTCACCGCACAATGGAGGAATGCCATGACTGGTAAGATGCGCGTTGGCACAGCGCTGGTGGCTGGCCTGCTGGGCTTCGCGGCGCAGGCCTCGGCGCAAATCCCGGGCATGCCGCTCTTCACGAACCCGCGCTACGGTACGGGGCTCCGGGTACACGTTGACGTCGGCCAGCCCACGGAAGCGGGCACGGCTCTCGGCGATCTGACGGTGGCGCAGGTCGGCGCGAGCCTGGCGATCGGCCCGATCGGCTTCGGCGCGAACGTGGGTTCCAACTTCCGCCGCGCGCAGGAAATCTCGCAGGGCGGATCGTACAACTACTCCGACAACTACACGGGCAGCGCGCTAGCCCAACTCCGCGTGGCGGGCGGCGGGCGCGGCAACCTCTCGCTGTCGGTGTTCGGCGGCGCCAGCGTGGACATCACCGGCTACGAGATCGCCGCCGCGTCGGCCGACATCAAGTACCCGAAGTTCGCCACCTTCCCGGTGGGCGTGGCGGTCGGCCTGCGGATCCCGCTTGGCTTGGGGAGCCTGAACCTGTGGGGCGCACCGCGCTACGTCTTCTCGAAGTACGTGAACTGCCCGGACATCGATCCAACGGGGTTCTCCGGCTTGAGCACGATGTGCGATGACACCGGCCAGGACTTCCGCTGGACCGTGGGAGCCGACCTCCCCATCCTCCGCATCTTCTCGATCCGCGCGGCGTACGACAGCGGCAAGATCGAGGATCAGACGGTGAGCTACTGGGGCATCGGCGCTTCCATCGGCATCGGTGGGATGCGCTAGAGACGTTGGCCGGCGGGAGGCTCCAGGAGGCTGAGCAACAGGCCGACTGAGCGTTCCGCCGCGCCCTGACCGCGATCGACGACCGCCCGTGCTGCCGCTCCCGCGGCGATGCGGGCGGTCTGGTCGTTGAGCCAGTGTCCGAGCGCGGCTGTCAGCGTGGCCTCGTCGGACACGCTCCGGCCGCCGGCGGCGTCGAGCAGGAGGCGCGCGTCGCGGCTCTCCCGCCAGCGGGGACCGAAGAGCACCGGCACGCCGAGCGCGGCCGGTTCGATCACCGAGTGCAGCCCAGAGCGACCGAACCCGCCTCCCACGTAGGCGAACGCGGCCGCCGCATAGAGGTCGGCGAGCACGCCGACGCGGTCCACCAGGCAGACATCCCACCCGGCGCCGGCGGGCGGCGCGCCAGCGGGCGGCGCGCCGCCGGGCAGCCGCGCCTCGAGGTCGGAGAGCGACCGGACGCGCACGCCCGCACGCAGCGCGAGCGGGAGGGATTCGGCCAGGCCGGCTAGGTGGGCCGCGGTCGGTTCGTGCGGCGCGAGAACGAGCCGCAGTCCGGTCCCCTCACCGAGCACGCTTCCCACGGCGGCGAGCAGACGGGTCTCGTCGGCGGGCCACGTCGAGCCCGCGACGAGGATCGGCCGCGGGTCGCCGTCCACCGCGAGAGCGCGCAGGTGCGGGGAGGCGCGGTCCACGGCGGACGCGCGGGCGTGCGCCGCGTCGTGGCGCGTGTCGCCCGTCACGGTGATGCGGTCTTCGCGCACGCCGAGCGCCACGAGCCGCGCGGCGTCGGCATCGTCGATCGCGCCGACCCGATCGAGAGCCGCGTACGCCGGGCCGAGAGCCAAGCGCGCCACGGTCCCGAGGCGTGAGGACGCGGCCGCGAGGTTCGCCGAGACGAGGGCGAGTCGCACGCCGCGGCGCGATGCCTGCCGCACCAGTTCCGGCCACACGTCGGTGGCGCTGAAGCAGAGGAGGTCGGGCCGCAGGGCGTCGAGTGCGCGGCCCGTGTGCCCCGGGGTGTCCGCCGGAATGTAGCCGGCGAACGCCACCGGCAGCGTCGTGGCGAGCCGCTCGGCGGAAGGCGACAGGAACGTGTAGACGAACTGCCAGCCGGGCCGGGCGGCGCGCAGCCGCTCGAGGACAGCCTCGGCCTGCCGTCCCTCGCCCACCGATGCCGCGTGCATCCAGACGAGCGGGCATCCGCGCTCGCGGTGCGCCGCGGCCCATGCGGCCAGCGCGCCGGCGCCGCCGAGGCGGCCGCGCACCGCGCGGGCGAGCTTGGAATCCCCGCGCGCGGCGAGCCCGGCGATGGGGCGGGCGAGCGCCCACACGACGCGGTACCAGGGCGGGGTCATGGCGCGGGAAACGTGGACGGTCGGATGCGGGCGGTCAACTGTGGCAAGTCGTTTCCGCCGCGATGGAGGGCTAGGACCATCGCGAACTTGCCGGAGGCGCCCGTGGTCGCTAGCCTGCGCAGATGAGTGTGAAGGACTACCTCCGCCGCTCGCGAGCGCCGCGCTACAGCCTGGTCTTCGCGCTGCCGCTCCTCCTCCTCTACGAGGTGCTGTCGGCCGCGCTGACCGGCTCAGCCGTGGCCGGGGTGCGCAACGGCGCGGACGTCCTGCTGAAGACGCTGTTCCTGGGCCTTGGCGGGCGCGGCGGGCTCTACCTCTTCGGCGTCCTGCTGGTGGGGGGCGGCTCGTGGCTCGTCTGGCGCGACCGTCGCGCGGCCGGCGAGAAGTACGAGGCGCGCGTCTTCGCGTGGATGGCGCTCGAGAGCGGCGTCTACGCCGCCGTCTTCGGGGGAGTGGTGGGCTGGCTCACCACGCTCGTCCTCTCCGGCCCGGGGGTCCTCTCGGCGGGCGGGGTTGCGGCGCTCGACCTGCCGACGCAACTCGTGATCTCGCTCGGTGCGGGGCTGTACGAGGAACTGGTGTTCCGCGTCCTGCTGGTGGGGTTGTTGCTGCGGCTCTTCCTGGTGCTGCTGCCGGCGGGGAGGAAGACCGGGACGGCGCTCGCCGTGGTCGTCTCCGCCCTCGTCTTCTCCTCTTTCCACTATATCGGACCGCTTGGCGACGCGTTCGCCCTGCCGAGTTTCACGTTCCGGGCCATCGCGGGCGTGGTCTTCAGCGTGCTGTTCGTGGCGCGCGGCTTCGGCATCGCGGCGTGGACGCACGCGCTGTACGATTTGGGGCTGTCGGTCATGCAGGCGGGGAGCTGATCACTTGAGTGCCTGGCAGCGCTCCGATCAGTGTGCAGTGGGCGGTGGTAAGTAGTGGACAGACGCGCAGACGCCCTGCCGACTTCCTGGCGGGATCCTATCTGCTCCAGATCGCGATCACCCCGCAGCGCAGGTTCGACCGCTGGAACTCCGGCGGCACCTCGAAGAGGCTCCGGTAGACCTCGACGGCCCGCACGGTGCGCACGGGGAAGTCCCAGCCGACCGCGTTGGTGGCGGGGAAGCCGTCGAGGAACCACTCGGGGCGGCAGTTCCTCCCGCTGGCCGTCATCATCACGTCGCAGCGCCCGCCGCCGCAGCTGGTGAAGACGCCCGGCACTGTTTGCAGCAGGTCGTTGAGGACGTTGGCCTGGCGCTCCCCGATCATCTCGGGGGTTATGAAATGGCCGATGCCCCTCTGGCGCCGCATCTCGAACCCATCGCCAGAGCGCCAGTTGCGGTCCCGCGGTGCTTCGACGACCAGGGTGTCGAGGGCGAGGTTCTGGGGTGTCATCTCGAAGACCCGATCAACCGTCATCCCGATCGGCAGGACGACCTGCCACCGGCCCATCCGGTAGCCGAGCGCACGCACCTCGAAGGTGACCTCGCCGTTGGGGAGGCTCTGCATCGCGAAGCGGCCGGCCGAGTCCGTACTCACGGCCACCCGCGTGCCGACGAGCAGGATGTGGGCGCCTGCGACGGGTTCCCGGGTCACCTGGTCCAGGATCCGGCCCGCCACCGAGCCGCTCCCGCGGCGCTGGGCGCCGGCGTCCCGTGGAGCCACGAAGCCGATGGCGAGAACGGCGCACACGGTCCAGACACCCGCCGACGGCAGCCTGAGGGCGGGGGGCCAGGCCGGGAAGGCAGTGGCCGCCCGGCGCCCGTCCGGGTGGTGCATCAGTCCGATCATGGGGTCCCGAGTCCATACGCTAGCGGAGTCCGGCCGGTTGCGAAAGAGGGACCGGGTCGAGTGCACCGGGTCGAGTGAATCTTGACAATCCGTGCGCCGGACCGTATTAAGGTTGGCAGGGCCATCCGGACTGCGAACCGGATTGCGCCGTTGTGCTGAATACGTCCGCTGAACTGAGCGAGAGATAGCCGAGGCCGCGCACCAGAGCGCAACCGGGCATCCGCCGGGGCGCTTCCCGTGTCACACGGGCTCTGGGCCGTGGCCCCGATCAGGATGTTGTGTAGAACCCGCAGGCGACCGCGGCGCGCGACTGAAGCGCGGCGGGATGCATATTCTGCGGGGCCCTTTCCTCTCTTGCAGGGGGAGCTTTATGAATCGTTCAACGTTCAGGACCCTGCGGGTCGGCGCGGTGCTCCTGGCCTTGCTTGCCGGTGCGGCAGGCGCGGCTGTGGCGCAGAACGCGGTGATCCGCGGGACGGTGCGCTCCGATCTCGGTGAGCTCATCGAAGGTGCCAGCATCATCATCCCTGAGATGGCACTCCAGACCGCCACCGCGGCGAACGGTCAGTACGTGTTCGTCATCCCGGCGGCCCGGGCGCGCAGTCAGACGGTGATGCTGCGGTACCGGATGATCGGCTTCCGTGCGCACACGCAGACGCTGGTCGTGCGGCCCGGCGAGCAGGTCTTCGACGTGACGCTCCAGACCGACGTCAACCGGCTCGAGGACATCGTCGTGACGGGCGTGATGGAAGGCACCGCCCAGAACCAGACGACGTTCTCGGTCGCCCGGGTGGACCTCTCCAACGTGCAGGTCCCGGCGGTGAACCCGCTGAGCCAGCTCGCGGGCCGGGTGCCCGGCGTGGCCATCAACCAGTCCAGCGGCCGCCCCGGCTCGGCGCCGGACGTCCTCCTGCGCGGCCCGACGTCGATCAACGCGACCGACCGCTCCCAGGAGCCGCTGTACATCGTGGACGGCGTCATCATCTCCGGCGGCCTGCCCTCGATCAACTCGCAGGACATCGAGAACATCGAGGTGGTGAAGGGCGCGGCCGGCGCGTCGCTCTACGGCGCGCGCGCGGCGAACGGCGTCATCAACATCACCACCAAGTCCGGCCGTACCTCGGCGGAAGGGATGACCTTCCGGTTCCGCAGCGAAGCGGGCGCCAGCGACATCGAGAACGAGATCCTGCTGGCCCGGCAGCACACGCTGATGCTGAGCCCGGACGCCCAGCGGTTCTGCACGCGCGACACCGCGCAGCCGCTGTGCGCGCGGTCGGTGGACTGGGTGGCGGAGACGAACCGGGTGAACAACTACCCGGGCAACTGGGCGGATCTCCCGGTGACCTTCGCCTTCGACCCCGGCTCCGGGACCTCTGGCGCCGCGCTGCGCCAGGTCTTCATGTCGAGCCTGTGGCCGGTGCCGACGTACAACGCGGTCCGCCAACTGACGACGAACCAGCCGTTCATCAACAACAACATCGACGTGACGGGCCGGATGGGCGGCACGCAGTATTTCGCCAGCGGGTCGCAGCTGAGGCAGGCGGGTTCCATCTGGGGGTTTGACGGCTTCAACCGCTACACCGCGCGCCTCAACGTGGACCAGCGGATCGGCGCGAACGTGCAACTGTCGCTCCGCACCTTCTACAGCCGCGGCTATGTTGATGGCGCCTCGCTGGGCAATAACATGTTCTTCCGTCTGACCCGGCAGTCGGCGCCGTCGAACCTCCTGGCCCGTGACACCTTTGGTGTTGCCGCCGGTGGTCCCGGCCGGCTCTATGCCCGGTCGAACATCATGAACGGGGGCGACCAGAACCAGAACCCGTTGATGTACACGACCGGCAACGGGGTCACGGACAACGAGACCAGCGACCGCTTCATCGGCGGCGGCACCCTGCGCTGGCAGCTCGCGTCGTGGGCGGACTTCGAGACGAACTTCTCCTACGACAGCCGGTCGAGCTTCTGGAACTATCAGGAGCCGAAGAACTTCCGCATCCAGAGCATCAACTGGGTGGGGAACGACGCGGGCTTTTACCGTACCAACGCGCAAGGCGGGGATTCGTACAACGCCAGCTTCAACCTCACGTTGCGGCACAACCTGCTGCGGGACCTCGGGGCGCGGTGGACGTTCCGCTACCTGTTCGAGCGGCAGGATACGCGCTACCGCAACATGTCGGGCTACCCGCTGGCCGTCGTGAACATCTTAGTGGCCGCCAACGCAAAGCTGAACCAGAACATCTCATCGACCTTCACCTCTCAGCGCCTCATCGGGATGTTCGCCGGCCTGAACCTCGACTACAAGCAGAAGCTGATCGGGGACTTCCTCCTCCGCCGCGACGGCTCCTCGCTGTTCGGCGTCGACAACCGGTGGGCGGTGTTCGGCCGCGGGTCGCTGGCCTACCGTCCCTCGCAGGAATCGTGGTGGCCGTGGCGGGACTTCCTGAACGAGTTCAAACTGCGGGCCTCGTACGGCACCGCCGGCGGGCGTCCCAGCTTCGCGGCGCAGTACGAGACGTACAGCATCGGCGCGGGCGGCGCTCTGTCGCCCGGTCAGCTCGGCAACTCTCAGTTGAGGCCCGAGTCCAACACCGAGAGGGAATTCGGCGCGGACATCGAGCTGTTCCGGCGGGTCGGCGTCACGCTGACCTACTCGCACTCCGACACCAGGGACCAGATCCTGCTGGTGAACATCCCGGCGGCGACGGGCTTCGGGTCGCAGTGGAAGAATGCCGGCACGCTCACCAACAAGACCTGGGAGCTGTCGGTCAACGTGCCGGTGGTGCGCACCCGTGACCTGAGCTGGTCGTGGCGCTTCAATTACGACCGCACCCGCACAGTCATCACCGAGCTCAACGTGCCGCCGTTCCGCATCGGGACGGGCCAGCAGGGCGCGACGGATATCATCAACATCGCCGAGGGCGAGCGGTACGGGACGATGTACGGCCGCTACTTGCTGCGTGGCATTGAGGATTGCGCCAAGCTGTTCCCCGCGACGTTCCAGGCGTCCTGTGGCGGCGAGGGTGCCCAGTTCCAGGTGAACAGCGACGGCTGGCTCGTCTGGACCGGCGGTTACGGCCTCGGCCAAGGCCTCACCGATAACCTGTGGATGACACAGCTGCCCGCGGCCTCCTCGCCGTGGGGCGTCGCCCTCAACTGGGGCATGCCGATCACGCTGCGCGATTCGATCACCAAGTCGGCCGCCGCGGTGCCGCTCGGCACCGGGCTCCCGGACTGGCGGTTCTCGATCTCCCAGACGCTGCAGTACCGGCGCCTGACGGTGTACGCGCTCCTCGAGGGCGTGATGGGCCGCTCGGTCTGGAACGAGGGCCGGCACTGGTCGTACCTCGACTTCATCAACCGCGATATGGATATGCGGGGCGTCTCGCCCGAGGTCGCGAAGCCGATCGGGTACTACTACCGCGCTTCGCCGCCGGACCACGCATCGGGCATCAACGGCTACTACCAGATACTGGCGCCGAACAACGCGACGATGGAGGACGGGACGTTCGCGAAGCTGCGTGAACTCTCCGTTACCTACCACCTCGGCCAGGTGGGCGGCGTCGGGAACTGGGACGTGAGCGTCATCGGCCGCAACGTCTTCACTCTCACGAAGTACAAGGGTTTCGATCCCGAGACCGGCATTGGCGGTGGCACGGCCAATTCGGGCCTGATCAACGCGGTTGACGCGTACGCGTTCCCGACGATGCGAACGTTCACGTTCGCGTTGTCCACGAGCTTCTAGACGGATTCGGATCCCGCCCGGGCGGCCCGCAAGGCGCCGCCCTGGGAGGATCCACACGGACGGAGGAAGACGATGCACAAGCTCAGCCGTGCGCTGTCGGGGGTGCTCGTGGCGGTCGTGCTCGCCGCGTGCAGCGACCCCTTGACAGTCGAAAACATCAATAACCCGGATCGACTCCGGGTGCTCGCCAGTCCGACGGACCTCGAGGAACTGACCGCCGGGGCCTTCCGGACGATGCACCAGGCCACTCTCGGCGGTTCCGACGACAACATCCCGAACCAAGCCCGGGTGATGGCGTTCGAGAACTCGTCCAGCCTCGCAAACTTCGGGCTGTCGGCGCGCGGCGCCATTCCGCGCTCGTTCATCGACAACGCCCGCGGCAACCAGGTGGGCGCCGGCAACCTCAAGGACTTCAACGGCCTGTCGCGGGCTGGGCGCTCCGCGGCGGACGGTCTCAACCGCTTGAGCGTCGGCCTCATGACGCTGGGCTCCTTGAAGCAGGACGCGCGGCTCAAGGCCTTCGCGTGGTTCACCCTGGGGATGTCCCTGGGGCGCCTCGCGCTCGTCTACGACTCCTCGACGATCATCAATCCCTACGATGACCTGATCTTCATCCCGCCGCTCTCGCATTACTCGGCCGTGATGGTGGCGGCGCTCAATGCCATGGATTCGGCGCTCGCCTGGACGACGACGGCGGCGGCGACCGCGACCACCGGGGCGAACGGCTTCCCGCTCCCGGTCGGCTGGATCAACGGTAACGCCCTCACCGCGACGCAGTTCACCCAGCTGATCCGCTCGTACAAGGCGCAGTTCCGGGCCGACGTCGCCCGGACGCCCGCGGCCCGCGCCGCGGTGGATTGGACCGCAGTCAAGAACGACGCCGCCAACGGCATCACGGCGGATATCGTCGTCACGACGGCGACATCGCCTGCGTGGTCCTACGCGATGGGCCAGATCTATCTGTACGCGCAATGGGGTCAGGCTTCCACGTTCATCATCGGGATGGCGGACACGTCGGGCGCGTACGATTCCTGGCTGGCCGCACCGAACGCGAACAAGGTGCCGTTCCCGGTCGTCACGGCCGACCGCCGCTTCCCGCGGGGTCTGGACCGTGCGACGCAGTCGAATTTGACCAACTCTCCGGCGGTCCCGCGCGACACCATCCAGTACTTCCGGAACCGGTCGGGCGGTGACGCGCCGTCGGACGTCTATGGCCAGTCGCAGTACGACTTCTACCGGTATCAGGCGTGGTACAACGTTTCGCGCATGGGAGCCAATGGCCCGGCGATGTTGTCGAGGAACCAGATCGACATGCTGCAGGCCGAGGCACTCATCCGCACGAGCGACTTCGCGGGCGCGATGGTGCTGATCAATCGGTACCGCACGCGGGCGGGCCTGCCGGCTCTGGTGGGCATCACCGCCCTTGGCCAGCCTGTCCCTGGCAGCGCCAACGGGTGCGTGCCGCGCGTCCCGAAGGGTCCGGCGTTCGCTTCCGCCGCCTGCGGCGACATCTGGGAGGCGATGAAGTGGGAGTTCCGGATGGAGAATATGTACGTCGGGTACGCGGCTTGGTACTTCCCCTCACGTGGTTGGGGCGACCTCCCCGAGGGCACGGCGCTCAACTGGCCGGTGCCGTGGCAGGAGATGGACACGCGCCTCTTGCCGTTCTACAACCTTGGCGGCATCGGCGGCCCGGACGGCGCGGTCGGCAAGGGAACGTACGGTCTCTAGGCGGAGATGAGACGGATGCCGCTCGGGCTGATGATGCTTCCGCTCCTCGCGGGCTGCTACACGATGCAGCCGCTCGTGGGGAGCCGGCCCGAGCCGGCACCCGGCACACGGCTCGTCATCGAACTCACCGATGCGGGCCGGGTCGCGATGGCGAACCAGATGGGACCCGACGTGGCCCGGTTCGAGAGCCGGTTGGTCCGGCAGACGGATTCCGCGTACGTCCTGAGCGTCTCGTTGGTGGTCGGTGCGTGGGGCGCACAGACGCGGTGGAACGGTGAGCAGGTGGCGCTCCGCACGGACTATGTGCGGACGATCGGTGAACGGCGTTTTTCGGCGGGGCGGACGACGTTGGCTGTGGCGGGGGCTACCGCGAGTGCTATGGCATTCGCGCTCACGCGCAGCCTGTTGGGCGGGGGGATCTCCACCGACCCGAACGACCGGCCCACACCGCCGAACGGCTACTGAGACACGGTGGCTCCAACCCTTGACTGTGAGCCTGCAATGACCTTGTATCGCGTAAGTCTGGCGTGCATCCTGGGCGTGGCGTTGGCGGCGTGTAGCGAAGTCAAGCAGGGGGTCCTCGAACCCTCGCCAGCACGTGCCGCCCTGCGCTACGTCAACCTCGTTCCTGACACCGGCGCCGTCGATTTCCGCATCATCGACATCATCGGCGACGCTCCGGTGGCCGGCGCGGCGACCTTCCGTACGGGCGGCCAGCCGTACGGCGTCGCCACCAACTTCCTCCCGCCGCACTTCCCGGTGCTGGCCGGGACGCGGCACATCCGCGTCTTCCCGAGCAGCATGGACCCCGCGGTGTCGTCGCGGATACTGCTCGACACGACGTTCACCTTCAACGAGAACGTCTACTACACCTTCTATCTGTACCGTGGCACCACCGGTTCCCCGCCGAAGATGCAGGCGCTGATCACGGTGGACGACCAGACTGCTCCGGCGGGTGTGGCGTTCCGGGTGATCAACCTTAGTGGAACGGCCGCCGACGTGGACATCGTCGCGCGCAACGCCACGGTGCCGCTTACCGCCACCACCGCGACGTTCCCCAGTGTGGCGGCGACCGGGGTGCCCACGGCCTACAACACCAGCCTGGCCGTCAGCACGTCGTACCGGGGCTTGCTCTCCACTCCGGGGGCGCGCAGCACCTTCCTGGTATCGACCTACGCGCCGGAGGGCGCTGTCGGCACTGCAACGGTGAACCCCGTCGCGGGTACGGCAGTCGCGGGCACCGCGATCTCGGCGGTCATCGTGCCGGCGTCGGTCACCGGCAGCGGCGCGCCCGTGACCGGCAACCCGACTTTGCGGACCGCCAATCAGGTCACGCGCTCGAGGGATTCGGTCCTCGTCCAGACCGGCTACACCGTCACGACCAAGAACCGCATCTTGCGTGTCGGGATTGATACGGGGCGAACTCTTGACACGACCTACGCCCTCAGGGTTCCCCTTGGCTCGGGAATCGATACGATCATCAAGTTCCGGCGGATCGCGGACTTGGCGGCGACGGCTGTCGGCGTCACGCACGGTTTTGCGGTTGGCGACCAGGCCAACGTGGCCGGCGCGACGCAGCCGGAGTACAACGGGTGGCACTACGTGATGCAGCTGGCGGATTCGACGACCTGTCTCCCCGCCGACACCGTTGCGGACGTGCGGAGGAGTTGTGCCGCGCTCGCCGCGGACACGTTGCGAGTGCTCCGCGCAGACACGACGCCGCCATTGGCGCGCTTCTACACCAGTACGGTCCGCTCCAGGTTCCGGTATCGGATTGGCGTGCAGACGCCGGCCAGCCCCGCTACGGGAACGGTGACGTACCGGGCATACCCGGCAGCGAGCCAGCCCCAGCCTGGCCTGTCCAACTACACGATTCCGTGGATCATCTATTTGATCGACAGGAAGCCGGCGCTCTCGGCGCCCTGACGCGGCCGTAGCACGGTAGGGCGGTAAGCGAAGCGGCCGGTCCCTCTTGGGGCCGGCCGCTCGTGTTCCCTGGCCTCTCTTCGTCGCCGTGCGCCTGTGTGGTGCGGCGCCGCGCTACCGCGGCGCCGGCGTCTTGAGGCGCACGATGGAATCGAGGACCGCGCGGAAGACCTCGACCGGCTGCGCGCCGGTCAGCAGGCCGCCCTCGATGTAGAAAGACGGGGTGGAACGCGCACCCGAGCGCGCCGCGCCCTCCGCGTCCGACCGCACCAGCGCACGCGTGGCGCCCTCGCGCAGGCACGTCGCGAGGGAGTCGCGATTCGCGCCGGCGGAGTCGCCGAGCGAGAGGAAGTAGCTCCCCGGCTCTCTGAGGCCCGCCCAACGGCGCTGGTTCCGGAACAGCAGGTCGTGGAGCTGCCAGAACTTGCCCTGCCGTGCCCCGCACATCGCCAACTCGGCGGCGGGAACGGCGTTCTCGTGATACGGGAGCGGCAGGTTCACCCAGACGAAGCGCACCTTGCCGGTCTGTACGTACTCCCGGTCGAGCACCGGCATCGTCTGCGTGGCGAAGTCGGCGCAGAACGGGCATTGGAAGTCGGACATCTCGTAGACCGTGACAGGCGCCGTGGGG
>Ga0315287_10000012_pt1 | contig 173939 bp, 163 predicted proteins | sample YL17G11_0_MG_FD_205037 | JGI IMG/M metagenome (GOLD analysis project Ga0315287, IMG submission 205037) | Sediment microbial communities from Yellowstone Lake, YNP, Wyoming, USA - YL17G11_0 | ecosystem: Environmental > Aquatic > Freshwater > Lake > Sediment | place: USA: Wyoming | collected... | reverse complement strand
GGACAGCGTCGTGGTAAGCGTGGCTGATGACGACACGGCCGCCGTGCTGGTCAGCCCGACCACCCTGAGTCTCACCGAGGGCGCCTCGGGTCCGTACGCGGTGTCCCTTCTGGCCGGGCCGACCGCACCGGTCACCATCACGGTGACTCCGGCGGCGGGTCTGACGACCGACAAGAGTACCCTGATCTTCACGAGCGGAAACTGGGGCTCGGCCCAGACAGTCACCGTCACGGCGACTCCCGACACGGTGTACACGGGTCCCCGGACGCTCGCGGTCACCCACGCCGCCAGTGGTGACAACTATGGCAGTGTGTCCGTGGCCAGCGTCGTGGTAAGCGTGGCCGATGACGAGCTCGCTCCGGTCGTCGTCGAAGAAGAAGACGACTGCTGCAGCCCGCCCAGCCTCAGGGGGCCGTGGCTCCTCTCTCGCGACCTGGTGAACCACTGGTCCTGCGAGGAGGCCACTCTCGCCCTGAACCTGGGCATCATCCCCGGCAACAGCAAGGGGCTCTGGGTTCCGAGCGGACTGGTTACCCGGGCCGAGTTCATCACCTGGCTCAACCGGGCGGCCGGCTTCCCCTGGGAGAACGCCCAGGTGACGTTCAAGGACGTGAAGCCGTCAGCCGCGTTCTACCGTGACGTCCAGACGGCTGTTGCCGTCGGGACGGCCCTGGGCGACCCGGACGGCAATTTCCGGCCCGGAGAGCCCATCACGAGGGAAGAGGCCGGGGCCATGGTGGCCAAGGCTCTCGTCCACTGCGGCCGCTCCCCGGTCGAGAGCGACCTCATGGCCAGGCTCCTCCTCGAGGCCTTCCGCGATGGCAAGGATGTGTCGCGGGTTTTCCTTCGGGACGTAGCCCTGGTCGTGTACCACGACATCATGCTCGGGCACACGCCGAAGACCCTCGCTCCCAAGGCGGAGCTCACCCGGGCCGAGGCCGCGGAGATGTTGGTCCGCTTCTGGCGGCTGATCCGGATGCGGTAGGCACGAGCGGTAACACGCGGGGCGGCGGGCTCATAAGCCCGCCGCCCCGTTCGCTTTTCCGCCAGCCGCCCGTTTGGTTTGACACCCCGCCTGAGCAGGCGATATAATCCTTTTGCCTTTCAGAGTCCCGAGCGAGCGAACGGAGGTCGGCCCGGCGGCCGGCCTGGTCGCCGGGGCCTAGGACGGTTTCTGTTTTTCTCGGAGCACGTTTCTCGTGCGCACTCAGCGAGGGTCACCGGCGGGGCCGCGACGGGCGGGCAGCCGGTGGCCCTTTGTCTTAGGAGAGACAACGGGGGTGCCCTCTTTGTCGAAGGTTCTGAACGGAAGGCCGGCCGTCATCTGCGATGGGCTGCGCAAAACCTTCTACGTGAAGGACGAGACCCTCGCCCACTTGCCGGAGTTCCGCGGCCTCGCCGGCCGCCTGAAGTACGCCCGGACCAAGCCGATCCCGGTCCAGGCGGTCAACAACGTCAGTTTCGAGGTCGCCCAGGGGGAGATCTTCGGCATCCTGGGGCCCAACGGGTCGGGTAAGTCGACCCTCATCCGCCTCATCGCCACCCTGCTCCTGCCTGACGCCGGGACGGCGACGGTCTTCGGCAACGACGTGGTGGCCGACCAGCTCGCCGTGAGGCGGCTCATCAACCGCGTCTCGGTCGAGGCCTCGTTCTTCAAGAAGCTTTCGTCCCTGGAGAACCTGCGCTACGCCGCTCGCCTCTACGGCCTCGAGCCGCGGGAGGCTACGGCGCGCGCCCTGGACATCCTGGAGCGTCTCGGTTTCGACCGCTGGAAAGCCTATGGCTCTCTGGAGAACCTCTCCCGCGGCATGCAGCAGAAGGTGGCCGTGGCCCGGGCCCTGTTCACTTCGCCCGTGCTGCTCCTGATGGACGAGCCGACGACAGGACTCGACCCGCGGTCCAAGCGCGAGGTCCAGGACTTCGTGCTCGAGGTCCGCAAGGCCCACGACACCACGGTCCTCCTGACCAGCCACGACATGACCGAGGCCGACCGGCTCTGCGACCGCGTGGCCTTCATCGAGGAGGGGCGGTTCGTCGCCGTTGGCCGTCCGGAAGAACTCAAGCAGCGCTACAGCCATCTCCGGCCGGGAGGCCAGGTGACCCTGGAGGACATCTTCCTCGAGGTCACCGGGAAGCACTGGCCGGGGGAGGAGGACGAATAATGCCAGCACCGACTGCCGGCGGGCGCAAGCCCGGCGGTCCGGCCGCCCCGGGCGACGCGACCGCGGCCTCAACCGACCGGGCCATCGCCGGGGCCGTCGCCGACGCCCGGAAGCCGATGTCCTTCCGGGCCGAGCTCGCGGCCACTCTCGGTTTCATCGAGAGGAACTTCTACCTGGTGAAGAGGTACTTCGGGTGGGAGTTGGTCTTCCTCTTCTACAACATCGTCAACACCCTGACCATCGCCCTCATCGCCACGGCCATGCCCGGGGACAAGGGGCGCATGGTTCTCTTCCTTGTCGTCGGGGCCCTCCTCTGGGGCTACCTCTCGGTCATCTTCCACGATGTCTCCGAATCGGTGGCCTGGGAGCGCTGGGAGGGGACCATCGAGTACACCTTCATGGCCCCCATCCACCGGGCGACGCACCTGTTCGGCATGTGCATCTACGCCGTCATCTACGGGGTCATCCGATCGAGCGTGGTCCTTGGGGCCGTGACCTTGTTCTTCAGCCTCGACTTGGCGGGGGCCAACCTCCTCGGGGCTCTCACCGTCCTCATGGTCGCCAGCTTCGCCTTCATCGGTCTCGGCCTGATGGCCGCCGTCTTCCCGCTCCTCTCAACGGAGCGGGGCGCCCAGGCCACGCACGTCATGGAGGCCTTCCTCCTCCTCGTGTCCGGCGCCTACTACGCCGTCTCGGCTCTGCCGGCGTGGCTGCAACCACTCTCGGTCATCTCGCCGGCGACGTACGCGCTCCGGGCCATCCGGGCGGCCCTGCTCGACGGGGCCACCCTCGGCCAACTGCTGCCGGACATCGGCATCCTGGCCATCACCGGGGTCGTCCTCATCCCGCTAGGCCTGGCTGTCTTCCAGGCCGGCGAGCGCTACGCCATGCGAACCGGGAAGCTGAAGCGGAGCGGTTAGGGGAGCCGGCTTCTCCTCGGCCGGACTAGGCGCTCCTAGATGAAGGGCACCTTGAACCACCCCAGGCTGAGGCCCAGGAGCCAGTAGCCGATGGCCACGGGGGCGAGGATGGCCGCCGCCGCGACGATGCGCCGGAAATCGAGGCCGCCGACGACCCTCAGCGTGAGGTAGAGGAGGAGGGCCTTCCAGAGGAAGGCCGCCACGCTGAAGGCCAGGAAGACCACCTGGACCACGACCGGCCCGGCCACGCCGCCCACCGCCGACGGGTCGAGAAACCCCGACGGGACGAACAGGACGTGGAAGAGGGTCAGCCCGACGAACCACGCCGCCGTGGGAACGTAGCTCCCGGCCCAGGCCGTCAGGAACGCTTCGAACGTGGCCTGGCTGCCAAGCGCCCGCCCGACAAGCCAGATGACCGCGCTCGCCGCGAGGTAGACGCCGAAGACGCCGACCGGTCCCCAGAGGACGAACCCGGCCGCCGCCCGGGCTGGCCCGCTGCCCGCTGCGATCGCGACCGCCGCCGAGGCCCCCGCGGCGACCAAGGCCAGGCCGCCGATGAAGACGACGGCGCCCCGCGGCGACGGGACGCGCGCGATCTTCTCGTAGGTCTCCACCGGTCGCCGCGTCACGCCGGCGACCAGCCGCCAGGTTTCCCGCAGCGCCGCGCGCAGCCAGTCCGTCACGCCGAACCTTCCCGTCCAGCTGGCCCCGGTCCGGAGGAGCTTCCCGGCCCGGGCCGCGACGGCCTCGTCGCCGGGCTCCATCGGCCCGCGAAGACGGCGTCCCAATCCACCCTGGCCGTGGTCTGCATGAGGACGAACAGGGTCAGGACCGCGCCGACGGTCACCGTCAGGCCGGTGAAGCCCTTGAGGAAGTGGGTGTAGGAGAAGAGGACCAGGTAGAGGAGTTGGGCCAGGCCCGCCTCGACGAAGGCGAACCGGTTGCCGGTGATCAGGCGGAGGTAGGAAACGACCAGGGCCATCGACACGACGGCAGCCACGCCGAAGGCGACGTTCACCTCCAGGTGGTCGAGCAGGTAAGCGAAGAGCAGGTGGAACGAGAAGAAGGCCGCGGCCAGGAAGAAGTAGTGCATGGGGTGGAGGTTGACGCCGCGGAGCACCCCGAGGATGAAGATGACGAAGAAGAAGAACAGGAGCGAGATGGGGGCGAAGAAGATGATTTTCGCGGCCAGCGGCCCCGGGTTCAGCCGATGAGGCATCTCCACGCCGACCTGGAAGCCGGAGATGAGGTTGTCGTGGCGCCAGGTGAGGCGCCAGCCGGCGGCCGTCTCCTCCTTGCTGGTCGGCGAGACGGTTCGTGCCGGGAAATCGATGTCCTTGAAGTCGGTCTCCACCGTGAGCCCGAAATCGCGGACTTGGGTCACGTCGGGGCCGAAGGCGTAGGTCCAGGTGTCCATGCCGCGCGACCGGTAGGCGACGGCGAAGGCGACCCGCTCACCGGGGGCGAGCGCCAGCGAGGTCTCCAGACCGCCGTCGGTCGTGGTCCGGGCCGCCGCCTCCCGCCCGTTCACCGTGAGGGAGAAGGCATCGTAGATGGCTTCCCCGGCCGGGAAGCGGAAGGTGATGATAAACTCGCGCGTCGCGGCGAAGGGGTTGACGACCGTCCACTCCCCGCCGAAGTCCACGCCGTAGGTGGAGAACCAGAGAAGGCCCTTGCGGCGGTAGTCTAGGTTGAGCGCCGCCCGGATCTCGCTGGAGGCCAGGTCGACGGGCACAGGGACCAGGATGGCCTCGCCGGACGGAGTCTCGCCCCGCGGGACCGCGGCGGAGACTCCCGGCGCCATCTGGGCTTGCGGCCTTCCCCACAGCTCGATGACGGCGCCCTCAAGCTCCGAGGACGAACTCCGGGTCCGCAATTCGGTGACGGCGCCCAGGGCCATCCAGGCCGCGCTCGAAGCCATGAAGATCAGGATCACCGCGATGATGCGCTTGACCATCGGCTCCAGTCTCCCCTCGATATTCCGCTTGCGCGCGCGGCGCCCATCCCGGTCTCTGGACCGCCTACCCTGGCCCGCGAAGGAACGACCCGAGCCAGGACAGCCCGGTTCGCCCGAAGCTCAGGTAGAGGGCGGTCGCCGCACCGGCGCCGAAGGCCGCCGCGGCCCGTAGCGGGTCCTCGGCGAGGCGGGACCGGATGGCCGCGTAGAGCCCCGTGTTCTCCGGCCAGCGGTTCCGGGGCCGGAGGGCCGCCAGGCAGAGGGCTACCGTCTCGGCCACGGCGCGGGTCGTTTTGGCCTCCGCCGCCCCGGACCCGGCCTCCGCCGCCCCGGACCCGGCCTCAACCGACCGCGCCCGAGCTTTGAGGATGCGGCCCAGATTCGCTTCGAGCCACTCCACGATGGTCACTTCCGCCGGCCTCCCTTGCCCTTGCCCGCCTCGGCCAAGGCTGTCAGGCGTCTTCTTAGGTTGGAGCGCCCGCGGGAGAGCAGCGACTCCACGGCTTTCTCGCTCCGCCCCAACTCGGCCGCGATCTCCGCCACCGAGTGGTCCTCAAGATATTTCAAAAGCACCGCCTCGCGCTGGTTGCCCGGCAGGAGCCAGAGGGCCGAGTGCACCGCCGCGGCGAGTTCCGACCGCTCGGCGAGCTCGTCCGGCAACGGCCCGGTGTCGATGAGGGCCAGCCCCTCGGCGGTGAGGCCGTCGAGGCTCGCCGGCTGCCGGACGGCCCGACGGTAGTGGTCGGCCGTCTTCCGCCGGGCGATGGCGCACAGCCAGGTCAGGAGACTGCTCTCACCCCGGAAGAACTGGGCCGACCGCAGCGCGGCCAGGATTGTCTCCTGGGCCACCTCGAGAGCCGCTTCGCCATCAAGACCCGACCGACGGCGCAAGGACGTGCGGACCTGCGGCAGGTACTCTTCGCAGAGGGTCCAGGCCGCCTCCGGGTCGCCGGCGGCGATGGCCGCCGCCAGACGCCGCTCGGCCCTGGGGTCGGGGCTCGTCATGTGGGCCTCCCAGGTCTTCGCTACTGATGGTCGCGCCGCGTCCGGAAATCCTTCGCCGCGTTCGGGAGTAGGGTGCGGCCGGGCGCTACAATTCCTGGCGCCCGAGGGACCAGCCGGCGGCCGCGACGAGGAGGAAAGAGACGACCAGACTCACGGCGATGGTCTCGCCGGCGTCGCCGAGAGAGGCGTTCGCCGCGAACATGCGCCCGGTGAGGCCGACGAGACCGCCCGGCGTCCAGCGGGCGAGGACCGGGCTCAGCGAAGGCAGGATGCCGGCCGTCACGAACCCGGCCAAAGCCACTCCGGCGGCCGCCACCTGGCTACGCATGACGGTGCTCGCCCAGACCGTCAGGGCGACGATGAACACGACGTAAACCGCGAACACCGTGGCGGCCCTGAGCGACGCGGCCACGGGCACGCCCGGGAAGAGCTGGATGGTGTAGTAGAGGGCCGCGACGTACCCGAGGGCCGTGCCGAACACGACGACGAGGACTCCGGCGAGGAACTTGGCCACCACGACGGATACCCGCGCGACCGGCTTGGTGACCACGAGCAGGACCGTTCCGCGGGTCTTCTCGTCGGCCACGGCGCCCATGGTCGTCAGGATGACGGCAAGGATGCCGACTTGGGTGAGGTTCTTGAAGAACTGGGCGAACGCGTCCACGGCCGTCTGCGGCGGGATGAGGATTTCTATGCCGCCGGCGCTGCCGCCGAACGACTTCAGCAGTTCCGGCATCAGCTTGGTCAGGAGGGGGCTCGTGAGCCCGAAGAACAGGAACAGGCCTGGGATGACGTAGATGCGCGACGTCCGGAGAATCTCCCGGATCTCCTTGCCGAGCAGGGTGGAGAGACCGCTCACGCTTCCCCCACCACCTTCACGAAGACGTCCTCCAGCGTGGGCTCAGACACCTCGAACCGGGCGAGCGCCAGGCCTCGCTGGGCGATGAGACCTGGGATGGCCACCTTGCCCGCCTCGGCGTCGGAGACCAGGATGCGCAGTTCATCGCCGGCCAACTCCACCTTCTCCACCCAGTCCAGCCCCCTGAGGGCGGCAGCGAACTCGGTCGTCCCCGCCTCCAGGCGGAGCCGGAAGGCCGGGCGCGAGTACCTGGCCTTCAGCCCGGCGATGGTCTCCTCGGCCACGAGGTGGCCGTGGTCGAGGATGGCTACGCGGTCGCAGACCCGCTCGACGTCGGCGAGGATGTGGGTCGAGAAGAAGACGGTGGTCGTGACCCTGAGGGCCTTGATGGCCTCGAGGACCTCGCGCCGGCCGAGGGGGTCGAGCGCCGAAGTCGGCTCATCCAGGATGAGGAGGTCCGGTTGATTGATGAGGGCCTGGGCCAGCCCGAGCCGCTGCTTCATGCCGCGGGAAAACCCGCTGATGCGTGTCTTGACGCCGGCGAGGCCGGTGAACTCCAGGAGTTCGGCGGTGCGGCGCCGGATGGCCTGGCGTTCCATACCGAACAGCCGACCGGCGAACTCGAGATACTCGCCGGCCTTCATCCAGCCGTAAAAGGCGGGAACGTCCGGGAGGAAACCGATCCGGCGCCGGGCCGCGCTGGCCGGGCCGGCGGGTTCCCCGAGGAGGAAGGCCTCGCCCGAACTCGGCCTCGCCAGGCCGAGGAGCATCCGGATCGTGGTCGTCTTGCCGGCTCCGTTGGGGCCAAGGAAACCGAAGACCGACCCTGACGGCACCCGGAGGTCGAGGGACGTGACGGCGTCAACGCCCTGGAAGCGCTTGCCGAGGCCGCGCGTCTCGACGGCCAGGGCCAAGTCGCGGCCTGGGACGTCACCCGTTGTCAGAGGTCTCACTCCCTCTTCCGGCCGAAGGCGAAGTAGATGAGGGGGCCAAAGGTGCCGATGAAAACGATGACCAGACCCCAGAGCAACTTGCTGCCGCCGGTCACCTCCTCGGCCCGGCGCGGCGTGAGGTCGCGCAGCGCGAAAAACAGGGGGACGAGCCAGAGGACAACGATGGGGAAGAGGAGCGCCAGATTCTGACGGACCAAGTCCACTATTCCCACCTCCGCCCTACTTTACCACAGGCCCAGGGCCGCCGGGCGGGCTACGGGTCGGCCCTCTCCCGCGCCAACTCCAGGATGCGGGCCTCCACCTGCAGGCGCCGCTCCTCCAGGCGGGCGAAGTCCATGTTCGGGACGTAGTACGTCTCCATCTCATCGTGCGTCTTCTTGGCCTTGCCGATGAACCACACCGCCTGGTCGAAGGCCTGGCGGTACATCTCCCGGGCCCTGGTCCGCTCCCCGACGTAGGCCTCCTGGATGCCCGTGTCCACATACTGCATCGTGTCGATGGTGACGTCGCCGTCGCGCCTCGGGAAGAAGTGCGGCTCGACCTCGTTGATGACCGCCACGCTCAGGGCCGGCACGATGACGTGGTCGACCTTCTTCGGGTCGAGAGCGCAGTGGAAGGCCTCGACGTCGAAGCCCCGCATGACCGCGGCGTCTAGGACCCGGCTGACGAGGGTGTTCTTCTCCGTCCCGTCGTCGCCGGCGATGACGAAGCGCCGGTCGAGAGGGTCCATGATCGTCGTGAGGTGGCTGACGGGGCCGTCGGGCGTGATGGCCGTGGCGAAGAGATGACGCTCGCGGGGTGTGCGGGCCTGCGGCTCGGACAGCCCGAATACGGCGTGGATGAGGTCCATGGCCACGCGGTGGAGGCCCCCGCGGTCCAGGGCGCCCGTGTCCTGGTAGTAGCTCTCGACCTCCTCCAGGAAGATGCGAGCCGCCGCGAGGTAGGCGTGGGCGCGACGGAAGAGGCGACCCACCTCGCGGTTGAGGGCCAGGATGGCTGGGCGGTTACGGCGCATCCCGGTCTCGTCCCAGTAGTCGCCGAGGTGGACTATCTCATCCACGGCTCCCGGGTTCTTGGGGTCGACGACGTGCGGCGCCGTCCCGTCGATAAGGGCGATGTCCAGCGCCGGGATGTAGACGCCGTCCAGGGACCCGTTGTCCGAGGAGCAGCAGTGAAACTCCAGGTCGTACCCCTGCCCCTGCAGTGTGGCGGCTATCTTCCGCATGAAGGTGGACTTGCCGACCCCGGGCCCTCCCTTGATGACGAAGATCTTATTGGCGTCCGGCGTGCAGATATGGTCGTAGAAGGAGTGGAAACCGTAGGCCGTGTTTCCCCCGGGAAAGACCATTCGGACCTGCCCCTGCCTCCGACCGGCCGCCACCTTCCGAGCCTGCTCCCCTTTGGACATAAGATACCCAACCCCCTGTCCCGCGCCGCGCTTCGGCGCGACGGCGGTCCATCCTACGGTGCGGGCGGGGCGGGGGTGAGGGCGGGAGAGAGGTCGGGGGGAGAAACCAGACTTTGGGGACCGGTTGGTGGCATAAGATATGACATGTTTATGACATTTTGCCTTGACCGTGACCCGAAGGGCTACGTATAATGGCACCACATCAGGGGCGAGGGGGTCCTCGGAGCATGCTGCGGGTGCCGGATGACGTGCCCGTCTACTCCATGGCCGTGGCCGAGCGGATGACCGGGCTGACCAGGCGCCGCATCCGGTACTACGAGCGCCACGGACTGATCCAGCCGGCCCGGTCGGCCGGGAACCGGCGGCTGTACTCGCAGGACGATCTCGCCCGCCTGGCCGACATCAAACGACTCCTTGACGAAGGACTCGAACTGAGAGCCCTCGTGACCCTGGCGGCCAGCGGACGCTGGCCCGTCGCCGGGGCTTCACCCGCAACGGTCGGCCACGCCTCGGTGGCCCCCCTGCGGGCTGGAGGTGGGCTGGAGGTTGCCAGGTTCGCTCAGTACGAAGACGCCCGGGCCCGCCTTTTGGGCCGGGGCCCCGCGGGGAACGTGGACCGGCTCTACCCGGGCGACGCCGGGCGTCTCGTCCGACCGGGTCCGGAAGCCGCCGCTCCCAGCGCCCCGCGGGCGACGGAGAAGGCCGCCCCGGGAAACAGCCAGGCTTCGCTCGGCAAGAGAGAGGGGTAGTCGAACATGCCCGCCCACACAGCCAAGGACGTTCTCCGACTCTGCGACGAACTCAAGGTCAGGTTCCTCCGCCTGCAGTTCTCCGACATCCTCGGCATCACCAAGAACGTGGCCATCCCTGTGGACCAGGTCGAGAAGGCCCTTGAGGGCCAGTTGCTCTTCGACGGCTCATCCATTCATGGCTACGTCCGCATCGAGGAGTCCGACATGCTCCTCAAAGCCGACCCGCGGACCTTCGCCCTCTTTCCCTGGCAAGTCAATGACAAGGGCGGCGCCACGGCCCGCCTCATCTGCGATGTCCTGAACGCCGACGGCTCGCCTTTCGCCGGCTGTCCGCGCACGGCCCTGAGACGCGTCGTGGCCGAGGCGGCCGAACTGGGGTATGCGATGTATGCCGGACCGGAGGCTGAGTTCTTCCTCTTCCATCTCGGCGAGGATGGCCGCCCGACGACCAAGACCCACGACCAGGGCGGCTACTTCGACCTGGGCCCGGTGGACTTGGGCGAGGTCGCCCGCCAGGACATGGTCCTGGCCCTGGAGGAGATGGGTTTCGAGGTCGAGGCCTCGCACCACGAGGTGGCCCCGGCCCAGCATGAGATAGACTTCCGCTACGAGGAGGCCCTGACCGCGGCGGACAACATCCTGACCTTCAAGGTCGTTGTCCGCACCATCGCCAAGCGGCACGGCCTGCACGCCACCTTCATGCCCAAGCCCGTCCACGGCATCGCCGGCTCGGGCATGCATACCCACCAGTCGCTCTTCGTCGGGGACCGCAACGCCTTCTACGACCCGGACGCTCCGAACGGTCTCAGCCGCGTCTGCCTGAACTACATCGCCGGCCTGCTCCGGCACGCCCGGGGTTTCACGGCCATCACCAACCCGCTCGTGAACTCCTACAAGCGCCTGGTACCGGGGTACGAGGCTCCCGTGAACGTAGCCTGGTCCGAGCGGAACCGCAGCCCGCTCATCCGGGTGCCGGCCCGTCGCGGCCTGTCCACCCGCTGCGAGCTGCGCAGCCCCGACCCGTCGGCGAACCCGTACCTGGCGCTCGCCGTCACCCTGAAGGCCGGTCTGCAGGGCATCAAGGAGAACCTCGACCCGCCGGCGCCCGTGACTCGGAACGTCTACGAGATGACCGACGAGGAACGGCGCGAACTCGGCATCACCAGCCTGCCGGGGACGCTCGAGGAGGCCCTGGTCGAACTCGAGAAGGACGAGGTCGTGCGGTCCGCGCTCGGGGAGCACATCTACGAGGCTTTCGTCAACGCCAAGCGCATCGAGGCCGAGGTCTACCGCACGCAGGTCCACCAGTGGGAGTTGGATCAGTACCTGGCGGTGTTCTAGAGGCCGCTCGGGGGGGGCTTTGCCGGCTGCGGCCTCAGGGTCTGCGAAGCAGGACGCCCCGCTGCTGGCCCACGTTGTGCTGCCGCAAGATGACGGCCGTCTCCTCCCCGGAACAGCCCAGGAGGAGCTTGATCTCCGAGTCGCGCTTGCCGAGGTTGACGGTGCAGATGATGGCGGCGACCCGCCGGGTGTCCCCGGAGGCGCCCACCCAGACGTCGATGCCGGCGCCGTCCATGGACGCCGTCCCCTCAAGGCACCCGTAGTCCGCCGGGTAGACGATGTCCGTGTAGCGGGGGTCGACCGAGCCGCGCGGGTGGTCGACGATTACCCGGCTCGTGGCCACCAGACGGTCGAGATAGTCCCAGAACTCACGGCTGACTTCACAGTCGCTAGTCTCCATGTCCGGCCCATTCCACCGCGGGCCGGGAGCTCCTCTTTCGACGATTGACCCTCCGGCCGCTTCCCGGCTATACTAGATATATGAGCATTTGTTCATATATTCACGCTATGGTCCGGACGGAGCGGAACGGTTCGCTGCCGGCCGGGTTCCGCCGTCGCGTCATCCTGGCCTCGGCGTCCGGGGTCTGGCTGGTCTTGGCCTTCGGCCTGCGCTACCTCGGCCGCGGCGCCCCGGGCGGTACGGTTCTCGCCGGCGCGGTCACCGCCGCGTTCCTGGTCTCCGCGGCCCTGGGCGGAGCCCTCGTGGCCGGGAAGGCCCTGCGGTCGCTCCGCAGCCGAGTCGTCAACTTCGAGGTTCTGGTGGTCATCGCCGCCACCGGCGCCATCGCCATCGGTGACCTCGCCGAGGCGGCCCTGGTCGTGTTCCTCTTCTCCGTGGGCGAGACGCTCGAGGCGGCCGGAGTGGCCCGGACGCGCCGGGCTCTGAGTTCTCTCCTCGACCTGGTCCCGCGGATGGCCCTGGTTCGCCGGGGAGGGACGGAGGAGGAGATACCGGCGGCGGAAGTGGCCGTCGGCGATACCGTAATCATCCGCCCGGGGGAGCGGCTGCCGGTTGACGGCCAGGTCCTCGCCGGACGGTCGTTCGTGAACCAGGCGCCCGTCACCGGCGAGTCGATGCCGGCGGCCAAAGCCCCGGGCGACGAGGTCTTCGCCGGGAGCATCAACGGCGCGGGCGCCCTTGAGGTGGCCTCGACCCGCGACCCGGACGACACCACCCTGGCGCGTCTGGTGCACCTGGTGGAGGAGGCGCAGCTGGAAAAGGCCGGGCACCAGAAACTTGTCGACCGCTTCGCCGCCTCCTACACGCCGGTCGTCGTCGGGTTCGCCCTGGTCATCGGGCTGGGTCTTCCCCTCATCCTCGGACGGCCCTTCGAGCCGTACGTGTACCGGGCCTTGGCCCTGCTCCTGGTCGCCTGCCCGTGCGCCCTGGTCCTCTCGACCCCGGTGGCGGTGGTCTCGGCCATCGGGAACGCCGCCCGCCGCGGCGTGCTGATCAAAGGCGGCTCGGCCCTGGAAGCGGCGGGACGCGTCCGGGCGGTCGCCTTCGACAAGACCGGGACCCTGACCGCCGGGCGCCCGGAGGTGAGCGACCTTCTGGTGTCGCCTGAAGCGCCGGACGGGGCCGAGCGGCTGACCGAGAAGGAGTTCCTGGCCCTGGCGGCCGCGGTGGAGCGACGGTCCGAGCATCCCGTGGCCGAAGCCGTCCGGAGGAAGGCTGGGGAATGGGGAGTCGCGGAGGAAGCCTCGGCCCGCAATTTCGAGTCCATTCCCGGCCGGGGGGCCAAGGCCCGCGTCGGTGGGCGCAACTGCTACGTGGGCAGTGAGGCCCTCTTCGAGCAGGACCTCAGCGTTTCCCGGGGCGCCCTGGCCGAGGCCGGCGACCGCCTGGAACGGCAGGGGAAGACCGTCGTCTACGTGGGCCACGGGGACAGCATCCTGGGCCTGATCGCCGTCTCCGACGTCATCCGCCCGGAGGCCGCGGAGGCCGTGGCCGCCCTGCGACGGGCCGGCGTGGACCGCCTCTACCTTCTCACCGGAGACAACCCGGTGACGGCGCAGGCCGTGTCGGAGACCCTCGGTCTCGACGGCTACCGCGCCGGACTCCTGCCGGAGGGCAAGGTGGCCGCGGTGCGGGAACTGGCCACCCTGGGCCCGGGCGACCGCCCCGGAGTCCTGGCCATGGTCGGCGACGGCATCAACGACGCCCCGGCGCTGGCGGCGGCGGGCGTGGGCGTGGCCATGGGAGTCGCCGGGACCGACCTGGCCGTCGAGGCCGCCGACGTGGCCCTCATGAGCGATGACCTGGGGCGGGTGGCCTACACCGTCCGGCTCGGCCGGCGGGCCGTCGGCGTCATCCGGCAGAACATCGCCGTGGCTCTAAGCATCAAGGCGGTCGCCCTGGTCCTGGCGGCGGCCGGCTTCCTGCCGCTGTGGCTCGCCGTCCTGGCCGACACGGGCAACACCGTCCTGGTCATCCTCAACGGTCTCCGGCTTCTGGGGGGTGCGAGGGAGTAGGCCGCGGCTACTCGCCGTGCCGGACGTGTTCGAGGCCCCGGCGGAAGAGATCGACGACGTGCGCGTCGTCCAGGGAGTAGTGGACCATGCGGCCGGCCCTCCGGGGGCGGACCAGACGGAGGTTGCGCAAGAGCCTGAGCTGGTGCGAGACCGCCGACGGGGTCATGCTCAGGAGGTCGGCCAGGTCGCAAACGCACAACTCGCGCTCGGAGAGGGCGTGAAGGATGCGGACGCGTGTCGGGTCGCCGAGGGCGCTGAACGTCTCGGACAGGTCCCGGACCACGTCTTCGGCGAGCATCGCCTGCCGGGCCGCCGCCACCGCTTCCCCATGTGCCTGATACACTTCGCAGGCCTCCGCGACGCCTGGGGCCTCCGCGGCGCCTGGGGCCTCCGCGACGCCTGGGGCCTCGGGGCCGCCTGGGGCCTCGGGGCGGTTGGGCTCCCGGCCTGGTCCGAGGGGCACGTCCATGCTCGAGACCTCCTCGTCCTTCTCCCGGATTGTACCGCGTCGCCCGGACGGCGTCAAAGACCACACAGGAGGACCTCCCCCGGACAGGGAAAACAACCAGGGTGGGTAGAAGGAGACGGTGACGACAGTGACCACGCCCGACCGTGATCCGACCACCTCGCCCAAGCGGCGTCCTCCCGGCTGGGAAGCCGGGTACGCCGACCGGCTCGTCACCTGGCTACGGGGCCTGGTCGCCGGGGCGGGTGCGGAGGGATTGGTCTTCGGGGTCAGCGGTGGCCTCGACTCGGCCGTGGTCGCCGGGCTGGCGAGCCGGGCCTATCCCGAGGCGAGCCTCGGCCTCTTCCTGCCCTGCGGGAGCGCGGAACGCGACCTCGAGGACGCGCGGGCCGTGGCCAAGACCTTTGGCCTGCCCCTTAAGATCGTGGAACTCGACAAGGTGTACGAGACCCTCCTCGGGGCCGTGGGCGACGCGGCTCCGAACCCGGCGCCCGGAGGCGCCCAGCGCGAGAAGCTGGCCTTGGCCAACCTCCGGGTTCGCCTCCGGGCCGTGACCTGGTACTACCACGCCAACCGACTCAACCGCCTGGTCGCCGGCACCGGGAACCGGTCCGAACTGGCAGTCGGGTACTTCACGAAGTTCGGAGACGGTGCGGTCGACCTCCTTCCCCTGGCCCACCTGGTCAAGGCGGAGGTCCGGGAACTCGCCCGCCATCTCGGCGTGCCCGAGCCGGTCATCGCCCGGGCGCCGACGGCCGGACTCTGGCCTGGCCAGACGGACGAAGGGGAGATGGGTCTCACCTACGAACTCCTTGACCGCTTCCTTTTGGGTGGAGAAGTGCCCCCCGAGGTGGCATCTCGCATCCGGGCCATGGGCCAGCGGAGCGAACACAAGCGACGCCCGCCCGCGGTCCCAGGTTTCTAGCTTACCGGTGGTAGCCGGGACAGAACAGGAGTTGGGAGAATGTCGGGCCACTCGAAATGGGCGAACATCAAGCGCCGTAAGGCGGTCGTCGATGCCAAGAAGGGCGCCGCCTACACGAAGCTCGGCCGGGAGGTCATCGCCGCCGCCAGGGAGGGCGGCGGGAACCCGGACAACAACTTCCGCCTGCGTCTGGCCGTCGACAAGGCCAAGGCCGCTAACATGCCCTCCGAGAACATCCAGCGGGCCATCATGAAGGGGACCGGTGACCTCAACGAGGGCGCGGTCTACGAGGAGATTGTCTACGAGGGTTACGGGCCGGGTGGCGTGGCCGTCCTGATCCAACTCATGACCGACAACCGCAACCGGACCGCCCAGGAGATGCGCTACATCTTCTCGCGCCACGGCGGCAACTTGGGGGAGACCGGTTGCGTGGCTTGGATGTTCAAGAAGAAGGGCTCCATCCTCCTCGGGCGTGAGGACAACGCCATCTCCGAGGAAGAGCTCATGGTCCTGGTCCTCGACGCCGGGGCCGAGGACCTCCGGACGGAACCGGACTCCTTCGAGGTCATCACGGCGCCGGGCGACTTCCCGGCCGTCCTGGAGGCCGTGCGGAAGGCCAATCTTAGCGTGGCCGAGGCCGAGGTGGCCATGGTTCCCCAAAACACCATCGAGCTCAGCGGGGGCCAAGCCGAGAAGTGTCTCGGGCTTATCGAGGCCCTCGACGAGCACGAGGACGTCCAGAACGTCTACACCAACTACAACGTCGCTGGAGAGTGACCGTCTCGTCCGACCGCGGGCCGCCCGCTCCGGACGCTCCCTCCGCATCCTGCCGCTTGAGTAGGAAACCCCCAGCCGGGCCATCCTAGGCCCAAATCGGCAGGAGAAGGGGTGTCGTGTCGTGCCCTGGGCTCCCGGGCGCAGGCTCTCCGGACGGGCGCGTTTGGGGCGCGGCCTGTTCGTCTTGGCGGTCGCCGTCCTGCTCGCGCTGGCCGCGGGCCGCCTCTTGGGCGGGCCGGGGGTTGGCGACCTCGCCGGGCACCTCTGGCGCATCCTCGGGGTCAGGGTCGAGACGCCGACCCCGGCCGAGGGACCGCCGGCCGCAGCGGGTGGAGCGCCGGGGTTGACGGGAGCTGCCGCCACCGGCGGAGGTGGTTCCGCGAGCGGCGACGCCGGGACCGCGACCACCGTGGCCCCGGACGCCGTCTTCCTCTGGACGGTGACCTTCGAAGCCTGTGGCTGCGGCACCCCGGCGGCGACGGAGGCCCCGGAGGGGTCCGTCGGCCTCGGGCGAGAGACCCTGGCCATCGAACTCCGCGACTGGGAAATCACCAGCTTCGCTCCAGAGCGCGTGGAACTCGCACGCACGGACCGCGAAGTCATGTGTCCGGCGCACACCAAGCGCACCCTGCGCTTGAAGGAGGGCAAGCTGGTCCTCTACGCCGGTTCGGTCGATGACCCGGGCGTAGAACTCATCCTCATTGTTACGACCGGTATCGTCACCGACGACCTGAACGCGGGGGAGGTGGCGATCCTCAGCACCGGTCTCACCTTCGATAGCCACGAGGAAGCCCTCAGCCTCATCGAGGGCCTGGGCGACTAGCAGCAGCCCGGCGTCTCGATGTACGGGCCCCGGGGTCGGCGAGCCGACGGCCGCAGCCAAGCCGGCCACCGGAAGGTTCCCGTGGCCGCGGCCAGGAGCGCCGGGATGAAGATGAGGCCCAGGACGATCTGGAGGGGGTAGTAGGCCAGAAAGCCCAGCCAGCCTCCGTGATACCCCGCGTACTGAGCCCCGACCCAGAGCACGCCGAGGTTCGACATCGGGTGGACGAGCGCCGCCACGACCAGAGTCCGGCTGTAGCGCACCAAGAGCCCCATCAAAACCCCGAAGGCCGCGGCCATGAAGACGTACCCGAGCATCGGCCAGAGTTCGAAGGGAAACAGGTCGTAGTTCACGTGGAAGAAGCCGAAGAGCACCGCCTGGACGATCAGGGCCTTGGTCCAGCCCATCGTCCGCTCCAGGCGGCTCAGCAGGTAACCCCGGAAGAAAAGCTCCTCGGCGAAGTTGCCGAAGACGAAGTCCCAAACGTCCACGGTGGTTTGCCAGCCCGCCCACGCCTGGTAGGGCCAGTGATGGAACCCGATGCCCCTCCACCACGGCTCGTAGTACTGCCAGGCGAACTGGACGCCGGTGACGTCCGCGAACCCGGAGTAGAAGATGAGCTCGGTCAGCCCGGTGGTGAGGCGGAAGGCGACCAGGCCGACGACGCTCACCCAGACCAGGCGTCCGAGGCCCATCCGCTTGAGCCCGACCGAACCCAGACCCCCGCCCTCCGTCCAGAAGACCAGGCCCAGGACGAGCACGATGATCGGCGCCTTCGCCCAGATCTCCCGGCTGTACCAGTAGAGCCCCAGCCGGGGCGCCATGATCATGACGAACAGGAGCACGACGATGGCCAGCTCGGCCCAGACCGAGGGACGGGCGCCGGCGGCCGGAACCTCCAACGCGGAGGCCGGCTCCCCGACCCCCGCGGGAGCGGCCGCGCCCCCGGCCTTCCGGCCGCGCCGGACCCAGGCGACCAGGACCAGGCCCATGGCCAGGACTTCGGCCAGGGCCACGGCGGACTTTGTGGCGGCGCCGACCGGGAGCGAAAACAGCGTCAGTTCGACGCCGGCCATGGCGGCGAAGGCGGCCAGGCACCAGACCATTTGACGGCGGCGGTCGAGCGGCGTCAGGGTCCAGGCGGCGAACGCGCCGAGGGCGATGACCAGGGTGGCCAGAAGACGCATCGTCCACACCGCCCGGGCCAGCGCGGCCGAGACGGCGTCGCGCCCAGCGTCCAGGACGTCCGGCGCGAGCGTCGCGGCGTGGGCTCTCACGGCGGCGACCCACCCTTGGTCGAGTTGGGCCGCTCCCACGCCCAGAGCCTCCCGGCAAACAGCGTCGGCGTCGGAAACCAAGTCCGCGTCGCTGTGGGCCAGCCTCAAAAGACCCGGCGGACCCCATTGCTCTCGGACATAGCCGACCAGCGAGGCGAGTTGCTCCCGGCCGAGCGGCAGGGACGGCCACCAACTCGTGAGTTGGATTAGGCCGGCCAGACGCTCCTTCTCGTCCAGGGCGGCCGCCACCGCCCAGGTTTCGTCCTCACCTCGGTTGACCAGGCCGGCGACTCCGGAAGCGACGTAGTCGGTGACGCTCTCGGCGCCGGAGGCCCAGCTCAGGACGGACGCGGCCGCGACCTGGTCCACGGAAGCGTCGGAGTCCGGGTCCACGGTGCGGCAGTCCGACCCGGTCCATCCGGCCGGCCAGCCGTCGTTCCGAGGGCCGACCACGACACGGAAGGCCGTGCCTTCCGGGAACTCCCATTTCCGCTCGAGCAGGGCGGCCACGCCCACCGCCGTGGCGTTCAGGCGCTCCGCCAGACGCTCGACCCGGGCCGGACCGGAGGACCCGGACCAGTTCTCCCGGTAGGCGACGACAAAGGGACCATCCTGGTGGAGGACCCACTCGCCCTTTGCCCGAGCGGAGACGGGTGAGGCGACAAACAGGGCCGCTAGGGCCAGGATTAGGAAGGCTCTTCTCGTCATGCGCGATTCTCCCAGCTACCCCAGGGTTGGCTGCGGCAAGGGAAACCTGCCCTGCCGTCTAATTACGCACCACGGGGGGTAAATCCTGTGCTCGTCCTGGGCGTGGACCCTGGTACCGCGACGACTGGCTACGGTCTCGTTCGGGAGCGCGCCGGGGGACTGGAGACCTTGGGCTACGGCGTGATCACGACACCCAAGGAGGTGCCTCTGGCGGCGCGGCTTCTGACCATCCACCAGGAGTTGCTCCGTCTCATCTCCGAGCACGACCCCGATGTCGTGGCCGTGGAGGAACTGTTCTTCAACCGGAACGTGCGCACCGCCCTGTCCGTCGGGCAGGCGAGGGGGGCCATCCTCCTGACCGCCGCGGTGGCCGGGAAGCCGGTCTCGGAGTACACGCCGCCGGAAGTGAAGCTGGCGGTGGCCGGCTACGGCAGTGCGGACAAGGCCCAGATACAGGCGATGGTGAGGATGCTCCTCGGGCTGCGCGAGGTGCCGCGTCCCGACGACGCCGCCGACGCGCTGGCCGTAGCCATCTGTTGCGTCCACAGCCGGCGGCTGGAGCGGCTCCTGGCCGGAGCCGGAGCCGGGTCGGGACGGAGTGCCCTGGACGGGGAAGGCGGCGGCTGACCGTGATCAGGTTTCTTCGAGGCCGATTGGCGGAGCGGGGGAAGGGCTTCGTCGTCCTAGACATCGGCGGCGTCGGTTTCCAGGTCTTCGTTCCCGACACGCCCGCCGCGCTATCGCCGGAACCCGATTGCGAGCTAGCGCTACACACGAGGCTCGTCGTCCGTGAGGATGCTCTGACCCTCTACGGGTTTTCCACCGCCGAGGAGGCCGGTCTTTTCGATTTGCTCCTCACGGTCTCGGGGGTCGGACCCAAGGTGGCCCTGGGCATCCTCTCCGGCTGCCGGCCAAAGCGCTTTCTCGAACTGGTCATCTATGAGGACACCGAGGGCCTCGGGCGGCTGCCCGGGGTCGGGAAGAAGCTATCCCAGCGGCTCGCTGTGGAACTCCGCGACAAGCTGGCCCCGGGCCGCGACGGGTTGACGGCCGCCGATTTCGCGGCCGCGCCCGCCAGCCGTGACCCGGTGGAAGAGACGATTGAGGCCCTGACTTCCTTGGGCTACGGGCGCGTCGAGGCCGCCCAGGCGGTCGAACGGGCCAAGAGGGAGCTGGGCGACAAGGCCGACACGGCCGGCCTCCTCAAGCGGGCCCTGAAGACGCTCTAGCCGGTCCCGAACCCGCCGACCGGTTCCTAAGGATGTTGCAGGCATGGAGGTGGCTTCGTGACGACGACGGACGAGGAGCGGGTCGTCTCCCCGCGGGTCCGACTGGATGAGGGCGGCGTGGAGCCGGGCCTCCGGCCGCGCGTGTTTAGCGAGTACATCGGGCAAGGGCCTGTGGTGGAGCGCCTCCGCATCTTCATCCAGGCGGCCATGGAGCGTAAGGAGCCGCTGGACCACGTCCTCCTCTACGGCCCCCCCGGTCTTGGCAAGACCACCCTGGCCCACGTCATCGCCAACGAGATGCTGGTCGGCATCCGGGTCACCTCCGGACCGGCCATCGAGCGTCCGGGTGACCTGGCCGCCATCCTGACCAACCTCGGGGACCGCGACGTCCTCTTCATCGATGAGGTCCATCGTCTCGGCCACACGGTCGAGGAGATCCTCTACCCGGCCATGGAGGACTTCGCCCTGGACATCGTCATCGGGCGCGGCCCGAGTGCGCGCTCCATCCGCCTTGACCTTCCGCACTTCACCCTGGTCGGCGCAACGACCCGAGCCGGTCTGATCACCTCGCCGATGCGCGACCGGTTCGGCGTGGTCAGCCGGCTGGACTTCTACTCCCAGGAAGACCTGGTGCGCATTGTCACCCGCTCGGCGGGGATATTGGGTATCGGCCTCGAGCCGGAGGGGGCCAGGGAGATCGCCCGCCGGTCCCGGGGCACCCCGCGGGTGACCAACCGCCTCCTGCGCCGCGTGCGCGACTACGCTCAGGTCACCGGGTCGGGCCGCATCACCGCTGACGCGGCTCACGACGGCCTCAAGCTCCTGGACATCGATGAGCTGGGTCTTGACTCCGTGGACCGCCGGATGCTCGAGGCCATGGCCGACAAGTACGCCGGCGGGCCGGTGGGCCTGGAGACCATCGCCGCTTCCATCAGCGAGGAAGCCCTGACGGTGGAGGACGTCTACGAGCCGTTCCTTCTCCAACTCGGGTTCATCAAGCGGACGCCGCGCGGGCGGGTCCTGACCGAACTGGCCTACCGCCACATCGGCCGCCAGGCGCCTTCGAGCCTGTCCGGCGAAGGGCGGAGAGAGAAGGGCGGGGTATGACCAGCCAGGCGAAGGACGCCGTTCTCCTTCACGTGTGCTGCGGCCCCTGTGCCGTCTACCCGCACCGCGCTTTGACGGCGGAGGGGCTCAGGCCGACGGGGTTCTTCTTCAACCCGAACATCCAGCCGTCCCGGGAGCACCGGCGCCGCCTCAAGACCCTCGGCGCCTACGCCGGCCAATCCGGTCTGCCGCTCGTCGTGGCTCCGGGGTACCGCCCCGAGGCTCACCTCGCGGCAACCATCGGGAAGGCCTGGGATCGCCCCAGACGCTGCCGGGCCTGCTACGAGTTGAGGTTCACCGAGACGGCCCGCGAGGCCGAAGCTCAGGGGTACCAGGCCTTCACCAGCACTCTCCTGGTGAGCCCGTATCAGCTTCACGACGAAGTTCGCTTGGCGGGAGAACAGGCCGCCGCCACCACGGGAGGGAAGGTCTCCTTCCTCTACCGCGACTTCCGCCCCGGCTGGCCGGAAGGAGTGGCCGCCTCTCGCGAGATGGGCCTCTACCGCCAGCCGTACTGCGGCTGCCTGTGGAGCGAGACGGAACGATACGGGGGCTGAGCCCCCACCCCCAGATAGACGCCCCGACGGGCGAACTCTATGGCGAACGAGGTGGCCGGCTTGAGCGAAGGCCCGGAGCGCCTACTGGCTCTGGCCAGGGCGGGCGACGCTGCCGCGCGTGAAGCGCTCATCCGGCGCTACGCGCCCTTCGCCATGAGGGTCGCCTCAGGCGTCACCGGCGGCTACGTCGAGATGGGCCGGGACGACGAGGCCAGCGTGGCCCTGGTGGCCTTCAACGAGGCCATCGACAGTTACGATCCGTCCCGGGGGGCGAGCTTCCTCGGTTTCGTCCAGGCGGTGGTCAAGCGGCGTCTGATCGACCACTACCGGAAGAACCGGTCCAGGCAGCGCGAGGTCTCGTTGAGCGGGCTGTCCGACATGGAAAGCGGAGACGGGCTCTGGGCGGATACCGGAGCGGGAGGGGGTCCAAGTCTCCAAGCGGCTCATGTGACCGCGGCGGAGGGGGCCCATCGTGAGCGGGAGACCGCTTCTGAACGGCGGGAGGAGATCCTGCGGTACCGTGAGATGCTCTCGGTTTTCGGGATCTCCCTCTCCGAGTTGGTTCGAATCTGTCCCCGGCATGAGGACGCTCGCCGACACGCTGTCGAGGCGGCCCGGGCCCTCGTGTCGAGGCCGGAACTCGTCGACAGCCTTCGCCGGCGAGGGGAGTTGCCGCTCAAGGAACTTGAGAGATTGGTCGGGGTCAGCCGGAAGACACTGGAGAGGCAGAGGAAGTACATCATTGCTCTGGTCCTCATCCTTACGGAAGACTTGCCTCACCTGGAGGCCTACCTAAGATGAAGCGGACGGCGGGCCAAGACGCGGAGAAGGCCCTGCTCCTCGAGGTCAGGGGTCGCACTGGGGTGGCCATCACCCCGGAGGGACGCTTTGTCGGGGTGAGGTGCCTGCCGCACCACGAGGAAGGTCAGGAGATCGCTCTTCCCGCGGTGCGCCTCCAGGGGCGTGCGGGCTGGGGCCTTCGCCCCGGACTCGCGACCGCTGCGGCCTGCGCGGCCATCCTGCTCATCCTGTCACCGCTGGCTGTCGGCCGGGTCCTGGCTTCCGGCCTCCCGATGGCCTACGTGACCCTGGACATCAATCCCAGTCTGGAGTTCGGCGTCAACCGCTGGGAGCGGGTCGTGGCCTGCCGGGCTCTGAACCCGGATGGTGAGCAGGTCCTTAGCGGGCTCAAGTGGCGCGGGCGCCCGATCGACGACGTGGTTTCCGACGCCGGCGTTCAGGCGGTAAGCCTGGGCTTTCTGGACAGCGGCCCGGCCGAGGTCATCGTGGCCGCCGTGCCGGCTTTGGACAAGGGCCTCCTCTCCCCGGGGTTGGAGAAACGGTTGGCGCGCCTGCGCGAGGGTCTCGGACAGCGGATGGTCGCGGCATCCGGTGGCCAAGGGCAGCCGAGCCTCACGGTCGAGACGATGCTGGGCGACTCGGTCTCCCTGCGGCAGCAGGCCGAAACTCTCGGGCTCTCGGTGGGAAAGTACATCGTGCTCCTCGAGGCTCAGGAGGACGGCTTGGACATCGATGCCGAGGACCTGGAGCAAGGCGGGGTCGGTCAGGCCTTGACCGCGGCCGGCGGACATCCGGGCGAGATCCTCCGCAAGGCTCACGAGAACCGCGAGATGTCCAGACTGGCCCATACGTTCGCGGAGCGCAACGGCTTCGGGCCTGACGCCTCCCAGGACGCGGAGGATACCGGAAACGGTCAGCCCGGAAAGACCCCGGGCACCGGCCAGGGCACCGGCCAGGGCACCGGCCAGGGCACCGGCCAGGGCACCGGCCAGGGCACCGGCCAGGGCACCGGCCAGGGCGGCACCGGCCAGGGCGGCACCGGCCAGGGCGGCACCGGCCAGGGCGGCACCGGCCAGGGCGGCGGCCACGACGGACAACCAGGGAACGGCGACAGCAGCGACCAGGACTCCGGGGGCGGCCACTAGGCGAAGGAGTCCGAAGGGCGTCGGCGAATCCGGCGCCGTGCCGAAGGAGGTCGCGACCTTTTCTCGAACTCTCCTTGCCCTAGTCTTGGCGGCCGGCGCAACCGTGGCCGGCCTTTTCCCGCTCGGCCAGTCCGTGGCGGCTGCGGCGGGTGACCTCGTCCGGGTTGGCCTCGTCACCGGCCAGGCCGAGGTCCGGCTCGGCGGCCTGGGACGAGTTCTCCTCGGTGACGCCTCAGGTAACGTCCTCGGCTGGCTGGAGGCTGAACTTACCCTTACGGCGGGCCCGGACGGCCGGATTGCCGTGCCTGGCGTCGGAAGTTTCCCCGGACCGCTCACCATCAGGCCGGAGCCCTCCTCGCCGTCCGGGTCCGTGGTCGTCGCCGGCCACCCTTACCGGGGCGAGATACAGGTTCTCGTCCGTGACGGACGGCTCACCGTGGTCAACAGCCTTCCCCTCGAAGACTACCTCCTTGGCGTCGTCCCCCGGGAGATGCCGGCCGACTTTCCGCTCGAGGCCCTCAGGGCCCAGGCCGTGGCGGCCAGGACCTACGCCCTCTACGTGAGGGCCGGCGGGACCTACGCCGCGTATGGTTACGACCTGGTCCCGACAACGGCCTGCCAGGTCTATGGAGGGGTGGAAGCCGAGCGGGAGACCACGACCCTGGCGGTCCGCGGCACGGCCGGGGAGGTCATCACCTACGAGGGGCGCTACATCGGCGCCTTCTTCCACTCGACCTCGGGCGGGTTCACCGAGAGCGTCGAGTTCGTTTGGGGGTTCGCTTGCCCCTATCTGAAGGGCGTCCCCGACGTGGACCAGGCCTCTCCCCATCACACCTGGTCGCTCTCTCTCACCCAGGCCGAGCTGACGGCGAAGCTGGAGGCCGCCGGGTACGGCGTGGGAGAGGTCCTCGGCCTGGAAGGGGTCTCCCCTCAGGGGCCCGGCGGGCGGTATCTGGAGCAACTCGTGGACGGGCGCGCCGGACAGGCTCGCCTGAGGTCGGAGAAGCTTCGCGCCATCCTGGGGCTGCGGAGCACCCGCTTTGAGGTCCGGGGTGAGAAGCCGAAGGTGGAGAGCGTCCCGCGCCGGCTCGGCCTTGGCGCGGTGTCGGTCGTCGGCGCGGACGGCCGGGCGACCTCCTCGGCCGCGCAGGTCTCCGTTCTGGGTGCGACCCAGCTCGTCACCGCCACGCTGGCCGATTCCTGGGCGGTGGCGCCCGCTCTCGTCTCGGCGACCTTCGTCTTCGACGGCCACGGCTGGGGGCATGGCGTGGGTCTCTCGCAGTGGGGCGCCCGGGGGCTGGCCCTGGAGGGCAAGACCTATCGCGATATCCTCACCTACTACTACACCGGAGTCACCGTGGGAACCATGCCCTGACGTGGGGTGAATGATTGAGGACCGATCTCTTCGACTACCGTCTCCCGCCCGAACTCATCGCCCAGGAGCCCGTCACACCCAGGGACGCCTCGCGCCTGCTGGTGCTTCCGGCGGCAGGCCCGGCCGGCGCGGTGGGCCGGACCGCGGCGATGGGCCGGACCGCGCCGATGGAGCACCGGGCCTTTCGGGACCTGCCCGAGTACCTCGCCCCGGGCGACCTCCTCGTGCTCAACCAGACCCGGGTCCTGCGGGCCCGCCTGCTCGGGCGGAAGACCCCCTCGGGCGGGAAGATCGAGGTGCTGCTGCTGCGACCGCTGGCCGCGCCGGCCGCGCTGGCCGCGCCGGCCGACTTTGGCTCACGGGCCTGGGACGAGTCCTGGGACTGGGAGACTCTCGTCCGTCCGGGACGCCGTCTGCCGCCAGGCGCCGAACTCGCGTTCCCGGGTGAGGGCGAGCCGCGCCTCCTCGGACGCATCACCGGCCGGACGCCTTCCGGCGGGCGGACCATCTCCTTCCAGCCCGTTCGCTCCCGCGAAACCTTCGGCCAGGCCGTGGAGGCTCTCGGCCAGGTGCCCCTGCCCCCCTACATCACTCGGCCCCTGATCGACGCGGAACGCTACCAGACCATCTTCGCCGCGGTCAAAGGGTCGGTAGCCGCGCCGACGGCCGGGCTGCACTTCACGCCGGAGGTCTTCTCGGCGCTCCAGGCCAAGGGAGTGCGCTGGGCGATGGTGACCCTGCACATCGGGCTCGATACGTTCCGGCCGGTGCGCGAGGAGGCCGTGGAGAGCCACCGGATGCACAGTGAGTGGTACGAGGTCCCCCCCCAGACGGCGGAAGCCGTGGCCCAGTGCCGCGGACGTGGCGGGCGGGTCGTCGCCTGCGGCACGACGGTCGTCCGGACCCTGGAGGCTGCCGCCGATCCCGCGCGGTCCGGCTTGGTCCGGGCCGGGTCCGGCGAGACCAACCTCTTCATCCATCCCGGGTACAGGTTTCGGGTCGTCGACCTCGTGGTCACGAACTTCCACCTCCCTCGCTCGACCCTCCTCATGCTCGTTTCGGCTTTCGGCGGCCGGGAGAGGATCCTTGAGGCCTATCGTGAGGCGGCCCGCCTCCGGTACCGGTTCTACAGCTTCGGTGACGCCATGCTCATCTTCCCGGCATCGTCCGCGAAGGAGGGACTCTCGTGACGGGGTTCAGGCTCGAAGGCGGGGGAGGGGGCGCCTCCGGCGCCCGGGCGGGGGTTCTCGAGACGGCCCACGGGTCGGTCAAGACGCCGGTCTTCATGCCGGTCGGCACCCAGGGTTCGGTCAAGGGCGTCTCCCCGAGGGAATTGCGCGAGGTCGGCGCCCAGATCATCCTGGGGAACACCTATCATCTTCACCTGCGGCCGGGCGAGGAGACGATCGGGCTGGCCGGGGGGCTCCACTCCTTCATGGGGTGGGACGGGCCCATCCTCACCGACAGTGGGGGCTACCAGGTCTTCAGCCTGGCCAAGCTCAGGAAGGTTTCCGACGAGGGCGTCCGCTTCCGCTCGCACATCGACGGGTCGGAACGCTTCCTCTCCCCGGAAAAGGCCATCGACATCCAGCTCGTGCTGGGGTCCGACATCCTGATGGTCCTGGACGAGTGCCCACCCTCGGAGGCGGACCGCGCGGCCCTCGAGAGGGCGGTGGAGCGGACGCGGGCCTGGGCGGCCCGCTGCCGCGAACGGGCGGGCCGGCTGGCCCCCGGCTACGGGCTCTTCGGCATCGTCCAGGGCGGGGTCCACGCCGACCTCCGGCGGCAGAGCGCGCAGGCTCTGGTGGAGATAGGCTTCGAGGGGTACGCCATCGGCGGTCTGGGCCTGGGCGAGCCCAGGGAACGGATGCTCGAGGCGGTCGAGGCCGCCACATCGGTCCTGCCGCCGGACAGACCCCGCTACTTCATGGGCCTCGGGACGCCGGCGGAGATAGTGGAGGTCATCGCCCGGGGTGTGGACATGTTCGACTGCGTTCTGCCGACCCGGCTCGGCCGCCACGGGACGGCCCTCACCGGCCAGGGCCCCGTGGTCGTCCGCAACGCCAGGTACGCCCGCGACTTCGGGCCGCTCGAGGCAGGCTGCGCCTGCTACGCGTGCCGGAACTTCACCCGGGCCTACATCCGCCACCTCATCGTGGCCGGCGAGATCCTCGGCCTGCTCCTGTGCACCCACCACAACCTTCACTTCCTGCTCCGCCTGACGGCGGAGGCCCGGGAGGCCATCCTGGAGGATCGGTTCCCGGCGTGGTCGAGGTCCCTCGCTCGGTGAGGCATGGTTTTGCGGACATGCTATGGCGGAAGGCCTGTTCCCCATGGTAGGATGGGCAGAGCGACCCGGAGCGGCTCCGGCATGGGTCGCCCGCGGCCGGCCAGGCGGGCAGAGGCGCCGGCGGCCGCACGAGAGGGAGGACAAGTCGTTTGCCTGACATCAATCAGCTCTTCGGTCTACTGTTCCCGTTCGTCATCGTCTTCGCGGTCTTCTACTTCCTGATCTGGCGCCCGCAGTCCCTAGAGCAGAAGAAGCGCAAGGCCATGCTCGAGGCCCTGAAGAAGGGTGCGGCGATCGTCACGACCGGCGGTATCCACGGCACTATCGTCGTCGTGAAGAAGGACTCGGTCATCGTCAAGATAGCCGACAAGGTCGAAGTGGAGATTGACCGCACCGGTGTCGGCTTCGTCCGCGACTAGGGTCAACACCCCATAGTAGTAGACGGCGGCTCCGCCGGCGATGAGGCCGGAGTGCTTGAGTCGGAGCCGACTGTTTTTGTACCCGGAGGAGAAACGGCGACATGAGCGCGGCGCCCGTGGCGGGCCCCGGAGAGCATGCCGGCGCTGGGACGACCCCGCCTGTAAGCATCAAGCCGGAATGGTGTAAGGCCTGCGGTATCTGTGTGGAGTTTTGCCCGAAGAAGGTCTTCGACGCCGATGAGGAAGGCCGTCCGGTCGTCTCCCGCCCCGAGGCCTGCAGCCTCTGCCTCATCTGCGAGCAACTCTGCCCTGACTTCGCCGCGAGGGTCCGGAGGGACGAGCGTGCTTCGAGGAAATGACAGGCCGGTTCTCATGCAGGGTAACGAGGCCTGCGCCCAGGGCGCCCTCCAAGCCGGAGTCCGGTTTTTCGCCGGCTACCCCATCACCCCCTCATCCGAGATTGCCGAGATACTGGCGGAAGATTTGCCCGCGCTAGGGGGCAGGTTCATCCAGATGGAGGACGAGATTGCCAGTATGGCCGCGGTCATCGGCGCCGCGCTCACCGGGGTCAAGGCCATGACCGCCACCAGCGGCCCTGGCTTTTCCCTTAAACAAGAGAACATCGGGTACGCGGCCATGGCCGAGGTGCCCTGTCTCATTGTCCAGGTCCAGCGCACGGGGCCCTCGACCGGTCTGCCAACGTCCCCCGCTCAGGGGGACGTCATGCAGGCCCGCTGGGGAACCCACGGCGACCACCCGGTCGTCGTCATGTCCCCGTCGTCGGTGAGGGAAACCTACGACTTGTCCGTCGAGTGCATCAACTGGTCGGAGAGACTGCGCGTCCCGGCCATCCTGCTCCTGGACGAGGTCGTGGCGCACATGCGGGAGAACGTCACCCTGCCCGCGCCCGCCTCGCTCGATCTGTGGTCCAGGCCCAAACCGACGCTGCCGCCGGGCGACCCGGGTTTCCTGCCGTACCGGCCTGGGCCGGATGATGTCCCGCCGATGGCCAACCTCGGCGACGGGTACCGGTACCACGTCACCGGGCTGCACCACGACGAGCGGGGCTACCCCCTGCACGAGGGGGCCGAGGCGGGCGCGCTCGTCCGGCGCCTCTGCCGCAAGGTGGACCGGGTGGCTTCCGAACTCTGCCGGGTCGAGTGGGTCGGCGAACGGGAACGCGGGCCGCGGCCGCCCAGCGGCTTTCCGGCCCGGCGTCCGGCTACGGTCGTCGTCTCCTTCGGGGCCAGCGCGCGTAGCGCGGAGGCTGCCTGCCGGATGGCTCGGGCGGCGGGGCGCGAGACAGCGCTCCTCAGGCTCATCACCATCTGGCCCTTCCCCGACGCCGCCATTGCCGAGGCGGCCGCCCTCGCTGGCGAGGACGGGGAACTCTTGGTGGTGGAGATGAACCTCGGCCAGGTTGTGCGCGAGGTGGCCCGGGCGGCCGCCGGCCGGGCGCCTGTCCGGCACTACGGAAACATCGACGGCGAACTCATCACGCCCATGGAGATCGCGGCTGAGATCCGGGAGCGGGGAGGGCCGGCCCGTGGCTAACACGGCCGACCTCGCCCTGTCCCTCCTCCGGGACGACCGTCTTCCCCACATCTGGTGCTCGGGGTGCGGCCACGGTATCGTCCTGGGCGCCATCGTCAGGGCTCTGGCGGAGAGGATAGCCGCCGGGACCATCGACCCCGTCAAGGTGGTCGTCGTCTCCGGTATCGGCTGCGCCTCCAGGGCCACCGGTTACCTCAACTTCGACGGAGTCCACTCGACCCACGGGCGGGCCATTGCTTTTGCCACGGGCATCAAGCTCGCCCGCCCGGAACTGGAGGTTGTCGTCATCACGGGCGACGGCGACCTCGCCGCCATCGGAGGCAACCATTTCATCCACGCCGCCCGGCGCAATATCGGGCTCACCGTGGTCTGCTTCAACAACGCCATCTACGGCATGACCAGCGGCCAGTATTCCCCGATGACCCCGCGGGAGGCCATAGCCACGACCGCGCCCTACGGCCACATCGAGCGTCCCTTCGACCTTTGTGAACTGGCGCTGGCTTGCGGGGCCACCTACGTGGCCCGCGGCGCGGCCTACTTCGCGGCCAGGCTCACCGAATACGTGGGAGGCGCCCTGGACCACGACGGCTTCTCCTTCGTCGAGGCGGTGAGCCAGTGCCCGACGTACTTCGGACGCCGGAACCGTATGTCCACTGGTGTGGACATGCTGCGCTGGCAGAAGGACCATGCGGTGACCCTGGCCCGAGCCGCTTCGGCCGAGCCGGAGGGACTCGCCGGCAAGTTCAAGGTCGGGGTCTTCCGTGACCGCGAGGAGCCCGAATACACCAAAGAGTACGACCGGATCATCAAAGCCGCGACCTCGCGGACGGTGGGGGACGGCAAATGAGCGGGTCTTGGGAAGTGCGGCTTTCCGGCCGGGGGGGCCAGGGCATCATCTTCATCGGCATCGTCCTGGCGGAAGCGGCCGTCGCCGACGGCCTGAACGTCGTCCAGAGTCAGGTCTATGGCCCGGAGTCCCGAGGCGGGGCCAGCAAGGCCGAGGTCATCATCTCGGCCGAAAGCATCAGCTACCCAAAGGTTTCCCGGCCGGACGTCGTCCTGGTCATGAGCCAGGAGGCGGCCGACAAGTACGCCCGGACCGTCAAGGAAGGCGGGCTTCTGGTCGCGGACTCGACCCACGTCCACCAGTTGCCCGCCGTGAAAGCCAAGGTGATCGAGAGGCCAATCAGTGGGACGGCGCGTGACCAGCTCGGTCGAGAGCAGGTGGCTTCGGCCGTGGCCGCGGGATTGCTGGCCGGGCTGACCGGCCTGGTGAAGACCCAGGCTCTGCGTGACGCGATCGCCGCGCGGGCGCCGAAGGGCACTGTGGACCTCAACCTCCGGGCCCTGGAGGCCGGGTTGAGGCTAGCCAGCGAGGGAGTGGAGGAGAAGTGATTTGTCGGAAGAGACTCTGAACCCCTTCCTGATCGCCCAGAAGCAGATCAAGGGGGCGGTCGATGAACTAGGTCTTCCCGAGTCGGTCTACGAGATTCTCAAGCAGCCTCTCCGCGTTCTTGAGGTGGCCATCCCCGTCGTCATGGATAGCGGCAAGGTGAAGGTGTTCGTCGGCTACCGCTCCCAACACAACGACGCCATCGGGCCGGCCAAGGGCGGCCTTCGGTTCGCCCCGGGCGTGAACGTCGATGAAGTCCGGGCCCTGTCCATGTGGATGACCTTCAAATGCGCGACCCTGGGCCTCCCCTTTGGCGGCGGCAAGGGCGGCGTCATCTGCGATCCCAAGAGGCTGTCGAGCCGCGAGCTCGAGGCCCTTTCCCGCGGGTACATCCAGGCCGTCTCCCAGATCGTCGGCCCGGAAAAGGACATTCCCGCCCCCGATGTCTACACCAACCCGCAAATCATGGCCTGGATGGTCGACGAGTTCAGCCGCATCCGGGAACGAAACGCCTTTGGTCTCATGACCGGCAAACCCCTCATCATCGGTGGTTCGGCCGGCCGCGGCACGGCCACTGGCCGGGGCTGCGTTATCGTGGCCACCGAGGCGGCCAGGAAGCTGGGCATCGACATCAAGAAGGCCACGGTCGTGGTGCAGGGCTTCGGCAACGCCGGCAGCGTGGCCGCCCAGCTCATCAGTGAGATGGGGGCCACGGTTGTCGCCTGCAACGACTCCACGGCCGGCGTCTACAACCCCAAGGGCCTAGATGTGAAGGCCGTCATCACCCACAAGGGCAAGACCGGTTCGGTCAAGGGCTTCCCCGGCACCACCCCCGTGACCAACGAGGAACTAATGCAGCTTGAGTGCGACATCCTCATCCCGGCCGCCCTGGAGAACCAGATCACCGAGAAGGTCGCCTCCGGGGTCAAGGCCAAGATTATCAGTGAGGCCGCCAACGGCCCGACCACGCCGGAAGCGGACGCCATTCTCGACAAGAAGGGCGTCCTGGTCCTGCCGGACGTCCTGGCCAGCGCTGGCGGCGTGACGGTCTCATACTTCGAGTGGGTCCAGAACCTGATGAACTACTACTGGTCGGAGAAGGAAGTCAACGAGAAGCTCGGTGACATGATGACCCGGGCCTTCGAGGCTGTCTACAAGATGCACCTGGACAAGAAGGTCTCGATGCGCCGGGCCGCTTTCATGGTCGCCGTGGCCCGCGTGGCCGAGGCCATGAAGGTGCGGGGCTGGCTGGACTAGTTGTAGGGGCGGCCTCCGGGGCTCCGGCTCGGCCGCCTCCCTCGGGTCGCGGGCGGGGCTCCGGCTCGGCCTTAACGAACAGAGGCCCAGGGTCTTTCGACCCCGGGCCTCTTGGTTCGTAGGCAGCCTGCGCCGGACCCCGACTGCTCCCCGTGGGAGGCGGCGGACTGCTCCGGGCCCCGACTGCTCCCCGAAAGAAGCGGCGGCCTGGCCGGAGCCCCGCCCGCTCCTCGAAGAAGCGGCCGGCGACCAAGGGGCGCGCTTGCCTGAAGGCGGCCACGACATCCGGATGGTGCAGGAACCCATCCCGGCACGCTGAGGCCCGACAGGAGGACTCTTACGCGGACCCGCATAAGGCCCCATGATAAATGAACGGGCCGCCCGAAGTCGCCGACTACACGGGGACCGTTACGGGTTTCTCAAGTGAGCCAACAGCAGGCTATGAGGACAGGAAAGCGAAGCCCGGCAGCTTATGCGGGTCCGTAGAATCACTGTTAGCCCGACGGGCCCAGCAAGGAGCACATGCCGTGGTCAACTTCGAAGCTCTTGCCAGGAAGCACGGACTGCGCGCCTTGGCTGTCATTGGGTCGCGCGCAAGAGGCGATCATGGCGAGTACTCGGACCTCGACCTGATCGGCTTGTCGGAACAGCCCGGATTCGAGAGGTTTGTTGAGCAAGGCCTAGTCGTTGAGTTGCATATCGCTCGGGATCTTTCGGACTGGTTCAACAAGCCCTCTTGGTGGTACGCCCTGGGAGAGATGGACATCAAGGTAGATGATGGGACCCTTTCTGCGCTTTCCGCTTTGGTGGAGAAGTGGCGTTCCGAGTACTCCCCCCCTTTGGACCAGGTCAGGCGCAACCGCGACTGGCTTGAGGCGACCATACGCAAGCTGCAGAACGCGGAGTCCGATCTCGAAACTGCGTACCTGATCACGACAAGCACGTGGGAGATTCTCGCTGGGGCGTTCATTGCTCAGAGGATACCAGTTCCAGCAAGCTCCCACATGTTCCGACTCGCCGGGCAGGTAGTGGGCGAGGACCGGTTCGCGGCTCTTCTTGAGGGGGAGTTGCCCGAGCGGACCAGGGTCGCTGTTGAACTCTGCAGACAAACGGTACGGGCACATGACAGTCGGCTTGCGGAGGCTGCGGCCAACGCTTGAGATGACCCTCTGGTTGATAGGGCGTCGGAGTTCCGCGCCGAAACCCAGCCTTTGAGCGCCGCAGGGCTAACACGCGGCTGCAGCGGACGCACAGTGGCGCGCCGAGCCTCACGAAAGACCCTACCGGCGCCGCTGAGTCGCCGGCTGTTGGCCGGACAGGTGTAGGCGACTCTGGCACGGACCTGAGGAACGAGGGGGTGTGCGCCATGCGTGGCAACGTCCTTGTCGCCATCGCTGGGCTGATTCTTCTGCCCTCACTCTTCATCCTGACGGCGCTGTTGCCCGAGAGGGGTATCGTGATTTGGTTCTGCCTGGCTGGGGTGGTGGTTGGCCTTGCGCTGATCGGCCATGTGGGCACGCGGTGGCGGTGTCCCAAGTGTGGGAACGTCTTTGCGATCACCCCAGTGACTGACCTAACGAGCCCCCATCAGCCCGACTCCAAGCGGTTGCGCTGCCCCAAATGCGGTGAAGTGAGCTGGGCGAAGGCCCTTCAGTCGGTCCGGAAGATTAAGACGTAATCGGACGATGGGCGAGCTCCTTGGCCTCGCAGCGCGCTCGGCCAACCAGCGGCTCGAGCGGACGCAGCAGGCGCGCCTATCGTGCGGAAGCCAGCCCCGGCGTCGCTGATGCCGAGCGTTAGGCCGTGCTGTAGTCAGGCATCACTTCGACAGAGCCATTGCCCGGCAGGTCCGGTATAACAACGAGACAAGCCTGAAAGGGGGCGCGGGCTGAATGCACGGGAACCCTAAGGCTATCCGCCGACCGCACGCGGTTCCGCCCCGCCTCCAAGCCGTTCTTGGCGAAACGGAAGCCGCGCTCCGGGGTATCTATGGCGGCCGTTTCCAGGGTCTGGTCCTGTTCGGAGCCCAGGCCCGGGGCAGAGCGGATCCCGGTTCCGACATCTCCTCCTGCTGGAGAAGAGTGACGGTGCTCGAGAGAGGCGACACTGCTCCGAGGCCGTTGCGGAGCTTTCCCTCCGGCACGACACGGTCATTTCCCTGGTGCCGATGGGGATTGAGGAGTTTCGTTCGGCCAAGACGCCCTTTCTTCTCAACGTAAGGCGGGAGGGGATACGTCTGTGAATTCCCCAGGCGTCACGGACCTTCTCGAGAAGGCTGACCGGAGCCTTGCCGCAGCGGAACGACTCCTCGCGGACGGAAAGCACTTCGTCAAGACCGGACTCCTAGACCCGTCCCTCCACCGCTATCTCCTTGATGCCTTCGATCTCCGCAACCTCGGCGACTACGGCGCCGTCCGGGCCGTCGATGATGCGGATGCCCATCAGGCCCTGGGAAACGCCAGGGTCTTCTGCGCAGCCATAAGCACTCACCTCGCCTCTACGGAGACATGACTCGCCGGCCTAACACGCGGCTGCGGCGGGCGCCGAGAAGGCTGGCCGCATCGGCCGAGGCTCCTGCCCCGGCGCCTCTGAGCCACCAGCCGTTAGGCCAACTAGGCGCGTCCCCGCTTCAGCTTATATTTGTCGCGCGCCATTGGCCCCGTCTGAGCGACAGGTCCCTGATCGGCCTGGAACAGGGACGGGCACTCTTCTGTCGAATCCCGGTAGCCAATTCAGACCGCGATCAAGGATAGCCAGGTTGCATAGCGCTCCCTAGGAGGTCCCGTTGGCGGGTTGGGCAAGCATCAACACGGTGTAGCGCTCTTGCGTCATGCCTAAGGAGAGCCATCAGGTGAACACCGAAACTCTTGCGACTGACCCCAATCAGAAGCGATTACTGACTGCCTCTGCCTGGTTGGTCATCCTTATCGTGTCGGATTTACCGGCCGTGATCTTGAGTGTGGTCTTTGACAAAGTGCCCGGGTGGGTCTTCTTGAGCAAGATAGTGTTTCTCGTTCTGTTCTGCGCGGTCTGCTCTGCCCCGCTGCTGCCCTATGGCTTGATTCTTCTGGTATTTTTCACAGCGATGCTGATCGTGCCTACTTGGCTGAGTGCTCCAGGCTGGCTGGTCAGTCTCATCAGTGACACGCAGCCCTTTGCCCTTGCGCGTATCGGACCCTATGTCGGCTACGCAGGAATCACGTTTGTGGTAATCGCTACCTTGTGGGCTCTGAAGCGGCGGCGGAGGGAGTTTTTCCTGGTCAGAGGCGAGCTTGACGCACCGATTGGACCGGTCCGCTGGCTCGGTATCGGCCAAGGCGAGTCCTGGCGAAAGTTCGGATGGATATTCGCTGTCGCGGCTGCCTTGATCGCTCCAGCTCCAGTGGTGCTCGCGATCCGTCCGTCAGTCGATGCTCTCCTACGCGTCATTCCTCAACTCCCAGCCATTCTGCTCTTTGCGGCGGCCAATGCCTTCAACGAAGAGGTGTGGTTCCGTGCGACCTTGCTCTCCACATTACCAAAGGTCATTGGCAAGAACGCGACGCTTGGCATCAGTGCTGTCTTCTTCGGTTTGGCGCACTATCTCCATGGTATGCCCTCAGGCATGGTCGGATTCGTGCTGACTGGTTCCTTTGGGTGGATTGCGGGAAAGAGCATGCTTGAAACCAAGGGTCTCTTCTGGGCCTGGTTCATGCACTTCCTGGCCGATATTGTGATCTTCATTGCGTTTGCTGCCACTTGACGGCAATAGTCGCTTGGGCATCGACCAAGCTTCTCCTTGGCCACGCTGGCCCGACCAGCCGTTGAACTGAAACCTCCTCAATGCGCCAGAACCCGCAGCTGCTCACACGTCACGGGGAGATGGGCAAGGTGCCCCGTGCACACTAGGCGAACCCTTCAGCGAACCAACAGGGGCCAGTAGTGCTGGCCTAACCAGCGGCTCGAGCGGGCGCAGCCGGCCTTGGCTGATCTCACGGCGGCCTCAAACCGGCGCCGCTGAAGCGCATCACGTCAGCCCGACGGAGCGAGGCTCCTCTCATTACTGCTCGATCCTCAAGACACCATCTCCCGTCTTCACCCGCCTTGCGAATGGGGGCGGCGGAGGCCTGGCCACGGGCCCCGTGGTTTGGGCAAGATAGGCAGGCTAGGAACGTTCCTGCAAGGGTAACTGTCCCCAGCGTCGAAACGGAAATCCGAGGGCCGGGCGCGACGCCCGGCTTTCCTTGGGTTTGTGAGGAGGTGGCCCCGGAGTGACCGACGAGAAGGAGACCGGACCCCACGCCGCCGCCCGGGAGGCCCGGGAGCGCTGGGAGAGCGGGACCCTGGGCAAGACGCTGGCACGGTTCCCGGAGCGGGAGCAGAAGTTCGAGACGATGTCCGGGCTGGAGCGGGCGCGACTGGAGACGCCGGACGCGTTGGAGGCCAGGGGGCACGACTACCTCCGGGACGAGGGCTTCCCCGGCGAGTTCCCGTACACGCGGGGCATCCAGCCGACCATGTTCCGAGGGCGCCTTTGGACGATGCGGCAGTACGCCGGCTTCGGGTCGGCGGCCGAGACAAACCGCCGTTTCCGGTACCTCCTCGAGCAGGGGCAGACCGGTCTCTCCGTGGCTTTCGACCTCCCGACGCAGATCGGCTATGACTCCGACGACCCTCTGGCCGAGGGAGAGGTCGGCAAGGTCGGGGTGGCCATCGACAGCCTGGCCGACCTGGAGGTCCTCTTCGAGGGCATCCCCCTGGCCCAGGTCTCCACCTCGATGACCATCAACTCCCCGGCGGCGGTCCTCCTGGCCATGTACGTCGTCCTGGCCGAGAAGCAGGGGGCGCCCCTGGATAAGCTCGCCGGGACCGTCCAGAACGACATCCTGAAGGAGTACGCGGCTCGCGGGACCTACATCTTCCCACCGGGGCCGTCGATGCGCCTGGTCATCGACCTCCTCGCCTACTGCGCCGAGCGCCTCCCGGCCTGGAACTCCATCAGCATCAGCGGGTACCACATCCGCGAGGCGGGCTCCACCGCCGTGCAGGAGGTGGCCTTCACCCTGGCTAACGGGGTGGCCTACGTCAAGGCGGCCGGCGAGGCCGGCCTGGACGTGGACGCCATCGGGCCGCGCCTGTCGTTCTTCTTCAACAGCCACCTCGACTTCCTCGAGGAGGTCGCCAAGTTCCGGGCGGCCCGGCGTCTCTGGGCCCGCCTCATGCGGGACCGCTTCGGGGCTAAGGACCCGCGCTCCTGGATGCTGCGCTTCCACACCCAGACGGCGGGCTGCAGCCTCACCGCCCAACAGCCGCTGAACAACATCGTCCGTACGGCCCTGGAGGCCCTGGCCGCCGTGCTCGGGGGCACCCAGTCCCTGCACACCAATTCCTACGACGAGGCTCTGAGCCTCCCGACGGAAGAGGCGGTGCGGGTGGCTCTCCGGACCCAACAGATCATCGGCCACGAGAGCGGGGTCGCCGACACGGTGGACCCGCTCGGCGGCGCCTACCTTATCGAAAGCCTGACCGACCGCATCGAAGCCGAAGCCCTCCACTACATCGAGACCATCGACCGGATGGGCGGCGCGGTGGCCGCTATCGAGCAGGGGTTCGTTCAAAGGGAGATAGAGGACAGCGCCTACCGCCACCAGCGCCTGGTGGAGGAGGGCCGGCGCACCGTCGTCGGGGTGAATGCCTACCAGAGCACCGGGGAGAAGATGCCACCGCTCCTTGAGGTCGATCCGGAGGTCGGCCGGCGCCAGCAGGAACTCCTGGCCGGCGTGAAGTCCCGCCGCGACCAGGCGGCCGTGAGGGCGCGCCTGGACGCCCTGCGGGGGGCGGCGACCTCTCCGGGGGAGCCCCTCATGCCTTCCATTGTCGAGGCCGTCCGGGAGTACTCGACCCTGGGCGAGATCTGCGGGGTTCTGCGCGAGGTCTTCGGCGAGTACACGCCATCGGTCGGTCTGTAGGAGGTGGCCGTCATGGACGAAAGACGCATCCGAGTGCTCGTGGCCAAGCCCGGTCTTGACGGGCACGACCGGGGGGCGAAGGTCGTGGCCCGGGCGCTCCGCGACGCCGGGATGGAGGTCATCTACACCGGCCTCCGCCAGACGCCCGAACTCATCGCCGAGGCGGCCCTGGACGAGGATGTGGACGTCGTCGGGCTCAGTTCCCTCTCCGGAGCGCACCGGGCCCTGTTTCCGCGTGTGGTCGAGGAACTACGCAAGCGCGGCCTGGATGACGTGGTTGTCATCGGCGGGGGCATAATCCCGGCGGGCGACGTCCCGGCGCTTCTTGAGGCGGGCGTGGCGGCCATCTTCGGCCCCGGCTCGTCCACTTCCGCCATCGCTGAGTTTGTTCGGAAGGCCGTGCCGACTTCATCAGGAGGGCAGTGAGATGATGGCCAAGGTAGACCACATCGGTATCGCCACCAAGAGCATCGACGCCGCTGGCAAGTTCTACGCCGAGGTCCTGGGCTTGGCTGTGGCCAAGCGGGAGACCGTCGCCGGCGGACCGAAGGTTGCCTTCATCCCCGTCGGGGAAACGAAGATAGAACTCCTCGAGCCGGGCAGTGAGAACGACAACATCGCGCGTTTCCTGGAGACCCGGGGCGAGGGCATCCATCACCTGGCCTTCGCCGTCGACAACGTGGAGGCCGCGCTGGCCCAGGCCAAGGCGGCCGGGTACACCCTCATCGACGAGAAGCCGCGCCCCGGCGCGGGCGGGGCCCTGACCGCCTTCCTGCACCCGAAGAGCACGGGTGGGGTCCTGGTGGAGTTCTGCGAGCATCACTGAGCGAGAGGGGCCGACCTTCATGATAGGCGACAAGCTGGCCGCGCTGCGCCGCCGCCGGGAAGAGGTCCTGGCCGGAGGCGGGCCGGACCGCACCGAGAAGCAGCACGCCAAGGGCAAGCTCACCGCCAGGGAACGACTCGACCTCCTTTTCGACCCGGGCACCTTCTCGGAGACCCAAACCTTTGTTTCCCACCGCTGCCGCGACTTTGGGATGGACGCTGAGACGGCCCCGGGGGAGGGCGTGGTGACCGGGTACGGCCTGGTCGACGGGCGTCCCGTCTACGCCTTCGCCCAGGACTTCACGGTCATGGGCGGGGCCCTGGGCGAGATGCACGCCGCCAAGATCTGCCGGGCCATGGACCTCGCCCGAGCGGCCGGAGCGCCTTTCGTCGGGCTGAATGATTCCGGCGGGGCCCGCATCCAGGAGGGCGTGGACGCCCTGAACGGCTACGGCAACATCTTCTACCGGAACACCATCTCCTCCGGTGTGATTCCCCAGATCTCGGCCATCCTGGGTCCCTGCGCGGGCGGGGCGGTCTACTCGCCCGCCCTCACCGACTTCATCTTCATGGTCGAAGGCACGAGCCAGATGTTTATCACCGGTCCCCAGGTCATCAAGTCGGTGACCGGGGAAGAGGTGTCGATGGAGGACCTCGGCGGGGCAACCACGCACAACCGGACCAGTGGCGTGGCCCACTTCTACGCGGGAAGCGACCAGGAATGCCTGGCCATGATCAGGCGCCTCCTGTCCTATCTCCCCTCCAACAACGTGGACGACCCTCCGCCGGGGCCGCTTTCCGACGACCCCGGGCGCACCGACGAGGCGCTCCGGGAGGTCGTGCCGGCGGACACCGGCCGGGGCTACGACGTGCGCGACGTCATCCTGCCCATCCTCGACTCCGGGGACTTCTTCGAGAGCCAGGCCTGGTGGGCGGAGAATATGGTCACCGGCTTCGGTCGTCTCGGCGGTCGCAGCGTGGGTATCATCGCCAACCAGGTCAAACATCTGGCCGGCTCGATCGACATCAACGCCTCCGACAAGGCTTCCCGGTTCATCCGGTTCTGCGACGCCTTCAACCTCCCGCTCCTGACCCTGGTCGACACGCCGGGTTACCTTCCCGGGGCGGCCCAGGAGTACGGAGGCATCATCCGGCACGGCGCCAAGCTTCTCTACGCCTACTCCGAGGCCACCGTCCCGAAGATCCAGCTCATCCTGAGGAAGGCCTACGGAGGTTCGTACCTGGCGATGTGCGCCCGGGCGCTCGGGGCCGACATCGCCCTCGCCTGGCCCACCGCCGAGATTGCCGTGATGGGAGCCGCCGGAGCGGTCGAGGTCATCTTTCGCGAGGATATCAAGGCGGCCGCCGATCCCAAAGCGGCGCGGGCCGCCCGCATCGCCGAGTATCAGGAGCGATTCTCCAACCCGTACGCCGCCGCGGCCAGGGGGTTCGTCGACGCCGTGATCGACCCGGCCGAGACGCGCCCCGAACTCATCAAGGCCTTCGCGGCCCTGGCCACCAAGCGGGAGAGTCGCCCGGCCAGAAAGCACGGGAACTTCCCGGTCTGAAAGGAGTCCGACCCTTGCCCAAGAGAGCCCGTGGTCGCCGGGAGGTCGCCGGCGGCGCCGACCGCCAGACGCGGCTTGCCGCGGCTGTCGCGGCCGCCGTCACGGCCTACCTCGAGGCCGAGGCGGCCGTCGTCCGCGGCCCGCTGCCGGCCGGGCCCGTCCGTCCCGCCGGCCCGGCTGGCTGGGTCATGGCCGGCCGGAGGCAGGCCCTGCTCGAAGGGCAGCTCATCAACCCCAGGAAGGGGCCCCACCCACGATGACAACCCGCAAGTTCCGCGTGACCGTCGACGGCGAGACGCTCGAGGTCGAAGTGGAGGAACTCGCTTCTCCCGGCCGGCCTATGGCCGGCCAGCCGACTCCCGGGCAGGCCGGGGGGGCCGTCTCCGCCGCGTGGGGACCTCCACCGCCCCCCGGACCGCTCCAGCCCTCGGGCGGCCCGCCCAGACCTGGCCAACCCGCACCCGCCGGTCGCCAGGCCGCGGGGAACGGAGAGAAGGTTACGTCTCCCCTCCCGGGGACGGTCGTGTCCATCGCCGTCGCCCCGGGGCAGACGGTGAAGACGGGGAGCGTCCTTCTCGTCATCGAGGCCATGAAGATGCAGAACGAGATCGCCTCGCCGCGGGACGGTAAGGTGCTCAAGGTGGCCGTGAGCCAAGGCGCCACGGTCGGCGCCGGGGATCTCCTCCTGACCCTGGAGTAGGGCCGCATTTCCTCGCTTTCCGCCCGCCGGCGGGCATACTAGGCCGACAGCCGACAAGGCCTGGCTCACGGCGGGACCCACGAGGCGATGGCATGCGGCGAAGGGGATGGCCAGCGCTCCCATCCTGGGGGCAGGTCCGGACATGGCTCTTGGATCGGGGGCTCAACCTCGGGCAGGTGGGGCGGCGACTGGGACGCGAGGTCTTCGGTAACCCCTCGCGGGACCGGGCCGTCTACGTCCTGGTCATCCTGGCCTGGGTCTCCCTCGTCGTGTGGGGCCGCCTTATCGCGCCCCTGGCCATCACGCCCTACTTCCGACCTCAGGCGCGCTTCCAGGTCATCGCCTTCTTCGAGAACGGGGCCGGAAGCAAGTTCGTCGATTCCCTGCCGACCCTCAAGGTCTACTCCGGTCTTTTCGACACGGTCTCGCCCTTCTGGCACTCCGTCGGCGCGGACGGCCGCGTTGCCGGTGACGGCTACCGCGGCGAGGTTGTCAGCCTGGCCCGCGCGCGGGGACTCTCCGTCGTGCCCCTGGTCAGCAACGTCAAGTCCGGAGCGGGCAACAGCTTCGAGGCCATCCGCACGCCCGAGGCCCGGGCCAAGACCGTCGGCCATCTCGTGGACCTGGTGGCGGAGAAGGCCTACGACGGCCTGAACCTCGGGTTCGAACTCCTGCCGGCGGACGCGAGGGAGAGCTACAGCACCTTCCTGCGGGAACTGGCGGTCGCCCTGCACGGGCGGGGGAAGACGCTGGCCGTGTCGGTCTTCGGGGACGTTGATGTGTCCTCTCTGGTGAGCGGGTTCCTCGACTACCGGGCCATCGGTGAGGCGGCCGACCTCGTGGTCCTCCTCGGGTACGACCGCTCGTGGCCGGCCACGAGTCCGGGCCCCCTCGCTCCTCTCGCCTGGGTGGAGGCCAATATCAACAGCCTCCTCGGGTACCTGCCCGCAGGCAAACTCATCCTGGGCATCGGCACCCACGCCTACGACTGGCCCATCGACCCGGCGGCCGGACGCACCGACTACCTGTCCACGAGCGCGGCCTTGGCCCGGGCATCGGACGCGAGCGCCACGGTGCAGTACGATCCGGCGAGCCGGCAGTCTTTCTACACTTACACCTCGCAGGCCGGCGCGGACCGCGAAGTGTGGCTCCAAGACGGGTCTCACGTCGCGGACAAGGTGCGGTTGGCCAAGAGCCGGGGGCTGCGAGGCGTGGCTATCTGGCGCCTGGGCTTCGGCGAGACGGGCGCCTTGGAGAATCTGGGGGGCGTCGTCGGGCGGCGTCCGTAAGGCGTGGCCTAGGAGATCTGCCCCTGGGCGCCCCCGGAGGGGGCGTGCATCAGCTGGCCCGTGAGTTTGATTTCCCCGTGCTTGGCCTCCCATTGCTGCACCGACACCGACAGCAGTTGGGCCAAGACCTTGGCCATCTGCGGGCTCATGACGAGCAGGCCGGTGGTCTTGGTTTCGTCTCTGGGCGGTCCCTTCACTCCCACCTCCAGGACGACGTCGAACGGCGTGGCGTAGATGTTGGCGTGGTTGATGTACTGCCTGAGAGTCTCGGGTTTCTCAGCGGTCTCCACCGGGGCACCTCCGTCGGTCGGACTGCGGGCGTCGGAAGAGTTCTGGAGGGAGACCCCTTTGACCTTCCACCCGTTGCGCCTGCCGTCGCGTGGAGGTATGGGCCGGACGTCGCCGAAGAGCACGTGAAACCTTCGGAGGGGGTGCCGAGCTTGAAGGCCCTCAACTTCTACTCCTCTGTCTACCACGGCAGCATCCTGGCGCGGAAGAAGACCTGCACCATCCGCCTAGGCGACAAGACCGACAAGTACCGGGAGGGCGACATCGTCCTGGTCACCTTCGGGAACCGCTTCGAGCCCAGGCGCGAACTCTTCCAGGCCGTCCTCGACCAGGTCGAGGTGAAACCGGTCTCCGCCCTGTCTCTCCGGGACATCGGCGGCGAGAACCCGGACATGCGGCGAACGGAGGACGTCTGCGCTTTCCTCAGCAAGATCTACGGGCGGGACATCACACCGGACGAGGCCGTCACCGTCATCTACTTCTCGGAGATCAGCGACTGACCGGGGGGACCGCCGAGTGCACCGGCCGGACGGGGAAGCGAAAGCGGGACTCCGGCGCCACTTCCTGGAACGGAGACTCGGTATCGGCGCCCGGGTCGCGGAACTGGGGGAGAGGGCCCAATCCTCTCTGATCGGGCACCCCGCGTTCGGCGGCGCCCGGGCGGTCATGGTCTACATCCCCTTCCGGGGCGAGGTCCCCACCGAAGGTATCGTCGCGGCTTGCCTGTCGCAGGGCAAGACGGTGACGGCGCCCGTGACCCTGAGGACGGAGAGGCGGCTGTGGCCGCTGCGAGTAAGCGGGAACCCCGGGGAACTCCGACCCGGGGAGTACGGCATCTCCGAACCGGACCCCGATCGGTGCGAGCCCTTCCCACCCGAACTCCTCGACCTTGTCGTCATCCCCGGAGTGGCCTTCGACGAACGTGGTGGCCGTCTCGGCTACGGGGGAGGCTACTACGACCGCTTCCTGGAGGCGGAGGCTCCGGCGGCGCTCCGCGCGGCCCTGGCTTTCGAGACGCAACTCTCGTCGGTTGCCCTTCCCCTGGGCGACCACGACACCCTGATGGATCTTATCTTCACCGAAGCGCGCGTCATCCAGGGCGGGCGAGCCCGCCCGGAATCGAGGCGATAACCTTGGCTTCCCCCGCGACGGACGGCGACCTTGGCCGCACTCTCGAGTACATCCGCCAGGGGCGGGACCGGTCTTTGGACGATTTGACCGGCCTCTGCCGCCTGGAAAGCGTCTCGGCCTGGGGCCGGAGTCTGCGCGAAACGGCCCAGGCTGTAGCCGCCCTCCTGGAGCGAGCCGGCGTGGAGGTCGCCATACGGGAGACGGCCGGCCAGCCGGTGGTCATCGGCCGGGCCCGGGGGCGGACCGACCGGACCATCGTCTTCTACAACCACTACGACGTTCAGCCCCCCGACCCCCTGGAGGCCTGGGTGTCCCCGCCGTTCCAGCCCGTCCTTAGGGACGGGCGCCTCTACGGCCGCGGGACCGCCGACAATAAGGGGAACCTCACCGCCCGCATCCAGGCGGTCGAAGCCTGGAATCGCGCGGGGGGCGGGCTTCCGGTTTCGGTGGGTTTTGTCTTCGAGGGGGAGGAGGAGACCGGCAGTCCAAACCTTGGCCCCGTCGTCCAGGAGAACGCTGACTGGCTCGGCCGGGCCGAGGGCGTCGTCTGGGAGTCCGGCTACCGCGACGCCGATGGCCGGCCCACCGTCTCCCTGGGCGTCAAGGGCATCTGCTACATCGAACTCCGCGCCCGCGGCGCACGCTCCGACCTGCATTCCTCACAGGCCACCCTGGTCCCCAATCCCGCCTGGCGCCTCGTCTGGGCCCTGGCGACGATCAAGGACGGCAGCGAGCGCATCCTCATCGAGGGTTTCTCCGACGCGGTTCGCGAGCCGAGTCCGGCCGACCTCGAACTCCTGCAAGCCATTCCCGACGGGGCGGAGTCCATGGCCCGCAATTTCGGCCTCCCCGGGCTCCTCGGCGGGCTGAAGGGGGTCGCGGCCCACCGCCGCAACTTCTTCGCTCCGACGGCCACCATCTGCGGGCTCAACTCCGGCTACACCGGCCCGGGGGAGAAGACCGTTTTGCCGTCCGAGGCCATGGCCAAGCTCGACTTCCGTCTCGTGCCCGACCAGGACCCCGAGGACATCCAGGCCAAGGTCAGAGCCCATCTCCAACGCCACGGCTTCGGCGATATCGAGGTGAAGGTGTTCGCCGGAGAACGACCGGCCCGCACCGACCCGTCCTCGCCTTTCGTGGCCCTGGTGCGCTCGGCCATGCGCGAGACCTACGGGCAGGAGGCCATCGTCTACCCGACCATGACGGGGTCCGGGCCGATGCCCGTCTTCTCCGACCTGGGCCTTTCGGTGGCCGGCCTCGGCGTGGGCCATCCGGGGTCCGCCGTCCACGCCCCCAATGAGAACATCGTGGTCGAGGACTACTTCCTGGGCATCGAGACGGTCGCTACCCTACTGGCCAGAGCCGGGGCCACGCCGTGACCCTGGAGACGGCGATGAAGGATACAAGCGCCGCCGGGCTAACGGGCCACCAGGCGCGTCCCCACGACCAGGAGCGCCACCCCCAGGGCGCGGACCCAGGTCATTGGATCGGGTGTCGTCTCAAACCAGCCGAAATGGTCCAGGACCACGGCCGCCGCGAGTTGCGCGGTGACGATGGTCGAGACCCCGAGCCCGGCGCCGGTGACCGGGAAGGCGAAGGCGACCCCGGCGATGATGATGACGCTGAGGACCCCGCCAAGGTAGGCGTACCAGGGAATGCGCCCGAGTTCCAGACTCCGCGGCAGGCTCTGCCGGGCCACCAGGAAGGCTCCCGCGAGAAGCAGGCCCGCGAGCACGGCGCCGATCACGTGGACCGCGACACTCGTGCCGAGGAGACTCACGCGTTTTGCCAGCGCGGCGTTGAAAGCGCCCTGAAAGGACATGGCCGCCCCGCTCACCGCGGCCGCGACCAGAGCCAAGAGCATCTTGCCTTCCAGCCCCGACACCTCCTGGCCTTAGTCTGTCCAGGCACCGGCCGGTACCGCCGCCTTGACAAAGGCCGCCCCGCGTATGTACCCTCTATATCTGGAGGTGGACCGATGCCCGAGGTGACGAGAGTGCCGCGCCATTTTGGTGACTTGATTGAAACCGCTTGGCAGATGCCGACATTCGTTGAATCGGTCGTCTCCAGCCGCTACGTGGTGAACTGGCTGAACGTCCAGGTCCCTTCCTTCAGTCAGCTCGAGGTCTTCCTGGCCGCCAACTGGTACGACGGGTCCATCCGCCAGCGCTATGCCGGCCTGGCGGCCGCTCTCGCCGAGATTCGGAAGGCCTGGCCCGACCACTTCCAGATCGAGGACCTTTCGCCGGAGAGCCTGGACCTGGAGGACTGGGAGGAGGTCTTCCTCCGCCTCATGCAGCGCGGCTACCCGTCGGGCGTCGTCGGCGAGGTTCTCAGGGCCGTCTTTCCCTACATCACCGAACTCCGCGACGACGATGTCTTCCTGGGTGACGAGATCGAGATCTACTTCATGATTCCCTACATCGGCCGGAACCGAGAACTGGCGCAGGACCAGATCGTGCGCGAAGCTCTGCGCTACGGCGCCGACAAGCAGGAACTGGAGTACCACCTCCGCCGCCGCAAGCCACCCAAGGCCCCGTACCGCGGGGCCATCGTGCTCACCTTCAAAGACCCGGGCGAGGCTCCTCTCGCCTGGCGGGCGCGCCGTGAGTCCTCAGGCTGGCTGCGTGTGCCGGTGCGCATCCCGCAGGTCAACATCACCACCAGGCTCGAGGTTTGGATCAACTACAATGTCGCTTTCCGCGGTTACTGGCTCGCCCAGATGTGTCTCCTGGCCTCTGGGCGGGGCGGCGGGAGCCGGACCGTCCCCCAGGAAATCCAGGCGGAGTGGGCCGACATCCGGTCGCGCCTGGGCGGGCGGCAGGCGACCTGAACCGGCGCTGAATGGTCTTGGTTCCGCTGGATAGGATAGGGGAGCGGCTGCTCAAGGCAGCCGCTCCCGATGTTTCACAGGCTGGTCACAGCCTGTCTTGCGCCCGTTAGACGGTCGTGCCGCCAGTCGGCCGCAGGCCGGCGCCGCCGGCGAGGCGAGTCTCCGCGTCGTGAATCATCCGACGGACCATGTACCCGCCCATCGAGCCGCACTGACGGGAGGTGTAATCTCCGAAGTACCCGTCCGTGGGGATCTGGAGGCCGATCTCGCGCGCGACCTCATACTTGAACTGATCGAGCGCGGCTTCGGCGCCCCGGACCAGAATCCGGTTTGAACTGCGATTGCTGGGCATCTATTGTCACCTCCCCCTGAATGTGGTTTCGGTTCCCTAGGCCGAACATTGTCTTGAAAACCCCGCGCTTCCCGAAACCTCTTTGGCCAGCCGTTATTTCGCAGATTTTCCTGCTGGTCTTCCCTCCAATGACGGAGCGGCTGATGAAAACAGCCGCTCCTGGCGTTACTTTTCTGTTCTAGTCGCGGACCTAGCGGGTTGGATAGCCTCCCAAGCCGACTCCGCCGTAACCGCCGGCCACGCCTCCGCCGACACCGACGTTGGTCGTGCCGAACCCGACGGTCGTGAGCCCGGCGCCACCGGCCAAACGAAGCTCCGCGTCCTGAATCATCCGGCGGACCATGTAGCCACCCATGGCCCCGCACTGACGAGACGGGTAGTCCCCGAAATAGCCGTCGGCCGGAATCTGGATGCCGATTTCGCGGGCGACCTCGTACTTGAACTGGTCAAGCGCGTGTTCGGCTCCCCGGACGAGAATGCGATTGGACTGCCCCACTCTTTTTCACCTCCTCCTGGTAATCAGTTCCTGCGTCGACTCTTCTGTTGCACGACTAGGTTTGGCTTCACGTCAAGGACCCTATGCGAGTGAAACATTGGGCCTAATGGTAGTGGGTCCTGTCCGGCATCGGGGCGTTGAAATTGCTTGGGGGACGCCGTCGTGGGTCTTGCAGGAAGTCGTCGGTGGTAGTAAGATGCAGGAAGTGGGACAAAGTGGGACAAAGCGGGCAAAGGTGGGATGCGCGGCGTGCTTTACGGCGAATATCAACACACCATTGATGACAAAGGCCGCGTGAGCCTGCCCGCCAAGTTCCGGGCCGAACTCGGCGAGAAAGTCGCCGTCTGCAAGGGGCTCGAGAACTGTCTTTACGTGTTCTCGGCCAAGCAGTTCGAGGGACTCGTCGAGCGCATGTCGGCCTCGCCCATCGGGTCCCGTGCGGTCCGGGAGTTCAGCCGGGGCTTTCTTTCCGGCGTGACTGATGCCGAGGTGGACGGGCACGGCCGCATCCTGCTACCGCAGGCTTTCCGCGAGTACGCTGGCCTGGAGCGGGAAGCGGTCGTGGTCGGCGTGGCTACCCGCGCCGAGATCTGGGACGTCGTCGCCTTCCAGAGCTTCAAGGACAGCATCAAGGACCGCTTCGAGGAGATGGCCGAGAAGCTGATAGACCTGGGCATCTAGAGGTTCGGCGAACCTGCTCCACCGCTGGCGCCTCTGATTTCTTGACAAGTTTACCACTTTGCGGTCGACGGGGCCATCCGGCCACCGCCGGCCCGAAGTTGCTGCTCCCCGATGCGTGGCGAGGAGCCGTCCGCGAGGAGGGCCTGTCCTGGCCACGCTCCTTTTACAGCAAGCTGTTCCCCGGGAGGGTGAACGGCATGACATACGGGCACCGGCCGGTGATGGTGGAAGAAGTGGCCAGGCTCATCGACGCCGGGCCCGGGGCGGTCTACATCGACGCCACGGTCGGTTTCGGCGGACACACGGAGCGCCTGGCTGAGCTGGCCGGGCCCACCGGACGGGTCCTGGGCTTGGACCGTGACCCACTGGCCCTGAAAGAAGCGGCTGCTCGCCTGGAAGGTTTCGGCTCGCGCGTGGTCCTGGTCAGGACCTGCTTCGCGCGCCTCCACGAAGCCCTGGACGCTCTCGGTCCCGACCAACCGCGGACCGTGAACGGTGTGCTGTTCGACCTAGGCGTGTCCTCCGCGCACCTGGACCTTGAGGACCGCGGGTTCAGCTACCACGGAACGGGCCCCCTTGACATGAGAATGGACCCGACCGGGGACGGGCCCACTGCCGCCGACCTCCTGGCGGACCTCGACGAACGGGAACTCACCCGCGTCTTTCGGGACCTGGGCGAGGAGCGGTGGGCCGAGCGGATTGCGTCGTTCGTGGTCAAGACCAGACGCCGCGGGCCGCTGAAGACAGCCGACCAACTGGTTGAAGTGGTGAAGCAGGCCGTGCCCGCCGCGGCTCGGCGCCAGGGGCCGCACCCGGCTCGCCGGGTCTTCCAGGCCCTGCGGATGGCGGTGAACCGGGAACTGGAAGAGATCGAGGCGGCCTTGCGCCAGGTCCCGGACCTTCTTTCCCTGGGGGGCAGAGTCGTGGTCATCGCCTACCACTCGCTCGAGGACCGAATCGTGAAGACACGGTTCCGGGAAGAGGAAAAGGGGTGTCTCTGTCCGCCCGGATTGCCCGAGTGCCGGTGCGGCGGCAAGCCCACCCTGAAGATCCTGACACGAAAGCCCATCGTTCCGTCGGAGCGGGAAGTGGACGAGAACCCCCGCTCCAGGAGCGCGAAACTTAGAGCAGCGGAAAGGCTTTGAGCAGCAGAACGCGGCTTTGAGCAGCAGAACGGCTTTGAGCAGCGGGTATAGGCCGCCGGGACGGTGAATACCGTGATGAACGGCACAAGACCTCTGACCAAGAAGACGACCGGACGCCCACTGGTGTGGCGTCCGGCTCCGGGGCGCCGGGGCCGGTGGGACAGGTCGCGTCCGTCTTCGGCGCGGGCGCCCGCCTGGCGGCTCCTGGTGCTCCGGCCCGTCAGTTCCCGGACGGGCGCCACGGGTGCCGCAGCGGTCGGCGCCCGGCCTCCGGCGGGCTTCGGCTTCGTGGGCGTCCGAGCGGGGTCGGCCTCCGGAGCGGGAAGCGCCCAGGTGGCCATGGGTCTTCGGGTGGCCGGAGGCCCGCCGGCGGCTCTCCCCAGGGAGAGAGAGGACGTCTCACAGGCCGGCATCCGCTCCTACCTTGTCTGCCTGGTCGCGGCGTTCGCTCTGGCCGGCCTCCTGGTCTGGGCGAGCGGCACCGGGGACTTCCTGGGATACCGAGTCGACGAACTCAAGACCGCTGTCGCCACCCTGCAGGGCGAGAACGAGAGACTCTCTTTTGAGTTGTCGGGCTACCAGTCGGTGGCCCGGATCGAACGGGAGGCCACGGGGCGGCTGGGCCTGGTCCGGCCTGAGTACGTCCGGATCAGCGCCGGGGATGTGGGGCAGGGCGGAGCAGCCGAGGCCGTTCCCCAGGCTCTGGCCCGGGTCATTCGCCTTACGCCGGACGGGGCGGCCGGGGAGTCCGGCGATGCGGTCGCGGTCGAGTCCAAGACCCGTCGGGGACCTCTGGGTACGCTCTGGGAACGGTTCTATCGGTGGCTCACCGGCGCCGCGCAGGCCGAGGCCAGCGACTGGCGGTAAGGCGGGGATCTGGCTTGACACAGCCTGGAATCGTCCTGCGTAAACGGGCTTACCTGCTGCTCGGCTGCTTCTGCTTGATCGCCCTCGGCATCGCGGGTCGACTTGCCTACCTGCAATTCGTGAGGGGTCCGTATCTCCGCGAACAAGCCTTCAACGTCCGCACCCACGAGGTGCCCGTCGAGGCCCGACGAGGCGTCATCTACGACCGTCTGGGCCGTGAACTGGCCGTGAGCGTGAACGTCGACTCCATTTTCGCCGTGCCCTCCGAGGTCAAGGATGCTCCGGCCACGGCCCGCAAGGTGGCCGAGGTCCTCGGGCTCGACTACGATTGGGTGGCGGAGCGGCTGGCGCAGAATTCGGCCTTCGTCTGGCTCAAGCGCAAGATTCCCGATGAGGTCTCGCAGGCTCTTAAGGTGCTCGACCTCCCGGGGATCAACTTCACCCCGGAGAGCCGCCGTGTCTACCCCAAGGGCTCGGTCGCCGCGCACGTCCTGGGGTTCGCGGGTATCGACAGCCAGGGGCTGGCCGGCGTCGAGTACAGCTACGACGACCAACTCCGCGGCACCCCCGGCTCCATCATCATCGAGTACGACGCTATCGGCCGCCAGATACCGCAGGCCATGCACAGGTACATCGCCCCCGTGGACGGCCAGAGCCTGGTCCTGACCATCGACGAGGTCATCCAGAGCCTGGTCGAGCGGGAACTCGATGCGATAATGCTCGCGAACAAACCCAAGCACGCGACCATCGTCGTTATGGACCCGAGGAACGGGGAGATTCTGGGCTTGGGCTGCCGGCCGGGGTTCGACCCGAACCGGTTTGCCGACTCTCCCGAGGCGAACTGGCGGAACTTCGCCGTGAGCGACACCTACCACCCCGGCTCCACCTTCAAGCCCGTGACCGCGGCGGCGGCCGTGGAGGAAGGCGTGGTCTCCTGGAGCGACAACTTCTACTGCTCCGGTAGCGTCGTTGTCGACGACCGGCGCCTCCACTGTCACAAGAGCGACGGACACGGTTCCCTCAGTCTCACCGGAGTCGTGGAGTTCTCCTGTAACGTCGGCTTTGTCAACATCGGCCTGCGGCTGGGTTCGACGGCCTTCTACAAGTACTGGCACTCTTTCGGGCTCGACTCCGTCTCCGGCGTCGACCTCCCGGGCGAGGCCGTGAGCCTCATCCTGCCCGAAAAGGACTGTCACTCGGTGGACCTGGCCGTCATGTCCTTCGGTCAGACCCTCACCGTTACACCCCTGGAGTTGATGCGGGCCATGGCCGCCATCTGCAACGGCGGTCACCTGGTCACTCCGCACGTGGGCAAGGAGTTTCGCGGGGCCGACGGCCAGGTTGTGCCGATCGAGTGGCCGGTCGGTCGGCAGGTCATTTCGGCCGAGACCTCGCGGGAGGTCAGTGCGGCGATGGAGGCCGTCGTGGCCACGGGGACGGGCAAGGTCGCCTACATGCCCGGATACCGGCTGGCCGGCAAGACCGGCACCTCGCAGAAGACGGTCGGCGGGGTCGTTTCCTCGGACGCCTTCATCTCGTCGTTCTGCGGGTTCGGACCGGCCGACGCCCCCGAGGTCCTGATCCTGGTCGTGGTCGACGAACCGGTCGGCGAGTATTTCGGCAGCCAGGTGGCCGCCCCGCCCTTCGGCCGGCTCATGCGCGACATCTACCGTTATCTGGAGATCCCCCTTGTCTACAAGGCCGGCGAGGGTCCAGCCGGGCAGGGCGGGAGGGACACCCCCGGGTCCGCCGAATTGACGGTGCCGAGTGTCATCGGGCGGACGGTAGGCGAGGCTCTGGCCATCCTGCAGTCCGCCGGACTGCGCGCTGAGGCGACAGGTGATGTCTCGGGCGTGGTCGCTCGCCAGACTCCGGGTCCTGACGCCAAGGTCGCCCCGGGGACGCTGGTGCTGCTCGAAGCTGGCCCGGGTGGGCCGGCCCAGGGTCTGGTCATCGTGCCCGACGTCCGCGGCCGGAGCATGACCGACGCGGCGATGCTCCTGGAGAAGGCCGGACTGCGCATCGTGATCCAGGGAACGGGTCTCGCGGCGGCCCAAAACCCGGCCCCCGGCTCGTCTGTGGCGGCCGGCAGCCCGGTCGTCGTCGCCTTCGAACCACCCAGGGACTAGCGGGCCGGATTGACGGGCCGGAGGGCGCGACCGGCGGTCGCCGTTGTGGCATGTCCTACCAGCAGGACGCGCAGGCTATAGGGGATGGGGCCAATCCAAGCCAGGGATTTGTTCCGCGGCACCGACGTCATGGCCGTCATAGGCGACCTGCGGGCCGAGGTCACCGGGGTTAGATACGACTCCCGGGCCGTCGAGCCCGGGGACGCCTTCTTCTGCGTCCGCGGCTTCGTCCACGACGGGCACGACTTCGCGGCCGAGGCCCTGGCCCGGGGAGCGCGGGTCGTCGTGGTCGAGGGTCAAGCCGGGCTGGAGCGGGTCCGAGCGGTGGCCGGGGCCGCGACCGCGTCTGGAGGCGCCACGACCGCGTCCGGAGGCGCCACGACCGCGTCCGGAGGCGCCGCGACCGGTTCCGGCGCCGCGGTCATCGTGGCGGTGGCTTCCGTCCGTCACGCCATGGGCCTGACGGCCGCGGCCTTCTTCGGGCAGCCTTCGTCGCGGCTTCGGGTCATCGGCGTCACCGGGACGAACGGCAAGACGACAACGACCCATCTGGTGCGGGAGATTCTTGTCGCCCAAGGGAGGCCCTGCGGCCTCATCGGGACCGTCCACTCTATCGTCGGCGGGGAGAGCCTGCCGGCCGTGAGGACCACGCCCGAGGCTTTCGACCTCCAGAGTCTGGCGGCCGACATGGTCAGGGCGGGCGACGCTTGTCTCAGCCTGGAGGTCGGCTCCCACGCCCTGTCTTTGGAGCGCACGGTCGGCTTCGAGTTCGACCTGGCGGTCTTCACCAACCTGACCCAAGACCACCTGGACTTCCACGGCACGATGGAGGAGTACTTCCGGGCCAAGGCCGCGCTCTTCGAGAGTCTCGGCCGTTCCCGGGGGGCCGAGGCCAAGGCCGGGCGGAAAGCCGCCATCCTGAACGCGGACGACCCCTACGGCCGGCGCCTGGCCGGCCTGACCGCCGCCCCGGTCACCACCTACGGCCTTACCTCCGAGGACGCCGACCTCCGGGCGACAGACCTCAGCTTTGAGCCCCGTCGCACGGGTTTCACCCTGACGGCCAGGGAGGCCCTTGGCGGCGCGGCTCCGGGGATGGCCGGGTTCCAGGAGCGGGCGGAGCTTTCCCTCACCGGGCGCCACAACGTGGCCAACGCCCTCGCCGCCGTGGCGGTCGCCCTGGTGGAAGGAGTGTCCCCCCGGGCGGTCGTGGCCTCGCTGTCCTCGCTCCGGGGGGCGGCGGGCCGCTTCGAGAGGGTCGACGCCGGCCAAGACTTCACGGTCGTTGTTGACTACGCCCACACGCCCGACGGGCTCGAGAACGTCCTGCGAGCGGCCAGGGCCCTACGGCCGAGACGGGTCATCACCGTCTTCGGCTGCGGGGGAGACCGCGACCGTACCAAGCGGCCGCTCATGGGGGAGAAGGTGGCCAATCTCTCGGATCTTTGTGTCGTGACTTCGGACAACCCTCGGAGCGAGAGACCGGAGGCCATCATCGACGACATCAGGCCCGGCCTGGAGCGAGCCGGACGCAAGGAAGGAACCGGCTACGTGGCCGAGCCCGACCGGGCCAAGGCCATCGCCCTGGCCGTCCAGACCGCCGGCCCGGGAGACCTCGTGCTCGTCACCGGCAAGGGCCATGAAACCTATCAGATCTTCGCCGACCGCACTATCCCCTTCGACGACCGGGAGGTCCTCGGGGAAGCCATCCGAGTCAAGCTGGGGCGTCCGGACCGCCGGCCCTCCGGGACGGGGGGCGATTCCGCTGAGCGGTGACGACCGGGTCAGGGTTGGCCCGTCCCGCCCGCTGTTCACGCTGGGCGAGATCGCCGCGTGGACGGGAGCTCGCCCGGCGGCGGGCGGCCTGGCGCCGACCGCCGTCATCACCGGGGTGGAAGTCGACTCGCGGCAGGTGCGGCCGGGAGACCTTTTCTGCGCTCTGCCGGGCGAGCGGGTGGACGGCCACTCCTTCGTGGGCCGGGCTCTGGAGGCCGGGGCTCTCGCCGCGCTGGTCGCTCGCGATCCGGGCTGCCCCGTGCCGTCCGGACGGCGGCTCCTGGAGGTCCCGGACGTGCTGGAGGCCCTCGGGCAGCTCGCCCGCCACCACCGCGACCGCTACGCGATCCCGATCATCGGGGTCACCGGGAGCGTCGGGAAGACGACCACCAAGGACCTCATCGCCTCGGCCCTCGGGAGCGCGCTGCGGGTCCTCGCCAACCGGGGGAACCTCAACACCGACATCGGGCTGCCCCTCAGTCTCTTCGAACTAGGGCCCGAGCACGAAATCGTCTGCTTGGAGATGAGCATGCGCGGACTCGGCGAGGTCGCCCGGCTCGCGGCGCTGGCCCGCCCGTCCAGCGGGGTCATCACCAACGTGGGTCCGGCGCACATCGAGTGGCTCGGCTCTCTCCAGGCCATCGCCACGGCCAAGGAGGAACTCCTGTGGGCCCTTCCGCCGGACGGGTCGGCCGTGCTGAACGCCGACGACCCCATCGTCTCGGCGATGGCCCCCCGGCACCGGGGACGCCTGGCGCGGGTCGTGACCTACGGCTTGGACCGGCCGGCCGACGTGTCCGCCGCCGGGCTCGACCCGGCTTCCGAAGCTGGCGCGCGCTTTCTGGTGAGGGCCTTCGGGACCGAACTCGGCCCGTTCACGGTGCCTTTGGCCGGCAAGCACAGCGTCCTCAATGCCTTGGCCGCCGTGGCCGTCGCCCTGCTCCACGGGGTGAACCCGGAAGCCATCCGCTCCGGGCTGGCTCGGCCACGCCTCTCGGGCCTGCGACAGGAGGTCACCGCGGTGGGCGGGGTGACGGTGGTCAACGACGCCTACAACGCCGGCCCGGCTTCTATGGCCGCCTCGGTCGAACTCCTGGTTGCCTGGCGGGCGCGCCGGGGCGGGCGGGCCGTGGCGGTGCTTGGTGACATGCTGGAACTCGGGGGTCTGAGCGAGACCGCTCACCGCGAGCTGGGACGGGCGCTGGCGCGGGCCGGCATCGATCATCTCATCGCGGTGGGACCGCTCTCGGCGGTCTTGTCCGAGGCGGCCCGGCAGGGCGGGCTCGGGGAAGACCGGGTCCGGCACTTCTCCGGACAACCCGGGGCGGGGAACCCCGAAGCGGCGGAGGCCGCGGTCCGCGCCGTCCGTCCCGGCGACACCGTCCTGGTCAAGGCCTCGCGGGGGATGAAGTTCGAGGAGATCGCCGACCGCCTCGTGTCCGGTCTGCGGGACCGGGCGGAGGGTAGGGCGGCGGAGGATAAGGCGGCGGAGGATAAGGCGGCGGAGGAGTGAGCGCGGTGGAGGTAGTATCCTTCTGGGCTCTTGCGGCGAGTTTCGTGGCCACGGCCCTGGTGGGCGTGGCGGCCGTGCCGCTCCTGGTCCACCTGCGCCTCGGTCAGACCGTCAGGACCGACGGGCCAGCGAGTCACCTGGCCAAGACGGGGACGCCGACCATGGGCGGGCTCATCTTCGTGCCCATCATCGTCATCGTCACCCTCCTCCTGGCGGGGACCAGCCCGTACGTCTGGCTCACCCTGGCCATGATGGTCGGGTTCGGCCTTCTCGGCCTGGCCGACGATTTCCTCAAGGTCGCCCTGCGCCGGCCCCTGGGCCTTCGCGCCCGTTACAAACTGGTGGTCCAGGTCGCTTTGGCCGCGCTCCTGGGGTGGGGAGCCAGTTCCCTCCTCGGTCTGGGGACGGCCGTGACCATACCTTTCACCCGGGTCTCCGTCGACCTCGGGGCTTTTTATATCCCCTTCGTCATAGTCCTTGTGCTGGGTTCGACCAACGGCGTGAACCTGACCGATGGTGTCGACGGGCTGGCGGCAGGCATGATGCTGGCGACCGCGTCCGCCTATGGTCTGGTCGCCTGGGCGGCGGGAGTAGCCGGCATGGGCATTTTCGCCTTCGCGCTGGCCGGAGGGTGCCTGGGGTTCTTGGTCCACAACTACCACCCGGCGCGCGTCTGGATGGGCGACACGGGTTCCCTGGCCTTGGGCGGGGCCTTGGCGGCCCTGGCCGTGCTCACGCGCACGGAACTGTGGCTCGTCGTCATCGGAGGGCTCTACGCGGCCGAGGCCCTGTCGGTCATCATCCAGGTCGCCTACTTCCGTCTGACCCGGAAGCGCTTCTTCCGGATGGCCCCCCTGCATCACCACTTCGAGGTCTCCGGCTGGTCTGAGACGAAGGTCACGACAGTCTTTTGGCTTGTGAACCTCGTCTTGGCGGCCGCGGGCCTGTGGGGGCTGATGCGGCGATGACGCGGCGACAACCGGATTGGGCCATCCTCGGTTGTGTCCTCACTCTCCTTTCCATCGGTCTTCTGATGGTCGGGAGTTCGAGTTCGGTCCGGGCCCTGGAGACCCTGAACGACTCCTTCTACTACCTCAAGCGCCAGGCCCTGTGGAGCATCATCGGCCTCGGCGTCATGGCCTGGACGATACGGCTCGACTACCAGGTCATCCGCAAGTACGCCCGGGTCTTCTTCCTTCTGACCCTGGTGAGCATCATCGTTGTTCTCATCCCCGGCATCGGGCAGGTCGCCGGCGGGGCCAGGCGGTGGCTCGTCATCGGTCCGCTTCGGTTCCAGCCCTCCGAACTCATGAAACTGGCCATCGTTGTCTACGTGGCCTGGGCTCTGTCGCGAGCGCCCGAGCGCGTGAAGAGCTTTACGCGAGGCATCCTGCCCTACGTCCTCCTTGTCGGTGTCGTCTTCCTGCTCATCCTCCAACAACCGGACCTCGGGACGGCGGCGGCCGTGGCCGGGACGGTGGTCCTCATGCTCTTCGCCGCCGGGGCCAGGCTGGGGCACCTGACCCTGCTCGGCGTGGCGGCCCTGCTTGGCGGCGTCTACGCCGTTGTCGGCCAGGAGTACCGTCGCAGCCGCTGGGATGCGTACATCAACCCCTTCGCCGACCCGCAAGGCAGCGGCTTTCACATCATCCAAGCCCTCTACGCTCTCGGCTCGGGCGGGCTCTTCGGCTTGGGCCTGGGCAATAGCCGCCAGAAGTTCTTCTACCTTCCGGCCGAGCACACGGACTTCATCTTTGCCATCCTGGGCGAGGAGATCGGCTTTGTGGGGGCGGTCTTCGTCATCGGCCTGTTCGTCCTTCTGGCCTGGCGCGGCTACAACACGGCGGCCCGGGCTCCGGACAGCTTCTCCTCGCTCCTGGCCGCGGGTATCACGACGATGATCGTGCTGCAGGCCATGCTCAACATCGCCGTGGTCTGCGGCGTGCTGCCCATCACCGGAGTGCCTCTGCCCCTGGTGAGCTTCGGGGGGTCATCCCTGGTGCCGACCCTGGCCGGGGTCGGGCTCCTCCTCAACATCTCCAGGCATCGAGCGCTGGCCTGACCCGGGGACGGCCGAGCCCCGGGGATGGCCGAGCCCCGGGGGCGGGGCCGGACAAGAGGGCGGGGGAGACCAGCCCCCGGACAGAGAATAGACTGGGGAAGCTTGTGGTGGGGGGAACATCGCTTGCGTCTCATCGTCTCCGGTGGCGGCACCGGGGGTCACATCTATCCGGCCCTGGCCATCGCCCGCGCGGTGAAGGAAGCCGATGCGTCGGCCGAAGTCCTCTACATCGGCACACGCACCGGGCTGGAGGCTTCCCTCGTGCCCAAGGAGGGCCTGCCTTTTGAGGCCATCCCGGCCAGGGGGCTGATGCGGCGAGGGTTGCTCCGGGCGCCCGGGTCGGTCCTGCTGGCTCTCCGGGGCGTTGCGGCGGCTCGCCGGGCCATCCGGCGGTTCAAACCCGACGTCGTCGTCGGCACCGGCGGGTACGTCTCCGGGCCGGTGGCCCTGGCTGCCCGGCTCGAGGGTGTCCCGCTCGTCCTCCACGAGCAGAACGTCTACCCCGGAGCAACCAACCGGCTCGCCTCTCGCTGGGCGACGGTGGTGGCCGTGCCCTATGCCGAAGTGGCCCGCCACTTTCCCAAGCGGACCCGGGTGGTGGTAACCGGCAACCCCGTGCGCCGCGCGGTCCTGGAGACCACGCCGGAGCAGGGCCGCCGGGTCCTGGGGTTGCCCCTGGACGGCCGGCTTGTCTACGTCACGGGCGGTAGTCAGGGGGCCAGGGTCCTCAACGAGCACGTCGTGGCCGCTCTACCCGCGTGGCTGGCCATCCCCGGAGTCTCCGTGGTCTTCGCCACGGGAGCCCGCTACCATGAGGCGATCGTGGAAGCTCTCGTCGGACGCGGACTGCCGGTCGTCTCGGACCTGCCTCAGGAGTCAGCGGCGGGTCCCGGACGGCCCGTCGCGAGGAATCCGGCCGCCGGCGAGGGCGGGAAGCTTGTCGTCCTACCCTATCTCGAGCGGGCCGACGCGGCACTGGCGGCGGCGGACGTGATGGTCACCCGAGGCGGCGCGACGACCCTGGCGGAAGTCACCGCCCGGGGGGTGCCCGCGGTCATCATCCCTTCGCCGAACGTGGCCCACAACGAGCAGGAACTCAACGCGCGCGTTCTGGGGCGGGCGGGCGCCGCCCGGGTCGTCCTCGAGAGCGAGCTCGCCGGCGGGCGGGTGCTCGAGGAGGTGGTCTCGGCCCTTCTCTCCGACGACGGACTCAGGCTCGGGATGCGCCGGGCCAGCCTGTCGCTCGGCCGGCCGGAGGCCTCCAGCGAGCTGACTAAGCTCGTCCTGGCCGCAGCCAGGCGGGGGCGCCGCCGGGCCGGGGGTCGACAGCCCGACCGTTAATGGAGGCTCTGGAGAAACATAATATGGTCTGCCGTCTTGCAGTCGGCGACGGCGAGACCGCTGGCCTGGTCGCCGCCTGCGTCGCCTCGAAAGGAGCCGGGCCATGCCGAGGATGGGGGACAAGGTCTTGCGCTACGTGCATTTCGTCGGAATCGGCGGAGCCGGGATGAGTGCCATCGCTCTTGTCGCGCTGGAACTGGGCGTACAGGTGACAGGCTCTGACCTGGCTCTCTCCGGGATCACCGACCGGTTGGAGAAACGCGGGGCTCGCGTGAGCCTCGGGCACGCCGCCGCCCATCTCGAGCGTCCTGACGCGGTGGTTGTGTCCACGGCCATCCGCCCGGACAATCCCGAGGTCGTCGAGGCCCGACGTCTCGGCATCCCCGTGTTGCATCGGGCGGACATGCTGTCCATCATCATGGATCGGAAGAAGGGCATCGCCGTTTCGGGCACGCACGGGAAGTCGACGACGACCTCGATGATGGCCACGGTCTTCGAGCGCACCGGCCAGAAGCCGACCTGGGTCGTGGGCGCGGAGGTCCGCGATTTCAACTCCGGGGCCGGCTACGGGGAGGGTGAGTATCTGATCGCCGAGGCCGACGAGAGCGACGCCTCCTTCCTCAAGCTCCACCCGTTCGTCGCCGTCGCCACCAACATTGATAACGACCATCTCGATCATTACGGGACCTTCGAGCGCCTCGTGGAGGCCTTCCGCACCTTTCTCAGCCAGACCCGGCCGGACGGTTTCTCCGTCGTCTGCGCCGATGACCAGAACCTGGCGCGGCTGGCCGGCGAGGTCGCCGGTCGCGTCGTCACCTACTCCCTGGGGGCGGGCGAGGGCCGGGGGAGCCGGGGGACCCACTACCAGGTCACCGGCTGCTTTCTCGAAGGCTGGCGGTCACGCTTCACCGTCGAGCGGGAGGGAACGTCGCTCGGCGAGTTCGCCCTGACGGTCCCCGGGCGGCACAACGTGGCCAACGCCACGGCCGTCATTGCCACCGCGACCGAGGTCGGGCTTCCCGTCCGGGAGGTGGCTTCCGCCCTGGCCGACTTCAGCGGCACCGTCCGGCGCCTCGATCCCATCGGTCGGGCGCGGGGCGTGCATGTCGTGGACGACTACGCCCACCATCCGACGGAGATAGCCGCCACGCTGGACGCCGCGAGAGGGCTCGCCTCGTCCGGCCGGGTCATCGTCGTCTTCCAGCCCCATCGCTACACCCGCACGCGAGACCTCCACGCCGAGTTCGGCCAGGCCTTCGGGGATGCGGACGCGGTGGTCCTCACGGACATCTACCCGGCGATGGAGCCGCCCATCCCCGGCGTGACCGGCGAACTGGTCTACCGGGACTTCCAGGCGCGGCCCGGGCAGTCCGTGGTCTACATCCCCGAACTGGGCGACATCGCGGCCCACCTGGCCGCGCTCGTCCGGCCCGGTGACTTCGTCCTGACCATGGGTGCGGGCGATGTCCGACGCGTGGGCCCCGAACTCCTGTTGCTCCTGGATGGGCAGGGTCTTCCCGGGCCGGCCCGCCGCGCGTAACGGCCGCGCCGCCTCCAGCGTATGATGGGGCGCTCCGCCCACCAAACGGGCGGGGGTGGGGGCCGGTCAGGCTATGAGTTCGTTCGTCGTCCAGGGCGGGCATCGTCTCGAAGGTCAGATCAGGGTCAGCGGGGCCAAGAACTCCATCCTGCCGATCATGGCCGCCTCCCTTCTCACCAGGGGGGAGTGCGTCATCCGGTCCACGCCGGACCTGGATGACGTCGCGACGATGGTCCGCATCCTGACCAACCTCGGAGCCAAGATCAGGTTCGGGAGCGAGGGCGACGGCGGCCGGCGGTACATCCGGATCACGGCCGACGTCCTCACGGGGTACGAGATTTCCGCCGAACTCATGGGCGATATGCGCTCCTCGATCGTCGTCATGGGGCCGCTCCTCAGCCGTCTGGGCAAGTTCCGCGTCTCCAAACCGGGGGGCTGCTCCATCGGTTCAAGGCCGATCAACTTCCACATCCGGGGCCTGGAGATGCTGGGCGCGCGCATCCGCGACGAGCACGGGTACATCGACGGCGAGGCGGGGAGCCTCGTTGGCCGCGACATACACCTCGACTTCCCGAGCGTGACGGCGACCGAGAACATCATGATGGCGGCGGTCTACGCCGAAGGCCCGACCGTTATCCGCAACGCGGCCAGGGAGCCCGAGGTCGTCGACCTTCAGAACTTCCTGAACGGCATGGGCGCCCGGGTCGCCGGCGCCGGGCTGGACACGGTCCGCATCACGGGCACGAAGACGCTCCATGGAGTGGAACACACGGTCATCCCGGACCGCATCGAGACCGGCACCTACATCGCCGCGGCGGCCATCACCGGCGGCGACGTGGTTCTGACCGACACCACGCCCGAGCACGCCGACGCGGTCATCGCCAAGTTCCGTGAGGCCGGGGTGGCCATCGAGACCGGGCGTGACTTCATCCGAGTGCGGCCGCAGACCGCCCTGCGTTCCACCGACTTCAAGACCATGCCTTACCCGGGCTTCCCGACCGACATGCAGCCCCAGGCGATGGCCATGATGTGCTTCGCCCGCGGCACGAGCGTGATCACGGAGAACATCTTTGACAAGCGGTTCTCGCACGCGGACGAACTCCTGAGGATGGGTGCGGCCATCGAGGTCGGTAGCCGGCTGGCCGTCGTCCGGGGTTCCGGGCGGCTCAGCGGCGCCCGGGTCCGCGCCACCGACCTCCGGGCCGGGGCCGCCCTGGTCCTGGCCGGATTGGGGGCGCAGGGAACCACGACGGTGGAGGGCATCGGCCACATCGAACGCGGGTACGAGAACATGGAAGGGAAACTGCGCGGCGTCGGGGCCGACATCGAGCGGGTCGAAGGGTAGTATCATTGGATAGTGAATAGCGCTTAGCGTTCAGCCGGGTCTGGCCGGGCAGGCTCGCTTGGCCGGTCGTTCGCCCGGCTTTCCTCGGGAGCGGGCTGGGACAAGCCCGGCACAGCGTGGAGGGGTGATCGATGGGCCCGGACAGGCATGGCTCGGGGGGAAGGCCTGGGAGGGTCTTGGGCTCCCGTCGGGTCCTCGGTCTTTTGTCCCTCATCCTGGTCGCCGGTGGGGGCCTCGGGTTCTTCCTGTCCTCCTCCGCCTTCGGTCTCAGCGAAATAGTGGTCATTGGCTCCGCCCATCTCACCTCCAGCGAAGTCGTCAGGCTGTGCGAGGTCAGCCTGGGGATGAACCTCCTCAAGATTCCCACGCAGAAGATTCGGGAGCGCCTTCTCGCCGATCCGCGCCTCTCCGACGCGGTCGTGAGTCGCAAGCTTCCGGGACGGCTGGTCGTCCAGGTGACGGAGAGGGTGGGTGTGGCGCTTCTTCCTTGCCAGGAGCAGTTCGCCGAGCTGGACTCCTCGGGCCTGCCCCTGGAATTGCACAGCTACGTCGGCGCGCTCGGCCTGCCTATCATTACCGGCGTGACGGAAGCCGGCGTTACCCTTGGCGTACGGGTCAGCGGGGACAAGCTTACGGCCATCCTGGGCTGCGCCGCGGCCCTCGGCCCTGAGGGCCGCCGCCTGGTCGCCGAGATCCACGTGGATGACCAGAACGAACTGCGCCTCTACACGCGGGAGGGGATTCCGGTGTACTTCGGCCCGCCTACCGGGCTTGAGGCCAAGGTCGAAGCCTTCCTGGGCGTCCTGGCCGACGTGCGGGCCGCGAAGCTGGACGTCACCTACGTCGATGTTCGGTATCCCCGCTACCCGGCCGTCGGCGCCCCCGGCGGGGCCGAGGCCCCCAGCCCCTGGATCGACCCGGACGTCTTCTCCATCCTCGGGGAGCCTTGACCCTCAAGCCGGTGGGGGGCGGCCCGAGGGCCGTTGACATAATGCTGGAGAAGGGAAAGATAGCGGTCCAGAGAACATACCACCAGTCAAGGAAGGAGGAGGGGCTGTTGCCAGGGCCGAGAGTGAAACCGGGAACCCTTGCTGCTCTCGACATTGGTTCCAGCAAGGTCTGCGCTCTGGTGGCCCAACTCTCCGAGGACGGCAAAATTGACATAACGGGCTATGGTATGGCCTTGTCCAATGGTATGCGCCGCGGAGTCGTGGTGGACGTGGATGGTACGGTCCGGGCGGTCCGGGAAGCCGTGGAGAAGGCCGAGGATATGGCCCAGACCCGCATCCGCGGCGTCACCCTGGGCGTGGCCGGAACGCATGTCCAGTCGGTGAACGTCCGCGGCGTCATCGGTATCACGCGTGGCGACAAAGAGATTTTCCAAGACGACGTGGACAGGGCCCTAGAGGCGGCGCGCGTCGACAGCGTCCCGCAGGAACGGCAGATCATTCATGTCCTCCCGCGCCAGTATATCGTGGACGGTTACGACGGCATCTTCAACCCCGTCGGGATGGTCGGGAACCGGCTCGAGGTGGAGGCCAACATCGTTACCTGCTCGGCCACCTCCCTGGAGAACCTCACGCGCTGTGTCGCCCGGGCCAACCTCCACGTGGAGACTCCCGTCCTGGCCAGCCTGGCCTCAGGCGAGGCCGTCCTGCACCAGGCGGAGCGCGAACTCGGTGTGGCCGTCGCCGATATTGGTTGCGGGACCACGGATGTCGGTATCTTCGACCGCCACGGCCTCTACCACGCCGGGGTCATCCCGGTGGGGGGCGAGTACATCACCAAAGACCTGGCCGTAGGGCTGCGCACGCCGCTGCCGATGGCTGAGAAGATAAAGATCCAGCACGGAGTGGCTTTGGTCGATGCGGCCCGGGCCGACGACTACGTCGAGGTCCCCGATGTCGGGGGAAGCCGGACCCAGAAGATCGGGCGCCGGGCGATAGCCGAGATCATCCAGCCCAGGGTTGAGGAAATCTTCGGGCTCATCATGAGGGAAATCACCAAGTCCGGTCGCGATGGGGTTTTGCCGGGCGGTATCGTCATCACCGGAGGCACGGCCACCTTGGAGGGCATCGTGGAGGTCGGGCTGGACGCGACGGGTCTCTCGGTGCGCGTCGGCTACCCCGAAGGCCAGGGTGGCCTCACGGAACTGGTGCGCGACCCGGCTTGCTCCTGCGCGGTCGGCATCATCTGCTTGGCGGCGCAGAACCTCGGGTACACCGAGGGCGTGACCGTCGGCGGGCAGGTCTCCGGGTTGTTCGGCGACCTCTGGGGTCGGGTCAGGGGTTGGGTCAAGCAGTCGTACTAGGCCGAGAGGGGTGATTAAGGTGGTCGCGGACGGGTCGCTCTCCTTTGCCATCGAAGTAGAGACCTACGCCCTGATCAAAGTCATCGGCGTGGGCGGCGGTGGCAACAACGCGGTCAACCGGATGGTCACCAGCAACCTTCGCGGCGTGGAGTTCGTGGCCATGAATACCGACGTCCAGGCCCTCTACCGGGCCGCCGCTCCGGTGAAGATCCAGCTCGGCGAAAAGCTGACCCGCGGCCTGGGGGCCGGCGGCAACCCAGAGATCGGCCGCCTGGCGGCTGAGGAGAGCCGCGAGGCCATCGAGCGGGTCGTGAAAGGCGCGGACATGGTCTTTGTCACCGCCGGCATGGGGGGAGGCACCGGGACCGGGGCCGCTCCCATCATCGCTGAGTGCGCGCGCGACGCGGGGGCCCTCACCGTCGGCATCGTGACCAAGCCCTTCACCTTCGAGGGCAAGCACCGGGCGGGCCAGGCCGAGTCTGGGGTGGAGGCCCTGCGCGCCAAGGTCGACACCCTCATCGTCATCCCTAACGACCGTCTGCTGCAGATCGTCGAACGCCGGACCTCCATGATCGAGGCCTTCCGCATCGCCGACGACGTCCTCCGTCAAGGCGTCCAGAGTATCTCCGACCTCGTCGCCATCCCCGGTTTCATCAATCTTGATTTCGCGGATGTCAGGATGGTCATGCAGAACACCGGATCGGCCCTCATGGGCGTGGGCGTCGCGAGCGGCGAAGGCAAGGCTACTGAAGCCGCCAAGGCCGCCATCTCGAGCCCGCTCCTGGAGACCTCCATCGAAGGGGCGAGGGGCTTGCTCCTCAACATCACGGGCGGGGAGGACCTCACCCTCTTCGAGGTCGAGGAGGCTGCCCGCATCGTGACCGAGGCCGCGGATGAGGACGCCAACATCATCTTCGGTTCCGCCGTGGATGAGGAGATGAAGGACGAGGTTCGCGTGACGGTCATCGCCACCGGCTTCGGCGAGAAGACCAAGAAGAGGAAGCCGCGTGACCCCCAGACGGAATTCGACATCAAACCCCTGGCCCCGGGGGACATCGAGATCCCGGCCTACATCCGGAAGCGGGAGTAGCCGCCCCTTCTCTTCGCCCGCGCGAACCCAGTCAGGGATTGGTGAACGAAGGCTGTTCTCGCGCCCCAGCAGGCGACATAATTCTCCTCCCACGGTAGATATAATGGCCCCGTCCCCAATAAACTCTTCGTCAGGACAGCTACGGGGGGCCACGCTTTGGGCTACGTCTACGCCGACATCCTCTGCCTGGTAAACTTCTGCTTCGACTTCTCCCTCCTGTACCTGGCGGGGCGGCTGTCGCGCGCCGCCATCATCGGGCGGCGCCTCATCCTCGGCGCCGGGATCGGCTCTCTCTACGGGCTGGCCTCCCTGTACCCGGGCACGGTCTTCCTCATGAGCCTGCCGGCCAAGGTCGCCGTCTCGGCGCTCATGGTCGCCATCGCCTACCCGCGCGGCGTGGCCAAACTCCGCGCTTTTGCCACGACGCTCGCCCTGTTCTATCTCAGCTCGTTCGCCGTCGGAGGCGCCGCCCTCGGCTGGACCAACCTGACCACCGGCGTGGCCTCCCTGGACGGCGGCGCCGCCACGGGCCAGCTGGGTCTGGGTGCGGTGCTTCCGGCCGTCCTCCTCGGGGCCATCCTCCTCCACTGGGCCCTCGTCTCCGGGCGGGAGCGCGAACGGGTCGCCACCCTCTGCGTTCTCTGCCGGGTGGTCGTCGGGGACCGCCAGGCCGAGTTCAGGGCCCTGGTGGACACGGGCAACCGCCTTCGCGACCCGCTTTCCGACGCCCCCGTGGTCATCGTCGAGTACCCGGCTGTGACGCGTCTCTTGCCCGCGGGCTTTGGGCAGGTGTGGGAGGGCCCGGAGCCCGATGATCCCGACTTGAGCCGTCTGGCCTCGGCTCTCGGCGGCACGCCCTGGTCGGCCCGCATGAGGTTGGTCCCTTTCTCCTCCTTAGGTCGGGCCAACGGTCTGCTCGTCGGCTTCCGGCCGGACGCGGTCATCGTGGGCGCGCAGGGCGGAGACGTCCGACGGACCGATGTGGTCGTCTGCGTGTCCCCGCGCCCGCTGTCCGCGGAGGGGGGCTACCGGGCCCTTCTCCCGCCGGAAATCCTGGAGGGCGAGGCCGTGGCCTAGACGGGGGAGACAGGTCTTGGGAGCAGCGCTCGGCCATACCTTTTCGGAAAGGAGGGACAGCCTGTGGCGAAACTGGCGGCTGTAGGAGCGGCCGTGCCTCTCGCGGTCCGGCTGCGCTGGTCGTTCATCCTCACCCTGGCGCGCTGGCGGCGAATGTTCGGCCTGCCCGCCCCCTTGCCCGGCTACTACGTGGGGACGAGCGAGGCTCTGCCGCCTCCGCTCTCGGCGACGGAAGAGGCCTACCTGCTCGGCCGCCTCCAGAGCGGAGACATTGACGTGCGGGGCGTCCTCATCGAGCGCAATCTGAGGCTCGTGGTCTACATCGCGAAGAAGTTCGACAACACGCGCGTGGGCATCGAGGACCTGGTCTCCATCGGAACCATCGGCCTCATCAAGGCGGTCAACACCTTCGACCCGACCCGCCGCATCAAGCTGGCGACCTACGCCTCGAAATGCATCGAGAACGAGATTCTGATGTTTCTGAGGCGTAATCCGCCGCGGTCGGAGGTCTCGTTCGACGAACCCCTGAACGTGGATTGGGACGGCAACGAGCTTCTCCTGTCCGACGTCCTCGGGACGGACGCGAACATCACCTACCGCGCGCTCGAGGAGGAGGTCGACCGCGTCCTGCTCCGCAAGGCCATGACCCTGCTCAACGAGCGTGAGCGCAGGATCATGGAACTCCGTTTCGGCCTCGGCGACGGCCAGGAGCGGACGCAGAAGGACGTCGCCGACCACCTGGGTATCTCGCAATCATACATCTCCCGGCTGGAGAAGCGGATCATCAAGCGGCTCCGGCAGGAGATAGCGAGCATGCAGTAGACAGGGAATACCTGGCAGGCGGCGAAAGGCGCCCCGAAGAGGGGGTGGCGGCGTATACGCGCCGGCGTACCTCTTGTACGTCGCGGCCATCATGGCCGCCGTCTTCGCCCTCGCCCACCGCATCACCGACCGCCGGCCGCCCCGCCAAGGGCGGCCGGCGGTCGCGCCTCTTGCGGGAGCGGACCCCGCAGCCGTGAATAATCGCCTCGCTCCGCACGTTTAGGGAGTAGGAGCGTGAAGCCGGATGGGCTACAAGGAACTGGCCGACCTCTACGAGCGTCACCGAGAGGGGCTCGTGCGCACGGCCGCCCGTCTCTTAGCCGACCGCGCGGCCGCGGAGGACGTGGTCCAGGAGACCTACGTGCGGGCCCTTCAGTTCGGCGGGGAGCCGCCGGCTGGAGCCGCCGACGTTTCGGGGGCCGAGGGCGCCTGCGCCATCCGCGGTTTGCCTGAGAAAGGCCTGCCTTCCCCCGCCTGGCTTTACCGGGTGACCCTCAACCTCTGCTACGACCATCTACGGGTCCTGAGGCGCTCCGGCAGCCTCGGGCAGGCGGCGCGTCGGGCGCGGAGCGGGGCGCCGGCCTCGGGAGACTGGGGCGAGGAGGAGTCGGCGGCGGTCCCGGCGGACGCCGCGCCGGCGACCGAGACCTCCGAACCCGAGAACGTCGCGCTCCGGCGCGAGATTGCGGCCGCCGTCCGCACAGCGGTCGCCGGTCTCCCGCCCGCTTTGCGGGAGGTCGTCATCCTCCGAGAGTACGGCGGTCTCAAGTACCGGGATATTGCCGAGACCATTCTCTGCCCGATAGGCACGGTGATGTCTCGGTTGCACCTCGCCCGCCGGCGCCTGCGGCGCTCGCTGGCGCCCTACCTGGAACTCGAACTCGGCTCGCTGCCCGAACACGGGGCGGGGTCTCGGGACGCGCCCCGCGCGGAGCGAGCGTTCTTGCCCGTCGAGACTGGGAGAGGAGGAGAGGAACGATGAAGCCAAAGGATCAGCGTTCTTGCCCCATGGCCTGCCTAGCCGGACCGCTGTATGATGGAGAACTCGACCCGGCCGAGTCGCGCCGGTACATGGAGCATCTCTTCCGCTGTCCGACCTGCCGTGTAGAACTGAGGGTCGTGCGGCGGCTCTCCCAGCTTCTCCGAAGCGAAGGGAATCCGGGACCTTGGGAGCCCGGGGTCGAGGACGTCTCGGTGGTGGAGACCCTGGCCGAGGGCGATTGCCGGGCCGGTGCGGCACGGTCGAAACCGCGGCCACGGCTTCACCCCGTCCCGGCCGCGGGGTTCCCGGGAGGTGGACCGCTTGGCAGGTTATCCTGAGCCCACAATCGCCGCGGTCGCCCTGCGGAAGTTCGCTGACGCTTGCGCCCCGGTCCTGCAGGTCATCTTGTCGCCGGCCAAGGCCTTCTACCGTCTGGCGGAGGGAGGGAGTTGGCTGGCCCCGGTGGTCCTGGTGAGCGTGAGTGGTCTCATCAGTCACTCCCCCCATCCCCTCCAGGCCATCGCCATTTGCGTACTTGATTGGACGGGGAGGACGCCGAACCTGACCGGCTTCGCCCTCGTGTTCCTGGCCCTGCTTCCCGTCTACTACGCAGGGTCGGCCGCGATGCTGGCCCTGGTCGGGACGGTCGTCTCGGGGCGGGAGACCGGGCTCACCTGGCGCGCGGCCTTCCGGAGGTGCTGGTCGGTTCTGGGCTGGGTCAATCTACCCGTGCTTTTCGCGGGCGTCCTGGCCGCCGCGCTCCTCGCTCGCGGCTCAGTCTTCATGACGGCCATGGCCGCTGTCCCGCCGGGCGTCATGCCCGGTTTCAGCTATGTCCTTCCTCTCGCGGCGTCACTGGCGCTTATCGCGTGGACCGTGACGCTGGGCCTCGTCGCCGTGCGTCAGGTTTTCGCCGTCGGCACCGCGAAGGCCCTGGTGATCATCGCGGTCTTCGGTCTCCTGGCCGGCGGGCTCGTCCATACCCCGGTGGCGCGCTGGGTCGCCGACGACGTGTGGGATGAGTTCGCGGTCCTGGGGCGTGGTCAATCTCTCGTGAGTGTCGACTTCGCGGCCTACCGCTTCTCGGCCCGGCATCTTCCATCCCGCGGCGACCTCGTGGCTTTCAGCGCTTCGGGCTTCGATGAGTCGCCCAGGTTCGTTCTCGATACGGCCTCTGGCGCGACTCTCGGGATTGGCGGCACGAACGCCTGCCTGGGACGCGTGATAGGGCTTCCGGGTGACACCGTCGAGTTGCGCGAGGGGAGAGTCTACCTCAACGGCAGCCTCCTCGCCGAAACGTATCTTGCGGGGCTTCCCGTCGCGCTGGCGTACCCGCCCAGCTTGTCTGTTCCCGCCGTGCCGGTGGGTCCAGGACAGGTCTTTGTTCTGCCCGACGATCGCGGCGTCTTGGGCTCGCTCCCCCTGGACGCGGGGCCCATCGTCCCGCTGACGCGAGTTCGAGGGAAGGTCGTCGTCGTGCGCGTGGGGAGCGGTCCGCAGGAAGTCGATGCCGGGGACGGGTACTCGGAGACCCCTTCGTGGGAGCCCCGGACCGTCACCGTGGTCGCCGGACCGAGTCAGGCCGGAGACGCCGCCCTGTCTCCCGTGTGGCAGACAGCCTTCGTCGGCGGAGCTCCCTACGAGCAGTGCCGGTCAGACTGGTACGCGTTTGACCCGGAGTCCGGGGCGGTTCTCCTCAAGGTGCGACTGGGAAGCACCTGGTCGCCTGGGTGCATCGCTCTTCCTTCGGGGAGGGTGCTTGCTCTCGCGGAGTGGGTGGGCGACCCACGCGCCGTCACCTGGCAAGAGGCCGGCTTCGCCGTCGTGAGCCTTAGGAACGCCGGCAACACTCCGTTGTGGGATGGACGAGACACCGTCATCTCGTGGGGCGGCGAAGCCGGCAAGGGGTTCATGAGCCGCGTGGAGCCGGAGAGACAGAAGGCCCGCAGGGCGTTCGAGGCGACCCGTCTGGAACTCTCTCCCCGGGGAGACGCCCTGCTCATGGGGGACTGCTACGGTCACCTCGAGAGCGGCCAACGGGGCCCCGCCCACTATCACCTGCGCTGTTTCGATTCCTCAGGCCTCACCGGGACCTTCGAACCGAGGGCCTGGCCGGCTTGGCAAGTGGGCTGGGATCGGGCCCAGGTGTTCATGGCGATGCCGCGCGGAAGCGGTCTTGATTTTGTCCTTCTGGACCTACCGGACCTTGGGGTAAACCGCCAAGCCCAGTTCCCGGACGATACCGCGGGCCCGACGGCCACGGGGTGGCGTTCCCCGGTCGCAGCGGGGTTCGTCGACCCGTCGGGCCGGCCGGCCTGGTGGGTGGAGAGCCCGGGCGGCATCTTCCTCGTGTCGGCCAGCCTTGAGTCGGCCCGATTGTTCCCGGCCCTCGCGAGCCTCCTCTGGACGACGCCGGAAGGCTGGTGCCTGGTCACCTCCGGCGGCGCCGCGAGTCTGGTCGAGCCGTCGGGTAAGGTGGCCTGGAGCAGGAAGGGGGCCGTTGCCAGTGGTGCCTGCGACCACGACGGCCGCTTGAGTGTCATTGTCCTTGGAGGCGTCCGCCCCGGCGCCTACTCTGTTGAGGCTTTGGACCGGAGCGGCAGGGTCGTCGCCAGCCAAGACCTGACCGGCGCCGGCGACCTCACTCCGACGGTCTTGGTGCCGGCCGACGGCTGCGCCCTGGTCGTCTATGGCCGCGACGGACAAGGCGGCGGCGGGGTGAGTGCCCTGGCCATCGGCTACCCTGCCGGCGTTCCCGGCACACCGGCGGAGATGACCGGACTCGACCTGAGCGGGCCGGAGGGGCCGTGCCTGGCAATGGTTCTGGGTCGGGGGCGTTTCCTTGTCCTGCTGTCGCCCGGGGCATTCGGGGCCCCCGCTCAGCTCTACTTCTACGACGCTGGAGGACCCTTCGGATTACCGAAGGGGTAAGACCAACTTGGGGAGGTTGCGAGGATGAGGATCTCGCTTGCGGCCATGGTCATGGCGGCGGTTGGGATGGAGCGATACGCGGCGCAGCTCGTGAGGGTAGTCGCTATCACCGCGGTCGTCTTGGGTCTCTACTACGTGTTGGCCACATGGGGCAAGAAGTGGTTCCCGCCTAGGTGTCCGAAGTGCCGGGCGCCGCTGGAGACCCTGACGACTTGCGTCTACGAGGGTGAGAATAGGCCGCAAATCGTGTTGCCCAGCGTGTCTCTCGTTAGGACGGTCTGCCCGCGCTGCGAGTACGAGGCGCGGAAACTGGTACCCAATACGGGCCCGACCTTCTTCGAGCGGGGTGGCGGCGCCCGCTGGCCGTTCGCCCTGGCGGACTCCTCGGAGATTGCCCGGGCCAATGTCCGCGCCGTGATTGAATGGGACCAGATGCTGGCCGGATTGGAGAGGGAGCACAACGCAAAGACGGCGAGGCCGCCGTGGTAGAGGCGGTAATCCGTGGAGTGGCTCGTCAGAGTCGCCGTGTGTTTCCCGGGCGGGGACCGCAGCCGTCTCGCTGGGCGGGAGTCGGGGAGGTGAGATGGATGGCCAGGCCGGCGGTGCCTGTCGTCTGCGTCCGGTGCCGAAAGCCCCACACGGCCACCGTTTCCTCTTTGATGTTTTCACTCTTCCATTTTCTAGACCTGTTCGTGATTAAGTGCCCGCACTGCGGGAGACTTGCTCTCCACACGCTTGGCAAGAGCGACCGCATCGGGAAAGGCCTTAGAGCGGTTGGCGGTCCGGATGACCTTGGGTCCAGACCGCCACCGGAATAAACCCCCTCCCGCCGTGGGCATAATCACCCCTAGTCCACACAGTAAAATTATGGTAGTGGGCAGGGGGAACTGGCGTCCTTGCTGGTCAACAAAGTCGAGATTTGTGGCGTCAACACTTCCAAGCTCCCCGTCCTCTCCGCCGTCAAGATGCGCGAACTCTTCGTGCGCTTGCAGGCGGGGGATCCGACCGCCCGCGAGCAACTCATCCAGGGTAACCTCCGTCTCGTTCTCAGCGTCATCCAGCGTTTCAACAACCGGGGCGAGTACGTGGACGACCTCTTCCAGGTCGGATGCATCGGTCTCATCAAGGCCATCGACAACTTCGACCTCGGCCAGAACGTGAAGTTCTCGACGTACGCCGTCCCGATGATTATCGGCGAGATTCGCCGCTACCTCCGGGACAACAACTCCATCCGGGTGAGTCGTTCGCTCCGCGACGTCGCCTACAAGGCTCTCCAGGTCCGCGACGGACTGGTCAACCGGCACGCGCGCGAACCGTCCATCAACGAGATCGCCTCTGAGCTCAAGATGCCCCGAGAGGACATCGTCTTTGCCCTGGACGCCATCCAGGAGCCCATCTCCCTCTTCGACCCTGTCTACCATGATGGCGGCGACCCCATTTTCGTCATGGACCAGATTGGCGACGACAAGAACCACGACTCGACGTGGCTCGAGGGCATCTCCATCCGGGAGGCCATGGGGAAGTTGTCGGAACGGGAGAAGCTCATCCTCTCCCTGCGGTTCTACGAGGGCCGGACCCAGATGGAGGTGGCCGGTGAGATCGGAATATCCCAGGCCCAGGTCTCGCGCCTGGAGAAGGCGGCCCTCGGGCACATGCGCAAACTGATGTAGCCGCTGCCCGGGGCCTCATCCTTCCTGGCCTGCCTCGACGGGCCTGTTCTGCCTGGAGGTCCCGCGGATTGGGCCGGACGGCACGGGGAAACTAGCTACCAGTCGCCCACCCGCACCGGCACTTGGGCGTCGAGATGCCAATCCGTCCGCCGGAGCGGACCGTATCCGCCGGCGGACACTGACTGGAGAGAGCCAAACGTGAAGTCGATCTACGAGATAGTGCGTCCCAACTCCAATCCCAGGACCCGGACCAGGAAGAAGTCCACGTCGGGGCGGCTGGGCCAGGTCTGCCTGGCGGCCCTCGTCCTCCTCGTGGCCTTCGTCGCCTGGTCCGGATGGCGCCTGCAGGCCGAGCAGGCCTACAACCTGCATAACCTCATCCGTCTCCACGTCGTCGCCAACAGCGACCAGCCCGCGGACCAGGAAGTCAAGCTGGAGGTGAGGGACGCCATCCTTGGCGCGTCGGAGGACCTGTTCGCGGCGAAGGTCCCCGACGACGCCATCGGACTCGTGAAAGCGAACCTTTCCCTCTTCCAGCGTGTGGCCGAGAACGTCCTGGTCGCCAATGGGTACGACTACGCGGTCGGGGCCGAGTTCGGTACGTTCTCCTTCCCGGAGCGCGCCTACGGGCCTCTGGTCCTGCCGGCAGGGGACTACCAGGCCCTCCGTATCGTCCTCGGCGAGGGGAAGGGGGCCAACTGGTGGTGCATCCTCTTCCCGCCTCTGTGCTATTTCGACGTCGTGGCCGGCTCGCGCCAGACGCAGTGGGGCATTGCCTCCGATGGGGCCCTGACCTCGGGAACGGGCGGGGCGTCCGGCGCTGCCGCGACCGCGAGTCCGGCGCCCGCCGGGGCGTCCGCCGGGAAGACCACGCGGACCATTTCGGTTGACTCCCTCACGCCTCAGCAGGCCCTTGACCTCCAGGGCATCCTGGAGAAGGCCCTGGCCAACGTGAAGTCCAAAGGCGGCCAGACCGCCGGGGCCGGCCGGTCGACGACCGGCTCGCCCGGGACGACGGCCTCGGCCGTCGCGGACAAAGACTCGGGTGTGAGGATAATCGTCAGCGACATCCCGACCTCTCCTGACTCGGACCTGATTATCCTGGTGGCGGACACCGGATCAAACCGAACCGAGGTCCGCTTCTACGTCTTCGACCGCCTCCGGGAGCTCATCAGGTCCCTGGCGGTCTCGGCGCCCTGGCTGGTCCAGGGTCCATCCGGTTCAGGCCAACACGCGACTCCCCCGGAACGCTAGGCCGGGCGCCCGCCCTGGGGTCCGCCGCGATGGACGGGGAGTGAGCCTCCCCCGGCACATATACTGAGCCGGGGTGCTCCCAAGTGGTCAGAGCGTCCGATCTCCGGCTCCGGGATGTGGTGAACATCCTGGACGGCGCCAGACTCGGCGTCATCAGCGACTTCGACATGGACCTCGAAAGCGGAAGGGTGAGGACCCTCATCATCCCCGGCCCCAAGCCCATCTTCGGCCTCTTCGGGCGCGAGACGGAGTACGTGGTGCCGTGGGAAGCCATCCGCAAGGTCGGCGCCGACGTCATCCTTGTTGAACTGACCGGGTACACGGACCAGGAGCCGGCGAGGTAGGCGGCTCCGACCCGAAGTCCCAGCGGCTGATTAGGCCCCTGAGCAACCCCTTGGTCTGTCTTCCCGCGGCGAGACAACGCGGAAGGACGAGCCCTGTCCCGTCCGGACAACCTTCTCCCGATGCTCCCCAGGATTCCTGCCGCCCAGCCCCTCCCGGGTCTTGGACTACCGTATGTTGTCTGTTTATAATGGAGATACGCAACATATCGTGAGGAACATGTGTTCCCCCGGGCGTCGTGGCGGACGTCGCGGGGGCGCCTTCTTCGGAGGTGGCCTCTGTGCGCTGCCCTTCCTGCGGGCATCTGGAGAGTTCCGTCTTGGACTCGCGCCCTGTCCAGGGGCAACGGGCCATCCGCCGGCGCCGTGAGTGCGCGGTTTGCGGTCATCGGTTCACGACCTACGAGAGGGCGGCGGAGACTTCGCTCATGGTCGTCAAGAAGCGCGGCTTGCGGGAGGCGTTCGACCTCCAAAAGATGGTCCGCGGCCTCATGCGGGCTTGCGAGCGGCGGCCGGTCACCTCCAGCCAGATCCACGAGCTGGCGGCCGAGGTGGAGCAGGAGCTGCGGGGGCTCGGTCGGGACGAAGTCCCGAGCCGGCTCATCGGGAACCTGGTCATGAGCAAGCTGAGGGCGCTCGACGAAGTGGCCTACGTCCGGTTCGCGTCTGTCTACCGCCAGTTCACCGAGGTGGAGGAGTTCGGGCGCGAAGTGGAGCGGCTGCGCCAGACAAGAGAGAGACAGGCGCAGGGAAGCCACCAGCCGACACTCTTCGGGCTGGGGGAGGACGAGGACAACAGATGATGACCATATCAGGACTGACCGAGAATGCTTTGACGGTGTTGAGGAACCGCTACCTGGCCAAGGACGAGCACGGGGAGCCGGTGGAGGCGCCGGAGGAGCTCTTCCGACGGGTCGCTCGGAACCTCGTGCTCATCGACCTCCTCTATGAACAGGAGGTCTATGACCGCGCCGGGGGCCAACCGAAGGACCGGGCCGCCACGGCCGGGACGCCGGCGTCCGAGGCCCGCGGCGCCGGACGGTCCGCCCCGGTCAAACTCGCGCCGCCCTACACGTCCTATGACCTCTCGACTCTCGCCCACGCTTACCGGGGGCTGGCCTCGCACGGCCACATGAAGGTCGCCTTCCCCAAGGTCCTGGAACTCCTCGGGGATCGCCGTCCCGCTCTCGCCGCTCGAGAGGACGGGCTCTACGAAGTGACGGCCGGCCTCCTCCTGCTCTTCAACTCCCCGACCCTGATGAACGCCGGCCGGGAACTCCAGCAGCTCTCGGCTTGCTTCGTCCTTCCCGTGAACGATTCGCTGGGGGGCATCTTCGACACGCTGAAGCACACGGCCCTGATCCACCAGTCGGGAGGCGGCACTGGGTTCTCGTTCTCTCGCCTCCGCCCCAAGGACGACATCGTCAAGTCCACGGGCGGAGTGGCCTCCGGCCCCATCTCCTTCATGCGGGTCTTCGACGCCGCGACCAACGCCATCAAGCAGGGGGGGACCCGGCGGGGGGCCAACATGGGCATCCTCCGGTGCGACCACCCCGACATCCTGGAGTTCATTCGCTGCAAGACCGGCGACGGGGACATCACCAACTTCAACCTGTCGGTGGTCCTGACCGACTCCTTCATGGAGGCGGTCCGGACCGACGGCTCCTATGACCTCAAGAACCCGAGGACCGGCGCCGTGGCGTCGACCCTCAAGGCGCGCCAGGTCTTCGACCTCATCTCCGAACGGGCCTGGGCCAACGGCGAGCCGGGCGTGGTCTTCATCGACCGGATCAACGCCGCGAACCCGACCCCGAACGCCGGGGTCATTGAGAGCACCAACCCTTGCGGTGAACAGCCTCTCCTGCCGTACGAGTCGTGCAATCTGGCTTCGGTCAATCTGGGCCGGCTCGTTTCCGACGGCCAGGTGGACTACGAGACTCTCGGCCGCGTGGTCGATCTCGCCGTCCACTACCTGGACAATGTTATCGACGCCAACCGGTACCCGATGCCTGAGATAGAGAAGATGACCAAGGCCAACCGGAAGATAGGGCTCGGAGTCATGGGCTGGGCTGACATGCTCATCCAACTCGGCCTCAGCTACGACTCCGAGGCGGCCGTCGCTCTCGCCGGAGAGGTCATGGGGTTCATCAGCCGGCGCTCCCGGGCCGCCTCGGCCGACCTGGCCGGGGCGCGCGGCCCGTTCCCGAACTTCCCGGGCTCCGCGCTGGACGGCGCGGGGCAGCCTCCGGTGCGGAACGCCACCACGACGACCATCGCTCCCACGGGCACGATCAGCATCGTGGCCGGCGCCTCCGGGGGCATCGAACCTCTGTTCTCGGTGGCCTTCACCCGGCGCGGCATCCTGGGTGGCCAGGTCCTCGTCGAAACGAACCCCGTCTTCGAGGAGACGGCCCGACGCCAGGGTTTCCACAGCGAGGCCCTCATGGCCAAGGTGGCCGAGGCGGGGTCCGTGGCCGGGCTCCAGGAAGTGCCCGAGGCTGTGAAGCGCCTCTTCGTGACGGCCCTGGACATCGGCTCGGAATGGCATATCAGGATGCAGGCCGCTTTCCAGGCCCACACGGACAATGCCGTCTCCAAGACGGTGAACCTCCCGTTCGAGGCCACGGCGGAAGACATCCGCTCCATCTATAAGCAGGCCTACGAACTCGGCTGCAAGGGCGTGGCGGTCTACCGGAACGGCAGCCGCGAGACCCAAGTCCTGAACGTGGGGCGCCAGGATGGGCCCAAGCTTTTGGCCGAGAAGCCCACGGCCGAGACGCGCCCGGTCATCGACCGGGGCCGGTGGGGCCGGGTAAGGCCTGTGCCCCGGCCGGTAGGCCTGGCCGGGGTCACGGTGAGGAAACATACGCCGCTCGGCAACGTCTACCTCACGCTGAACACGGCCGACGGCCTCCCCTTCGAGCTCTTCGCCCAGCTGGGGCGGGCGGGAAGCGACGTGGCGGCCTTCACCGAAGGCATCGCGCGCCTCGTCTCGCTGGCCCTGCGGTGCGGCGTGGATCCGCAGGAGGTGGCCGACGAGCTCGCCGGTATCGGCGGCCAGCGGAGCGTGGGTTTCGGTCCCAATCGTGTGAAATCGGTCCCGGACGCGATCTCGCAGTTTCTGGGGGAGTATTTGGACGGGAAGGTCGATGTCTCGGCCCTCGCTGCCAGCCGGTCGGGCCAGCTCCTCCTGTTTGGAGACGGGTCGGAGGCCGGCGATGCCGGTGAGCCCGATTCCGGACCGGGCGAGACGGATGGGGGAGGGGTCGGCGAGGATGGAACCGGGTACAGCTACCCCGGCGGCGCCGGTCGAGCCTCCTCCGACTCATCCGGAGAGGTACTCCGCGCCCGCCGGGGTCTGGACCTCTGCCCGGTCTGTGGTATGCACGGCCTGGCCTACGAGGAAGGTTGTCTGAAGTGCCGGTCCTGCGGGTACAGTGAGTGCTGAAGGGCCGGACGGGCTGAAGGGTCGGTGCGGGAATGGACGGTGGCGCCGGCGGAGTGCTGGTGGTGGTGGCCGGCTCCGCTGTCGTCGGCGTCATCCACGCTCTGCTGCCCGATCACTGGGTCCCCTTCGTGGTCCTCAGCAAAGCCAGGCGGTGGGACCTCAGGCGTAGCCTGACGGCCGTAGTGGCCGGGGGCCTGGCCCATCTGGCGTCCACCGCCGCGCTGGGTCTTCTTCTGGCTGTCCTTGGGGCCAGGGCCATCGAACGGATAGGCCCGGCCGCCGAGCTTACCGGGGCCGGCATCCTGGCCGTGTTCGGCGTGGTCCTGTCGCTGCGGGGGATGAAGGCCGCCAGGAAGGGCGGCCACCGGCACGAAGAACTCCCGAGCGACCTCGCCCCCGCCGGCGGCGGGCCCCGGGACCACATCCTGACCGGAGCGGTCTTTGGACTCCGCCCCTGCGCCGAAGCCATTCCCATTTTCTTCGCCGCCACGGCCTACGGCCTGACGTCTTCGCTCCTGGCCATCGGGGTCTGGGTAGCGGCCACTCTCGGGACCATGATCGCCGTGGTCCTGGTCTCGCTCCTGGGTCTCCGGAGCCTCAGGGTGGACGCCTTCGAGCGGTACGGGGAACTGGCGGCCGGGGCCGTCGTCCTCCTCATGGGTCTTGGCGCCGCCCTCCTCAGCCTGGCTCTCTGAGCCTCCCGGTTGCGCCCGGGGGCTCGCGCCGGCGCCGCCGGTCGGCCCCGTCCTGCAGGGAACCTCCTTCGCCGCGCGGAAGAGGACGAGCGCGAAAAGCCTGACAATGGCGGAGGCGATAGCTTGAGGACGGCCGACGACTACCTCGCGAGACTCAAGGGTCTGGCGCGGAACGTTCACTACCAGGGAGAACTAGTCGAACGAGACCACCCGGACATTCTACCCGGCATCCGCGTCATCAGCGAGACCTTCAACGTGGACGACCCCGAGTTGAAGGGACTGGCCACGGCGACCTCTCACCTGAGCGGGGAGCGGATCAATCGTTTCTGCCACATCCACCGCACGACCGACGACCTCCTCGCCAAGCAGCGCCTGACCCGCATCCTCTGCCGGCGCACCGGTGGCTGTATTCAGAGATGCATGGGCGTCGACGCCCTGAACGCCCTGTCGGTGGTCACGAAACTCGCCGAGGACGCCACAGGAGTACCCTACCACGCGCGGTTCAACGCCTACCTGCGCTACTTCCAGGATAACGATCTCGTCGGGAACGCGGCCCAGACCGACGTGAAGGGCGACCGCTCGAAGCGGCCCTTCGAGCAGGAGGACCCCGACCTCTACCTGCGCGTCGTGGAGAGGCGGGCCGACGGCATCGTCGTCAGGGGGGCCAAGGCCCACAACACCGTCGGTCCCTACGCCGACGAGATCATCGTCCTGCCGACCAGGCTCATGACCCCCGCCGACACGGACTGGTCGGTGGCCTTCGCCGTGCCGGCCGACGCGCCCGGGGTGCACCTCTTCGTCCGCTGCACCCACGCCCGCCCGCGCGAGATCCTGAAGGCCCCGGCGACCGAGTACGGGGCCTCCGACTCCCTGACCGTCTTCGACGACGTGTTCGTGCCCTGGGACCGCGTGTTCCTGTGTGGGGAGACGGCCTTCGCGGGTCAACTCGCCGCGCTCTTCGCCACCTACCACCGCCACAGCTACACCGGGTGCAAGGCGGCCGTGTCTGATATCATGACGGGAGCGGCGGCCCTCGTCGCCGAGTACAACGGGGTGGCCAAGGCGCCCCACGTCAGGGACAAACTGGCCGAACTCATCGCCGTCGGGGAGCTTGTCTTCGCCGCCGGCCTGGCGGCGAGCGTCACGGCGCAGCCGGCCACTTCGGGAACCATGGTGCCGGACATCGTCTACACGAACGTGGGCCGCTACCATGCCGGGGTTAACGTCATGCGCGAGTTCGAGACAGTCATCGACCTGGCCGGGGGCCTGCCGGCCACCCTGCCCCCGGAGCGCGAGTGGCTCGACCCCGTGAGCGCGTGTTTCCTGGATAAGTACATCAAGCGCAACCCGGCCGTGTCGGCTGAGAACCAGCACCGGCTGTTCCGGTTCCTGTCGGACGCTCTGTGTTCCAGCACGTCCGGGGTCATGCAGGTGGCCGGTATCCACGGCGGCGGCTCACCCATCATGGAGCGGATCGCCATCACCGGGCTCTACGACCTGGAGCAGCGCAAGGCCGACGTTAGGCGCCTGGCGGGCATCACGAACTGACTCCAGGGGGCGAGGACGGAAGGGGGGACCACGTGGCCGACCAGGTGTTGGCGTTCGACAACCCGTCACCCACGTCCTTCCCCCTCGCGGACGCGGGGCAAGGGGTCGTCGTCGCTCGCGCCGCCTCCCTCGAGTCGGCCCTTCCCGGAACCACGGCCGTCTTCTCCACCCGACTCGGCGGCGTTAGCCGTTCCCCCTGGGACCAGATGAACGTCGGCTACCAGACGGGCGACAGTCCCGTCGACGTGACCGAGAACCGGCGCCGCCTCTTCCGGGCTCTGGACCTGGACGTCGAGCATCTGGTGACCGCCGGGCAGGTGCATGGCGACGCCGTCGGCGTGGCCACCGCGTCCGGCCACCAGCCGGCCACCGACGGCCTGGTCACCCTGTCCCGGTCCCTAATCCTCGCGGTGTTCTGCGCTGACTGCGTACCCATCTGGCTCCTGGACCCGAAGACCCCGGCCGCCGCAGTGATCCACGCCGGCTGGCGGGGGACGCTCGCTGGGGTCGCCGGCCGGGTGGTCGAGGTGATGCGGCGGAAGCTCGGGTGCCGCCCCGGGGACCTGCTGGCGGCCATCGGCCCTTCGATAGGCCCGTGCTGCTACGAGGTCGGACCCGAGGTCTCTGAGCCGGCTCGCGCCCGTCTTGGCCCCAGCGTGCTGGCCGTACCGCTCCCGGGTGGGAAGGCCCGCCTTGACCTCTGGGAGGCCAACCGGCAATCGCTCATCCGGGCCGGCCTCGACCCGCTCCGGGTCGACGTGTCCGGTCTGTGCACCTTCTGCCGGGGCGAGTTGTTCCATTCCCACCGGCGAGAGACCGTGCGGTCGCCGGCCTCCCCTCGGGCCGGCCGCATGGTCGCGCTCGTCAAGCTCCCCGAACGTCGCCCGTAGCCGCCGGCTTGCCAGGGGAGAAACCATCCGGGCGTCGAAGAATCATGGCGAGTTTCCAAGGAGCGGCTGGTTTCTGGCGGAGCGAAAGGGGAAAGCCCGCACCCGTGGCCCGGTACGAGAGCGGCAGGACCCAAAGCGGCATATCCCGGTCTCGCTCCGGCGCCCGCGGCCGGCGCTCCGAGACGGGTTCCCGGCGCGCCCGCGCCGGCCGGCCCATCAGTTCGGGAGCCCGGAGCCGGCATGTCCAGCGTCGAGGCCGGAATCCATCCGGCCGTAAACCCGTCCGCTGGCTGCGTCCGGTTCTCGTCATCCTCGTGTTGGCCCTTTTGCTCGCCGCCGGCGGATACGCCACCCTGAAGACCATGGTTCTGAAGCAACTGGTCGGCACGGTGGTCGCCCAGGAGGGCGAACTGGAGGACCTCGCCTCAGGCGAGAGCATCCTGGTGCGCGACGAGACCGTCCTGCGTTCGCCGGTCACGGGGACGGTGACCCTGACTCTGGGCGAGGGGACGCGCGCGCGGAAAGACGCCGAGATCGCCAGCCTTTCGGACACGGAAGAGAGGCAACAGGCCGAGGCCGGGGTGGCCCAGTTCGAAACGGACCTCGCCGCATTCAACACCAACAACGACACGGAAGAGAAGACCCTCGTCGATACTATCGCCGCTCTGGAGGCCGAGGCTGTCCAGACGGCCTCGGGACTGCGGGCTGCCTGCCTGGCCAGCGACTTTGAAGGCATCGATCAGCTCACGGCGTCGCTCGGCACCGTGCGCCAGGAGGTGACCGAGGCCAGCCGACGCCTGGCGTCCATCCGGAAGGACCGGGCGGCGCTCGAGGCCTCCCTGGCCACGGCGAGGACCGCCCTGTCGCAGGCCATCTTTCCGGTCCTCACCCCCGGGGCGGGGATCATCTCCTATTCGCTCGACGGTCTGGAGGAGACCCTGACTCCGGAGAGCATCGGCCAGTACACGACCAAACAACTGCTGACCATGGCCAGGCATCAGGCCACGACAGCGGACCAGACCAGGGTTCACGCCGGCGACCCGGTCGCCAAGCTCATCGGGGACACCGAGGCTTTCGTTTCGGTCATCGTCGCCAACAGCGAAGTGGACAGACTGACCCTGGCCCGGGAGGTGGTCCTCCGCTTCCCCGGGTTCGAGGGGCGACGGGAGACGGTGGCCTTCCTTCACCACATCGGGAACAAGGAGAGAAACGGGTACTGCGTGGCGACCTACCGGACGCAGGAGTTTCTCGACGGCATGGTCTCGGTGCGCCAGGTCAAGGCGACCATCGTCGTGCACACCTACCGGGGGACGGTCGTGCCCGGGAAGGCCGTGGTCCGCCGCGGCGGGCAGGACGGGGTCTTCACCGTGGATGGCGCCACGCGGACCTGCCATTTCCGGCCGGTCACGGTGGTGGGCGGGAGTGGTGACCAGGTTGTGGTGGAGGGTCTGCCAACCGGGACCGAGGTCGTCTCCAACCCGTGGCTGGTCAAGGAAGGTCTGCGCATCGGCCTCGGGCGGGGGGCTCGCGATGACCTGGCGGCGGGGCCGCGAGGAGGGATTCGGCACGACCGACTCTAGCGGGGCCGGCTCCCCGGATGTCCGGGCCAATCTGGCGGAAGTCAGAGAGAGGATCGCCCGGGCCGCCCGCAAGGCCGGGCGGACTCCTGAGTCCGTCCGCCTTGTCGCCGTGGCCAAGGGTGTGCCGGTCGGTCTCGTGCGGGAGGCTGTCCAGGCCGGGATCACCGACCTGGGGGAGAACCGGGTCCAAGAAGGCGTGGCCAAGCGGGAGGCCCTGGCCGAGAGCCCCACGCATCTGAGGTGGCACCTCATCGGACACCTGCAGACCAACAAGGCCGGGCGTGCCGCGGCCAACTTCGACCTCATTCACTCCGTCGACAGCCTGCGCGTGGCCGCCGCGCTCTCGGCGGCGGCAGGGAGACTGCGGGAAGGTCCCGACCCGGCGGGGGCCCGGCGTACGACCGTCGAGGTCTTGCTCCAGGTCAACCTGGCCGGCGAGGAGACCAAGTTCGGCGTGGACCCGGACGCGGCCGCGGGGCTGCTGAGGGTGGTCGCCGGCCTTCCGGGCCTTGGCGTGAGGGGACTCATGACCATCGCTCCCTTCTCCGCCGACCCGGAGGAATCGCGACCTGTCTTCCGAAAGCTCCTGGCTCTGGCGCGCGAACTCGCTGGTCTCAGGTTGGCGGGAGTCTCCCTTGACCTCCTGTCCATGGGCATGAGCCAGGACTACGAGGTGGCTGTTGCCGAAGGGGCCAATCTGGTCCGGGTCGGAACCGCGATTTTCGGCCCCCGAGGGGGGTAGCCTATGCTGGGGAGGTGGTCAGCGTCCCATCCCTGGTCGTGCTGGTAAACGTCCTCATTACCCTGGCCATCTTCGGGCTGGTCCTCCGCACCGTTTTGGCGAGCGTCCTCTTGTTCCGGGGGCGCGACCGCTTCGGCCCGGTCCTGGGCACGATCACCGACTACCTCGTCGACGGCACCGAGCCGCTCCTCGCCCCGGTGCGCCGGCTCCTCCCGAATGTCGGGCTGTCACTCGATTTTTCCCCCCTGGTGGTCATCATTGTCCTTGACCTCCTCGGACGGCTGCTTACCTTCGCCCTGCTCCGTGTCATGTAGGGGAGGAACTTGTGTCCAACCGTCGAAACCTGACGCGGTACGCTTTGCCGGCGTCAGCCGGCTGTCTTGGTTGATTCTCGGCTTGGGGGTGGGGCTTCCGTGACCCTTACGCCCTTGGACATCCACAACAAGGAGTTCAAGCGGGTTCTTCGCGGGTATTCAGAATCGGAAGTTGACGAGTTCCTCGACCAACTGGTCAAGGAGTTCGAAGCCGTAATCCGCGAGAACGGGGAACTCAAGGACCGGTTGGACGATATTGAACAGGCTCTCGTGCGCTACCGTACAGTGGAGGACTCCCTCAACAAGACCCTCCTCTTGGCCCAGCAGGCGGCGGAAGAGGTGCGTTTCGCCGGCGAGAAAGAGGCCGGGGTCATCCGGGAGCGCGCGGAGATGGACGCGCAGCGCCTCATGGACGAGACGAAGGTCCGAGCCAAGCAGGCGGTCGACGACTACGGCGAACTCCGGCGCGAGGCCGAGTTGTTCCGCCTGCGGGTAAAGACCATGCTTCAGGCCCAGCTCGAGATCTTCCAGGAGGCCGAACTCAAGGAAGCTGAGTCCGGGACGGCGCCCTTCGCCGTTTCGCCGCGGGCCGCCGCCATTACGGCTCGCTACGGTGATGATGACGGCGAAGACGGAGGCCGTCTCGACCGCCAGGCGAATTCCAGACGGGAGGGGACTCCCCGCCCGAACCTTTGGGGTGAACCAGCGTCGGCGGGGCAGGACGCACCTGTCCGCGGGAGGCCGGTCCAAGGGCCGGGCGAGTCCGACGAGGAGGAAGGCACCTGGTAGGGGGCAAGGACGGGCCACGGGCGGGAACGCCCGAGGCGACCTTCAAGGTCAGGGTCCGTCCGGGAGCCTCCCGCACCGAGATCGCGGGTTTCTTTGGTGACGCACTGGCGGTGCGGATTGCCGCTCCGCCCGAGAGGGGCCGGGCCAACCGGGTCCTTTTGACTTTACTGGCGCAGAAGCTGGGCGTCAAAGAGGCTGAGGTCGAGGTGGTGGCCGGACCGGCGAGCAGGGACAAGATAGTGAGAGTCACGGGCCTCGGGCGCGAGGAGTTGGAGGCGCGCCTGCGGTCTCTCGCCGGAAGGGAGCCTTGATCTTTGCCCGAACTCCGTACTCTGGCCGTGGACCCGGGCGACGGCCCGGGTCTTGAGCGTTTCCGCGAGTACGTAGGCCGCGGACCCAAGAGCCACATCCTTCAGACTGTCGCTTGGGGCGACCTGAAGGCCCGCACCGGCTGGACGCCTCTCCGCTTCCTGGTCGAGGAGGGGCCGGCGGGCGCCGTGCGCGGGGCCATCTCCGTCCTCCTCAGGCGCCTCCCGCTTCCCGGTCTCCAGCTCTTCCTCGGCTACGCCCCGCGTGGCCCGGTCCTCGATTACGAGGATGAACCGGCCATGACCGAACTCTTCCGGTCCGTGGGGGCCACCCTCCGGCGCCGCGGGGCCGTCGCCCTCAAGATCGACCCGGACATCCCCGCCGGCCGGGGCGACATCATCCAGCGCCTGCGGCGCCTGGGCTTGCGTCAGATGGCCCGCGGGTTGGGCTTCGAGGGCGTGCAGCCCCGCTTCGTCTTCCGCCTCCCTCTCCACGGCGGTCCCGGAGACATCCTGGCCGGCTTCCACCCCAAGACCCGGTACAACATCCGCCTGGCCGAGCGCCGCGGGGTGACCGTGCGCGTCGGCGCCAGCCTCGAGGACCTCCGCGTCTTCTACCGCATCCTGGTCGAGACCGCCCGCCGCGACCGGTTCCTCATCCGGGCCGAGAGTTACTACCGGGACATGTGGGACATCCTCGTCAAGCCGGGTCTGGCCCGCCTCTTCCTGGCCGACCACGCGGGCGAGACCCTGGCCGGGACCATCGCCTTCGCGCTGGCGGACAAGGTCTGGTACGTCTACGGGGCCTCCTCCAACACGCGCCGCGAGGTGATGCCGAACTACCTGCTCCAGTGGACGATGATCCAGTGGGCCCTTGACCGCGGCTGCACCCTCTACGACTTCCGCGGCGTGTCGGGGCGTGTCGAACCCTCCGACCCGCTCTACGGCCTGTACCGTTTCAAGAAAGGGTTCGGCGCGGAGTTCACCGAGTTCGCGGGAGAGTTCGACCTCGTCCTGCGGCCGGCGTGGTACCGGGCCTACACCTACGGGGAGCCCGCCTACCGCCGCCTCCGGGCCAGACTGCGGCGAAGCGCCGGCGGGAACCTGTCCGCCTCACCCGAGGACGTGGGGTAGGTAGCCGACTACCCCTCCTATCCTGGGGGGAGATTACCTCCCGGGGAGGGGTGGCGTTGAGGAGGACACCGGGGCCGTTCGGGGAACGCGGGGACGGCGGCTACCCGCGGCCTCCGGAGGCGGCGCCGGCGTCCGAGCGGTCGGTCCGCACCTTGACCCAGCGCCTGGCCGACTACACCCAGCACATCGAGAACCTCAACATCGCCGAGTTCGTGGAGCTGATCCGGAACCCCAGGCGCATGTTCTTCCTCAACTTCCTGTCCGGTATCGGTCGCGGTTTCGGCATCGCCATCGGCTTCACTCTCCTCGGGGCCCTCTCCCTAGCCGTGCTGCAGCACCTGGTCAGGCTGAACCTCCCCGGCCTCGGGGACTTCATCGCCGACGTCGTGCGCATAGTGCAGGGCCGTCTTCAGGGTCCGTAGGCGGCCGCCTTTCCCCGTGAGCGGGAAGCGAGAGGAGGAGGGCTTTGATCAACAAGGCCAGGTTCAGGTTCCGGTTGGAGATGGAGAAGCGCCGGCTCGAAGAAGGTATCGCTGCTTTGGGCCGGCGGGGGCTCGACCGGTCCCTCGGCGAGTCGCTGGGCGAGAGCGCTGTCTGCGACAACCACCCGGCCGACATCGCCACCGAGACCTTCGAGCGCGAGAAGGACTTCGGCTTCCGCGAGGACGTGATGGCCACGCTCGGACTGGTCCGGGACGCGCTCGCCCGCCTCGAGGGCGATGCCTACGGGGTCTGCCGGCGCTGCGGGCAGGCCATACCTCCGGAACGTCTGGAGGTCGTCCCGTGGACCGGGTTCTGCGTGCGGTGCGAGGAGGTGGTGGAAGAGGAGCAGGCCCCGCTCCGGAAGCGGCCGCCCGAGGAGGAGGTCCCTCCGGACTTCAGCCTCTTCGCGGAGGATGGCCGGGGCGGCGCGGAGGCCTGGGAGGCTGTGGCCAGGTACGGGACCTCGAGCACGGTGGCGGGCAACCCCCCGGGGGAGTTCGACGAATCCTCCGCGGGTAACGAGGAGAGCCCGTCGGAACCCGAGGGTGTCCGGCGGCCTGGCAGGAACGGCCACCGCCCGGCAAGAAGGAGCCGCAGGTAGCCGATTCAGCGGATTGCCGACGGCGGCCTTTCCCCGGCCACCGGATGGGGAGGATGCCCGTGGCAGAGAGGCCGACCGGAGAAGAGCTGCCGACCGGAGACGAGAGGCCGACCGGAGCGGAAGCTCGCGGCGTCGTGGCCTGGTTCCGGCGCCTGCCCGAGCTCACGGCTCGCCTGTGTGTCGTCTGGGGCACGGCGCTGGTCTGGACCGCGCTCGACCAGGTCGTCAAGCAGTGGGCTCTCACCGCTCTCTGGTCCGGGGAGCGCGAGGTCATCTCCGGGCTCCTCTGGTTCAACCTGGTCCGGAACCCGGGGGCGGCCTTCGGCCTCTTCCCGGGGGGCAAGGGCTTCTTTGTCGCCATCGGCGTCCTGCTCATCGGGGTCGGCGTGTGGGCTCCTCTGGTCATGGGCGGGAAGCGGTTCAACCTTGGTTTGGTGGGTCTTGGTGTCCTGGTCGGCGGAGGCGTGGGCAACCTCATGGATCGTCTCTTCCGCGGCGGTCAAGTCGTGGATTTCATCGATTTCCGCTTCTGGCCCATCTTCAACTTCGCGGATATGGGCATCGTCCTCGGCACCGGCCTGGTCTTCGTCTATCTGGTCCGGAATCTCTTCAGGCCAGAGGCGAAGGCGAAGTGACCCCGACCGATGCTCCTGACGCGGCGGGCCCAGGCGACTCGGCCGACCCAGGCGAGGCCTCAGACTGGCAGACCGAGGTGGAGTTCGAGATAGAGTCGGTACACGCCGGGCAGCGCCTGGACGTCTTCCTGGCCTCCCGGCGCGACCTCGGGCTCTCGCGTTCCCACGTCCAGAAGCTCATCAGCCAGGGCTTGGTCACGGTCGACGGCGAGGCGAGCAAGGCGAGCCACCGCGTAGAACCCGGCGAGGCGGTCAGAGTGCAGGTCCCGTTTCCCGAGCCCCTCGCGGCCGAGCCGGAAGACATCCCCATCGACGTCGTCTACGAGGACGAGCACCTCATTGTCCTCAACAAGCCGCGGGGAATGGTGGTCCACCCCGCCGCCGGGCATCCGCGAGGTACGCTGGTCAACGCCCTTCTGGCCCACTGCGACCATCTGTCCGGCATAGGCGGGGTCTGCCGCCCGGGCATCGTCCACCGCCTGGACCGCGACACGAGCGGCGTCATGGTCGTGGCCAAGAACGACCGGGCTCACCATTCCCTCTCCGAGCAGATCAAGGCCCGCACCGCCCAGCGGCGCTATCTGTGTCTGGTCCACGGGGACGTGGCGGCGGAGGAGGGCACGGTCGAGACGCAGATAGGGCGCGACCCGGAGAACCGCAAGAAGATGGCCGTGTTGTCCGAGGGTGGCCGGGACGCCGTGACCCACTACCGCGTCCTGGAGCGGTTCGGCGACTTCACCCTCGTGGAATGCGCTCTCCGCACCGGCCGGACCCACCAGATCCGCGTCCACATGGTCCACATCGGGCATCCGGTGGCCGGTGATCCCGTCTACGGGCCTCGTCGGCCGCGCCGCTTCCGGCGCGAGATGGCCAAGGTCATGGCCGTGGAGAGGGAGGAGCCCTACCCGGAAGACGTCGCGGCTCTTGAGGGACAGGCCCTTCACGCCTACCGTCTGGCCTTCCGCCACCCGATGACCGGGGAGGCCATGGAGTTCTACGCTCCGCTCCCGCCGGACATGGAACGGGCCATCGGCGAGCTGCGCGCGAGGGGTCCCCTCGGGCCTACCGGGGCGGCTCGACCTGGCACCGCCACGTCTTTGCCGCCTTGAGCGACAGGCTCACACCGCAGTACTTGTCCATGGACAGCGCCGCTGCCCGCTCCAGGTGGGGGAGGGCGTCCGGCGCGGCCTTGAGGTGGTAGAGGACCTTGAGGTCGGTGAAGATCTTAGGGTGGTCCTCGGCCCGCTCGCCGCTGACGTCGATCTCCAGGCCCGTGAAGGTCACCCGCTGCTTTCCGAGCAGGCTGACAATGTCCAGGCCGGTGCATGCGGCGGCAGCGATGAGCAGGAGTTCGGTCGGCTTCGGGCCGGCGGGGGTCGTTCCGCCGGGCTCCCGCGCGTCCGCGTCCGACACGCCCGCCCCGGACGTAAAGTTGATGAGGACCGGCGGTCCCCCTGAGCCGCCTACCCCCACGAATCGGTTCTCGCCGTGCCAGGACACCGTGACCCTAGTCGTCAAGATCGTCGCCTCGCTTCCCTGGTTCCCTTGCCTCCGGTGCCTCAGGTCCTCGCCCCGGAAGCTCTATTCCCCAGCCTCGGATTCTTCCCTGGGGCGGCGCCGAGCCGTTCCCGGGAGAGTTCCGCTGGGGACCAATCGCCGGAACTGCTCCTAAGACCGCCGGACCCGCCCCGCCGCCGCAGGAATTGTCGTCGACGCGGGTAAGTTTCGACAGCTTCCATTTCGTCGCGGGCAAGCTCATTTCGCTTTTCGAGGGGTGATGTGTCCTGTCCAGAGTGCGCTTTATCGTCAACCCTATCGCCGGGCACGGCCGGGCGAAGAAGAACTGGGAGAAGGCGGAGCCCTTCGTGGCCGGGCTCGGGGAGTACTCGGTCCGGTTCACGGAGCGGCCCCTGCACGGCGAGGAACTGGCCAGGCAAGCCGTTGCCGACGGATGTGACCGCGTGGCGGTTTTCGGGGGCGACGGGACGATTAACGAAGTGGGCAACGGTCTGGTCGGGACCAAGACGGCCATGGCCATCATTCCCACCGGCTCGGCGAACGACTTCGTCCGGACCTTCCCCATCCCGCTGGACATCGAGAAGGCCGTCCTCTTAGCCTACGAAGGCCGTCGCGTCCGCATCGACGCCGGCCTGGCCGAGGGGGGAGGGGTGCGCCGGCACTTCTTCAACATGGTGGGCGCGGGCTTCGACGCCGAGATAGCCGGCCGTGTGAACGACCTCGGACCGGTGCTGAAGGTCGTCGGGGGCACGCTCCCGACCATAATCTGCCTCATTATGACTCTCTTCACCTACCGGTACCCCACGGTCACCCTGAAGATTGACGGCGAGTCGCAGGTCGTACCGAACCTCGTCCTCTCCGGTGTCGGCATCTGCCGGTTCCTGGGGGGCGGCATGATGCTCTTGCCGGAGGCCATCCCGGACGACGGTCTGTTTGACATTATGTGGGCCCACGACATCTCCCGCCTGGGTATCCTGGGCATCGTCGGGAAGACCTACAAGGGCGCGCACGTGGGCCATCCGAGAATCCATTTCACGCGGGGGAAGAAGGTCGAGGTCTCGTCCTCGCTGCCGCTGCTGTGGCACATGGACGGTGAGGTTGGCGGGCGCCTGCCGATGTCGTTCACCCTGATCCCGAAGGCGATCGACCTGATGCTGCCCCAGGCGTAGCTGTCCTGGGCCGGCCGAGTCGCCACGGCGGCCCTCGGGGTGTGAGCGCGATGCTCGATATCGGAGGGGGTCAGCATGGGCTCGGGCAAGGGTACGCGCCGCTTCTTCGTCGGACTCGGGGTAGTGCTGCTGCAGCTCCTCATGATCCAGGTCGTGACGTTCCTGTTCTCACTCGTCCTCCCTGGCCTGGGCCCGCAAATGCATCCCGTACTCTTCGTCGCCGTCTTGGGTGTTACGTTCTCGTCAGGTATCTTCCTTGCGGGCTGGCTGGCGCTCGGGCGGCGCTGGTTGTCCGGGGAACCCAGGCATGTGACGCGGCTTGTCGCCACGCTGGTTGGCTCGTACCTGCCGCTGATTGTCGCTCTGGCTCTCGTGGGCCATCTCGAAGAGGGGAGCCCCTTCTTCCTAGCCTCCATGGTGACGGGTATCCTGGGCTTCCACGCTCCAGGCTGGATCCGAAGCGTATAGGACAGGTGGTGACCATGGAGAAGAAGGACGTTCTCACCAAAGCCCTGGCTGTGGTTCGGGACGGTGCTTGTGTTGAGATCGGCGTCGCCGGCGTGTTGTTGGTGCGCGATCTCTTCCCGCCTGGGACAAGAACAGCGTGATCCCGGGCAGCGGTGGACGGTAGCTCGCACAGGGTCTAGGTCCGCTCGCCACTGCTTCCACCCTGGCTGTCGGTTCCGCCACTGCCGAAGCTGCGCCGCAGGGTTTCGACGAAGGACTGGAAGTTGACGGGGCCTTTGGAGTGGGCCTCTTGGAGTTTCTTCTTGAGGTCGTTGAGTTTGCCGGCCTCGCCCATGTTCATGAAGTGGGTCAAGGCGAGCTGGTAGAGGTGGGCGGCGACCTCCGGTCCGCCGCCTGAACCGTCCAGACGCCGCTTGTAGTCTCCCTCGTTCTCGAACGAGCTGCCTTCGGCTAGCCAGGCCTGGCGCTCGCCTTCCTCGTCGCCCCCAAGCTTGTGGAGTTGGCGCAAGGACTTGAGGATCCCTCGCTCCAGATGGTATTCCCGGGTCTTGGCAAAGCTTGCCCGAACCTGCTCCAGGACGACGATAAGACGCCGGTGCTGCTCAGGAGTGAGGGTGGCGGCCAGGCCCATGAGGGCCTCGGCTACCCGAGGTATGTACATCGCGGTCGATGAGGTCGTCATGCGCTCGACGAGAGCGACCGCAGCGTCGCGCGCCGTGTACTGCAGTTGGGGCAACCGAAAGTGGCGAGCGAGATGGCAAGCCCGGCGGATGCTCCGGAACGCGGCGTTACCGTCACCCCGGCCGGCCTGCAGCATCGCTATCTCGGTGTAGGCCGGGATGGCCGCCTGGCCGCTTTCGGCGTCGCGGAACTTGTCCCAGACGAAGTCGTGGTATCTGGCCCGGTGGAGGGCGTTGGTGGTTGTCGCCGCCCGGCTCTTCAAGAACTGGTACGTGTTCGGCGGCATGGTGTAGAAGTCGGGATAGGGGGTGCCGTCGGACTTGGTGTACCTGGGGCCGAAGTAGCCTCCGGACCCGAAAGCCTCTGTCTCGCGGAAGGCGAAGACCAGCGACTCCACCCGCGCCATGGCCGCCAGGTCGACCTGACTCTCCGAGGCCAACATCTCCGAGGCCTTCTTAAACGCCTCACTGCGACCCGAGGCCAGCGGGAAGACCGTCCCCGTGTCGCTTTCCAGTTTCTTAAGCAGTTCCGCGGCGCGGGAGGACACGTTTGTTCCACCGTCCCATCGATACTCGCGAGATGACCGAGTCCTGGCACGTCCGTGTAAGGGGGAGTAGTTCTGCTGTCCGAGGGGGATTCCTCCATCTTGCCCAGGACCCTCGGGTGGGACAGCCTGGGAGCCGGGGGGAGCAGCGGGGAGAGGGTTTCCAGGGAGGGACGCGAAGTCTCCCACGCGGGGAACGGACCTGTGGCTACCATGGCTCCAGACGTCCGAGATCCTCCGAACCAAGCCGGCCCTCACCGGGCGGCCCGCTCCCGCGACCACCACGTGTGGAGGGACGCCCATGCGCAAGACCAACCCGCTGGTCGCGAGAATCCTCGTCTTGTGTCTTTTGGCTTCACTTGGGGGGCCGCTCGGGCTCCCAGCCTTCGCTGTCGGGGCGGAGCCCGTCATCACCGTCGACGTGGACGGCAGACCCCTGACCTTCGACGTGCCGCCCCTACTTCTGAGCGGTCGGACCCTCGTTCCTTTTCGGTGCGTCTTAGAGGCCCTGGGGGCCACTGTGGATTGGGACCCCGCCGCTAGGACGGTTTCCGGATCGAAGGCCGGAACGTCAATCCTTCTGACCATCGGCAGCCGAACGGCCCTGGTCAACGGTACGGCCATCTTACTGGACGTGGCGGCCCGGCTCCAGGGAGGACGCACCCTGATTCCGCTTCGGTTCATCAGCGAGAACCTCGGCTACGGCGTGGAGTGGCAGGCTGCCACGCGGCACATCAGCATCAGTTCCGGCGGCGGAGGGGCCGGCGGTGGGGCCGGGGGAGTCCTTACCGGGCCGGACAGCGACAAGGACGGTTTGCCGGACGCGGTCGAACTGGCCTGGGGTCTGGATCCCAACAATCCCGACTCGGACGACGACGGCGTCCCTGATGGGAAGGAGCCCGCTTGGAACCAAGACCCTGACGGAGACGGACTTATCAACGCCGTGGACCCCGACTCCGACGGCGACGGCCTCGAGGACGGGGTGGAGGACAAGGACGGGGACGGGATGGTGGACTCGGGGGAGACCGAGGCCACCAAGCCCGATTCGGACGGCGACGGCTTACTGGACGGGGTCGAGGACGCCGACCACGACGGCGTCGCGGATTCGGACGAGACCGACCCCCTGAACCCGGACTCGGATGGCGACGGGGTCTGGGACGGCCTGGAGCCGGGCTGGTCTCAGGACGTCGACGGCGACGGACTCATCAACGCTCTTGACCCGGACTCCGACGGCGACGGCCTTGCCGACGGTGTCGAGGACGCCGACCACGCGGGGGTGGTCGACCCGGGCGAGACGGACCCGCAGAATCCCGACACCGACGGCGACGGGTTGACCGACGGGCTGGAGATCCTCATCGGCACGTCACCTCTCAGGGTCGACACCGACGCCGACGGCGTCCCCGACGCGAGGGAGGCCTCCGCCAACGCCTTCTGGGGCGACGCCCGCGACGTCCTGGCCGTCGGGGCTGCGCTCGCCGAGGGCGGCCGGTCGGTCGCGCTGCCGGTTGGCGGCGCCACCCTTGATGCCTTGCTGCTGGCGGGGCCTCGGACCGTGCCGTCGGGCAGCTACCAATTCTGGTGCCGCCTCAAGGCCACGGTCACCCCGGCCGGCCAGCCGGCCGTGACCTTGCAGGTTTCCGGGGCTGGCGTGGAGGGTGGCCCGGTGAGCGAGGTCCACGCCCTCCCCTGGGAGACGACCGTCCTGGCGGGCGCGGTGGTGGGATTGGCCCCGCCGGGCCGCGTCGCGGTCCTCGGGGCGGTCACACCCGTGAACATCTACCGCTGGTTCCACACCCGGTCCTTTGGCTACGACGGCCTGGGCTCTCTGGGCCTGAGGCTGATTCCCGGAGCGGGGGACACTCTCCTGGCGGACCGGCTGGCCCTGGTCCGGCTAGACCCTCCCGGCTTGGCGGCGCCGCCCCTGACCGACCCGACAACTCCGGACACCGATGGTGATGGCCTGAAGGATGGGGAGGAGGCCCTCGTGGAGGCCTGGTGGCTGGAGGCGGAGGACTACGCCCAGGTCCCCCAGTGCCTCCCGCTGGCGGCCTTCTCCAACGGCGTCGGCATCGTGGCGCGTCAGGATGGCTCGCTGGTCGAGGTGAAGGTCGACGACCAGGCCCACAGGGCCGGCTCTTATGTCCTTCTCGTCCGGGCCGGTCTGATGCCCCCGGGGATGCCGGCTCAGGGCACCATCATGGTGACCTTCAAGATCACCCCAGTCGAGGGTCCCCTCGCTGGTGTGCCGACTTTCCTCGGAGCGAGAGTAACGGTCCAGGGCATCTACCCGGCCGCCCGCTGGTCCCCGGCCTTTTTCGGCGGCGACCCGCGTGACGGCGACTTCCACCTAGGGGCCGCCTCCACCGTCTCCGCCACCCTGGTCCGAGGACCGGGCAGCCCACCCGTCCTCCTGGACAAGCTCTGCCTGGCCAACCTCGACTTCCACAGTTCACAAACAGAGGCGAGCTTGCCGCGGCGGCTGACCGACCCCATGGACCCGGACACCGATGGTGACGGCTACCGTCCGGACCTTCCCGGACCGCTCCAGGGTCTGTCCGGGTACCTCGCCGATGGCTGGGAACTGGACCTGGGCACTAACCCCCTGGATCTGGACACGGATCACGACGGCCTTCAGAACGGCGTTCTGCTCACCGATGACACCGATCCCAACCCCTTTAACGGCGATGCCGACCGGGACGGCCTCGAGGACTGGGTCGAGGACGCCGACTCCGACGGCTGGTACGAGCCGGCCGACGGGGAGACCGACTGGCTCAACCCGGATACCGATTTCGACGGGCTCCGGGACGGGGCCGAGGACTGGAACGGCAACGGGCTCCGGGACCGGGGCGAGACGGACCCCCGCGACCCCGACTCGGACGGCGACGGGCTCCTCGACGGCGGCGAGAGGTGGGCCGCCACCCTGGGGCGCTCCCTGACCCTGCATCCCGGGGACCCGGTCGACGCCCGGGCCATCGCCGACCTGACCGCCACTCTCCAACGGCTGCGCGACGAGCTTCCCGGCCGGGAGAGCGCCCCCGCGGTCGAGCCCTGGCGGGTCAACCCCGACGGCAGCTACACCTTCCTGGGGGAGGCGGACGTGAAGACCTCGCCCTTCCTACCCGACACCGACGGCGACGGGCTCAGCGACGGGCAGGAGGTCTTCATCCACGGTACGGACCCAACAAACCCCGATACCGATGGGGACGGCCGGGACGACCGCGACGAACTCCTGACGGGGACCGACCCCCTCACTCCGGACTTCCCCGACCTCGAGGTCGTCGCGGAGGACATCGTCTTCAGTCCGGCCGAGCCGAAGGCGGAGGTGGGCACGAGACGGTGGTTCGACATCCAGGTGACCGTGGGCAACACCGGGTCCGTCGCGGCCACCGGGGCCACCCACTGTGGGACCCTCAGGCTTACGCTCGCCGGGCCGACCGGCCTTCTCCGCCTGCCCGCCCTCGAAGTGCCGCCCCTTCCAGCGGGCGAGGCGGTCACTCTCCGGACATCGCTCCAGGTGCTCGCTCTTCCGGACTACGACCTCTACCAGAAGTCCGGAGGCGCCCCGCTGGACAGCATCATCCCGGCCACCTACACCGTCCGGGCGACGGTCGCCTCTGACGTGAACGAAGGAGGCCGCCAGGCCAATAACAGTGCCGGCCGGACCCTGCGCGTCCTCGGTGGGCCGCCCGTAGCCAGCCCCTCGGCGACCCCGGCCGGCGGGCGCCGACCCCTCGAAGTCGTTCTCCGGTCTGGAGCCTCCGACCCCAACGGTCGCCTCGTGCTCTACGAGTGGGACGTCGAGGGCGACGGCAAGTTCGAGTGGAGTTCGGCCGCGACGGGAGATCTCGTCCACACCTACGCCACCCCCGGGTCCTATCCGGCGGTGGTGCGGGTCATCGACGACGAAGGGCTCAGGACCACGGCCGTGCTCGCTTCGGCGGTCGTCGTGACGGCCGGTCTGGCCGACGACGCGGACAACGACGGCCTGACCACGGCTCAGGAGACTGCCGCCGGCACCGACCCGCTGCGCCCGGACACCGACGGCGACGGGATGAAGGACGGGGACGAGGTTACCTGGGGCCTCGACCCCAAGGGCGCCGACTCAGACGGTGACGGCCTGACCGACGGCCGGGAGGTGACCCTTCTCGCCCTTCTCGGTCTCCTGCCGACGCACGACGCCGACAAGGACGGCCTGATCGACCCCCTTGACCCTGACGCCGATGGCGACGGTCTGAAGGACGGGGACGAGATTCGCCTCACCGGCAGCGACCCCACCGTCCGGACCGCCTGGACCGGCACCAACCCCTACGCCGCGGACACCGACGACGACGGCCTCTCCGACGCGGTCGAGCAGCAGACGGGTATCAAGGGCCGCTACCGGACCCAGTCGGCCACCGACCCGTGTAACGCCGACACCGACGGCGACGGCCTCTCCGATTACGATGAACTCATGGTCTACGACACCAGCGCCCGGTCGCCCGACACCGACGGCGACGGCATCATCGATGGTCTGGACCTTCAGCCTTGCCGCCAGGTCCAGAGCACCTGGGCCCAGGGCGGGGATTTCCACCCCGTCGCCCGCGCCGACGGCTACGGTTGGACCAACCTTCTCGCTCCCGGCCTTGTCCGTTTCACGACCCGGGCCTGGGTCTACGGCCTGGACGGGGAGTCGTACGCGCAGGAGGGCGGAAGCTACCGGCTGATAACCCCTGAGGGCGTGAAGGACAGCCCCCTGGACGCGGACACGGCCAAGCGGGCCATCAAGCTCCGCGACTTCCGGCCCGCTCGCGTCCGGCTCGTGGACCGCTCCACCGGGACGAGTCTCTCCACCACCACCGGGGACGGCAAATACCGCATCATCTACCGCACGATAGTCAGCGTCTACGACGCCGACCTGGTCAACGTGGTCCACACCCGCGTCGGCGACTACTGGTACCGAATGATTCGGCTCGGGCTCGGTCGGGGCGCCGACCAGTCCCTGGTCATCCAGTTTCGCCTCGACCAGCGGGCCGACAGGGCCCGCCTGGGTCCCGGGAGGTCGCAGGAGTGTACTCTCCCGGCTTTCTCCTGGAACCTTTACCGGAGTTCGGATGTCGTCATCGACTCCGACGGCCGCCTCGCCGCCCTCGACGAACCGGTGACGGGGGACATCGCCGTGGCCGCCCGGATCGCGGAAGGCGTCTATCAGACCGAGGTGAGGATACCCGCCTCCGCGGCGTCGGCCGGGAACCTCAGCCCCGCTGGCACGGCCTGGCTGACCCTGATGCCCATGTGGGTCTCCTCGGGGGGTGTCTACGAAGCTCTTTCCCCGGCGGACATCCGTATCGGGGCCCTGGAGAAGCGCGTCCCATCGGGGTCGGGCCAGGAGACGCGCGTGGGCTACCCGAGCTTCGAGAGTCTGAGCGGGGTTCCCGCCATCGGCGACTGGACCCGGGCCGTCGAGACGACCTGGGTCTCCTCGACCCTGCGGCGCAACGCCGGGGGAGGGTACTCCATCGTCCGGGCCACCGTGACGCGGAAGGTGCTGAAGCAGCCAGACCAGGCTTTCGTCGGCGTCTTCCACATCCTTACCAAGACCACGTCAACCACCCAGACCATAGACTCGTTGGACAAACTGACCGGCGAGTTGGCCTCGGCCCGGCTCGCCGTGCCCCTGAAGGCCTTCAAGACCATCGACGCCCGGACGCCGCACGCCGCCCTGACCGCGCAAGGGGCTTCGGCCTGCGTGGCCTCCAGGGAGGGGGAGGGGCCGCTGGAAATGGCGCTCTTTGTCGAGTCCGCGACCGAGGGCCTGCTCACCTCGGAGAAGATGCTGCCCCACATCATCGCCAAGGCGAGCGCGCGCAAGGTCGTGGAAGGAGCCTCGACGGCCATCGGCGTCGCCACGAGCGCCGTGCAGATAGGGTACGAGGTGTATCTGGGCGCCAACGCCTCCGACCCCTTCGTCCAGCGCGCCCACTACGAGGCGGCCGGGGCGGAGGCGGCCAATGCCGCCATCTGGCTCATGCCCTACGGTTGGGCCGTCCAGGTCGGCTGGAAGGGCATCACGACAGGTGTGCTCAGCCTCACCGGAGTCCCAGGGAACGCCAGGGCCGAGACCATCACCGATCCCGGCGCGCTCATCGTCTACGCCATCGAGTACATGGTCCTGGGACGGATACCGAGCGAGATAGCCCAACTCGCCTTGGGGAACTCGACCAACCTGGTGGTCAAGGATGTCAACGCCATGCTGCGCTCGGGCAAGCCGGCCTTCCTCGTCCCGCCGGAGTAGGCCAGGATTCCGCCCTCCGGCCGGGGAACCTACTGCCCAGTCAGTGGTCTGGCCGCAGGCCCGGGAGGTCGGGTGGGTATGAAGCTGGTCCGGCGCATCAAGGAGGCCCTCACGACCATCGGTTTCTCGAACCTCGTGGCCCTCATCCGGTACACGGGCGAGCGGGACCGGCTCGAACGCCGCTTCCCGTCGCCCGAACCGATGCCCTGGGAAGACGGCTGGGCCGACCGCGGCTGGACGGGACCGGGAAAGGCCCTGGAGGCCGCTCGGATATCGCGAGGCCTCCGGGTGCGCTTCGAGCGGGCCGAACTCTCCCTCGCTTTCCTCGCGCCGGACCTCCTCGAGGTGACCTGGCGGGAGCCGCCGTCGTGGCTGCCCCTGCCGGAGCGCGACTGGCCGGCCGTGGCCGTCACGGTGGAGGAGAAGCCGGGGGAACGGGCCGGCGGCTTGGGCGGCTGGGTGGTGCGCTCGGCCGATCTCGAGGTCCGTCTCGCACCTGACGGCTCCCTCACCCTGGCTGAGGCCGGTCGGATTCTCCGCGAGGAGCAGCCGCCGCTCTTTGCCGGCGACTCCGTCCGCCATCTCGTCCGCCTGGCCCCAGGGGAACGGCTCCACGGCCTAGGTGAGCGCGCCGCTCCGCTGGACCTGCGCGGCGGCCTATACCGGATGTGGAACCGCGACCCGAGTGTCGGCTATGGACCGGGCGAAGACCCCATCTACCTTTGCCTCCCTGTCTACCTGAGCCGCGGGGGCAGCCGCGGCGACCCGGGCTACCTCGCCTTCTACGCCAACCCGCACCCCGGGCTCTTCGACATGGGTCGGACCGACTCCGGTGTCCTGGAGCACCGCTTCACCGGGGGCGGCCTCCGCTACTATCTGGTTCCCGGTCCCGCCGCGCGGGCCGTCGAGCGCTACACGGACCTGACCGGGAAGCCTCCGCTCCCGCCGCTTTGGGCCCTGGGCTATCACCAGTGCCGCTGGAGTTACTATCCGGAGGAGAGAGTCCGGCGTCTGGCCGCCGACTTCGAGCGCCACCAGGTGCCGATTGACTCCATCCACCTGGACATCCACTACATGGACGGCTACCGGGTCTTCACCGTGGACGAGCGCCGGTTCCCGGACCTCGGGCGTCTGGCCGAGGACCTGGGCCGGCAGGGTCTTCGCCTGGTGACCATCATCGACCCCGGGGTGAAGAAGGACCCCGGGTACTACCTCTACCGCGAGGGTCTCGAGCGCCGGGCCTTCGTGACCCTGCCGGAGGAGGCTACGCGGGCGGGCGGCCTGGCGGTCTCGTCCGACATCGCCGGCTACGAAGCGCGGCTGGCCATCGCCCCGGTCTGGCCGGGCCCCTGCGCCTTCCCGGACTTCTCCGTCCCGAAGGTCCGCGAGTGGTGGGGCAGCCAGTACCGGCGTCTCCTCGACGCCGGGGTCGCCGGGTTCTGGCACGACATGAACGAACCGGCGGCCTTCGTCTCCGCCGGACAGCCGACCCTGCCGCTTCCCGCCCGTCACGCCGTTGGCGATCACCGGGCCGTGCACAACATCTACGGGCTTCTCATGGACCAGGCCGGGTACGAGGGGCTCCGGCTCCTCGACCCGGAACGCCGGCCGTTTCTTGTCTCGCGTTCCGGGTGGGCGGGGGTTCAACGGTACGCCTGGGTCTGGAACGCCGACGTCAGGAGCGACTGGGACTGCCTCCGGCAGACCCTGGTCACGATGCTGGGCCTTGGCCTCTCCGGGGTTCCCTTCGTCGGGAGTGACGTCGGGGGCTTCGTGGGAACACCGACGCCCGAACTCTACATCCGCTGGCTCCAGATGAGCGCTTTCATGCCCTTCTTCCGCAGCCACACCATGGTCGCCAGCCCGGACCAGGAGCCTTGGAGCTACGGCGAGCCCTACACCACAATCGCCCGGGAGACCATCCGCCTCCGCTACGCTCTCATGCCCTACATCTACACGGTCGCGTGGGAGGCGGCCGAGAAGGGCCGGCCGGTGGTGAGGCCGCTCTTTTGGGCGGGAGGAGAGGACAGCGAGGACGCCTTCCTCGTCGGCGACGCCCTCCTCGCGGCGCCCGTGCTCGAGGAGGGGGCAACCTCGCGCGAGATTCCCGTCCCGCCGGGGCTGTGGTACGACTACTGGACGGACAGGCCCTTCCAGGGGCCCACCCGCATCCGCCTGGATGCGCCGCTCGCTCGTTTGCCCCTCCTGGTCAGGGCGGGAACGGTGCTGCCGGCCGCGGTGCCGGCCTCCGGCCCCGCGCGCCGGGTCTCGACCACCATCACGCTGCACGTCTATCCACCGGCGGCGGGCGACGAGGGGCTGGCCGACCTCTACACCGACAGCGGGGACGGCTACGGGCCCGGGCGGCTCGACCGCTTCCGGCTCCGACGCGACAGTTCGCGTCTCGAACTCCTCTGGGAGGAGGCGGGGTCCGGGGGAGGGGGGAGGGGGTACCCCTGGCCGTACCGGGAGGTCGTCCTGGTCCTCCACGGGGCTACCCTCCGCGGGGTTGAGGTCGACGGCCAGAAGGTGTCCGTCACCGGCGGACGCTGCACCACGGAGCGATTCGCCCGGGCCACGTTCACGCTGGAACCGGCCGGCTAGGGACGCCGGGGTCCACCCGTCTCCTTCCGCCCAGCTACAGTAGGCTTTGCCCGCACGTTCCCCCTCGCAGGCCATAGCATGGTGGAGGGGTCGATGCGGTGCGCGTCCTGTTGACCACCATCCTGGTGCGGAGCGGTCTTCTGACCCATGTCCTCGATCTGGCCACGCAGCTTGAGGCCTTCGGTGTCGGGGTCTGCGTCGGAGTGCCGGTGGTGGGGAACATCGACAACGACCGCTCTCTCCTCACGCCGGTGGCGGCCCGGCCCATCCGCTTCTACGAGAACGCCATCGAACTCGCGGCCTTCGTCCAAGAACAGGGGATAGACCTCATCCACGCCCATTCCCCGCGCACCTTTGTCACGGCCTACGAGGTCGCCTGCTACCTCCACCGGCCCCTCGTCATCACCCTTCACTCGGTCAAGGACTGGCTGGCTCACTACCCCGCACCCCTCGGCTACGCCTCGCGCCTCATCGCGGTCGGCCAGGCCCAGGCCACGAGCGCCGGTCAGCGGTTCCTTCGTAAGCTCGACGTGATTCAAAACGGAGTGGACGTCGACCGCTTCCGTCCGACCGACCTCGAATCGGGGGCGACCGGCCCCCTCCGGGTCCTTTGGTTCGGGCGGTACGACCGCTCGAACGCCAGGGGGCTCCAGGCTCTCGACCAGGCCATCCAAGCTCTCCGGGTGACCGGGCGGGACATCGAGGCCCGGCGCGTCGGCTACGCCGTCGGCTCGACGGCGGAAGCCTTGGAGGCGTGCGGCTGGTCGGACGACCCCGTTTCCCACCTGCAGTGGGGCCAGGTGGCCTTCGGGCACGGCCGGTCCCTGCGCGAGGCGATGGGCTGCGGCAACGTCGGGTTCCTGCTCGCCCACGGGTACGGAGGGCGGGTCGATCCCCAGTGGTTCATCGAGGACGGCCACACCATGGACGCCTTTGCTCAATACGCTTTCCCGGACCCCGACCCCAAGACCCTCGCCCGGGACCTTGGCGCCCTGCACGATGACCGCGCACTGCTGGCCAGGCTGCGGCACGAGGCCCGGGAGACGGCCGAGAAGGTCTTCGATGTGAAGGTGATGGCCGGCCTGACGGCCCGGGTCTACAAAGCTGTCCTGGCCGGGTCCGAGGGGCGTCCCAGCTCCCTCGGGCGGTTTCCTCCGGCCCGGGGCCGGGCGGTGCACTATGTCCGCGTCCACCAGTAGGGGGAGGGCCCTCTACATCGGCTGGCTAGGCTTCGGCAATCTGGGCGACGACATCATGTGGCAGATCTTCGCGGATCTCGCCCGCCGCCTGACCCCGGAGTATCGGGTCACGCCGACGCTGCCCGGTCTCGATGTCGGGAACCTCGAACCGTACGACCTGGTGGTCCTCGGCGGGGGTTCCCTCATCCTTCCGGGGTACGTCGACACCCTCCAGAGGGCCCTGGACCTCGGCAAGAAGGCCATGGTCTGGGGCGCCGGCCTGGATTGGCATCCGCGGAAGGTGGCCGAGACCCTGCTGGGGGAGGAGGAGCGCCTGGGGCCGAAAGGCTGGGCCGAGACTGCCTTCGGCGAGGGCTGGCCGGCCGACGCCGGGCCGCGGCCGACGCTGGCGAGCCCGGCCTTCGAGAAGACGATGCAGGCGGTCATCGCGCGGGGCGCCTACGCCGGAGTCCGAGGCCCCCTGACCCGCCGACTCCTGATTGCCGCCGGGGCCGACCCGGCGCGAGTGGAGGTCTCCGGCGACCCCGGAATTCTGGCGCGACCCGCCGACCAGAGCGACGCTTCCACCGGCAAGAGCACCACCACCGCCGACCAGAGCGACGCTTCCAGCGGCAAGAGCACCACCACCGCCGGCAAGAGCGACGCTTCCGCCGGCAAGAGCGCCGCCGCCGGGGTGGTGGGTGTCAACTGGGGCACCGCCTACGGTCGGATCTACGGGGGAAACGAAGCCGGCGTGGAGGACGAACTGGCCGCGGTCGGCCGGGAACTGCTCCGGAGGGGCTATCGTATCCGCGTCTTTGCGGTCTGGGGGCCGGACTTGCCGGCCGCGGCCAGGCTTCGTGAGAAGATGGGGAGTCCCGACCGCGTAAGCCTAGTGGGGCCCAAGCAGGCCGCCGTGGTGCCGGCGGGCTCGGAATTCGTCATCGGCCTCAAGCTCCACGCGAACGTCCTGGCGGCGGCGGCCGGCGTGCCCTTCGTGGCTCTGGGCTACCGCTTCAAGGTCCTTGACTTCGCGGCCTCGCTCGGCCTCCAGGCCTTCGTGGTTCCCACGGACGCGGCCGACATCGCCGGGGCCGTCCTGGCTTGCGTGGACCGAGTGAGGCGGGAACGGGCCGGCCTCACGGCGCGGCTGGCCGAGGGGCGCCGTCTCTACGCGGAGCGGTTGCGGGCACCGTTCCGGGCCGGCCTGTACTCCTAGCTCTTCTCCGCTTTGCTGTAGTACAGGTGGCTTCGCTTCCCGGGATGGCAGCGGTTGTGGTAGAGAACCTCATGAAGGTTGTCGACCAGGTAGCCGGCCCCGACGACACGGGCCACCAGGTCGTAGTCCTCGGCGCCCGGGCACCGTCGGTTGAAGGGGCCGAGGCGGTCGATGACGCTGCCCCGGACCATGGCCGTTCCCGTGCTGACGCAGTGCCCCCCAGCCCTGTAGTAGGCGGGGATGGCGTCGCCGTACTTGAGCCAGAAGGCTCGCCGCGGCTGGTCGAACCGGCCGTCATCGAAGGCCGTGTAGTTCGTGCCCACGAGGCCCCCGTCGGCGTTCGAGCCGAACCAGGCGACCTGGCGCGCCAGGCGCTCCGGATGACTGAGGTCGTCGGCGTCCTGGAAGGCGATGAACTCCCCGTTAGCCAGCGAGATGCCGACGTTCATGGCCCAGGCGTACCCGCAGTTCCGGGGGAGTTCGTGGAAGAAGACCGGGAAATCAGGCCTCCGGGCGGCCAGCCAGTCCCGGACGAGACTGGCCGAATCGTCCCGGGAGTAATCGTCGACGATGACAACCTCGAGCTGGGGGTAGGTCTGAAGGCGCAAGCTCTCCAGGCCCTCCACGAGGTACCGTCCGTAGTCGTGGTTCGCGGTCACCACGCTGACCAGGCCGGGGACGCGCTCGAGCGACGGTTCCTTCATGGTCCTGCCTATGCGGCAGCCGGGGTCAGTGTCCTATCCCCACCTTCGGGAGGATGCTCAGGAGCCACTTCGGGCACCACCAGTTCCACTGGCCCATGAGGCGCATGAGGGCCGGGGCCAGGACGATACGGATGAGCGTGGCGTCCAGAGCCACCGCCACCGCCAGGCCGAACCCGAACTCCTTCATGGCCACCAGGCCGGCGAAGACGAACGCTCCGAAGACAAAGATCATGATGGCCGCGGCGCCGGTGATGATGCCTGCCGTCTGCTCGAGACCCTCGGCCACGGCCTCCTCGTTGTTGCCCGTCCGGTCGTAGGCCTCCTTGATGCGCGAAAGCAGGAAGACCTCATAGTCCATGGACAGGCCGAAGAGGGCGGCAAAGAGCATGAGGATGATGGGCGACTCCAGATACCCCAGGGGCTCCAGGCCGATGAGTCCGGCCCCGTAGCCGTGCTGGAAGACCAGCGTGAGCAGGCCGTAGCTGGCCGCCACCGACAAGGCGTTCATGAGGACGGCCTTGAGCGGCAGGACTATCGACCGCAGGAGGACCAAAAGGACGATGAAGGTTATCGAGAGCACCAGAGCCATCACCCGGGGCAGGGCCCGGGTGAGTTCGGCGTTGAAGTCCACGAGGTAGGCGGGAAGGCCCCCGATGTGGACCGTGAGGCCCGCGGCCCTGGCGGCCGGGACGACGGTCTCGCGGAGGCGTCCGATGAGGTCCTGCGTCGCGACCTCATCCGGGCCGGACCGCCCGATGACCCTGAAGATGGCCGTGTTCGACCCGCTCTTCACGTTGACCAGGTCCTCGAGGCTCCGGCGCTGGCTCGGGCTCGCCTGGCTCAAGGCCAGTTTGAGGGAGAGGTCGCTCGAGGCCATGATCGTGCCGAGGTCGATTTCCCGCGACTGGCCGGCGACCTGCCGGAGCTGGCTCTCGAGTTCCCCGAGGCCTGGGATGACCAGGTCGAGGGCTCCGGACATCCGGCCGAGGGCTTCCTCAGCCTCCTTGAGAGAGGCGGCGGGGCCCGGGGCGGACGACCCGCTGGCCGCCTGCAGGCCGGCGACGGCCTGGCTAAGGCCCTTCTCCACTTCGCCCAGAGCCGTCGCGGACTGGCCGAGCCCCGCGGTAAGCTGGTCCAGGGCGGCGGCGAGACGGCCCGACGCCTGACCCGTCAAGGGGTTGATGCCGTCCAGGATGGCCAGGGCCGCCAGGGTGGACTGGTAGGTGGCCGGATAGGCCGGGTCGGTCTTGGCGCCGGGCCCCATGGCTTCGAGGCCCCCCTTGGCGGCGGCCACCATTCCTCGGGCCTGGGCGAGGGCCGTGGAGAGTTGGGCGGTCGAGGCGGCCATGCCGGACAGCCCGGCCCTGACCTGACTCACGCCGCCCGCCGCGGCCTGCAGGTTCGCCGCCAGGCCGTCGAGAGTCGGGGTCTGGCCCAGTTCGGCCTTCATGCTCCGCAGGCCGTCGCGGATGGAGGCGAGGGCCGCCGAGGCGACCTGGAGGCCTTCCGCTCCTTCACCCAGGCGGACGGTGGACTCGGCGAGCTGCCTTGGCGGGTCGAGGAACGCCGTTTCATAGTCTTCGTACGTCCAGGCCGGATCGAGGCTCGTGATGCCCAGGACCTCGGCCACTTCCGGGTCGGCCTTGAGGGTTTGGGCCAGGTCGTAGAGCTTCAGGAGATTCCCTTCCGAGACGACCGTGCCCGTCGGAACCTTGACCACGAGGTCGATGGGGCTCATGAGGCCCGACTGGAACTGGCTTTCAAGAACAGCCGCCGCCTGGCGGGATTCGCATTCGGGCGGCGCGGTCTCCAGCAGAGCGAAGCCGGTCCGGAGGCCGAGGGCCGGGGCCGAGAGAGCCAGGAGAGGGACGAGGACCAGGAAGAGGTAGGCCCAGGGACGGCGCATCACCTTCAGGGCCCAACGGTGCCAGAAACCGCGGCTGGCCGCGGCCCGCTGCTTCCCAAGGGGCAGCCGCAGCCGGTCGACGTTCCGGCCGAGGAGGAGAAGGAGGCAGGGCAGGAACGTGAGGGCGGCGACCACCGAGGAGATGACGACCAGGGTCACGGCGAGGGAGAGCGTCCGCATCATGTCTATCTTCACGATCCAGAGGCTGAAGACGCTCACGACCACGGTGGCCCCGGAGAAGGCGATGGCCTTGCCCGAGGTGGCCAGGGTTCGGGTCATGGCCTCCACCCGGTCGCGGCCGTTGGCCAATTCTTCCCGGAACCGGGAGACCAAGAACAGAGAGTAGTCGACCCCGACCCCCATGCCCATCATGGAAATCATGCTGGGGGCGAGGTTGTCGATGACCATCAGACGCGACAGGAAGTAGACGACGGCCGAGGTCAGGGCCACGGCGAGCGTCCCGAGGACGAGGGGGATGCCGGCGGCCACGAGAGAGCCGAAGATGACGATGAGGGTCAACAGAACGAGCGGGATGGCCAGGCGCTCCGAGCGGCGGAGGGCTCCCTCGGCCGAGGACCGGAGGTCGGAGGCGATGACCGCGTCACCGGTGAGGAAGAACCGGACCGAGCCACTCCGGGCGTCGCTGAGGCGCTCCCTGAGGTCCGGCAGGGTCTTGTCCACGATCTCGTTCTTGGGCGCGCTCACCGAGAGGATGGCGACCAGGCTCTTTCCATCGCGCCCAAGGAGCGAGGCCGACGCGTCGTCGTAGTAGGACGTGACCGAGACGACGTCAGGGTTTCCCCTGGTCAGGGCGAGGGCGGTGTCGACCTGTCGGCGGTACTCTGGGTCACCGACGGCGAGGCTGTCGCTGGCGAAGACGAGGAGCAGCCTCTGGGACGCGGCTGCACCGAACTCCGCTTTCACCAGGTCGGCGGAGGCCAGGGAGTCGGCCCCTTCCACGAGGGGTACCTCCTGGCGGACGACGGAACTGAGCTTCGGGCCGAAGACGGCGGCAAAGCAGATGAGGCCGATCCAGACAGCCAGCAAGGGCCAGACGAAGAAGGGGAGCGAAGACTTGCCGAGGGGGCGATTCGTTCCGACGGGAACGGACATTGCCTGACGCACCTCCGAAAGCGGCGCTCTTCGGGCGAATGACCAGCTAGATTAGCCTAAGGATACACCTGGCCCCGTGGGTAGGCAAGGAGGGACCGGGGCGGCGCGCAGGTCAGGCCGGTCCGGCGGCCAGTTCCTTGATCATGATGACCCACCGGCGCGGCCCGTAGGGCACCTCGCTGACGGGGCGGAAGCCGCAGGTTTCGTAGAGGTGGCAAGCGGGGGCGTTGTCATCGAGGACCTCGAGCTTCACCCGGGGCGCGCCCCGGCGCCTGAGGTAGTCGAGGCCCCCCTCCAGGAGGGCCCGGGCCACGCCATGCCCGCGCCAGGCCGGGTCCACGGCCAGCGAGAGCACCTGGGCCGTGACCCTGTCGCCCGGATGGAAGGAGCGGGCGAAGGCGACCTTGCTTCGCGCGACGCCGGGGAGGGCTGCAAGGCCGAGGCCGTACCGCCCGCCGAGGAAGCGCACGACCCAGGGGACCCAGGCGAAGGTCAGGGCGGCCCGGGCCGAGAGGCGGGACATGCTGGCCAGGGTGATGGCGTACCCGACGATCCTATCCCCGGCCAGCGCGAGCTGGACCCCTTCAGGCTCGGTCCGCACGACGAAGGTGAAGAAGTCGGTCATGGCCTCCGGCCGGGGGAGGCGATCGCCGAACATGGCTCTGACCGTGTCCGGGAAGCTCACCAGGAAGAGGGCGGCCATGCGGGCCGCGATGGCCCGGGGGCCGCCCACCTGGGCGGCGGAACGCACCGTCACCCTCCGGTCGTCTTGGCCGCTCCGGCTCATAGGCGCGCCCCCCTGATCGAGAGTATTCCACGCGCCTTGACAAGCTCTTGCCTCCCGGCTAGACTTGGAACAGCAGTGACGCCCCCTCACCCTTTAAGCCGGCCCGGCGAGGCCGGCAAGGAGACGAAGCCGTTGAACCTTGTCAGCCCGCAGTCAGGAGCGGCGCGAGCCGCATCGAGCGTCGCCAAGGCTATCGTCACCCCTCGCTTTCGGGCGAGGGGTTTTCGTTTTGGGACGGAATCTGAGCCGGTCTTGAGCCGGCACGACGAAAGGAGGTGCCTTTAGCAAGTGATTCTTCAGCCGAAGGCTCAGATCATGGACAAGGCGGCCATCGACCGTGCCCTGCGTCGGGTGGCTCACGAGATAGTCGAGAAGAACCAGGGAACGCAGGGTTTGGTGTTCATCGGCATCCGCCGTCGCGGCGTGCCGCTGGCCGAGCGCCTGCGCGACAACGTGCGGGATATCGAAGGCAAGGAGGTGCCTCTCGGTGTCCTCGACATCACCCTGTACCGGGACGACCTGACCACCCGTTCGGACGCGCCCGAGGTTCACCGGACCGAGGTTCCCTGTAGCGTCCAGGGGAGGAAGATCGTCCTGTGCGACGATGTCCTCTACACCGGCCGCACCGTGCGGGCGGCTCTGGACGCCATCATGGACCTGGGACGACCCCAAGCCATCCAGCTCGCCGTGCTCATCGACCGCGGGCACCGGGAACTCCCGATTCGCGCGGACTACGTCGGCAAGAACGTGCCGACCTCGGGCCGCGAGGTCATCGAGGTCAAGTTCAAGGAGATAGACGACACCGAGGACAAGGTCCTGATCGTTGAGAAAGTAGAGGAATAGGGGAGCGGGATTTGATGCAGCCCTTTAAAGACCGGTCCCGTGAGGCCGGCAAGGGACAGGTGGGAGAGTCGGAGACCCTGGGTCGCTGCCGCGGCCGCGGGGTCTTTTGTTGTGAGGGGAGTGGAAGGTTTGGCCTTTAGGCGCAAAGACATTCTCACCCTGGAGGACATGAGCGTCCAGGAGATGCAGGCCATCCTTGACAACGCGTCATCCTTCAAGGAGATCCTTGGCCGCGACATCAAGAAGGTCCCGACTCTCCGCGGGAAGTCGATTCTCACCCTGTTCTACGAGGCGTCTACCCGCACCCGGACCTCCTTCGAGCTGGCCGGCAAGTACCTGAGCGCGGACACGGTGAACATCGCCACGACCACATCGGCCATCGTCAAGGGCGAGACCCTTAAGGACACGGCCTGGACCGTGGAAGCCATGGGCATCGACTGCATCGTCATGCGCCATCCCATCGCCGGGGCGCCGCACTTCTTGGCCCGGATCTGCCAGGCCTCCATCGTCAACGCCGGCGACGGGATGCACGAACACCCCACCCAGGGGCTCTTGGACATGTTCAGCATCGCCGAACGCAAGGGCCGGCTGAAGGATCTCAAGGTCGCCATCATCGGCGACATCTTCCACAGCCGGGTCGCGCGGTCGAACATCTGGGGCCTCGGCAAGATGGGGGCCGACGTCTGGCTCGCCGGCCCGTCCACCCTCATCCCGCCCGAGGTCGAGCGGATGGGAGAGTCGTTTGGGTCGCGGGGCGGGCGGCTCCGGGTCACCTGCCGGGTCGAAGAAGCCATCGAAGCGGCCGATGTGGTCATGGTCCTTCGCCTCCAGCTCGAGCGGCAGAAGAAGGGCCTCTTTCCCAGTATCCGCGAGTACGCCCGCCTGTTCGGCGTGAACCGGCGGCGTCTGGCCCTGGCCAAGGATGACTTCATCCTGATGCACCCCGGCCCGATGAACCGGGGGGTCGAGATCGCCTCCGACGCGGCCGATGCCGACTACTCGGCCATCATCGATCAGGTCACCAACGGGGTGGCCGTGCGGATGGCCATCCTCTACCTGCTCCTGGGCGGAGGAGGCGGCGAGGAAGCGGTCGCCGACAAGGGAGGCGAGGTCAGATGAAGCTGATCATCAAAGGAGGCCTGGTCGCCGACCCGGTGACCGGCAAGACCGAACTCCTGGACGTTGTGGTCGAGGACGGTCGCGTCGTCAGGTTGGACAAACCGCCGACCGGAGCCGACCAAATGGCCATGGTCATCGACGCCACGGGCCAGGTCGTCCTGCCCGGGCTCATCGACGCCCACACCCATCTGCGCGAGCCCGGACAGGAGCACAAAGAAGACATCGCCTCCGGGACGGCCGCGGCTGCCCTGGGCGGCTTCACGACCGTGGCGGCCATGGCCAACACGGACCCGGTCATCGACAGCCGGACCGAGGTCGAGTTCGTCCTCAAGCGGGCCGCGGAGACCGGGCTGGTCAACGTGCTTCCGGTGGGCGCGGTGACCAAGGGGCAGAAGGGTGAGGAACTGGCGGAACTGGGCGACATGGCCGAGGCCGGGGCGGTGGCCTTCTCCGACGACGGGCAGGCCATCGCCAACGCCGAACTCATGCGGTGCGCCCTCGAGTACGCCAAGATGTTCGGCCGGCCCATCATCGACCACTGCCAGGACGAGAGCCTGACCAGTGAGGGCGTCATGCACCAGGGCTACTGGTCGACCATCCTCGGCCTGCGGGGCATCCCGGCCGCCGCCGAGGAGGTCCAGGTGGCGCGAGACATCATCCTGGTCGGCCGGACCGGCGGGCGCCTGCACCTCACGCACCTCTCCTCCGCGGGCTCGCTCGACCTCCTCCGCTGGGCCAAGGAGCGTGGCCTGCCGGTCACGGCCGACGTCACGCCGCACCATCTCTCCCTGACCGACGAGGTCGTGCGCCGACTCGACTACGACACCGGCACCAAGGTGAACCCGCCCTTCCGCTCGCAGCGAGACCTCGAAGCCTTGCGGCAGGCGGTAGGGGAGGGGCTCATCGACCTTATCGCTACCGACCACGCCCCGCATCACTTTGACGACAAGGATGTGGAGTACAATTACGCCTCCTTTGGCATCGTAGGCCTGGAGACCGCCGTCGGGCTCGTCGTCACGAACCTGGTGGAGCCGGGCATCCTGGATTGGGCGGGGGTGGCCAGGCTGATGAGCCTCGGCCCGGCCCGCCTTTTCGGTCTCAAGGCCAAAGGGCGCCTCGAGGCCGGCGGCGACGCCGACCTGACCATCATCGACCCGAAGGCCGAGTGGACGGTCGACCCGGCTGGGTTCGCCTCCAAGGGCCGGAACACACCGTTTGGCGGGATGGTCTTGCGCGGGCGCGTCACGGCGACCATCGTCCGCGGGCGGCCAGTGGTCCTGGACGGAAAGCTGGTGGAACAGTGACAGACGAGAGGCAGGCTTGGCGGGGGCTGGCGCGGGTTCTGGCGAGCCGGAGGCTTGAAGGCCCGGTCGCCGAAGGCGGCGACTCGGGTGGCCGCGTGTACCATCACCTCACCCTCCTGGCCCCGGAAGTGGCCGCCGCGGCCGTCCCGGGCCAATTCGTGCATGTCCTCTGCCCGCCGCGCGGCGGGGCCGGCGGCGCGCCCTACGCGCCGGCCTCCGCGACGCCCGGCTTGCCCTTTCTCCGGCGTCCCCTCAGCGTCCACGACGCCGACCAGGCGCGGGGCACGGTGGGTCTCCTGTTCTGGGTGAAGGGGCCTGGGACGGCCGGCCTGGCGGCCGCCCGGCCAGGCGACCGGTTGGACGTCGTCGGCCCTCTCGGCAACGGCGGCTTTCCCCTCGGGCTCGGGCCGGCGCTTGTGGTGGGGGGAGGGATAGGGCTGGCCCCCCTCCTGTTTCTGGCCCGGCGGCTGGCCCGACGCGGCCGGGTCACGGTCTTGGCCGGAGTGGCCCAGGCCGGGGACCTCGCGCTGGTCGAGCCCTTCCGGCGTCTGAAAGACCTGGCCGGCCTGATCGTCACGACCGAGGACGGTTCCCCGGGCACGGTGTCCGGGACCGTCGTCGCCGCGCTCCCGGAGAGTCTGGACGGGCTGAGCCCCGACGGCCATTCCGGTGCCGTCTACGCCTGTGGCCCGCGCCCGATGCTCAGGGCCGTCTGGGACCAGGTGTCCGCCCGCCCCGGCCTGACCGCCTGGTTCTCGGTCGAGGAGCGGCTGGCTTGCGGGGTCGGAGCGTGCCGGGGGTGCGCCATCCCCGTGCGGACGGGACCCGCGGGGGAGACGGCCTACCGGCTCGTCTGCCGCGACGGCCCGGTGTTCGACGGCAATCTGCTCGACTGGGAGGCCCTATGAACAGCGGAACGCTCTTCCCCGGCCCCGATCTCAGCGTGACCGTGGCCGGCCTCCGGCTGCGGACTCCGGTCATGACGGCCTCCGGGGCGTTCGGCTACGGTCGGGAATACGCGGGCCTGCTCGACCTGTCGGGGCTCGGGGCCATCGTCGTCAAGGGCACGTCCCTGGAGCCGTGGTCCGGCAACCCGCCCCCCCGCACCGTCGAAACGGCGGCCGGCCTGCTCAACTCCATCGGCCTGGAGAACCCCGGGGTCGAGTGCTTCCTTGAGAAAGACCTGCCCTGGCTCTCCGGTCTCGGGGTTCCCATCATCGTCAACGTCGTCGGGCGCACGGCCGCGGAATACGCCGCTCTGGCTCGCCGCCTCGACGGGGCCCCGGGCGTCTCCGCCCTGGAGGCCAACATCTCCTGCCCCAACGTCAAGGAGGGCGGTCTCGCCTTCGGGGCCGACCCCGCGGCAGCGGGCGACCTCGTCACCGGGATGCGCCGGGCCACGCGTCTGCCCCTCATCGTCAAGCTCACGCCGAACATCACCGACGTGGCCGCCCTGGCCCGCCGGGTCGTCGAGGCCGGCGCCGACGCGGTGTCGCTCATCAACACCCTTGTCGGGATGGCCATCGACCCCGAGGCTGGCCGGCCCATCCTCGCCCGCGGGACGGGCGGGCTGTCCGGTCCGGCGGTCAAACCCGTCGCTCTGGCCATGGTCTATCGCGTGGCCGCCACGGTGACGGTTCCGGTCATCGGGATGGGGGGCATCTGGACCGGCCGGGACGCCGTGGAGTTCCTGATGGCCGGGGCCTCCGCGGTGGCCGTCGGCACGGCTCTCTTCGTGGACCCTGAGGCACCGCTCCGGATAGCCCGGGAGATAGGCGACTTCATGGCCGGGCAAGGCTACGAGAAGGTGGGCGAGATGGTCGGGCTGGCCAACACGGGCTTCTGCGGCCGCCGGCCGGAGTCGTGGGCCGACCGCCCGGACCAGGAGGGGAGGTAGGGCCATGGACCGGACGCCACCTCTCGCGGTGGCTCTGGACTTTCCGGACCAGGGGCCGGCCTTGGCTCTGGCCAGGCGCCTTCTGGGGAAGGTGGCTTGGGTCAAGGTCGGCCTGGAGCTCTTCATCGCCGCCCCGGGGGTTATCGCCGCGCTTCGGGACATGGGCCACGAGGTCTTCGCCGACCTCAAACTCCACGACATACCAAACACAGTGGCCGGCGCTGTGACGAGCGCTGCTCGGGCGGGCGCGAGTCTGCTCACCGTCCATGCCTCCGGCGGGCCGGCGATGCTCCGGGCCGCGGTGGAGGCGGCGGAGGCGGTCGGCCCGGACGACAGGGCCGGCGTGACCGGGGCCTTCGGGGTCCGGCGGCGTCCGCGCCTCCTCGGCGTGACCGTGCTGACCAGCCTCGATCAGTCGGCGCTGGCCGAGGTCGGGGTGGCCGGGCGCCTGGTCGACCAGGTCCTGCGCCTGGCGGCCCTCGCGGCGGCGGCCGGCCTTGAGGGCGTGGTCGCTTCGGCCGGGGAGGCGGCCCGGCTCCGGGCCGTGCACGCTCCGCCCTTTCTGCTCGTAACTCCCGGGGTGAGGCCGACCTGGGACGCGGGAAGCCAAGACCAGGCCCGGGTGAGGACACCCCGGCAGGCCATTCTGGCCGGGGCGGACCTGGTCGTCGTCGGACGGCCGATCACCGCGGCGAAGGACCCCGTGGAAGCGGCGGAGAGGATCGGCGGCGAGCTTCTTGACGCTCTCGGCGAGCTCGAGCGTTCCGGGTAGAGAAGCAGCGGGAGGAGATGTCGAGATGGCGGCAAGGAAACTGGACTCGGAGCGGCTCCTGGCGCGCCTTCGCGAACTGGGCGCCATCCTGGATGGACACTTCCACCTGACCTCCGGCAAGCACAGCCCGGTCTTCATCCAGGGCTCGCGGGTCCTGGAGCACCCGGCCCAGGCGGCTTTCATCGGCAAGGCCCTGGCGGAACGCCTGGCGGGCACCCAGCCGACCGTGGTTGTCGGCCCGGCCATGGGCGGGGTCATCCTCGCCCACGAGGTCGCCCGGGCCACCGGGGCTAGGAGCGCCTTCACGGAGAAGCAGAACGGCGAGCAGGTCTTGAGGCGCGGGTTCCGTCTGACGCCTGAGGATAGGGTGCTTCTGGTGGAGGACGTCCTGACCACGGGTGGGTCCGTCCTGCGTTCGGCGGCGGCGGTCAGGGCCTTGGGCGCGAAGGTGGTCGGGGTCGGCCTCATCATCGACCGCACGGCGGGGAAGGCCGCGGAGACCTTGGGGTTCGGTGCCGATGTCCCGGTGCAGGCCTTGGCCTGGCTCGATGCGCCGGCCTTCGTCCCGGAGCAGTGCCCGCTCTGCCGTGACGGCGTCGCTTTGGTCCGGCCGAAGGAGCAGGACCCGGTGGGATAGGGGATGAAATGGACCGGGCATGAACCGGAAAATCCTGGTCGTGGATGACGAAGCCCATATTCGGGAACTCATCTGCCTGTACCTCAGACAGGCCGACTTCGAGACCATCGAGGCCGACAACGGGCGGACGGCTCTGGAACTCGCCCGCTCGGAGAACCCTGACCTCATCATCCTGGACCTCATGCTCCCCGAGCGCGACGGTTGGGAGGTCTGCCGTGAGGTCCGCGCCAGGGGCGACACCCCCATCATCATGCTCACGGCGCGCGACGCGGAGACCGAGAAGCTCCTCGGCTTCGCCCTCGGCGCCGACGACTACATCACCAAGCCCTTCCAGCCCCGTGAATTGGTGGCTCGGGCCCGGGCCGTCCTGAAGCGGGCCGGTCTGGCGGAGGCTTCGGCCTCCGCCGCCACGGGCGCGGTCGAAGGAAGCGCGGCGGCCTCAGCAACCTCGCCGGCCTCAACGACCCCGGCTGCGGCGACCCCGGCCGCGGGGGAAGCCGGGGCCGGTGATGGCTCGTCCCAGCGGCTCCCGCAGATTCTTGATTTCGGCTCTTTCCGCCTGAACCGCCTCAGCCGGGAATTGGAGGTGAGGGGCCGGACCGTGAACTGCCCGGCCAAGGAGTTCGACCTCCTCTGGCTCCTCGCCAGCCACCCGGATAGGGCCTTCAACCGGGAGGAACTTCTGGAACGGGTCTGGGGCTACCACTATTTCGGCGACCTCCGCACTGTGGACGTCCACGTTCGCCGCGTTCGACAGAAGATAGAGGCGAAACCGGACGAGCCTCGGTTCCTTCTCACCGTCTGGGGCATCGGCTATAAGTTCAAGGCCCACCCGCCCGAGGCGGACGCCGGGGAGCAGGTCTGATGGGTGGGATACGCCGGCGCCTGGTCGCGAGCCACTTCCTTCTCGTCTTGGCTGTCGTCCTGGTCATCGGGCTCGTCGTCCTCGGGCGCGTCCGCGCCTACGTCCTCTCCTCGGCCGCCTCGACCCTCCGGGTCCAGACCGAGCAGATCGCCGAGATTGTCGACCGCCGTCCCGGGCGGGCCGGCGAGGCGTTCGGCACGACGCCCGGGCTAGCCCTGGTTCGCCTGGTGAGCCGGCTCACGGCGGCCGACTTCGCCGTGGTCGATGGGGCCGGGCGCATCGTCGCCAGTTCGGAACGCCTCGGTCGGCTGTCGGGAAGCGTCTTCAAGTCCGACGTGGTCGCCAAGGCCCTGGCGGAGAACCGCACCACCTCGGCCACCTATCGCGACCCGCTCGGCCGCATCTCCGTCATCGCCGCCGCGCCGGTCGACGACGCCCAGGGTGGCGTAACCGGCGCTATCGTCCTGGTGCGGCCGGTCAAGGAGGTCACGGAGACAACGGCGGGCCTTCTGGTCCTGGCCGTCCAGGGCCTCCTCGTCGGGCTGGCCCTGTCACTGGTGGTCAGCCTGGTCCTGGCCCGGAACCTGACCCGCCCGCTTCTCGCCCTGGAGGGCGCGGCTTCCCGGGTGGCCGCCGGCGACTTCAGTCAGAGAGTGAAGGTCGAGGCGAATGACGAGATCGGCCGTGTGGCCGCTGGTTTCAACGCCATGGCCGAACGCCTGGGCGAACTCCAGCGTGAGCGGCAGGACCTCTACGCCAGCGTCTCGCATGAACTCCGGACTCCGGTCACGTCGATCAAGGGGTTCGCTCAAGCTCTGGAGGAATCGGTCGGCGGTCCGGACGAGCGCCGGCGCCACCTGGCCATCATCCAGGAGGAGGCCTCCCGTCTGGAGCGGCTGGTGAACGACCTTTTCAGCCTCGCCCGGCTGGAGGCCGGGCAGGTGTCGTTCGACTGGCGCCGAGTGGACCTCGGCCCTTTGGTCGCGGATGCGGTCAGCAAGTACCAGCCCCAGGCGGAGAAGGCCGGCGTGAGGCTCGGCCCGGCCGCCGGCGTGGGCGGGACCTTCGGTCTGGGCCTGGTCGTGCGGGGAGACCCGGACCGTCTGAACCAGGTGCTCGCGAACCTCATCGAGAACGCCCTCCGCTTCACCCCGCGCGGCGGCCGCGTGGCCGTGAGCCTGACAGCGGCCGGGGGAGCGGGTCGCGGCGACGTTCTCATCACCGTGGCCGATACCGGGCCAGGCATCCCCGAGGAGGACTTGAGCCGCGTCTTCGAGAGGTTCTACACCGTGGACCGCTCCCGGGCCCGGAAGAAGGACGGAGCGGGCGGAACAGGCCTTGGTCTGGCGATAGCGAAGGAGATTGTGCAGGCCCATGGAGGCAGGATATGGGCGGGCCAGGGGCCGGAGGGCGGGGCCCTCTTGTCCCTGACCTTGCCTTTGGAGCAAGCGACGTGAGCCCGGGGAGGTAACTCTGTTGCCCAAGAAGGATGACCCGCGATTGGAGCGAGCCGAGAAGCGGCGGCTAAAGGCTGAGGCCTTCCGTCAGACGGCGACGAAGCTGGCCCGGCCCTCGCCGCTCCCGCCTCACCCCGAAGGGCTGAAGCCGTCCCTCTGGCCGGTCCTGGCCTTCACCGGGGCCGTAATTCTCTCCGCCTGGAGCATCCTGGCGGCCACCATCGCCGTGGGCGTCATTCTTGCCTACGCCATCGGCACCAGGAACAATCCCAAGCGGCATCTCCTCTATGCCTACATCCAGGGGCGCCGGCAGTTCCAACTCGGCGGGTACGAGACGGCCCTGGTCAATTTCGAGGACATGGAGGAGGCCGGTTTCACGCCTCCGGCCGTGGTCCGGGCCATCGGCCTCACCAACTACCACCTTGGCCGCTGGGCGGAAGCCGCGACCTACCTTGAGGATTTGGCTGCCCGCACCACGGACGAGGATGTCGCCCTGGCTCACGCCCAGGTGGAAATGGGCGAGTTCGCGGCGGCCGTGGCTCGTCTGGACGCCCTCGAGAACCTGCCGTCGATGGGGGTGGTCGTCCGGGCGGTGTCCGACCTCAGGGTGCGGAAGCCGGCCGAGGCGGTCCGCCGCCTGGAGGCCCTGATGGCCGCTGTCGGAGGGGACGACGCTCCAGCCACGGAGCCGTACCTGGGGGCCCGCTACTGGCTCGGCGTCTCGCTCAAGGAGAAGGGGGACCAGGCCGGGTCGCGCCGCGTCCTGGAGGCCCTCTACGGCCTCGACCCCTCCTACCTGGACGTGGCCACCCTGGTTGGCCGCCCGGAGCCTGAAGACGGAGACTAGATGGCCACCCGGCGGGGTGTCCGGCCCGAAAAGAGCGTGATGTGCCGGAAACCCGCGGCCCGGATGAACTCGAGGGCCTCGGTTGAGCCCAGCCCGACCGTGGCGGCCGTGTGGGAGTCCGAACCGACGGTCACGATCTCGCCGCCCAGTTCGCGGTAGAACTTCAGGGTGTCGAGGCCGGGATAGGGCTCGCCCGGAGACTGCCGCAGGCCGGACGTGTTGACCTCCAGACCCAAGCCGCCCCTGATGATGACCCGGAGGGTCTCCTCGACGTGGACCCTCTGGTCGCGAAGACGGAAACCGCCGAAGGTCGGCGATCGCTTGACCAGGTCGAAGTGGCCGATGACATCGCACACCCCCAGACTCGAAGCCCTCTTCACCCCGGCCAGGAGTCTCTCGAAGTAGAGTCTGGCGGCCTCGGTCGGCCCGAGCCGGTCGGCGAACGCGGGCTCCTGGACGAGGACCCCCCGGATGAAGTGGAGCGAGCCAAGGACGTAGTCGAGCGCTAGCTCAGCCGTGGCCAAGAACTCCGGGACGGCGTCGAGGTTATGGGGCTCGAGGCCGAGCTCGACGCCGAGGCCCACCGAAAGGCGCCCCCGCCACTGCTCCCGGACCGCCGCCACGGCCAGGGCGTACTCCCGGGCCGGGAGCACCCGCGTCGGGACGTAAGCGGGCTCCGGCGAGTCGGGCGGCGGGATGAACTCAAGGTGCTCGGTGAAGATGATGCCCGACAGGTTCTGGCCGGCGGCGGCCTTGGCGCACGCCTCGGGCGTCGAGACGCCGTCCTCGGAGAAGGTCGTGTGGACGTGGTAGTCGATGAGGTTCAAAGCCGGATCCTCCGGAGAAGGACGAGGCTGCCCGCCCAGGCCAGGGCGAGGCCGGCAGCGGAGAGGAGGATCCACTTGAGGCTGACCTCGCCGAGCAGGCGAAGGGAGGCGACGCCCAGGCCCTCGGCCAAGAGTTGGTAGACCGCGCAGTAGACGAGGGACCCGACAAGCAGGGCGGGAACGACCTTCCAGGGACTGACCTTGGCCATGCCCGTGCCGAGCAGCGCGGCCGGGCGCAGGACCCCGAGCCAGCGCGCGGTCAGGGCGAACAAGGCGCCGTGTCTGGCGATGAACCCCTGCACCTGCGCCAGGCGTTCGGGTCTTGTGAAGAACTTGAGCGGGCGCGCCTTTCCCTCAGGGGTGGTCAGCCGCGTCCCCAGGAGGTAGGTGATGAAGCCGCCCGTGGCGCTGCCCAGGGCGGCCACGATGATGACCGTCACCAAGGAGATTTTCCCCGCGGCCACGACGTAGGCGGAGACCAGGAACATCACGATGGCCGGGACGTGGAGCAGGGGGAAGCTCGTCCCTTCGGCCACGAAGGCCGCGAAGAGAATGGCACAGTACCATCCGGGCGGGACCAGGCGGAGGTTCTCCACCAGCTTGACGAGGGACCACTCCGACAGGGCACTCGCCCCTCTCGCGATATGAGCCGCACCTATTCTGGCCGGCCGGCCGCTATCCTTCCCGCGGCGCCGCCGGCCGGGGCAGAGTTACCTTGCCCGTGTCGACGAGGATGGTGCGGTGCGGGTCGTAGAGCACCAGGCCCGGCGGAGCGCCCTTCGGCCGTCGGAGGTGCTTGGCCTCGGTGTAGTCCACGGACACCTTGCCGCCGCCCCGGGCCGCGGACAGGTGCGCGGCCAGGGCCGCGGCCTGAAGGACCGCTCCCGAGGGAGGAGAGTCCTCCTGCCCCGCAGGCAGGCGGAGCAGCACGTGCGATCCCGGGCAACCCCGGGCGTGGAACCACAGGTCGCGCGGCTGGGCGAGCTTGAGACTCACGGTTTCGTTCTGGCGGGCCGTGCGGCCGGCCAGGATAGTGAGGCCGTCGTCGGTCTCAAAACGCCAGGGCTCGCGGGCCGGCCGGGCCGCGGCTGCCCCGGGCCTGCCGCCCGACCCGCCGCCGGGACGGGCACCCGGCTTGCCACCCGTCGCGCCACCCGGTCGGCGCGACGCCGCCCCGGGGCCTTTCCCCGCCCCCAGGTAGCCGGCCCGCGCCAGACCGGCCTCGAGTTCGAGAAGTTCGCCGACGGACCGGCGCAGGCGGGCGACCTCCCGCCAGACGCCGGACAGGGGGGACGGCGGGTCGGCCGTCTCGTCGGCCGGCGGACCCGTCCCAGGCTGCGCCAGGCGTTCGAGGTCGAAGGCCACGGTCTCAAGCCAGGCCAACTCATGGACCGCCTTCTCGCGGGGTCCCTTGAGTTGCGCGGCCCGCTGGGCCTTACGGTACCGAGTGAAGTAGCGCTGGGCGTTGCGTCCCGGCGAGAGGCGGGGGTCGAGCTCGATGGTCACGGGAGGGCCGTCGTAGTCGGGCACGGTCACCTGCTGGTCGCCGGTCTTGACGGCTTGGAGGTTGGCCAGAAGGAGTTCGCCGGAGTGGCGAAGCGCTGCGGCCTCGCCGGTCTTGGCCACGTCCCCGGCCTGTTTCTCGACCTTCCGGCGGGTCCGCTCCACGGCCGCGCGGAGGGCCCGGCCGACCCGGGCGGCCAGGGCGTCGCGCAATCCGGCCGTCTGGCTGCCCTGATGCCAGGCGGCCAGGGCCTGGCTCGCCGACGGGCAGTCCACCACGGTCTGGGGCGACGGGGCCTCGACCGGCAGGGCCGAGACCTCCGCGGGCAGAGCGAAGGGTTCGGCCGGGAGCACCAGGCAGGGACTGAACCGCCCCGACGTGTAGGCGCCCACGGCGTCCGCGAAGGCCGCGTGCAGCCCCGGCCCCGCGCCGCTTCCGGTGGCCCCGCCGGCGCGCCGGGCGATGGCTCGGGCCACGGCCGGCCCGAGCGGTGGCGCTACCCTCAGGAGGAGACGCCAGACGGGCGCGGGTCCGCGGGAAGGGTCGGCCAGGTCGAGGTCCTCCCGGCTCGCCGCCTCCAGAGAGGTGGCGAAAAGCTTGTCGTTCGCGGCCAAGACCGAAGGAGAGTGGGTCCACGTCGTCGCCGGAGCCTGGTAGGGCTCGCCCGCCCGGAGAAGCCTCTCGCCGGGTGGCCGCGCCGGCGGCGGAGCCTCGCCTGGAGGTAGGACCGAGGGGGCGGGCCAGACGGCGGCGATGGTCCGGTCGCTCTTGAGCAAGAAGAGCCGGGCCGGCTTGGGCGCCGCCTCATGGACAAGGAAGGCTGACTCGCGGTCACCCCGCAGCCCTTCCCGGGGTAGGAGCGTGAACTCGATGATCCTCTCCCAGGCCAGGGCCTGGACACCTCCGACCGCCCGGCCGGCGAGACGGGCCTCGACGAGGCGGAGGAAGGCCTCAAGACCCGGCCCGGCCAGCGGTTCCAGGCCCTCCGGCTCGCCATCGAGCGGGTAGACGGCGGGCTTCGCCCCGGTGGCGAGGACAACCCAGACCGGCCTGCTCCTGGGCCCGAACGTGGCCAGGAGGTCGGTTCCCAGGGCGGGGCGAACTCCCAGCAGGGACCTTCCGGCGAGCTGTCCGTCAAGCTCCCGGGCCACCGCGGCGGCCAGGAACGCGTCATAAGCCATGGTCTCACCCGCCCTACTATAGCACGGTGGCCCTCAGGGCCCGCCCCCGAGACTCCCGTCCGTGGCGGGCTCCATCACCCGGACCCGCCGCAGGGAACTTTCGCGCCGGCTGCCTCGTAGGCAGCACTTAGAGAGGGTCCGGAGCATCCGTGGGGGTGGCGGTGTGGTCTTCTTCCGAATGGCCTTGAGGAACGTGACCCGCAACTGGAACCGGACCGGCATGATCATCATCAGCATGGCCGTCGCCTCGGCCATCATGACTCTGACCCTCGCTCTGTCCACGGGGTACGCCGAAGGCGTCAGCCGGGTCTGGCGTCAGATGGTCGGGGCGGATATCATCGTCTACCCCAACCGTTTCGTCTTCGCCGGCTCGGGCGACCCCGGCACTGCGTGGGAATGGCGGCGCTTGTCGCCCGACCTGCCCACCGACGCCGTGGGCTTCCATCCGGACCTGGCCCAGGGCTACCTGGCTCCGGCCGACGCCCCTCCGCCCGTCTTTGATCTTCAGAATCTGTCCCCGGCTCTGGCGGCCATGACCGGCGCGGGCGGCGGGCTTCAAGTCGAGGCCGCGCAGCTCCTCCCGGCCTACATCGTGAGGGAGACCGCCCAAGGCAAGGTCCGCCTCCCCATCACCCTCCGGGGGAGGAACGTCCAGGCCGACATAGACAAGAGGTCCATCCCCGAGACGGCCATGATGGGCGGGGCATACTTCCGGCCGGCGCAGGATGGTTTCTGGGTGGCCATCACCAATGGCGCGGCCTTCGCGGCCGAAGGCATCCGGCCGGGCGACAAACTCGTCGTCGAGGTCCCGATCATCCGCGGCTACGACGCGGAGGGTCGGCCGGTCACCGACTACGCCAATCCCCAGACGTTCTACTTCATGGTCTACGGCCAGTTCGGGCTGGAGTGGGGCCAGGTGCGCCTGGAGGACCCAGCCGGCCTGCTCGAGCGGTCGGCCGTGGCGCCGACTCAAACCGTGTTCCTGGACCAGCCTGAGGTCTGGGTTCCGGCCGGGACGTTCGCCAAGGTCTTCGAGGCCGTGGCCGGCGGCCCGCAGCGCTACACCGGGCAACTCACCATCACCCTGGATTCGATGGCCGAGGCCAAGACCGTGGCGCAGACGCTCGCGGCCCAACTGCCGGACTGCGCCGTCCTCACCGTGCCGCAGGAGGTCTCCCTGTCGGGCCTCAACTACCGCGCCCGTCTCACCAGCCTGGACCCCTTCACCGTAACCATCACCCACTTCCACTACGCCCGGCCGACCCTGGCCTTGGACGTGAAGGACCAGCTGGCCGCGCTCGCCTTTGTCGTCGCCGGACTCCTGGTCGTGGCCAACATGTACATCCTCGTGACCCAGAGGCGCCGCGAGATCGGCGTGCTCAAGGCCCTGGGGGCGGCGAGTCGCGACATCCTCGCGCTCTTCTTGACCGAGACCCTCGGGTACTCGCTCGCCGGCTCGCTCCTGGGTTTCCTGACGGTAAGGCTGATCACGCTCGCCAGCATCTTCGCGTCCTCCGCCAGTCTCGTCGAGGGCGCGCTGCTCACGCTGCGGACGGCCGGAGCCGTCGTCGGCTTGACGGTCGGCATATCCTTGGTCTTCGGCTTCCTCCCCGCCTGGGAGGCGGCCCGGACACCGTCAGCCAGTCTGCTCGGCGACGCTTGACGCGGAAGGGGCGGGAACGGTGATGAAGCCTATCTTGCGGGCGACCGCACTCGGTCGAAGGTTCCCGGCGGGAGAAGGAGTCTGGGCTCTCAAGAAGGTTGACCTCGAGGTGGCTCAGGGCGAGTTCGTCCTTGTCGCCGGCCCCTCGGGATGTGGGAAGACCACGCTCCTCAACCTCCTGGGAGGGCTGGACCGTCCCACCCGCGGTGACGTCGAGCTCAAGGGAACGGCCTTCTCCAAGCTGGACGAGTCCGGCCTGGCCCGCATCCGCCGCCGCGAACTCGGCTTCGTGTTCCAGTTTTTCAACCTCCTGGCGGACCTCACGGCCGAGGAGAACGTCTCCCTCCCGATGCGGATGATCGGCCTGCCCAAGGCGGAGATTGCCCTCCGGACGGCCTCGCTCCTCGAGGCGGTCGGAATGTCCTATCGCGCCAAGCACACGCCGTTCGAACTCTCCGGCGGCGAGCAGCAGCGCGTGGCGGTGGCGCGCTCCCTGGCCAACAACCCGCTCATCATCCTCGCCGACGAGCCGACGGGCAACCTCGACTCGAAAAACGGCCTGGACATCATGGAACTCTTCCGGCGGTTCAACCAGGAGAAGAAACAGACATTCGTCGTCGTCTCTCACGACCCGGGCTTCGCCGAGTACGCCGACCGTGTCGTCCGGATGCACGACGGGGTGGTCACCACCATTGAGCGAAAGGGCGGGTGACAGGCGATGATCGGTCTGGTTGACGCCCTCGTCCGCGGGCTCACCGGTTTCCTCCGAGCCCTCCATCCGCGCAACCTGGCGAAGATGGCCCGGCTGACGCCCTTGTACTTCCCCCTCGCCGCCCGGAGCGTGCGCCGCCGGCTGCTGCGGAACCTTTTGGTCGGCCTCGCGCTGGGGGCGGGGATCATCGTCTACCTCGGGCTGGCGGCGTCGTTTCACGGGACGGCCGCGAACACGTCGCGGCGCACCGAGCCTCTGGTCCTGCCGGCGGACGTCCTGGCCTTCGGCATCGACAGCCCCGACAGCCAGCCGGTCGAGAGCCTGAAATGGGTTGCCCCGGCCGGCGCTTTCGAGACCTTCGATCGCTGGCAGGCCTCGACCAGCCTGGGGACGCTCTGGGTCGTCGGCCTCCGGGAGGGGAGCCGCCTCTGGTCCGGGGACGGCCTGCCGCCGTTGCCGCTTGGTGGCGAGGTCCTCGTTCCGGCAAGTGTCGCCAAGGCGGGGAAGGTCGCTCTCGGCGATGGGGTGAAGGTGGGTGAACAGGCTCGCTCGGGCTTCGCCGGCGCGACGTTCAGGGTCGCTGGGTTCGTTGAGGGCCCGGCGGCCGCGGACGCGTTGCTCGGGAACGCCGTGGTTATGCGGCTGGACGACCTCCTGGCCCTGCGGTCCGGCGGGGTCTTGGTCGGCGGACCTTTGCCCGCCCCGAACGCCGTGGCCGTCTGGGAGCGGCAACCGGGCGACAACGACCGGCTGCTCGGAAGGGTGACCGACCTCTTTCCCCGGGCGTCCGTTTGGTGGTCCGACCTGCCGGCGGCCAGGGCTCTGGCGGCCGCGGGCGGGTTCCTCTCGCCTGGCCGCGTTATCCTAGCCACGGTCTTCGTCCTGGCGGGTCTGGGTGTCTTCAACGTGATGCTCCTGTCCTTGCTGCAGCGGAAGGTCCAACTCGGGGTCGTCAAAGCTCTCGGCGCCGAGGACGACGAGGTCTTTCTCCTGCTCCTCCTGGAGGGGGTTTTCATGGCCGCCGGGGGCGCCTTTCTGGGCCTACTCGGCGGGTCCTTTCTGGTCAACTTCCTTGACCGCTCCTCAGAGGTCCCGCTCTTCCTTTCAGGATTGGACTTCATCTGGGCCCTCGTCCTCGCCGTGGTGTCGTTCTACCTGGCGGCTTGGCTGCCGGCGACCCTTTGCCGTCGGGCCAGCCCGATCCAGCTCATGGCGGGGCGCCGCCTCTACGTGAATCCGCGCTCGACGTGCGCCCAGTGCGGGCGGTGCGGTGGGTTCTGAGAACCGGGAAGCCGGCAGGTCGGCGCGGGTGGGCGCAGAACCCTGCCTCGGGGGTGAGAAAATGGCGCAGGCCCTTCTCAGCCACTTCGGGCCGCTGATTTTGGCTTCCGGCGCCGTGCTGGTCGCCCTGGCCGCGCTCCAGGTCTGGCTGTCCCGTCGCCTGGTCGAGGAGGCGGAAAGAGACGAGGGGCGCTACTGGCACTCCTTGCCGTGGGAGGTCCGCGCCCGGAAGAAACGCCCGATCGCCGGGCTCAGCTGGGTCTTCAGCCTCCTGTTCATCGTGACCCTCATCTACGGCGTCTTCTATGCCTACTACTTCCGCCATCCTCCGGGTTTGTGAGAGCAGCGGGTCTTGCCGGACGCCCGCCATGGGGGTCCACATAAACCCGCCTCGCGCGGCATAAGAGCACCAAAGACATCCCAGCCGGCTCGGGGGGAGGGTCGGTTGTGCCTACCTTTCCCCGCTCCCGTCGCGCCCCGGGGCGCTCCCTCGCGCCGGTCCTGACCCTCTTAGCCGTGGCGCTCTCCTTCGTCGTCCCGCCCCTCACGGTCTGCGGCTGCTCGAGCCAGGTCACCTTCGGGCCGGCCGGGGAACCCACGGGGAACCATCAGCCCACTTGGCTGCGCTTCACCATCGCGGTCGACCCCGCCGGCTTGCCGGCGGCCCAGGCCTTCGCCACCGGGCTCGCCAGAGTGGGCGTGCGCGCCGGCGTGACCGTCCAGGACCGGGAGTCGCTGACGGCCCGGGCGTTGGCCGGTGAACTCGACGCCGTGCTCCTCGCGTTCACCGTCCCGACGCCGCACCCGCTCGCCCTGTACGGCAAACTGGCTCCCGACGGGGCGGAGAACTACTCCGGTTACGCCAACCTCGAGATGGGCCGCCTCCTCTCCGGCCTGCTCACCCGGGCGGCGACCGCCGACCGCGAGGCCGCGGCCCTGGCGGCCCAGGAGTTCCTGCCCGAGGACGCGCCGTGGCTGTTCGGCGTGAGCCTTCCCCTCTACGACGCCGCGGCCGCCGCTCTCTCCGGCTGGCTCGCCGGACCGGCGGGCCGGGTGTCCCTGCGTGAGGCCAGGCTGGCCGGCGATTCCGGTCGGGCCATCGTGTGCCTCGGACTCGCCAAAACCCCGACGCTGGACCCTTTCGGGCCTGTCGATCCCCAGGCCGGGGTCATCCTAGAGGCCCTCTTCGACTCCCTGGCCGCGCTCGGCCCGGATGGCAACCTCGTTCCGGAACTCGCCGAGACCTGGGAGTTCTCGGCGAACGCCCGCCGGCTCACGGTCAAGCTGCGGGACGGCGTCCGGTTCCACAACGGGGCGACCCTCAGCCCACAAGACGTGGTCTTCACCTACGAGAAGGCCCTCCGCGGGCGCCTGCCCGGGGAGGTGACCGTGGCCGCCGTCGCCGGGGAGGACGGGACCGTCGTCTTCCGCTTCTCCGTGCCGTTCCCCGGCTTCCTCGAACTCTTCGGCCAGACGCCCGTGGTGCCGTCGGTCTACTACGAACTCTCCGGTCCCGAAGGCTTCGCCGCCAGCCCGGTCGGGACCGGCCCCTTCCGACTCGAACCCGGCCGCTCCGGCCGGCGGCTCGTGCTCGTCCGGTGGGACGGATACTATGGCGGCGCTCCCGCCATCGCCGAGGTCGCTTTCCTCTTCAACCCCGACCCGGCCAAACGGGTGGCGATGCTGCGCGATGGCCAAGCCCACCTCGCCCCGGCCCTGACGCCGGCGGCGGCCGCACCGCTTCGCGGCCAGCCCGATTTCCTCGTGGCCAGGGAACCGGGATGGACGATCTTCGCCGTGGAGCTCAACACCCGCCACCCGCCCTTCTCGGACACGCGGGTGAGATTGGCCCTGAACCTCGCCCTGGACCGCGCGGCTCTGGCCGTCACCCTCGGTCCGGAAGCGGTACCCCTTCCCTCGGCCTTCCTTCCGGAGGGCTTCGGCTTCTCGGCCGCCGCGGGCGGTTTCGTGGTCGACGTCGGGGCGGCCAGAAGCCTCCTCCGCGAGGCCGGGTACCTCGTCGCCGAAGACCGGTAGGGCGCCCTCGTTCCGAGTCGCGGGACCTCGCCCGACCAGGCCCAAAAGAGGTAGAATAGGGGTTGGACGCCGGACGGCCCGGGCGATACCGCAGCCGAGGGCCTTGGGGACTGGGGCCGGCGAGGACGGTAAGGAAGGGGTCCGGCATGCCGGCTGTGACGGTACCGCTCCGGCTGGTCAAGATGCACAGTTGCGGCAACGACTACGTCTACCTCGACGCCATCGGGGGCCCCGCCCTTCCCCCTGGGGTCGACGTCGGGCGAGCCGCCGCCGAGCTCTCCGACCGGCACTTCGGCGTCGGCGGGGACGGGTTGATCATCCTCTACCGGGCGCCCTCGGGCCGCCTGGGAATGCGGATGTTCAACTCCGACGGCAGCGAAGGTCTCATGTGCGGCAACGGGCTCCGTTGCCTGGCCGCCTACGCCCACGCCGAGGGCTACTCGCCTGAGCCTCGCCTCGAAGTCGAGACAAAGGCCGGTCTGGTCAGGGCCGATGTCCGGCTCAGGCCTGGGCCGGGGGGGCAGTTTGCCGTTGTGACCGTGGACTTGGGTCCGCCCGGGGAGATACGCCCCCGGGAAGTCACTCTGGGCGGGGACGGCTTCTCCCCGGCTCCCCGGACCTACCAGGGGACCTACGTGTTCGTGGGGAACCCTCACTTTGTCGTCGTCGTCCCGGACATCGTCCAGGTGGCCCTGGCCGCGGTCGGGCCGGCTCTGGAAACGCACCCCGTCTTCCCCGACCGCGCTAACATCGAGTTCGTCCAGGTCCTGAGCCGCTCCCGCCTGCGGATGCGGGTGTGGGAGAGGGGCTCGGGCATCACTCTGGCTTGCGGCACGGGGGCCGCGGCCTCGCTGGTGGCTGCGGTCGCGGCCGGTCTGGCCGACCGGCGCGCCAGCCTGGTCCTCGACGGGGGAGAACTAGAGGTCGAGTGGCCGGAGAACGCCTCCGTGCTCGTCACCGGTCCGGCGATCGAAGTCTTTCGGACGACCTACACCAGGCCGTTGCCTGGCCCCAGATAGACCGGGAGGGAAGAGCCGCCGTGAAGACCGCCGCAAGGATCGCCAAGCTCCCGCCCTACCTCTTTGCTGAGATAGACAAGAAGCGTCGGGAGGCTCTGGCTCGCGGGGTCGACGTCATCAGCCTGGGCATCGGGGACCCGGACCAGCCCTCGCCGGACTTCGTCGTCGACCGGCTGGCTCGCGAGGCCCGCGACCCGGCGACGCACCGCTACCCGCCGTACGAGGGCACGCGAGACTTCCTCCAGGCCGTGGCCGGCTACTATGACCGTCGCTTCGCCGTGAAGCTCGACCCGGAGGCCGAGATCCTCGCTCTCATCGGCTCGAAGGAAGGCCTCGCCCACTTGGTCTGGGCCTTCGTGGACCGGGGCGACGCCGCCCTCGTCTCCGATCCGGGCTACCCGGTCTACGGCATCCACACCTTGCTGGCGGGGGGCGAGGTCGTCCCCATGCCCCTTCTGCCCGAACGCGGGTTCCTTCCCGACCTGGGCGCCATCCACGCCGCCGACCGCCGGCGGGCCACCCTCATGTTCCTCTGTTACCCCAACAACCCGACGGCGGGCACGGCCGACCTCGGCTTCTTCCGTGAGGCCGTCGACTTCTGCCGCGAGAACGACATCCTCCTTGCCCACGACTCCGCGTACCTGGAGTTGACCTTCGACGGCTACGAGGCGCCGAGCATCCTCCAAGTGGAAGGGGCCAAGGACGTGGCCATTGAGTTCGGGTCCCTCTCCAAGCCCTTCAACATGACCGGGTGGCGTCTCGGGTACGCGGTCGGCAACCGGAAGGCCATCGCCGCCTTGGGCGTGGTCAAGACCAACACCGACTCCGGCCAGTTCGCCGCCATCCAGAGGGCCGGGGTCGAGGCCCTCACCAACCCGGCGGCCAGGGGCTTCATCGAGAAGATGAGGGGCATTTACGCGCGCCGGCGGGACATCGCCGTCGGGACGCTCACCCGCCTGGGCTGCCCGGTAGTCAAGCCCCGGGGCAGTTTCTACGTCTGGGCGCCGGTCCCGAAGGGGCACACGTCGGCCTCCTTCGCCTCCCACGTCCTGGACAAGGTCGGCGTCATCGTGACCCCGGGCTCCGCCTACGGCGACTGGGGCGAGGGGTACTTCCGCGTCTCCCTCACCTTGGCCGACGAAAGGCTGGAGGAAGCCCTGCGACGTCTGGCCACCTGCGTTTCCTGGTAGCGGGTCCTCCCGCGACGGAGCCGCGGGTTTCAAACCTCCCGGTGAGCCGGGACTTGGAGGGGAGGCTTCGGCCATGCGAAGCATGACGGGATTTGGGCGCGGCCTGGCGACGGGAGACGGTATCCGCGCGCTGGTCGAGATAAGGTCGTACAACCATCGGTTCCTGGATTCTTCCGTCCGGATGCCGGGCGAACTCGCTGGGCTGGAGGACCGGATCCGGAAGGAGCTTCAGGCCGTCTTCCAGCGCGGACGCCTCGACGTGTACGCTAGTCTGGAGGAATCTGCTGGAAGAGACAGAATTGTTGAAGTAGATGGAGTTCTTGCCAAGCGCTACCATGATGGTCTGGTCGGGCTGGCGGAGGAACTCAAGGTTCCCGGTGAGGGGCTGCTCGCGCTGGTGGTCGGCCTGCCCGGGGTGGTGAGGACCCGGGAGACCCCTCTCGACCTCGAACGGGTGTGGCAAGCGCTGGGTCCGGCTGTCCGCGAGGCCGCCGTTGCGCTCCAGGCGATGCGGCAGGTCGAAGGAGAAGCTATCGCGCGGGACCTGATACATAGGATAGCTCGCATTGCGTATCTTAGTGACGAAATCGGCGCTAAAGCGCCGCTGCTGACGGAGGAGTACCGGCAGCGCCTCACACGACGCGTCGGTGAGCTCTTACGTGACCAGGTTGTGGGAGAGGAACGCCTGACGACCGAAATCGTGCTCTACGCCGAGAGGTCGAGCATCACGGAGGAACTGGTGAGGCTCGCGAGCCATCTCGAGCAGTTCCGGAGCCTAGCCGCGGCGGATGAGCCCGTAGGGCGGAAGGCGGAGTTCATCCTCCAGGAGTTGGTGCGCGAGGTCAACACGATCGGCTCGAAGACCCAGGACCCGGAGATCGGTCGCGCGGTGATTGAGATGAAGAGTGAACTCGAGAAAGTACGCGAGCAGATTCAGAATGTAGAGTGAGAGGAGGTGACTTGATGGCTCTTCCAGTTCTGACTATGGGGCAACGCCGCCAGGCTCTCGGCAAGGCGCAGGAGATGCGGTCCGAGAGGAAGCGCATCCGCGAGAAGCTGAAGAAGGGGGCTCTCTCCCTCAAGGAGGCCCTCGACAAGTCGGATGGCGAGGTTCTCGCCAAGATGCGGGTGGCCTATTTGCTGGCCTCTCTCCCGCGCGTCGGGAAGACCACGGCCCGCAAGATTATGGACGAGATCGGGATCGACGGCTCTCGGCGCGTGCAGGGTCTCGGCAAGCGCCAGCGTGAAGCCCTTCTCGAGCGGTTCGGCGGTAGTCGATAGGGGAGGACAACCGCACTAATGGCCATCCAACTCGTTAACATTGGTTTCGGCAATCTTGTCTCGGCCGGACGCATCGTAGCCATTGTCAGCCCGGAGTCGGCGCCCGTGAAGAGGATAGTCCAGAAAGCCAGAGACGAAGGAACGCTTATCGACGCGACCTATGGTCGACGGACGCGGTCGGTGATCGTCACCGACAGTGGCCATGTCATCCTGTCGGCCGTGCAGCCCGAGACGGTGGCCCATCGGATGCTTTCCAAGGTGGAACCTGGGACCGACGAGGAGGTCTGACGGGGAGAGGGGTAGGAGCATGGCCACGAAGGGTCTTCTGTTCGTAGTCTCCGGGCCCTCCGGCGCCGGCAAGGGAACCCTCTGCCAAGCCCTTCTCGAAAGGTGCCCGAACCTTAGGTTCTCGGTATCGGTCACCACCCGACCCCGCCGTGCGGGGGAGGTCGACGGGGTGCACTATTTTTTTCTGGCCGAGGAGCGGTTTCTCGAGGGCGTGGCCCAGGGCCAGTTTCTGGAGTGGGCCTGGGTCTACGGGAACAGGTACGGCACACCGGTGGCCGAAGTCGAGAACCACCGCGACGCAGGGGTAGACGTCCTGCTGGACCTGGACATCCAAGGGGCCCGGCAGGTCAAACTGAAGATGCCCGACGCCGTCCTCGTCTTCATCCTGCCCCCGTCCCTGGAGATTCTGCGCGAGCGCATCACTCGCCGGGGGACCGAGACGGGCCAGGACCGCCGCCTGCGTCTGGAGGCGGCCATCGGCGTCATCCGCGCGGCCTGCCAGTTCGACTATGTTATCATTAACGGCGAGGTGGAAGAGGCGGTAAGGTGCCTGGAGGCCGTCGTCGTGGCCGAGCGGTGCCGGACCGAGCGGCAGGCTGAGGTCTTGCGGGGCTTCACGGCGGCGTCGCCCGCCGGCGATAGGAAAGGGGAAGACAACGGACACGCATGATGACACCCCCTCTTGAAGGACTGTTGAAGAAAGTGGACAGCAAGTACACGCTGGTTCTGGCCGCCGCCAAGCGCGGGCGCCAACTCATGGAGGGCCATCCCAAGCTGGTGGATACCCGTTCGCACAAGCCGGTCACCATCGCCCTCCAGGAGATCTTCGAGGGCAAGGTTACCTGGGAGCCGGCCAAGCCCGGTTCGCGCTGACGTGCCGGCGGGGCGGACCGTCCTCCTAGGCGCCTGCGGGGGCATCGCCCTCTACAAGGTGCCTTTGCTCATCAGCCGGCTCCGGGAACTCGGGGCCGACGTGCAGGTCGTCATGACCGAGGCCGCCACGAAGTTCGTCTCGCCGCTGACCTTCCAGACCGTCTCCGGCAACCCCGTCCATACCGACCTTTTCGCTCCACCCGAGCGATGGAACGTGGAACACGTGGCCTTGGCCGAACGCGCCGACCTGGCCGTCGTCGCCCCCGCGACGGCCAACATCATTGGCCAGGCGGCGGGCGGGCTGGCCGAAGACTTCCTCTCGACGACCCTGCTCGCCCTGACCTGCCCCGTCCTGTTCGTGCCGGCGATGAACGTCAACATGTACGGGCACCCGGCCGTGAAGCGGAACATCGAGACTCTCCGGGGCTTCGGCCACGAAGTGATGGAACCCGACACCGGTCGGCTGGCTTCCGGTAGCGTCGGAGCCGGTCGCTACCCGGAGACGGAGCGCATCCTGGCGGCCTGCCTGCGTCTTCTCGGCTCCGGGGATTTCCGGGGCGTGAAGGTCGTCGTGACGGCCGGCCCCACGCGCGAGCCGTTCGACCCCGTCCGGTTCGTTTCCAACCCTTCGACCGGGCGGATGGGCTACGCCCTGGCCGCCGAGGCCCGGGAAAGGGGAGCCGAGGTCGTCCTCGTCTCCGGGCCGAGCGAACTTCCGGCGCCGCACGAGGTCCGCCTCGTCAAGGTGACGACAACGGCCGAGATGCGGGAAGCTCTGGCTGCGGAGACCGAGAGCGCCGGCGTGGTCGTCATGGCGGCGGCCCCGGCCGACTTCGCCCCGGCGCGGGCCGCCGGCCGGAAGCTCAAGAAGGGCGAGATGGACCTCAACGTGGTCTTCGCCCTGACTCCCGACATCATCCGCGAGGTGGGCGAGAAGAAGAGGGCCGCCGGTTCGAGCCGGCCCATCCTTGTCGGTTTCGCGGCCGAGACCCATGATCTCCTGGCGAGCGCCCGGGCCAAACTCGCGGCCAAGAACCTGGACCTTATCGTGGCCAATCCCGTGGCCGGGGACGCTGCGGCCGGCTTCGGGAGCGAGACCAACCGGATCGCCATCCTCGGCCGGGACGGCGAGGCCGAGGAGTTGCCCCTCCTGTCCAAGCGAGAGGCCGCCCGGGCCGTGTTCGACAGGGTCGCCCGCCTGCTGGACCAGACCAACGGGCCTCGGACCGAGGGTGGCGGGCGTTGTGGCCGGGCCTGAGCCGGCCCCTCCCGTCATCGCCGACCTTCCCGTGGCCGAGGTCGCTCCGGCCGTCGCCACGGCGGGTGACGACGGTGTCTTCGACTACCGTATCCCCCCGGCCCTCGTCGGCCAAGTGGCGCCTGGCGTCCGCGTCGTCGTTCCCCTGGGCGGCCGGACGGTCGAGGGGTTCTGCGTTCGGGTGAAGACCGGTTCCGGTATCGCCCCGGAACGCCTCCGCGACATCGCCGGGGTCATCGACGCCCGGCCCGCTTTTCCCGCGAGTTCCCTCGAGCTTGCCGTTTGGACGGCCCGCCGCTACCTCTGCCGGCCCGGCGAGGTCCTGCAGGCGTCGCTTCCGGGTCGCGGCCTGTCGCGGGCGCGGACGGTGGGGCGGCTGGCCGTTCCCGCCGCCGAGGCGGAAGAGGCCCTGGCGAAGCTAGGCGGGCGAGCCCCGGTCCAGGCGGCCGTCCTTCGGGACCTCCTGGGCGGTCCCGCCAACACGGGCGCTCTTCGGAAACGACACGGGCCGCGGGCCGTGGCCGCCCTCCGGGAACTGGTCAAGAAGGGGCTCGCGGTCACGGCGGCCGAGACGGTCAAGGCGCGGGTTCGCGGGCAGGCGGCCAAACCGCCCAGCGGGGGCGAGCCGTCCAGCGGGGGCGAGCCGCTCAGCGGAAGCGAGCCGGCGCCGACCGCGCCGGGAAGCGCCGCCCTGCGCCTGACCTCGGCCCAGGAGGCCGCCCTCGCCCGCATCCTGGTCGGGCTCGGCGGCGGGCGGCCGGGGGAGACCGCCGGGGCTGGGGGGCGCATCTTCGTCCTGCACGGGGTCACCGGCAGCGGCAAGACGGAAGTCTATCTGAGGGCGGCGGCCGAGGCCCTGGCCCAGGGGCGTCAGGCCCTAATCCTCGTCCCGGAAGTGTCGCTGGTCCCGCAGACCTTGGACCGCGTGCGGGCCCACCTGGGGAAGGCGCGGGTGGCCGTGGCCCACAGCTACCTCGGAGGTCGCGAGCGGAGCGAGGCCTGGGACAGCGTCCTGCGGGGAGAGGCCGATGTCGTCGTCGGGGCGAGGTCCGCGGTGTTTGCGCCCCTGGCCCGCCTTGGGCTCATCGTCCTGGACGAGGAACATGAGGACTCCTACAAACAGGAGGAGAAGGCCCCGCGCTACCACGCCCGGGAGGTGGCCGCCTGGCGCGCCTCCCGCGAAGGGGCCGCCCTCATCCTGGCCAGCGCCACGCCCTCACTGGAGACCTATCACCGGGCGCTGACCCGGGAGTATGACCTCCTCGAACTGCCGACCCGGGCCGGCGGTCAGGGGCTTCCCCCCGTCCAGACCGTGGACATGAGGGCCGAGTTGGCGGCCGGGAACCGGAGCACCTTCAGCCGCGCGCTCACCAAAGCCTTGGGCGAGTCGTTGGCCCAGGGCCGGCAGGCCATCCTCTTTCTGAACCGCCGGGGGCACTCCACCTTCATCCTCTGCCGCGACTGCGGCTGGGTCGCCCGCTGCCCGGACTGCGACGTCTCCCTGACCTATCACAGCCCGGAGACCGACCTCGCCTGCCACTACTGCGGCCGCCACGAGGCCGCGCCGTCCCGCTGCCCCGGCTGCGGTGGGCATCGCGTCCGCTACTTCGGGGCCGGTACGCAGAAGATTGAGGAGGAGACCCGGCTCGCCTTTCCCGAAGCCAGGGTGGTGCGACTCGACGCCGACGTCGTGCGCCGGGGCGAGGCCGCGCGCGTCCTGGCCCTCTTCCAGGCGGGACAGGCCGACGTCCTGGTCGGCACGCAGATGGTGGCCAAGGGCCTGGACATCCCGGGGGTCGCCCTGGTGGCGGCCGTGGCCGCCGACTCCGGCCTGCACCTCCCGGACTTCCGCTCGGCGGAGAAGACCTTCCGCCTGCTCACCCAGGCGGCCGGCCGGACCGGCCGGGACGAACGTCCGGGCCGGGTCATCATCCAGACCTACAGCCCGGAGCATCCGGCGGTGGTGGCCGCCGCCGGCCAGGACTACAAGGCCTTCGCCCTGTCCGAACTGGAAGCCAGACGGCCCCTCGGCTACCCGCCCTGGCGCCACCTGGTGCGCGTGGAGTTCAGCGACCCGGAGGAGGGCAAGGCTCGCGAGGCGAGCCAGGCCTTTGCCAGGGCCTTGGACCGGCAGGGTTTTGACAGCCTGCCTCTTGTCTTGGGCGCCCCCGACCGCCCGCGCTACGGCGGACCCGCCGCGGCGCCCCTCGCCCGGCTTAGGGGCCGGTACCGGTGGCACGTCCTGGTCTTCTGCCCGGACCTTGAGGCCGGACTCGAGGGCGTGAAGGCCGCGGTTCGGCAGGCAACCGGACACGAGGCTCGCGGCGGCCGTCGCCGCGCCGCCGATGGCCCGGTCACCGCGGTTGACGTTGACCCTACCAGCGTGCTGTAATTGGGGGAAGGTCCGGAGGGGATGGGCTCCTCGAGGTGATCATCCGCACTTTCAGCGACCCCGTGTTGCGCCGGGTCGCTTCCCCCATCAGGCGCTTGGGCGCCGACGCCAGCCGGCTGGCCGCCCGCATGGTCAAGACCATGCGAGCCCACCGGGGGGTCGGTCTGGCCGCCCCGCAGGTCGGGGTATCGCGCCGGCTCATCATCGTGGACACCGGAGAAGGCCTGCGCGTCCTCGTCAACCCCAAGATAACCCGGGCGACCGGCGCCGCCGTCGACTGGGAAGGGTGTCTCAGTTTTCCCGGCCTCCTGGCCGAGGTGGAGCGGGCCCAGACCGTGGGTGTGGAAGGGCTGGGCCTGGACGGCCGCCCGGCCTGGATCGAGGCCGAGGACTTCCTGGCCCGGGTCCTCCAGCACGAACTGGACCATCTCGACGGGGTCGTCATCCTGGACCGGGCCAGGTCCGTGGAGCGTGTCGAGCCCTCGGCGACGTCCGAGGCGGAGCCGACCGGGCTGGGCGGCCCGCCGGGCCCGGGGCTGCCCGGAGCGGAATGGGCCGATGCCGTCGGCGCCGTCGATGCCGTTGGCGCCGGCGATGCCGGCGACCCGGGGACATCTCACCCGCTGCGGGTCGCTTTCCTGGGAACGCCGGGTTTCGCCTGTCCGACTCTGGAGTCTCTCGTGGCCGCCGGCCACGCCGTGGTCGGCGTCGCCACCCAGCCCGACCGGCCGGTCGGGAGAGGCGGTCACCTCATCCGGGCCTCCGCCGTCAAGCAGACGGCCCAGGCTTTCGGTCTGCCGGTCTGGCAGGGAAGCTCCTCCGAGGCCAAGGCCTCTTTAGCCAAGGTTCTTGCCGGATGGCGGGCCGAGGTGGCCGTCGTCGTCGCCTACGGGGTCATCCTGCCCGAGCCCGTCCTGGCCGCTCCCCGGCTGGGATGCCTCAACCTGCACGCCTCCCTGCTTCCCGACTACCGGGGCGCCGCACCCATCCAGAGAGCCATCTTGGACGGGCGGAGCGTGACCGGGGTGACGATGATCAAGATGGACGCCGGTGTGGACACCGGGGACATCCTCGCCCAGCGCGAGGTTCCCATCGGGCCCGACGACACGGGCGGGACCCTGCACGACAAGCTGGCCACCGTCGGAGCGGAACTGGTCCTGCACACCTTGGAACTCCTGGGGACGGGGACGGTCGCGCCCAGACCGCAGCCTTCCGGCCCCTCGGCGCCGGCGCCACGGCTTGGTCCCGAGGACGAGATCGTGGACTGGCGCCGCACCGCCGCCGAGATCGAGCGGCAGGTGAGGGCCTTGCTGCCCGCGCCGGGGGCCTACACGTTCCTCGGTGAGCGCCGGGTCAAGGTCCTCCGGGCCGCGATGGTCCGGGCGCCGGGGGCCAGGGGAGCGGCGGGCAAACCAGACCAACCGGCCAAGCTGGGTCGGCCGGGGACCGTCGTCGGCTTCGACGGCGGCTCGCCCGTTGTGGCGACCGGCAAGGGCCTGCTCGCCCTCCGGCTGGTCCAGCCGGCGGGAGGCACTCGCCTGAGTGGTCCGGACTTCGTGAACGGTTATCGGCTGGCAGCCGGCGACCGGTTCGGCGATCGGCCATAGTGGGCCTCTTCAGCCTCTTCGCCTTGGCGGTCTTCATCTACGTTCTGGTGAACCTCGTGATCCTTCCCCTGTGGCTGGCCGCCACGTCGCTGGCCGGGGCCCTGTCGGCCCCGGGGCGGTTTTTGGCCGTGGCCACGAACCGGCGCCTCAGACAGAATCACGCCCTGGAGCACGCGACCCTGAACGTGCTCGAGGAGCGGGCTGGACCGCCTCGCCTGCAGGGCCTCTCGCGGGAAGAAGGCTTCGCTCTGCGCGGGTTCGCCGACCCGGACGAGGTTCGGTCGGCGGCCGAGGAGGGGCTGGCCCGGCTCAAGAGCGGGGAGACGGGCCTGGCCATCCATAGCCGGTGCGGGACGACCATCGCCGCGGCCAACCTGGTCAGCTCCCTAATCTTCCTGGCGGCTCTCCTCGGCCTGGGCCAGCTCAGTCTTCTGACCGTGGTCCTGGCCATGGTCCTGGCCAACCTGACCGGACCTCTCTTCGGCCGGTTCTTCCAGAGAGTTCTGACCACGTCGGTCGATGTGCGGGATGTGTTCATCGTGGGGTTCGAGTGCGCGGTGGCCCGGGCGGGCTGGAGTGTCTTTTTCGTGGACCCGGCGCGGGCGGGGATCCCGGTGGTCATCTTTGTCCGGACGGCCGGGTCCGGGCGGCGGGAGGGGCGGCCGTGACCGGCCCTCCGCGGCGCCCGCCCCCGGAGCAGTCGCCGCCCGCGCGGCGTCCCCCCCCGGAGCAGTCGCGGCCCGCCAGCCCGGCCCGCCGCCTGGCCTTGATTGTCCTACGCGAGGCGGACAAGGACGGCGCCTACGTCAACCTGGCCCTGGACCGGGCCCTTGAGGGGTCGCGGTTGTCTCCCGTCGACCGTTCCCTGGCCACCGAACTTGTCTACGGGACCACGCGCTGGCGGGGACGCCTGGACTACGTGCTCGACCGGCTCTCGTCGCGGCCGGTGGACGATTTGCCGGTTTCCATCCGGAACATCTTGAGGCTCGGCCTGTACCAGCTCCTGTATCTCACCCGCGTTCCCCGTCACGCGGCGGTGGCCGAGAGCGTCGCCCTGGGGCGCGAGTTCGGGCACCGGGGGACGGCCGGCCTGGTGAACGCTGTCCTCCGCCGGGCGGCGGACGAGGCGGCCGACGTGCCTTTGCCGCCGGCCGACGGCGACCCGGCCGAACGCCTGGCTGTCGAGTACTCGCACCCCGCCTGGATCGTGCGGCGCTGGCTGGCCCGGTTCGGTCCGGAGGCGACGGCCGCTCTTTGCCGCGTGGACAACGAGGCTGCCCCGCTCACGCTCCGCGCCAATCTCACCCGGACCTCGCGGGATACGCTCATCAAAGGCCTGGCGCGGGAGGGCGTCCGGGCCGAGGTGGGTCGTCTCTGCCCGGAGGCCGTCATCTGCCGCGAGGTCCGGCCCCTGCGGGACCTCCTCGCCTTTCGGAAGGGTCTGTTCTCGGTGCAGGACGAGGGGGCGATGGCCGCCTCCCGGGCCGTTGCCCCGGAGCCGGGCTGGCTGGTCGTCGATGCCTGCGCCGGAGTGGGGGGCAAGACGACCCACCTGGCCGAGCTGATGGGCGGCCGGGGCCGGGTCGTGGCCGTCGACCCCTACGGGCACAAGCTTCGTCTTCTCCGCGAGTCCGCGGCCCGGCTGCGTCTCGGCGGCATCGAGACGCGCCAGCTCGATTCGCGCCGCCTGCCCGAATCCGACCTCGCGGGGGTGGCCGACGCGGTGCTCGTGGACGTCCCCTGTTCGGGTCTCGGCGTTCTGAGGCGCCGGCCGGACCTGCGTTGGCGGCTGCGGGAAAGCGACCTCCCCGGTCTGGTGGCCCTCCAACGGGAACTGCTGGCGGCCGCGGGGGCCTGCCTGCGCCCGGGAGGGGTTCTCGTCTACGCCACATGCACCCTCGAACCGGAAGAGAACGAGGGCATAATAGAAGGCTTTCTTGCCTCCAACCTAGAATTCGATGCGGTCGGCCTCGGGCAACCGGCCTCGCCCCTTCTTCCCACCAGCGGCGGCCCAGACGGCTTCTTTGTGGCCAGGATGCAGAGGCGGGTTCGGTCAAAGCCCGCCGGAATGCGAGGGAACTAGATGCGGGTCAGCGTCAAGTCGGACATCGGGCTTGTGCGCCAGACCAACCAGGACGCCTACCGCTACGAGGCCTTCGGTTCCAGTCAATGGACCGGAGGGTCCGTGTACCTCTTGGCGGTTGCCGACGGGCTGGGTGGCTACCAGGCGGGCGAGGTGGCCAGCAACCTCGCTCTTGAGACGGTCGTCGACGCTGTCGGCAAGGCCGTCGAGACCGGCCAGCCTCTTGATGTCGCCCTCGAACAGGCCATGATCATCGCCAACCAGCGCGTGGTCAGGCAGGGACTCAGCGACCCGGCTTGCCTCGGCATGGGGACCACCGTGACGGTGACCATCGCCAGCGGCGGTCTCCTGCAGATAGGACACGTCGGAGACAGCCGGGCCTACGTCCTGCGCGGCGGCCGGCTGGAGCAGCTTACCCGGGACCACTCCCTGGTCGCCGAACTCGTCCGCAACGGCGACCTCACCGAGGAAGAGGCTCAGGTCCACCCGCAGCGCAACATCCTGACTCAGGCCTTCGGGTCCGACCTCCGGGTCAAGGCGGACATCAGCACGCGACCGCTCCAGAACGGGGATATCATTTTCCTTTGCACCGACGGGCTGACCGGCTCCGTCTTGCCGGCGGAGATCGAGGAGACGCTCACGAAGGCGTCGAGCCTGGATGAAGCCTGTGAGAAGCTGGTGGCTCTGGCGAACGACCGCGGGGGTCATGACAACGTGACGGTCCTGTTGGCTGGACCGGTCAGCGTCGGGGGTGACGGACAGTGAACCTGACTGGGGCCGTTCTGGGTGGTCGCTACGAAGTCGGCGAGAAGCTCGGCGCCGGCGGAATGGCCATCGTCCACAGGGCCCAGGACACTCTCCTGCAGCGGCCGGTCACGGTGAAGGTCCTGCGCGGGGAACTGGCCGTCGACGAGAACGTCGTCCGCCGCTTCCGGCGCGAGGCTCAGGCCGCGGCCAGCCTCTCCCACCCGAACATCGTCGGGGTCTACGACGTCGGCCGCCAGGACGATGTCCACTACATCGTCATGGAGTACGTCCAGGGCAAGTCCCTGAAGGAGGAAATCGAGGAGAAAGGCCCGCTGCCGCCGGACGAGGCGGTCCGCATCGCCCGCCAGATCTGCGAGGCCTTGCGGCACGCGCACGCCCACCACATCATCCACCGCGATGTGAAGCCCCACAACGTTCTCATCACGCCCGAGGGGCGTGTGAAGGTCGGCGACTTCGGTATCGCCGGAGCGGCCACGGGCGGCACCGTCACCTACCCCGGAGCTCTCCTGGGGACTGTCTACTACTTCTCGCCGGAACAGGCCCAGGGCAAGTACGGCGATGAGCGTTCCGACCTCTACGCTCTGGGCGTGGTGCTCTTCGAGATGCTCACCGGGCGCGTCCCGTTCGAGGGGGAGAGCCCGATCAGCGTAGCCCTAAAGCACATCCGCGAGGAGCCGCCGTCTCCCCGCTCCCTCAACCCGCGCATCCCGCCGTCGGCGGAGCGCGTGGTCATGAAGGCCATGGCTAAGGAAGGGGAGCGCCGCTACCAGTCGGCCGCCGACATGCTCCGCGACCTTGAGGCCCTCCAGCGCCAGTTCGCCGAGTGGCGGGCGGGCCGGGGCCAGGCGCCCGTACCGCCCGGCGCGTCGCGTGACCGCACCCAGGTCATCGCCACGACGACACCGGCGGGCGGCGAGGAACGGTCCACCCTGCCCGGCGCGAAGGCCGGGGCCCGGGCGACCGCCAAGGCGAGGGCGGGTGGGGCGGCGTCTGGCGTGGCGCCGGGCGTGGCGCCGGGTGCGGCGCCGGGCGCGGCGTCGGGCGCGGGGTCGAGTGCGGCGTCGGGCGCGGGCGGCCGGGAGATGCCGGACCCGAGCCAGCGGGACAGCCAGGACGGGGGGCATCCGCCGGACGACTACCTCGAGTTTGACGGTGGCGGGCGGGGCCGCGGCCCGCGAGGACGCGGGGGCCTCTCCCGGCCGGCCACCTGGATAGCCTCCATCGCCATCTTCCTGGCCCTCATCGGCACAGGCCTTTTCGCGGTGGTCCAGTGGTTCGAGGTGCCCGAGGTCTCCGTTCCCAACGTCGTGGGCCTTAGCCTCATCGAGGCGCAGAGCCAGCTGGCCCAGTACGGGCTTTCCTTCAAGGTCGTCTCGTACGACTACAATGTCCAGATCCCGAGCGGTCAGGTCTTGGACCAGGACCCGGACGCGGGTGTGCCCGTGAAGGCCAACCGCACTATCTCCCTGTGGGTGTCCAAGGGGCCGGAGCTCATCGCCGCGGTCCCGGACGTGACCGGGCTCAACTGGCGAGAGGCGAAAGTCACTCTGGAGAACGCCGGTCTGGTTGCGCCTGAAAGCGGCTACACCTACAGAACCAGTGAGACGGTGGCCAAGGACCGGGTTATCAGTCAGGAGCCCAAGGCCGGGACGCCGAACCTGCCGCGGGGCACGAGCGCGTCCCTGGTCGTCAGCCTGGGACCGCAGGCCGGGATGGTCATCGTGCCCAACTTCATCGGGCAGACGATCGACCAGGCCAGGGTCGTTCTCGCCATCCTCGGGCTGGCCGAAGGGACCCTGACGCCGCAATCGTCCACGGAGCCGGACGGCACGGTCCTCGCCCAGGACCCGGTCGCCGGGACGCAGGCGCCCGTCGGTTCCGCGGTCTCGTTCACCGTGGCCGGAAGCGGGGGTTCGGACCCCGGCGGGGACGCTGAGCCGCGCACCGCTTCGGTCGTCTTCAACGTCCCCGGCGGCAAATCGACGCAGAACGTCCGCATCCTGGTGAACGACAGCCAGGGGGAGAGAGTGGTCTACGACCAGGACCACCAGGTAGGCTACCAGGAGACCGTCACCGTCAACTGGACCGGCGCCTCGCTTCGCGTGCGTCTCTACTTTGAGGGGGTTCTCGCTCAAGACTACACGGTGACCGGGTAGATGACGGCAGAGGCGCTCGAGGGCCGGGTCATCCGCTCCTACAGCAACGTCTACTACGTCCAGGTCGGGAGCGAGGTCCTCGAGTGCCGGCCGCGGGGGCGCCTGCGCTACCGGGAGGAGAGGGTGCTGGCCGGGGACCAGGTCAGGGTCAGCCGGGCCGGCCCCGGGCTGGGCGCCGTGGACGAAATCCTGCCCCGGAGGAACGCGCTGTCCAGGCCGTCGGTGGCCAACGTCGACCAGGTCGTCATCGTGCAGAGCTTCCACGAGCCGGACCTGGATTTCGGCCTTCTGGACCGGTATCTCGTCGTCGTGGCCCTGGACGACCTCCCGGCGACGCTCTGCTTCAACAAGGCCGATCTGGCCTCGCCGGCGGAGGTGGCCGCGTTCCCGGCCCTCTACGACCGTCTGGGGTACCGGTGCGTGGTCGCCAGCGCGCGCGCCTCGGAGGGCCTTGAGGACGTGAGAGCCCTCCTGGCCGGGCGAATCAGCGTGCTGGCCGGGCCGAGCGGAGTGGGCAAGTCCTCGCTCCTTAACGCTCTGAGTCCGGGCCTGGGCCTCCGGACGGGCGAGGTGAGCCGGAAGGTCCGGCGGGGAACGCACACGACGCGACACGTGGCCCTCATCCCGACCGGGGAGGGTGGCCTGGTCGCCGACACGCCCGGGTTCGCCCATCTGGAGGTCTCCGACCTGAGGCCGTCCGAACTGGCCGGGTACTACCCGGACCTGGCCGCGCTGGCCCCGTCCTGCCGGTTCCAGGGGTGCGCGCACCGGGCCGAGCCGGACTGCCGGGTGAAGGAGGCCGTGGCCCGGGGTGAGGTCGACCGCGGGCGGTACGAGCGCTACCTGGCCCTTCTGGCTGAGGTGGAGGCGAACTACAGGCCCTGGTAGGTCGCCCCCGGGCCGGGACAGCCAAGGCAAGAAGCCGGAGGTGGGAACCGTGCTGAAGACTCTCCTGGCCCCGTCCATCCTGTCCTGCGACCTTTTGCGCCTCGAAGCGCAGGTCGCGGCTGTCGAGCGGGCTGGGGCCGACTGGCTGCACGTGGACATCATGGACGGCCACTTCGTGCCGGCGCTGTCCTTCGGTCCGAAGCTGGTTGAGACGCTGCGGCGCCTGACCTCCCTGCCGCTGGACGTGCATCTCATGGTCGAGGACCCGGACCGCTGGGTCGAGCCCTTCATCGCGGCCGGCGCCGGAGGCGTGAGTTTTCACCTGGAGGCCTGCCGCCACCCCCGCCGCCTGCTGCGGCACATCCGCTCCCTGGGGGCCCGGGCCGGTCTGGCCCTGAACCCGGCCACGCCGGCCGACTCGCTCCGCTATCTCGCCCCGGAACTGGACCTGGTCGTCGTGATGAGCGTCGACCCCGGCTTCGCGGCCCAGCCCTTCCTGCCCGAGACCCTGCCCAAGCTCTCCGCGGTGCGGGCGGGCCTGGACGCCGCCGCCGGCGCCCGGACGGCTTGCCTCGTCGAGGTGGACGGGGGAGTCGGGCCGGCCAACGCCAAGGCGCTCGTCGCCGCGGGAGCCTCCGTCCTGGTCGCCGGTAACAGTATCTTCGGCCAGACCGACCCGGGGGTGGCCCTCGTGGCCCTGCGTCAGGCCGCCCGGTAGTCTTCCGGCCCCCGACCTTCGCTTTCTTTCTCTCACCCCGGCTCGACCCGGTCCATATACTGGCTCAAACCTAAGGCCATCGGGTTGGGGTGGTTTCCGTGCGCGGGGCGAGTCAAGAGGAACTTATCCGGAGGATTGGCGCCTACGTCTTGCTGGTAGGCGGCGGCCTGGTGATCCTGGCCGCTCTGCCGCTCTGGTTCTGGCTTGGCGTCCTGGGCGCCGGCGGGGTGGCCGTGGGCTGGTACATGCTCGGGAAGTAGCCGGGACACAAGGCGGGGAGGGGTCGTGAAATGTCCATCCGGATGCGGGTCATCAAGGTGCCGAGGTTCCTGAGTCGCGTGCTGACCAGGATCCTGGGGGCCTTCGGCTGGAGGGCGAGCCCGCCCCGTTAGGGGACTGGTGGGGCCGCCGAGGGGCGCGCCCCGTCCTTTCCGGGGCCACCCGGCCCGGGAAAGGACAAGGCCGACCGGAAGAGCTTCCGGTCGGCCTTCGCTTGTGCGTGGGGCGCTTGCCCAGACCCGCCTAGAGGGCCCGCTTGCCCAGACCCGCCTAGAGGGCCCGCTTGACCAGACCCGCCTAGAGGGCCCGCTTGACCAGACCCGAGCGGAGGCAGCGCGTGCAGACGTCGATCTTCTTCGTCTGCCCGTTGACGACCGCCCGGACGCGCTGGAGGTTCGGGCTCCAGATGCGCTTGGTCTTCACGTTGGAGTGGCTGACGGCGTTCCCGACACCCCGCGTCTTGCCGCAAACGTCGCACTTGCCCGGCATGGCTGTTGACCTCCGAGCCTCGGGCCGCGAAAGTTTCCCGGGCCTAAGGAGTAAACTCACAATGGGCCGCAGGCGGCCCGAACACACAGCGAGCATTGTACCATGCCGCACGGGGGTTGGCAACGACGCGCGACACGCGGACACGCGAGGCGCGACATGCGGACCCGCGACGCGCGACACGCGACGCGCGACCCGCGACCCGCGGCGGATGACCGGGATTGGGACCAGGTTCTAGGAGTGGTGTGAAGGATATGCCGAGAGGGTCACCGAAACAAAAGGGCCAATCCTTGGCCAGGAAGAGCTGGCTAGGCTGGAATTCGGGCTCGGAGAGAGGCCTTGTCGTGACGGGAACCAAAACCCCGCTCGGTAGGATCATCATCGCGGATGAGGTCATCGCCACCATCGCCGGACTGGCCGCGACCGAGTGCTACGGCATCGTCGGCATGGCCGCCCGTCGCTTCAAGGACGGCATCGCCGAACTCCTGGGCCGTGAGAACCTGAGCCGGGGCGTCGTCGTCTCTTTCAAGGAGGACGGCATCCGCATCGATCTCAACGTCATCGTGGGCTACGGCACACGCATCTCCGAGGTGGCGCACAACGTCTCTAGTCAGGTCCGCTACAGAGTCGAGCAGAGCACCGGGATGCCTGTCTGGGGTGTCAACATCAGCGTGCAGGGCGTCCGGGCCATCGGCGAGCGGTAGACCGGGGAGGAAACTTCTTGAACGAGGATTCCTTGCTCACGGGTAAACAACTTAGGGCCATGATGGGCACGGCCGCGCTCCGCCTGGACAGCAACAAGGAGGCGGTCAACGCCCTGAACGTCTTTCCGGTCCCCGACGGCGACACCGGGACAAACATGTGCCTGACGGTGGCGGCCGCGATCCGGGAGATGGACAAGGTGGCCTCCTCCTCGCTGGGGGAGACGATGAAGGCCCTGTCCCTCGGTTCGCTCATGGGCGCCCGCGGCAACTCGGGGGTCATCCTCTCGCAGCTCTTCCGGGGCATGGGCAAGAGCCTTGGGGAGATGCGTTCGGCGACTCCGCTGCAAGTGGCCTGGGCCATGCAGGAAGGCGTGGAGACGGCCTACAAGGCGGTCATGAAGCCGGTCGAGGGGACCATGCTCACGGTGTCGCGGGAGATGGCCCGGGCGGCGCTTCAGGCGGCCCGAAAGGGCGCCGGCCTCGTCGAGACGCTGGAGGCCGCCCAGGTCACCGGGCGAGAGGTCTTGGACCGCACGCCGGACATGCTGCCGGTCTTGAAAGAGGCCGGAGTGGTCGACGCGGGAGGCATGGGCCTTTGCCATCTCCTCGAAGGCGCGCTGGGGAGTCTCCGCGGCGAGGCGGTCGCGGGGGAGGCGGCGGGCGAAGCCAGACCTGACGCCGGACCGGCCGCCGCCGGATCGCTCTCGGTCACGGGACCGCTCGGTGTCGCCGGACCGCTAGGTGCCGCTCCCTCGGCCACGGCCGGCCGCCTGGAGGAGATTCAGTACGCCTACGACACCCAGCTCCTGATTCGGGGTTCCCGGCTCGCCGTGGACCGCATCCGCGCCCAACTCGAGCCTTTGGGAGACTCCCTGCTCGTTGTGGGCGACCCCCACCTGGTCAAGGTCCACGTCCACACCAACGAACCCCACCGGGCCCTGGCGACTTGCCTTCTGCACGGGGAGATCGTCGAGGCCTCGGTCGAGAACATGCGGGAGCAGTCTTTGGCGGTCCAGCGCGCGCGCCAGGCCGTCGCCTCTCCCGACTCCGCCCGCTCGCAGGTCTCCCAGGCTCACCTGCCCTCGCGCCCTGCCGCCGGTCAGGCCGGCGGCGCCTCGGCCGGCTTCGGCGTTCCGGCCGGGGTTCTGAGCCTGCCGGAGTTGCGGGCCGGCGCCCCGGTCAAGGGGCCCGGCGTGGTCGCCGTCGCGTCGGGTGACGGCCTCGAGGGCATCTTCCGGAACCTCGGCTCCGACATCGTCGTCAGCGGCGGCCAGACGATGAACCCCAGCACCGAAGACCTCCTGCGGGCCCTAGAGACCCTGCCGTCCCAGGAGATCCTCATCCTGCCCAACAACGGCAACATCCAGATGGCGGCCAAGCAGACCATCGAGCTCACCAAGAAGACGGTCCGCGTCGTCCCGACCAAGTCCATCCCCCAGGGCATCGCCGCTCTGGTCGCCCTCAACCGGGCTTGGGACGCCGAGAAGAACCTGGCCCGGATGGAGCAGGCCCTGGCGGCGGTGAAGTCGGGCGAGGTGACCCGGGCCGTCCGTTCCTCCCGGTACAAGGACATCGAAATCAAGGGGGGCGACTTCATCGGGCTGGTCGACGACGAGATCGTCACCGTGGGCCGGGACGCCCCGGGTGTGCTGTGCGACCTGGTCAAGCGGATGACCGGTGAGAACACCGAGATCGTGACCGTGTTCTACGGCCAGGACGTGACGGACAAGGATGCCGCCCGGGCCGGGAACCGGCTGCGGAAAGTGGCGCCCGAGCACGAGATAGAGGTCCATCGCGGCGGGCAGCCCCTCTACCACTACCTCATCTCGGTGGAGTGACGCTCCCTGCTTTCCTCCGCATATCCCGTCTTTGCCCAGCCCATACTAGCCCCGGGGAAGACGTTTGGAGGATGTGGGCAACCCTCCCCCAGAGGCTCTTCCTCCGGTTTCTCCTCTCCCACTGGCGGTCCGGCAGGACCGCCCTTTTTTTGCCAGGGGGTGCGGTATGGACGTTCCGTTCCGGACAGACCTGGCCGACGAGGCCCGGGAGTTCATCGAGGGAAGGCGGCGCGCCCGCATCCCGGGGGTGGACGTCGAGGAGGCCAGGACCTCGGAGTGCCACGTGACCCGGGTGCATGTCAGCACGCCGGAGGCGGCCGAACTGATGGGGAAGCCTCCCGGCCACTACGTCACCATCGAAGCCCCGGGGCTCCTCAAACGTTCACGGCCTATCCAGGAGGAGGTGGCGCAGACCTTCGTCCGTGAACTCCACAACCTGATGCCCTTGGACGACGGGGCCGAGATCTTTGTCGCCGGGCTCGGGAACTGGCAATCCACGCCGGACTCCCTGGGCCCCCGGGTCGTGGGGCAACTCCTCATCACCAGGCATCTTCACGATTACGTGCCCCCGGAACTCAAGGGCGGGCTGCGCTCGGTCGCGGCCGTCGCGCCCGGCGTCATGGGCCTCACCGGCATCGAGACCGGGGAGATCATCTGGGCCATCACCGAACGCATCAAACCCGACGTGGTCGTGGCCATCGACGCCCTGGCCGCCAAGTCGGCCGAGCGGATCCTCACGACCATCCAACTGGCCGACACGGGCATCCATCCCGGTTCAGGCGTGGGGAACAAGCGGCTGGCCATCACGAAGGAGACCCTGGGCGTGCCGGTCATCGCCATCGGCGTGCCGACCGTCGTCCACGCCTCGACCATCGCCTACGACACCATCGAACTCCTGGTCGAGAAGTTCCGGGGGCGGGCGCAGTTCTACGAGATCTTGCGGGAGATGGACTCGGACAGCCGGCGGGAACTCATTGACGAGGTGCTGGCGCCGTCGGTCGGCGACCTCATGGTCACCCCCAAAGAGATCGACGTCCTCATCCTGGAGATGTCCAAGGTCCTGGCCGGAGCCCTCAACGCCGCCTTGCACCCGCGGATCGACCTCGCCCGCGACGACTTCACCGACTACCTGCAGTGACCGCACGGCGAGTCGTGCGGCAATTCGGCCGAAACCTGTTCCGGCCGGAGCCTCCATGCTATAATCTCCCTGCTCCCACACGCTCCGGGGAGGCGGTCCCTTGCGTCTGGCGATCTGCCCGGGCAGCTTCGACCCTGTCACGCTCGGCCACGTGGACATCATCGAGAGAGCGTCCCGTGTCTTCGACCAGGTCATCGTGGTCATCTTCACCAACCCCCAGAAGGCCCCGCTCTTCACCACCGACGAGAGAGCCGCCATGCTCCGAGAGTGCATGAGCCATGTGCCCAACGTCACGGTGGACTCGTCCTCCGGCCTCCTGACGGACTACGCGACCGCCAAGGGGGCTCAGGCCATCGTCCGGGGCCTGCGCGTCATTTCCGACTTTGAGGCCGAGTTCCAGATGGCCCGGATGAACAAGAAACTGGCGCCGGACCTGGAGACGGTCTTCATGATGACCTCGAACGAGTACTCCTTCCTGAGTTCCAGCCTCGTGAAGGAAGTGGCGAGCTTCGGCGGGTGTGTCCGGCAGCTCGTCCCGGACCGGGTGGCGGACCGGCTGAAGGAGAAGTTCGGCGGGAAAGCCTAACGGCGCTGTCCCGGTGACCACCGTCCAGGCGGCGGCCAGGGAGGTTGTCTGGTGCGCAGGTTCCCCCTAGCGTCCGGAAGGCGATTGGCCGACGCGGTGCGGCGGCGGTGGCGTCCCCTGGCCGCGCTCCTCCTAATCGCCGCCGTGGTCTACACGGTCTTCGGGGTCGCCATCCCCGTCCGCTACTTCACCCTGTTCCCCGGGCCGGCGCCCGACGTGGCCACTCTCGTCGTGCCCGTCGGCCCGGCCGTCGCGCCGGGAGGGCCAGGGGAGGGCCGGTTCCTCCTCACCACGATCGAGGCCGCGCCGGCCACCCCTTTCGAACTCTGGAGGCTGGTCACCCGTCCGCTCGTCAGGCTGGCGCCTCGCTCGTACCTGGTTCCGGAAGGCATGGACGACGAGGCCTACGACCAGTGGAGCTTCGCGGCCATGGCCGAGAGCCAGCTGGCCGCGGCTTCCGAGGCCTGGTCCTACCTGGGCCGGGAGACCAGGCTCGTCTCCGACGGGGCGGAGGTCTTCTTCGTCTCGAGGTCGAGCTCAGCCGCCGCCCAGGTCAAGGCGGGCGACGTCCTCGTGTCCTGGTCCCTCGGCGAGCGGGCGGCCGCGGTGGTTATGTCGGACGACTTCGAGCGGGGCGTCCTCGACGCCTACGCGAGCCTGAGGCCTGACACCGCGCCCCCGGAACTCACCCTACGCCTGTCCCGCGACGGCCGGCCGGTTACGGTCGGAGTAGCTATGACCGCTGATGATTTCTACGCCTGGCCGTTGTTTGGGCTGGCCCTCGGGGCCGCCAACCCGCGGACCGATCCGCCCGTGCCGGTCAGCTTCCCGGAGGGGGACATCGGCGGCCCGTCGGGAGGTCTCATGCTGACCCTGGAGATCATCGACGACTTCACGCCCGGCGACCTGACCCTGGGCCGGGTCATCGCCGGGAGCGGGACCATCGGCCCGGGCGGCGAGGTGGGGCCGGTCGGGGGCATCGACCTCAAGATCGCGGGCGCCGCGGCGGCCGGGGCGTCTTTCTTCCTGGTGCCCGACGAAGACTACGAGGAGGCGCGGCTGGCCGTGGCCGACCAGCGCCTCGTGGAGTTCCGGCTCGTCGCCGTGGGCACGCTGGAGGAGGCGCTCGCGGCCCTGGCTTCCTTGACAGGCAAAAACGGGGCCGACTATAATAGGGCGGACTTGCCGCCCGCGCTGGAGCAGGTCCTTTGGGTGGCGTTTAAGCGATGAGTCTCTTCCTCAGTGTCGCCGACCTCGGGCGGGAGGCCGGGCAGAGTCTCGATTTCCGTCTGACCGGTAGCTCTTCTTCCCCCGACCTTCCCGACGGGGTGTCGTTCGGGCCGGTCACCGTCGAAGGCCGCGCTCTCTTTACCGGTGAGACCGTGTTCATCGGGGGCCGGGTGGACGCCGAGGTCGGGCTCGTCTGCGGCCGGTGTCTGAAGCCGTTCGCGCTTCCGGTCCGGGCCGAACTGGCGCGGGAGTACAGAGAGGTCGAAGAAGGATCCGGTGACGCCGCTTCCCGCGTGACCGGGGGCCAAGGCGACGGCGGGAGCCGCCGGCGGCGGGAACGCCGCGAGCGGCAGGTCTCCCTGGCGTCCCGGTCCCGCGATGAGCGCGACGGGGGCGAGGGCCCCGAGTGGTCCGAGGCGCCTCTGCCGTTCAGCCACGACAGCATCGACCTGGCCTTCCCGGCTTTTGAGGCCCTGGTCCTGGAGTTGCCGATGAAGCCGGTGTGCCGGGAGGATTGTCCCGGGCTGTGCCTGGTCTGCGGAGCCAATCTTGACCAGAGTCCTTGCGGCTGTCGGGCGGAAGAGGCGGATCCCCGCTTTCTTTCGCTGAAGAGGCTGCTCGAAGCCAAGGAGCGGGGGGAATAGAAGTGGCGGTCCCAAAGAGGAAGACGTCCAAGGCCCGGCAGGGCAGCCGCTCGGCCAACTGGAAACTTGTCGCGCCGAACCTGGGGGAGTGCCCGAGGTGCCACCAGCCCAAGCGTCCGCACCACATGTGCCCGAACTGCGGGCACTATCGTGGTCGTGAGGTCAAGGAAATCGAGTAGGGGACGAAACCCGGGATAGGGGATATAGGTTTTCGAGGACTTGTCTGAGCCGAACCTGAATATCTAGCGGCGGGGTCGCCATCCGGCGGTCCCGCCGTTTGTGTTCTTGGGGGAGACCCAGGAGGAATTCCCGGTTGGGCTCAGTATCTACTACCTAATACTAACGCCAGGTCCTTATGGGGAGGTCGCAGACAATGCAACGCTTCCGCGCTAAAGCGGGAAGCGAGGGGCCCCCGAGTTCGCGGGCGGAGCGCCTGAGGCGTCTGACCGAGAAGCTCGAGGCCAACCCCTTCCTGACCGACGAGGACCTGGCCGAGTCTTTCGACGTGAGCGTGCAGACAATCCGCCTGGACCGGCTCACCCTCGGCATCCCGGAACTCCGCGAGCGCGTGAAGCAGGTGGCTCGACGCACCTACGGACGCGTGCGCTCCCTGGGGATGAAGGAGATCGTCGGCGACCTCATCGACGTGGTCATCGAGGAACGGGCCATTTCGGCCATGACGGCCACCGACGACATGACCTTCGAGCGCACCGGCGTGGTCCGCGGGCACTTCCTCTTCGCGCAGGCCGACTCGCTGGCCATCGCCCTGGTGGACGCTCCGGTGGCCCTGACCGGGCTCGCCAACATCAAGTTCAAGCGGCCGGTGCGCGTCGGCGAGAAGCTCATCGCCAAGGCCGAGGTCATCCGGCGCAAGGGCAACAAGCTCGTCGTCCTGGTGCAGACGTGGGTCGGCCAGGACCTGGTTTTCCGCGGCAAGTTCGTGGTCGTGGCCATCAATCCGGCCCAGCCGGCGGAGAGCAGCGGGCGGGACCTCAGGGGAGAGGACGCGCCGGTATGAGAATCGCGGTCGACGCAATGGGGGGCGACCTCGCGCCCGCGGCGCCCGTGGCCGCGGCCATCCAGGCCGTCCGGGACGGGGGCGCCGACGAAGGACTCACCGTGCTCCTGGTCGGTCCCGTGGAACGGCTGGAGGGCCTGCTGGGCCCGGACGGCGAGGCGGCCCGGCGGGCCGGCCGGCTCGAACTCGTTCCCGCGAGCCAGGTCGTGGGGTCGGAGGAGTCTCCCGTGGTGGCGCTACGGCAGAAGAAGGACTCCAGCATCGTGGTCGGGCTCAAGCTGGTGTCGGAGAAGCGGGCCGACGCGTTCGTCTCCGCCGGCAGCACCGGAGCGCTCCTGGCCGGCGCCTTCCGCGAGTTCGGCCGCATCCGGGGCATCCCGAGGCCCGCCCTGGCCACACCCTTTCCGAGTCTGGGCCCGGGCGGCCAGCCGGTCCTGTTCCTCGATTTGGGCGCCAACGCCGACGCCCGCCCGGAGCACGTGCGGGCCCACGCGGTCATGGGTTCGGTCTACGCCCAGAAGGTGATGGGCCGCGCCCGGCCTAGGGTGGCCCTGCTCTCCAATGGCACCGAGGAGGGCAAGGGGAGCGAGCTGGCCCGAGCCGCCCACCGGCTGATGGCCGAGACGCCGGGCCTGGACTTCGCCGGCAACATCGAGGGCCGCGACATCTTCGCCGGCCGGGTGGACGTGGTCGTCACCGACGGGTTCACCGGCAACGTCGTCACCAAGGTCGTCGAGGGCCTCGTGGAGGGACTGTTCGGGGTGATGAAACAGGAGTTCCTGCGGTCGGCCCGGGGGAAGGTGGGGGCTTTGCTCCTCCGGCCGGCCTTCCGCGCCATTAAGCGGCGGCTGGACTACACGGAGTACGGAGGGGCCCCTTTCCTGGGCCTGGCGGGCGCCTGCGTCAAGTGCCACGGCAGCTCCAACGCCCGGGCCATCGCCAACGGCATCGGGGTCGCCCGCCGGTACGTGGAAGGCAGGGTCATCGAAATCATCTCGGACCAGGTCAGCAGCCTGGCCGGTCACGCCAGTGAAGAGGCGCGAGACGACGACGGTTAGGGGTCGAAGGGGGGGAAGGCGTCACCCGGGAAACTATTGTGTCCTGGCCGGGCTTGTCCCGGCCGGAAAGGGGAGAGGCACTTGGCTAGAGTCAGAGTAGTTACGGACAGCACCGCCGACATTCCGCGCAGCATCGCGGAGCAGTTGGGTATCATTGTCGTTCCTCTGAGCGTACACTTCGGCGAGAAGGTCTACCTGGACTATGTGGAGTTGACCTCAGCCAATTTCTACGACCTTCTGCGCAAGAGTCCCGATCACCCCCGGACGTCGCAACCCTCGCCCGGGGACTTCTCCACCGTCTTCGAGGAAGCCACGAAGGACGGGTCGTCGGTCGTCGCGGTTCTCGTGTCCGCGGGCATGAGCGGCACCTGCCAGTCGGCCACCCTGGGTCGGGACATGGTCAAGAACGCCACCATCGAGATCATCGATTCGCGCCTGACCTCGATGGCCCTCGGGCTGGCCGTCATCGAGGGGGCGCGAGCCGCCAAGGCCGGCAAGAGCCAGGCGGAGGTCATCGCTGTCGCCAACGACGTCGTGTCCCGGGCGAAGGTCTTCTTCGTCGTGGACACCCTGGAGTACCTGGCCCGGAACGGCCGGATCGGCAAGGCCCAGGCTCTCCTGGGTAACCTCCTGTCGGTGAAGCCGATCCTCACGCTGGAGGACGGCCAGGTCGCCTCGTCCGAGAAAGTGCGCGGGGAGAAGAAGGTGATTCCGCGTCTGGTCGAAATCATGGGAGAATCGCTGGAGCCCAGCCGGGGGCCGGCGAAGGTCGCCATCGCGCACGCTGACTGTTTGGAGCGGGCCGAGGAACTCAGGGCGGCCATCGAGAAGGCCCACCATCCGGCGGAGATCATCATGAGCGGCCTCGGCGCGGTCGTCGGCACCCACGTCGGACCGGGCACGCAGGCCCTTATGTGGTTCCAGCCCTAGGTAACAGGAGGTGAGCCCGGTTGCCAGACACAGAAACTGTTTTCGCTAGGCTACGCGCCATGCTGGCCGACCAGCTCGGTATCGAGCCGGAAGAGGTCAAGATGGAGTCCACGTTCGAGAACCTGAACGCGGACTCTCTGGACATCGTCGAACTGGTCATGGCCATCGAGCAGGAGTGGGACATGGAGGTTCCGGACGAGGCCGCCGAAGCGATCAAGAGTGTCGGCGACGCCGTCAACTACATCGTCGCCCACGCCTGACCCACAGGCCTTGCCTGTGAACGTCCGGGCTCACTAGATTCTAGGTCGTATCCCAGGGGCGGTCTCCATCGGAGATCGCCCCTGGTCTTGTGGGCCGCGCCAGCGCCTGGGCCCGCGCCCGCGCTCACGCCAAGCAGGGCGATTCCTCCAGCCGAAGAAGTGACTGGCGGACCGTGGGCATGGTCTTCGAGAAGGTCTGAAGGCAACGAGAGGCTTCGAGAGGAAGGCCGGGGCTGTGGACAGACAAGCCCTCATCGGGAAGCTGGACATCAAAATCGAGGACGATCTCCTCGAGACGGCCCTCACCCATTCCTCGTTCGCCAACGAGCAGCCGGCGGCGGCGCCCGGCGGGAGCAACGAGCGTTTAGAGTTCCTGGGCGACGCCATCCTGGAACTGGTGGTCGCCAGACTCCTGTACCGGCGCTTCCCGGAGGCCGGGGCGGGGGAACTCTCTCGCCTGCGGGCGGCCGTGGTCTCCGAGGACGCTCTCTGGCGGGTGGCCGACGGTCTCGAACTCGGGCGGCACCTCCGCCTGGGGCGGGGCGAGGAGACCTCCGGCGGGCGCCGGACGCGCTCGGTCGTGGCCGACGCCCTCGAGGCCGTCATCGGCGCCATCTATCTGAGTTCCGGCCTGCGGGAGGCCGAACGGTTCGTCCTGCGCCTCCTCGGCCCGGTCATCCCGGCCAAGGCCGGGCCTCCGCTCCTAGACCCGAAGACGGCCCTCCAAGAGGCCTCTCAGGCCGCCGGCCGGACGGTCTCCTACCGGACCATCGACTCCAGCGGCCCGGACCACGCCAAGACCTTCACCGTGGAGGTGCTCGTCGACGGCGCCGCCGCGGGGAGGGGGTCCGGACGGTCGAAGAAGGAGGCCGAACAGGCCGCCGCGAGAGAGGTTCTGGCCGGCCCGTAGCGAAGGACTGGACACCCCGTAAGGGAGGTTGAACAGGCGCCATGGATGTCCTGAAGGTTGCGGCCCTCTCCAAACCGAAGTCGGTCGCCGGTGCGATAGCTGCCGTCCTGAGGGAAAAGGGTACGGTTGAGATCCAGGCCGTCGGTGCCGGCGCGGTGAACCAAACGGTCAAGAGCATCGCCATCGCCCGCGGGTATGTCGCTCCGAATGGAATAGACATTGTCTGTATTCCCTCCTTCGCTGAGATAGAGATAAACGGGGAGAAACGAACGGCAATCCGCTTCGTCGTCGAGAGCCGGCAGGTCCAGGCCTAGAGTCGGCCCGGGGCAGTTGCCGCCCGGGACGGCTTCGAGAGGGTTTCGACCCGTTCATCATGGCGGACGGGTTTTTTGTTGGCCCAACTGTTGTCGGGTGGTGGAGCAGTGCTGGTCAAGCGGCTTGAGATCCAGGGGTTCAAGTCGTTCGCGGAACGCGTGGCGCTGGAATTCGGTCCGGGCGCCACGGGCATCGTCGGACCCAACGGGGCCGGGAAGAGCAACATCACCGACGCCATCCGGTGGGCCCTCGGCGAACAAAACCCCAGACTCCTCCGGTCCTCCCGCATGGAGGACATCATCTTCGGGGGCAGTGGGACCCGCAAGCCCCTGGGTTTCGCCGAGGTCACCCTCACCCTGGACAACGAGGACGGGCGGCTGCCCGTGGACTACGCCGAAGTCTCGCTCACCCGGCGCCTCTATCGCTCGGGCGAGAGCGAGTATCTCCTGAACGGTTCTCCGGCAAGGCTCCGGGACATCACCGAACTCCTGTCCGGCACAGGCCTAGGGCGGGAGGGGTACTCCCTCATCGGCCAGGGCCGCATCGACGAGGTCCTCATGTCCACCCCGGAAAGCCGGCGCGGCCTCTTCGACGAGGCCTGCGGCATCGGGCTGCACCGCGGCCGGAAGCGGGAGGCCCTCTCCCGTCTGGAGGACGTGGCCGCGCGACTGGAACGGGTCTCCGACGTCACCTCCGAACTTGACAGCCAATTGGACCCCCTCGCCAAGCAGGCGACGGTGGCCCGGGCTTTTGTCGCCTACCGCGATGAACTGGAGCGTTTGGAACTGTGGCTTGAGAACGTGGGTCTCGGCCGGCTGCGGGCGCGCCTGGCCTCGGCCAGGGAGCGCCAGGCGGAAGCCGGGCAGAAGGGCGCCACCCTGCGGGAGCGCCTGGCCCGCCTGGAGGAGGAGGCCCGCACGCTCCGAGCCGCCCAGGGCGAACTCGGCAGCCTCCTGGAGCGGAAGCAAGAGGAGGCCGCCCTGTCCGAGGCGGCCCTGCGTCAACTCGTCGCCAAGCTCCAGGGCCTGGAGCGCGTCATCGCCGAGAGGGAGCGCGAAGCCCAACTGCTCCGCGAGGAGCAGGGCCGGCTGGGGGAGCGGTTGGAGCGGGCGAAGGCCCGTCAGACCGACCTCGAGGCGGAGCGGACGGCCCGCGCCGACCGGCTCGTGGCCGCCCGGGCGGAGATGACCCTCGGGTCCGAGGCCGAGACGGCCGCGCGAGCGGCGGTCGGGGCCTTGAGGGCGGGCGTCGAGACGGCCAAGTCCGAACTCCTGGAGGTCGTGAGCCAGGTCAGCGCGGCGCGGTTCGAGTTGTCCTCGGCCGAGGCGGATGTCGGCCGGATGCGAGCCGAGGAGGCGAGACTGGCCCGGGAGGGCGAGGCCGCCGGGGCGGAGACGGCCCAGTTGGCCGCGGAGCTTGGCGCGGCGGCGGCCCGGCTCGGCGAGCTCGGGCCGGAAGTCGAGGCCGGTCGGAAGGACCTGGCCGACCTGGCCGACCGCGAGGCGGCCCTGGGCGTCCGCCTGGCCGACCTTGGCCGGGCGGCGGAGAAGGACCGGAGCCTCATCGCCGAGTTCGAGGGGGAGAAGGCCTCCCTCGAGGCGGCCGGCGCGGCGGCGAGCCGCTGGGCTCGCTCGGCGATGGCGGCCGTGGCCGCGGCCACCGGGGCGGTGGGCGAGGCCCCGGGGTGGGCCGGGGGTCTTGTCGGCGTCCTGGGTGAGGAATTGGAGACGGATCCGGCCGAGAAGCTGGCCCTGGAGGTCGCTCTCGGCCGTTACGCTGGGGCGCTCGTCGTCCGCACCGAGGACAATCTGCGCAGCTACATGAGGTATTTCAAGGCCCAAGGTCTGGGACCGGCCGTGGTCATCCCCCTCGATCTCGTCAACGCCCATGTCCGGCGGCAGGGGGCCCCGGCGGGCGGGTTCCGGCGCCTGGCGGACCGCGTCTCTTGCCGCGAGGAACTGCGGGCGGTGGTCGAACTCCTGCTGGGAGACACCGCTCTGGCCGGCGACTTCGAAGAGGCCCGCCGGGTCGTCGATGAAGGGTCGGCCCGGAAGGCCGTTACGGCCGACGGCCTGCTCGTGCGGCCGGCGGGCGTTGTCTGGGTCGGCGAGGGCGGGGCGGGCCAGGACACCGCGAACGCGACCGGGGCCCCCGGCGGGGAGTCGCTGGAGCGGCTCCGCCGCTTGAAAGGGGTCCGGGCCGAGTTGGCGGGCCGCCGCGGGCGGCTGGCGTCTCTGACGGCGGAGCGGGAGGCCGCCGAGCGCGACCTCGCCGCGGTCCGGGACAGCCGCGCCCGGTTGGGCCCCAGATACCAGGAACTGGCCCTGGAGAGGGCCGGCCTGGTCGAGAAGTCCGAGAACCTGCGCCGGCGGGAGGAGACCCTTCGCCAGAGGGCCGAGGCGGCCGGTCTGGACCTGCCCGACCTCGGCCAACGTATCCTCGAGCAGGAGGTACGGGCCAAGGCCCTGGCCGAAAGCCTGCGCGAACTCGGCCGCCGGGAGACCGGATTGCGCCAGGAACTAGGCCGCCAGGAAGAGGAAACGAGGTCGGCCGACGATTCCCTCGCGGCTGGCGGTCGCCGAGTGGGGGAGTCGCGGGTCTCCATTGCCACCCTTGAGGAGCAGGAGAGAGCCGGGACGGCGGAAAGCGGCCGGATCACCGACGAGACAACCCGTCTGGCGTCGGACCGCGAACGGCTCGATGGGCGCCTGGTCGAGCTGGCCGAGGCGGGGGAGGCGGCCCGGGTCGAAAGCGTCCCGCTCCGCGAGAAGCTGGCCGCCGCCTCGGGGGCGGCGGGGGCGCCGCCGGGTGAGGACCTCGAGGCCTGGCGTCAGCGGCGGAAGGAAATGGCCGGCGAACTCGGGACCCGCGAGGAGGCCGTGGCTCAGGCCAGGGCCGAGTTGGAGGAGACCGGGGAACGGGAGCGGCGCGAGGAGATGCGCCTGGCCCGCCTGGAGGCCGAGGAGGACATGACCCTCCACCGGCTGCGGCGCGACTGGGGCGAGGAGTGGGAAGCGAAGGCCTTGCAGGCCGCCCAAGCCATGGACGTCCCCGCGGCGCGACCCGCCCTGACCGAAGAAGCCGCCCAGGCCAGGGTCGAGGAGTTGCGGAAAGCCCTGAGCGGCTTGGGCGTGGTGAACATCGGCGCCATCGACGAGCACCGGAGGCTCACGGAGCGGGCGGAGTTCCTGAAGGGCCAGGCCCGCGACCTGGGCGAGGCCCGGGAGGGCTTGCTCAAGCTCATCTCGGAGATGGACGAGACCATGGCCCAGAGGTTCGAGGAAGGGTTCCTGGCCGTGCGGCGAGCCTTCCGGGAGAGGATCTGCCGCCTCTTCGGGGGTGGCCGGGGGGACCTCCTGCTCACCGACCGCGAACACATCCTGGACAGCGGCATCGAGATTGCCATCGAGCCGCCGGGCAAGAGGCTCCAGAGCCTGGCCCTCCTTTCGGCGGGTGAACGCGCCCTGGCTGCCCTGGCTCTGATGCTTTCGTTCCTGGACGTGCGGCCCAGCCCGTTTGTCGTCCTGGACGAGATCGACGCCCCGCTGGACGATGCCAACGTGGCGCGTTTCGGCCTGTCCATCAGCGAGCTTGTCGGCCAGGTCCAGACGCAGTTCATCCTGGTGACCCATAACAAGGCGACCATGGAGGTCGCCGATTCGCTCTACGGCGTGACCATGGGCGAGGACGGCGTGTCGCGTCTGGTTTCGGTCAAGCTAGAGGAACGCGAGGAGTTCACAAGACGCATGGCCCGGGAGGCGGTGTGACGTGGCCGGCCGGCTGGCGGATGGGCTCTCCCGGGCGAAGGGCAGCTTCGGGCAGGGGCTGCGGCGCATCCTCACCCGCGGTCGCCCGGTCGGGGCCGACGTCTACGAGGAACTGACCGAGACCCTCGTCCTGGGCGACACCGGCATGGCCGTGGCGACGGCCGCCGTCGACGAGGTCAGGCGACTGGCCGAGAGGACGGGTGTCACGGACGCCGAGGGGTTACGGCGACTTCTGGCCCAGGTCATCGCTGAGCGGCTCGGTCCGGCCGGCGGGCTTGACCTGCCGGCGCCTCCGGACGGCCGGGGCGGCGGGTCCCTGGGGGTCATCCTCGTCGTCGGGGTCAACGGGACGGGCAAGACGACCACCGTGGCCAAGCTGGCCGCGAGGCTCCTGGCCGAAGGGCGGCATCCCCTGCTCGCGCAGGCCGACACCTTCCGGGCGGCGGCCACCGAGCAGACCCTCGTCTGGGCGGGCCGTCTGGGCCTGGAGGTGGTCCACCACCGCGTGGGGAGCGACCCCGCCGCCGTGGCCTTCGACGGCGTCCGGGCCGCCATCGCCCGCGGGAACGATGTCCTCTTGGTGGACACGGCGGGACGCCTCCACACCAAGACCGGGCTGGTCGAGGAACTGAAGAAGGTGGCCCGCATCCTGGGGCGAGAGGTGCCGGGGGCGCCGCACGAGCGGCTCCTGGTCCTGGACGGGACGGCCGGCCTGAACTCCCTGGAACAGGCCCGGGTCTTCGGCGAGGCCGTGGCCCTGACCGGAATCGTTATCACCAAGCTCGACGGCACGGCCCGCGGCGGCGTGGTCTTAGCCATCCGCGAGCAGTTCGGCCTGCCCGTGAAGTTCGTCGGCGTGGGGGAGGGCCTGGACGACCTCGTGCCCTTCGACCCCGAGGTCTACGCTGGCGAGTTGCTGCTGTAGCTCCCACCGCCTCCCCCGTGGAATACCTGAGCTGGGCGCCCTCCACGAAGCTCCGTCCGTCACCGGAACACCGCTCCAGCATTGGGAGGAGCAGGACGCTTTGGCGGAGAATGGCAGGAGCATTCCCGGCGATGCGCTCTGTGGCCGGACCGGAGGGCTCTTACGCCGACCCGCCTAAGGTGCCACGATATGTCGATGGTTCGACCGAAGTCACGGATGCTACGGGGACTACGGTGGGTCGCTCAGGTAAGCCAACAGCGTGTTATGCGGACAGGAAGTCGAAGTTCAACAACTTATGCGGGTCAGTAGAGTCACTGTTAGACCGACTGAGCGACGCCTCCTCCACTCCAAGCTGGGCGAGAAATGCCCCATCGCAGTCCCACACTCCACGTCCCCGTAGCCTCGTCGTCCTCCGGTCCGGCAAGGGGCAGCGGTTCGCAGGACGGTGGCACCCGTGCGGCGAACCCGTCGGCATACAGAGCTTTCCAGTACGCTGGTCTAACACGGAGCTTCAGCGGACCCCCCATCCGGGGGCCGGCTCTTGGGGTGGGGCCGCTGAGCTCCAAGCCGTTCGATGCGACCACGGAAGGCAGGCACGGCCCATGTCATGCGTGTGGGCAATCTGCTTTGTGACTGTCGGTACGCTTCTCAACTTTGCGGGACTGTGGTGTGCAGGGCGAGCACTAGTCCATGCTTGGAGAGCGTACGGGCACGGCCCTCTCCTGCCCTGGCTGGTGTTGGCAGTCCAACAGGCCGTCTCCCTTGGCCACCGCCTCGCCCCCTGGGTTAGGCGGGATGCCGCGGTTGATGCCGGCACAGCAACGGCAGGCCTAAAGGTCAGCGTCGGCGTAAGGGACGTCGCCCGCATAGGGTTCCCTGACGAGCTGACGGACACAGAGCGCATTGGCCGGCTGATGCGAGCAGTAGAGGGCATTTACGTCGCACTAGCTGAAGACCGCAACATGGCTGACAAACAGCACTCCGCGATTCACAGGAGAGTAGACGGCCTGGCTGCTCAGCTGAAAGATGAAAGCACACGGCTAGAGAACCTGTCAAAGGAAGCAGTCTCGCAGGATGTGCGATTGCAGCTCGGGGGGCTTGTGCTCATAGGGCTGGGCACAGTTCTCTCGATGGTTCCCACGATATGGGAGCTGCTTACAGCCTAGCGGCCGGTGCGCATCGAACAAGCGGCTCCAGCGGACGGGCCAGGCTTCGACTACCCAGCGAGGGACTTCAGCGCCGCTGAGCCGCCAGACGCTAGGCTGACTCAGCCGGAACTCGCTCCACCTCCACCACCAAGCCCATTCCTAGCCCTTCTCGCGGTGTTCGCCCAGACCTTCGGGTCTGCCTGTTTCTGGCGGTCTGCCCTGGACTAGGCAGGCCCGCGCGGTTGTCTCTCGAAGGCTGTCGATAGGTAGGCCTATCCAAAAGCTCTCTACGGTTCGTAACTACGGGAGTGGGCCACCCGTAGCTGCTACCCAGTCAGGACTTGTGGGGGACAGCGGACGGATGAGCGCACCGACCAATTTCATTCGAGCTACTGAAGAGAAGGTTCTTGAGCAACTGAGAGCTCAGCGCGTGGGCTATCTTCTTGGGGCTGGTTCGTCATACCTCGACGGCTTCGGATACCCGCTTGCTTTCGAACTCTGGGATCTCATCCAGAACAGGATTCCAGATTCGCAGAAGAGAGCAGATATTCAGGCTAAGCTCGACGCTGGGGCGGCTGGACTCGAGCAAGCCTTGGATTTGCTTGACGATGGCGGGGCAATGGATACCCCCTACCGGCATCTTGTGACAGCAGCCATCGCGGATGAACTCGTCACCAGAACCCCTAGCTTGGATGCTCATGTCGAGTTTCTGCAGCGACTGTCCCGACGCGGAGATCCGTGCGTTAAGGTCTTCAGCTTGAACTATGATCCGCTCCTAGAACGAGCGGCCGAGGCTGCCAGGGTCCGTCTAGTGGATGGCTTCATAGGCATGGAGCACGCCTTTTTTGATGCTGCAGTATTTGAGGAGCGGATAGGTCGGATTCAGGGCACCTACAAGAGCCGTAGACTCGAAGAGACAGCAAAGCCCATTCACTTGCTGAAGCTTCACGGCTCACTCGGCTGGTATGAATGCCCTATGCGCGGAGTGCGGCGGTGTGCGTACGCCACAGCGCCGCCGACTGGCGCGAAGAGACTGATGGTGCCGCCTCAGCGCAGGAAGGCAAACGATACCATGCTCCCGCCCTACTCATCGCTATGGTCCGCCTTTCGCGGCAGCCTGGGGCATGACCAGAACCCGCTTAACCGCTTGGCTTCCTTCGGATATGGTTTCGCAGACGAGCATGTGGATGCAGTCGTCGAGGCTGCTCTGGCACGGACGGATTTCACATTGCTCATTCTCACGAGAACGTTGTCCGATACTGCGTGGAAACGCTGGAGTGCCAGGACGAACGTGGTCGTTGTCACCGAAGCACGTTGCTCTCTCAAGGGTACGGTCGGGCCTGGTCATCCCGACCTTTGGCGTTTGGAACGACTCTGCAAGGAGGTATAGCCGATGCCCGACGACAACACCGTAGTCGGCCATATTGTGGATGTACAGGGCAACCTTCTCCTGGCAACCTTGATTGAGGATGAACAAGGCCGCGCGCCGATTGTCACCATTGGCGATGAGGACGTAATCATCGGCCAGCTTGGTTCATACATTGCCGTCAGACAGAATGACATCAACCTCATCGCGATTGTGACACGCATGACCGAACAGGAAGGTCTCGCAGCCGCATCGATTGAGACGCCTGGTGAAGATGCTGCGCGGGTCCCCTACGCCAAACGGGTGGCACGGCTCACGCCGGTCGGTACCATACTCCCCGACGGCCAATTCCAGCGCGGTGTTGCACGGTACCCAACAACAGGCGCAGCCGTCCATGCGATTGGCTCAGCAGACATCGCGAGGATGTTCGATCGCTTCCGATCCAAGGGTCTTGCGGTAGGCAAGCTCGCATCCCATGCCTCCCTCGAGGTCTTCCTAGACCCCACAAGCTTGTTCGGTCGGCACGCTGCTATCGTGGGACAGACGGGGGCGGGGAAGTCCTGGACCATTGCTTCGCTCGTGCAGAAGACAGTTGCTGTGATGCCCAAGGCCCACATCATTATCCTGGATCTCCACGGTGAGTATTGCTGGGTTCGAACGGGCCAGAGACATTTCGCCTTTGGTGAAGAGGTTGTCCGGCACCTCGATGCACGTGACCTCGAAATCCCGTATTGGCTGATGACTTATGCAGAACTCTGTGATCTTCTCATCGACAATACAGAGTACAGTGCGCACAATCAGACCGCCGTCTTCAGGGAGGAACTAGGGGCCCTACGGAGCGCGGAAGGCGTGAGGCTGGGCCTGCACAGAACTACGGTTGACACGCCGGTCCATTTCGATCTCCTTGCCCTGCGCGCCGCCGTTGACAAGCGCAACGGACTAGTCCCTGGTAGCAAACCTGACTCCATGATCAAGGGGCCTCTGACCGGGTCCTTCGATAATTTCCTGATGCGGCTCGATAGCAGGCTCAACGATGCCCGGTATGACTTCTTGCTCAAGCCGAAGAGCCGGAACACGTCTGATTCAATGTCCAGTCTGCTACGGGACTTTGTGGGACTTGGCTCCAAGAAGGTTGCGATTACCGTGATTGACCTGAGCTCAGTGCCATTCGATGTCCGGCCCACAGTTGCTGCGCAGATTGGGCGCCTAGCATTCGAGTTCAACTACTGGAATCCCGCCTATCGCGATTTCCCCATTCTGCTGATATGCGAAGAGGCTCACGTGTACATACCGCGTGCTGCTGAGAGTCAATTCGCTGGTTCCCGGAGGTCGATGGAGCGCATCGCCAAGGAGGGTCGGAAGTACGGCGTTGGTCTAATGGTCGTCAGTCAGCGGCCCCACGAAGTCTCCGAGACTGTGCTTTCCCAGTGCGGAACGTTTATCTGTTTGCGAATCACCAATCCGGATGACCAGAACTACGTACGGAGCCTAGTGCCGGAAAGCGAGGGGGATCTGGTTGGCGTTCTGGCAGGACTTGGCCGGGGAGAGGCGCTAGTCCTCGGTGAAGCGGTGCCACTGCCCACTCGGGTCAAGTTCGACCGGCCGAATCCGACTCCAAACAGCGATGACGTAGACTTCTACGAGAAGTGGAAGGACGGACCAGACGACCTGGACGTGGACGAGACGGTGAAGCGCTGGCGCATTCAGGAGCGCGCCTAGCCAGCGGCTCCAGCGGCCGCACCGCTGCTCGGAGAACCTGGCGAGGGACTCTATCGGCGCCGCTCAGCTGCCAGTCGTTAGCCTGATGCGACGACGCCCTTCGCCATCAGCAGAAGTCATTCCCAAGAGCCATGGGCCGGCGGTCGCCGCCCGGAAGGCACCGCGGCCGAGAGGCAACGGGCGATCCTTCAGGAGGTCAAGGGCGGGGTTGGCAAGACTTGTCCGTGGAACAGCGTCGGGTGAAGCCGACCTGGCGCTCCGTGCCTAATTGCCTGCGGAGCGGACTTCATCGACCAAGCTGTGTTTGGAGCAATAGTAGCGGAAGAGATAGTCGTCGCCGAGGACCGGCCTGACGCGGTCCAGGGGAATGGGGCTCCAGGAGTGGGCGCACTCGGGGTGACTGCAACAGACTGAGAGCTCCTTCCCCAGTTTGATGGCTAGGTTGGAGTCACCACCGAGGACTAGCCGTGTGCCTTGAGGCTTCCCAGGTCCATTGAAGAACTTGAGCAGGGTGAGCCGGCTTTGCACCAGTTCCTCGCCGAACTCGCTCAGGACTAAGAGAGTGGGCTGCACGTCTTGGAGAAGGCGGTGGCAGCCTTTTGTGCCGAGGTGGTTCTCAAGGTACTTGTCTTCCTGGTCGAAATACTCCAGATACTCCTTGGCATATTCACCCAGTTTCTCACCCGCTCTAATGGCTTTCTTGTCCCCTTCCCCGGCCGTCTTCTTCGCGTCAGCCCCAGTCTTGCGTTCGCCGACCTCGATGGTCCCGAGGTGAGCGACGAGCAGGTCACAGCCCAGGAAGCTCTCGTTGAGCGAGGGGTTCCATCTCGTGTCTGAGGTAAACCCCACCTGCAACACCGGTCCGCTGCCGTCACTTAGGACAAAGACCAACCCAATCGACTCGTCGTCGTCCCCGGTGACATCACGGTGCTGCGCGGGAACCGCCCGAACCTTGATGTTGGCTTGCGAGGCCCCCCAAGCTTTGACCGGCCAGAAGATGCCAGGATCCTGTCCCAGCTGCACGGGATGCTGACAGCATCCCGATTTCCTGAGATACTCCTTGTATTTCGTCTCAGCCGAGCCGCTCAGAAAGAACTTCAAGTCGCGGAAACCCTCCGTCTTCGGGCTTCTCCCTCGTCGGGCCTGATTGTAGCGGTAGTTCAGGTCCACCAATGACTCAACATCACGAGTGTGGTCCAGATGGCAGTGGGTGATGGTGACCGCATCGACGTCGGCAACCGACAGTCCTTTGCGATAGAGCTGAGTGATGAAATCGGCGCCGGGGTCGATGGCTACGCCGCACCCCTTCCAGACCAGGAGATACCCACCCCCCAGGCGTTCGTCCGGCCCTGGTCCATCCCCCTTGCGGAGCTCTCGGCGCAGTATCGGAGAGAAGGAATTCCAGTCTCTCAGCACCAACAGCAGGTCATCGGCCGCACCCTGGCCAGCCTTCTTGTCCGTGCCGACGGATTTATCGATCTGTTTCCGGAATTCCACCTTCGCTCTTCCGATGTCGTCAAGGTTGGGCCTCAGCGCCTCGTACAGGTCCAGGCGGGCTGCGTCAGACGAACGGTCTTCCCGGTCGCTTTCCTCCGGAGACTTCCCCCAGTCTTCCTCGAAACGAAGCCTCTCCTGAACTCTAGCAAGCCAGTACTTCGCCGGAGATTCGCGGTCCAACTCCGCTGCGAGTCTGAACTCTTTCAGGGCTGACTCAAATCTCTCTGCGTGCCAGTGAAGAAGCCCAGCGTTGTAGTGCGGTTCTGCAGCCTCGGGGGCGAGCTGGATGGCCTTGTCGTAAGCAGCCAGGGCCTGCTCGTAGCATGCTAGGTCATCCAGGATGATGCCCATGTTGTTCCACACGCCGGCATCCTCGGGGTCGAGCTGGATGGCCTTGTCGTAGGCGGCCAGGGCCTCGTCGTGCCGCTTCAAGCCCCTCAGGGTGTCGCCCTTGTTTAACCACGCGGCGGCATCCTCGGGGTCGAGCTGGATGGCCTTGTCGTAGGCGGCCAGGGCCTCATCGTGCCGCTTCATGTCATGCAGCGCGTAGCCCTTGCCGTTCCACGTGAGGGCATCCTCGGGATCGATCTGGATGGCCTTGTCGTAGGCGGCCAGGGCCTCATCGTACCGCTTCAAGTCGCCCAGGGTGCTGCCCTTGTTGCTCCACGCGAGGGCATCCTCGGGGTCGATCTGGATGGCCTTGTCGTAGGCGGCCAGGGCCTCATCGTACCGCTTCAAGTCGCCCAGGGCGTTGCCCTTGTTGCTCCACGCGACGGCATACTCGGGGTCGATCTGGATGGCCTTGTCGTAGGCGGCCAGGGCCTCATCGTACCGCTTCAAGCTGCTCAGGGCGTTGCCCTTGCCGTTCCAAGCAAACGCAAACTCGCGGTCGAGCTGGATGGCTTCCTCGAGCAAGGTGAGAGCTTCCTCGAAGTCCCCGCCGACCCAGGCGGACATACCCCCGGCGAAACGAGCCCAGGCCTCAAGCCGCCCAGCTTCAGCCATGTCTTGGAGCTTCTTGAAAAGAGCCAGGCGCTGGGCCTTCGTGTGAGCCTGCGGGCACTCCCGCAAATACAACTCGCGCAAGGCATCTTCCGGAGAACCCGCAGTCATGCAGGGACTCCTCCCCACTGCGACCTCGCCGGCTGAACCTTCTTCTAACCGGCTTGGACGCCTTCCATTTGCTTCATGGATGCCATATTCCTCCCTTTCCTGACAAAAGACCCATAGGCCGTACACCGGAAGAGGTACAGCCGGGAGCTGCCCCGCGCTGCCGGTCGGCTCATGCTTCCTGGACATGGTCATTCTGGCTACCGACCTGGGCGCACGCCTAACACACGGCTTCAGTGCGGCTTGGCTCAGCGCCGGGGGGGGCTGTTGCCAAACTCGTACAGGAGCGGTCATGAAGGCGTGGAATCCTCCCGTGGGTGAGGACGATGATGGGCAGCAAGGGCTTCCTCCAGGGCAAGTGGTTCTACAACTTCTCCCTCGAGGACCGGGTTCCTCAGGACCACCTCCTGCGGTTCGTCGCGGCGGCCGTCGACTTCAGCTTCGTCCGCGATCTAGTGCGCGACACCTACAGTCACACCGGCGCTCCCTCAGTCGACCCCGTGGTCGTCTTCAAGATGGCTCTCCTGGGATATCTGTAAGGGGTAACCTCGGAACGACGCCTGGCTGATGAAGCCAGGCTCAACCTTGCCTACCTGTAATTCCTCGGCTATGACCTGGACGAGACACCGCCGGATCATAGCATCCTGTCCCAAGGCCCGGGCCAGGTATGGGCCCGAAGCCTACCGGCGCTTCTTCTTCGAGATAGTCGGCGGTGTCGAGAGGCCAGCCTGATCGAGGGTGACCGGCTCTACGTCGACGCGACACTGGTCAAGGCCGATGCCTGTCTGGACTCCCTTGTCAGCCGGCCGCTCTTCAGGCAGCTACCCGAGGTTGACTCCTACGTCAGTGAGGTCTGGGCCCAGAACCCGGCGGAACCAGAAGGGGAAGGGCCCCGCCCCACCGGCTCGGGGGCGGGTAGTGCCGGAAAAGCCCCGGCCAATGAGCGAAGGGTCAGCCGGACCTACCCGCAGGCCGCAATCATCTCTGACCGCAAGAAGGGTCTGTTCCTGGCTCACAAGGTCCATGTAGCTGTGGATGGAGGGCCGGCGCGTATCATCACGGGGTTGATAGCCACACCGGGGGACCGGCCTGAGGCCCATCAGCTCGAGCCACTCCTCGGGCAGCACTTCTGGCTCGTCGGCCGAGCGCCGGATGAAGTGGTCGCCGACCGCGGCTACGGGCAGGAAGTTCGAACTCGGGTTCACCTACGTCCCCAGCGTCGACAGATACCGATGCCCGAAGGGCAAGTGGCTCTACCGGCTCGACGTGCCGTACAACGGACTGATCCGCTACCGGACCCACCGCTACGCCTGCCGCCAGTGCGAACTGAAGCCCAGCTGCACCCGGGGGGAGCAGTGTACGATCAGCCAACCTGTGGATGGCGGTAACAAGGCGATGGGTCGACGACCATCTCAAGACCTGGAGGGCCAGGCACAGCATCCGTCTGCGACCGTGCTGGGTCGAGACGGTCATGGCTGACTTGAAGAACAACCACGGGCTGGGAAGGGCCCGCCTGAGGGGGACCAAGTTCGAGGTCCAGGCTCTTCTTGCAGCCGTCGCCCACAACGTGAAGCAGCTGGCCATAAGGTGGCAGAAAGACGACCGCTGCGCGCTTCGGGAGGCTGCCGGTGGTGGTCGGTCTGTCTGCGCCGGCCGGTCGCCTCTGACCACGAACGGGGTTCGGCAACAGCCCCCCGGGCCTGACACTCCGCGGCCATCAGCGATTGGCGCAGGCGGAGGCGGACTTCCGGCGAAGCGAGCGATAGGCAAGCCTTTCCAGCTACGCTGGACTAACACGAAGCTTCAGCGGACCCCATACGTCAGCCGGTTCTTGCGGCGGGGCCGCTCAGTCCCGAGGTTGCGTCGACAGGAAGAAGGAGGGAACAAGAGTGGCGCTACCTGACTTCCAGAGCACGATGCTGCCGCTGCTGCAGTTCGCGGGGGACAGGCAGGAGCACTCCTTGCGTGAAGCAGTTGACTCCCTCGCCGACCACTTCGGCCTCAGCGCTGTCGAGCGGAAGGAGCTTCTTCCCAGCGGCCAGCAGGAAGTCCTCAACAACCGCGTCGGATGGGCGCGAACCTATCTCACTAAGGCCTGTCTGCTGCAGGTCACCCGGCGCGGTCATTTCGAGATCGCGAAACGTGGCCTCGAGGTCTTGGCCGACAGGCCGTCACGGGTCGACAGCAAGTTTCTGGAGCGGTTCGACGAGTTCAGGCAGTTCAAAGCGCTTCGCCACACCCGCTCCGCCGACACCGAGGTCGAGGCTGCGGAGACCGACCAGGAAGCGACCCCTGAAGAAGCGCTGGAGTCGGCGTACGGCCGTCTTCGCGACAGCCTTGCTGCGGACATTCTGCAGCAGGTGAAGGGCGCTTCGCCCAGCCTGTTCGAGAAGTTGGTCGTCGAGTTGCTCGTCAAGATGGGCTACGGCGGAAGCCGTCAGGACGCCGGTCGTGCCATCGGCAGAAGTGGCGACGAGGGCATCGACGGCATCATCAAGGAGGATCGTCTCGGCCTCGACATCATCTACATCCAGGCCAAGCGCTGGGAGGCAATCGTCGGGCGTCCCGAGGTCCAAAAGTTCGCCGGTGCGCTTCAGGGACAGCGAGCGAGGAAGGGCATCATGATCACGACGTCGGCCTTCTCGGTTGACGCGCACACCTATGTGTCCCAAATCGACAGCAAGATCGTCCTAATCGATGGTGCGCAACTGGCCGGACTCATGATCGAGCAGAACCTGGGCGTCAGCCCGATGGCAAGCTACGATGTCAAGAAGGTTGACACGGACTACTTCACGGAGTAGGCCGCTGGCCCAACAAGGGGCTCCAGCGGACGTGTCTGCGCCGTGCAGCTGAAGCCCAAGCGGTTAGGCCGCTGGTTGAAGGTGACACTCCCTGGACACGCAGGAAGAACAGATTGCTCGCCAGCTTGATGTGGTTACCGAACTGCCGTCTACGATCGATGTCCTATTCGTTTTCGGGACGCGGCTAGCGGAGCCCGCGCTGATCGCTGCTGACTTGGTCAACAGGGGCGTCGCCCGCTATGTGGTCCTGACAGGCGGGAAGAACCCTGGGTCAGGCATGAACGAGGCCGAAGCGCATCTCGAGATTCTCCTAGGCGAGAACGTGCCACGCGACCGGATTGTGCTCGAGAACGAGTCGACCAACACCTTGCAGAACGTCACATACTCCGTACCCAAGCTTCTGGAGCGGATTGGCCAACACTCGATCTCGTCTATCGGTGTAGTCGCGAAATGGTACCACTGCCGCCGAGCCATGATGACCTTGAAGCGTCACCTCCCTATGAGAGTCAAGTTCTTTGCCGTGACCTATGAACCAGAAGGGTTCGCCCGGTCGAACTGGTGGCAAACCGCAGGAGGCAGGAAGCGTGTACTTGAGGAGCGGGACTGCATTTTCCGGTACTTGGCAAAGGGTGATATTGAGGACATCCGCGAGAGTGATGGCGCCTACGTATAGCGAACCGGTGCCTGCTCCGCTCCCGGCGGACATGAGAACTCACCCGGCCTAACATGCGGCTGCAGCGGGCGCGCAGGGCTCGGCCAACCGAGCGGGTAATTCCACCGGCGCTGCTGAGCCGCAGGCCGTTAGGGACAACGAGTGTACGAGAGGGGAACGGAATCCGTGACCCAAGCTTCGAGTGAAAGCCCCGGCTGTCTTGGTTGGCTACTGCGCCTCTTTAGAACCGAGCCACGCGGAACACCGAGCCTTCCGTATCGACTGCGCGATGATTTCCTTTCGCCGGCAGAGATGACGTTCTACCGAGCGCTCTGTTCGGCGACCGGAAATCGGTTCGTCGTATGTCCCAAGGTGAACCTTGGAGATCTGTTCTTCGTGGCTCGCCCAAACGAGAACCAGAGCTACCGAAACCGCATCGACCGAAAACATCTGGACTTCCTGCTATGCGACCCCATGACAATCCGCCCTGTCCTTGGGATTGAGCTGGATGACTCGAGCCACAAGCGTGCATCCCGACAGGAGCGCGATCAGCTCGTGGACGACGTGTTCAAGGCAGCCGGGTTGCCGCTGGGTCATGTCCGCGTGCATGCCAGCTATGACGTTGCTGACCTGTCCCGGTGGCTGTCTCAGTACCTTGGCACGGGGCCTGCAGCCACGGCTGCCACGACAGCTTCGGCTGCGTCGCCACCGACTCGGATTACCGACGAGCCGGTGTGTCCGAAATGCGGGGTGCCGATGGTTGTGAGAGTTGCTTCGCGTGGCGACCGGCAAGGAGAGCGGTTCTACGGGTGCCCCAACTACCCCAGGTGCCGTGAAGCAATGCCAATGACGAGTCGACAAGGGTGAAGTGTGCCTGACAAGCGCTTCGAGCGGGCGGCGCTGACGAAGTCGGAAGAGAATGCATCGCCGCCGCTCAAGGGGTATCCGTTGGGTGCCCCTGACGTTGCCCGTGGCCGCTAGACGGCCGGCTGCCTAAATCGGAGGTAGGACGATGACCCGGAAAGTCAGCGCGGCAATTGATGTCACTGTCGTCGATGTAGAGAATGGGACTGCAGTTCCCGGCCAAACCGTCGTTGTTGTGGATGACCGGATCGATAAGATCGGCGCGCAGGCAGAACTCGGCCTCCAGGAACGAGCCCAGACAATCAATGGTCATGGGCTCTACCTGATGCCCGGGCTCGTTGATGCGCATGTCCACTATCTCGATGCGCCGGTATTCGGGCGCTTGATGATTGCCAATGGTGTCTTGCTCGTTCGAGACATGGGCATGCCCACCGACTACATCCTGAAACTGCGGGATGAACTGAACCGGGGCGAAACCTACAAGTCTCGTTGGGCATCAAGACGCCTGAGGAGGGGTCGGGTAGCGGTACGCAAGCAGGGCGAAGCCGGCGTGGACATGATCAAGGTCTACAGCGGCCGGCTTGCGAAGCAGCGAGCATCTACTCGGCTTCGAGAAGGTCATCGCCAAGTTGCTTGGGGAGCCCGTTAACCTGCGCTACGCTGGCATGGGGTCGGATGCGGACTATTTCCGGCGTCTTGGTGAGGTCGACCCTGCGGAATTGGCGGGCGTGTATCAGCGGCTTCGTACGTGTGGCCTGACCGTCTGCCCGACCATTGTCACGTTCAAGACCTTCATAGATCTGAGAGCGTTCCAAGCTGGAAGCTTCCCGCGGAGCGAGTACATCTCACCGGAAGTTCTAGGCATTTGGAAGTCCCTATGGTCTCCACAAGGCGAACTGCCGGACTTCATCTGGCAGGGCTGGGCGCGCATGGTTAGCGATTTGAACAAGGCCGGCGTCCCGTTGATGGTGGGTACTGACCTGCTGACTCCAGGCATTCTCCCCGGCTATGCCGTCCACGAGGAGATGGCGATCTGGCAGGAGGCGGGCATCCCGCCTGCGGATGTGCTGCGCAGTGCAACGATCGTGGCGGCGCAGTTTATGGGCCTTGGGGACCGCCTCGGCAGCGTCAGCGAGGGAAAGACGGCTTCCATGGTTCTCGTCCGGGCCAATCCGTTGGAAGATATCCGGAACGCACAGCAGATCGAAGGCGTCTTCCTGCGGGGACAGTACTTCAGCCGCGAAGACCTAGATCGATTGCTCGATGAAGCAAAGGATCTAGCCCAACCCTCGACGCCCTGAACGTGTCAGGCTGATCCCGTCCACTGATTCCGATCCAAATCGTCCACCCATTCCGGTTCAACCCGTCCACCTCGGCGACAGCGATGCGGCGCCCGGACACCACAGTGGAGCTTCCTTCCGGCGAGGGGTCAGGGGGTAGGGGTCACCGGCTGACTCGGGAGGTCGCAGGGGTTTTCACGGTGATGTTCGAGCAACGGATACCAGCCGGCGGTGTCGAAGCGGGCGGAAGACCGAAGAAGGGCCAACGGCGGCGGAAGAAGAACGGAAAGAAGGGGCGAGGCAGCACTAACCCCGGGGCGTCGTAGTCCTTAGCCTTTCGCAGTAGCCCATGGGCTTCGTTGGCGTCATTCTTCTTGCTTTGTCTGGAGTGGTAATGTATGGCTTCTATGGGACCGTGATTGGCTTCAAACACCTCCTCGAAAGGCACTCTTCGTGACTTGCTTGAATCCGGGCCTGCCTGGCACTCAGGTTCTAAGGTGGTCATCTATCCGCCGCCTCATCCCGGCATCCATCGCGTACTCCCCCCGGGTGCGAGGTGTATCAGCGGCAGTATGGGCGCGGACGGCGTGCTGCAGAGGGCGCCGTACGGTCAGAAGAGCCCGAGCCAAGCACTGTAGTGCAACGCGCCTTCCAAGTGTCCCCGCGTGCTGCCGTGGTTGAGGCATACCGAGAGTTGGAGTCTGGCGCGATCTCCAAGCTCTTGAGCCTCGGGGGTCCCGAATGCGAGACCTTGTCGAGCAAGGGAATCCGGACTCTCGAGGACTTACCGGGCCTTGACCGCGGCACCGTAAGCCTCTTGCGCGACCTGCGAGGACTCCGGAACGAGGTGGCTCACGCCCCGAAGTTCGCCCTCTCAGCGCGCCGGGTACCCGGTCGGTTGGACAGGACCATGACTGCGGGCTTTCGTGCGGGCTCCTCCCGCCGGGGGGCGTAGATTTGCCTACTCGCCGTTGCTTTCGTTCCGGTGATGTTGTTCGTCCCTTTCTGGGGTTCTGACCCGCTAGAACCGCAGGCGGGAGAGAAAGGGGGCGAGGACGTCGCCGAACATGGCTGGGGCTATTATGTAGATTACCACCAGCGAGCCGACCAGAATCACCACCGCCAACCACTTGGTGTAAACGCCCCGGGTGCGGAAGAAAAGGATCGCCGCCAGGACGGCCACGATGGCCGGTCCCACAACCCTGATCTCCCCCAGGGGGACCGGGTAGCCGCCAACATTCAGGTTTGAGATGCCCAGGATCGCGGATAGGTCATAGTTGATGTTGAAAATAAAGAGCACGGTTATCGCTGCAAAGACAAGCAACAGAAGCCATGAAGCAAGGGTGGTGGATTTGCCCTCGGTGCGATACACCTCGTAAGCCACCGTGGGAATCAGTAGAATGATCGTGATTAGGGGATTCATTTTCAACAGGCCGATGATCATACCGGCAAGGGCAATAACCGTCAGCACAAGGCAGATGGATGTGGCATATTGGGTTGGTTTTGCCACTGTCTAACCTCCTTAGCCCTGCATGGGGGCCGTAGTCCCCGGATTCATACTCTGCAAACATTGGCAATTTCTCGGAGAACCTAGATTATCCTGCCGAGTGCCGCCCTGTCCGCCTAGCCAGCTCAACCTACTTCATTGACACCTTTTCGGGAGTTCCCGGCAAGTCTCGCCGGTGGTATGGCATGATCCGGGGCGATTCTCAGTTCGTGCTTGATCCATGATGGTCAATCGCCCCTTTCTGTAACGGCCGGGCAGGTGAACGCCAAGCGGTCGTTAGGCCGACGGATTGTTGCCCTCGGGGTCTCAGGGGCGAGCTGCTCCCACATCCTTGGACCACCGATTTCCTCGCACGCGTCCCAATACCCCTCCAGAAAGGCGATAGAGAAGCTGGGACGAAATGACAGCGAGAAACCTCAAGGCCCGACAAGACTCGGCGCTGGCCTAACCAGCCGTTCCACCTGACGCCGGCGTCTGCAGGCCTCTCCGGTCGGCAACGGCCGGCGCAGGTGAACGGCATACCGTTAGGCGCTCCTGACGTTGCCCGTGGTTGGTAGATGGCCGGCTGCCTAAATCGGAGGTAGCACGATGGCCCGGAAAGTCAGCGCGGCAATTGATGTCACTGTCGTCGATGTAGAGAATGGGACTGCCGTTCCCGGCCAAACCGTCGTTGTTGTGGATGACCGGATCGACAAGATCGGTGCGCAGGCAGAACTCGGCCTCCAGGAACGAGCCCAAACAGTCAATGGCCACGGGCTCTACCTGATGCCCGGGCTCGTCGATGCGCATGTCCACTATCTCGACGCGCCAGTATTCGGGCGCTTGATGATTGCCAATGGTGTCTTGCTCGTTCGAGACATGGGCATGCC